>SDBT01000029.1_pt1 | contig 164129 bp, 159 predicted proteins | sample 2277101 | NCBI WGS metagenome assembly SDBT01 (sample SAMN10404973, study PRJNA504765) | marine sediment metagenome | isolation source: marine sediment core GS10_PC15, 103 cmbsf | place: Arctic Ocean: Southern Knipovich Ridge | collected 2010
CCAACTCACAATCATCACAAATGTGTGTTATTATTTTTTGTTACAACACTTCATCCTCTACATCCCACCCCAGGCAGAGATAAGTATTTTCTCCTTATAATTGTAAAGAAAAAACCCTCACTAACCCTTTTTTTTTTTTGGGGGGGGGGGGGGGGGGGGCAACTACTTGACAGACAACCACTTACAGCAATTAGGGCCGCCCAAAAAGGGCTGTCTTTGCTATTTAACCATATCGATGATGCAAAACAAAATCGCCCGCCAGAGACTTTTCCAGGCGGCAGGCGGTTTTTGGGGATTTGAGCAATTTTTTGAAAAAGTGCTTGCATTATGGTCGGGAGTCTGTAGACTCCGGTTTTCTGTAAAGCCCTGTCGCAAAGGGGTTGCGATAATTGGGGCCGGTCGCCTCGCGGCATGTCCGGCTCAAGCCTCCGGCAGGGCCTTGCCGGTTCGCTGCTGCGAACCCCGCGAGCAACCTTGGAACTTATATCAGTTGTCATAAAAAAGTGCGAGTTACGATAATAACCGTTTGTCGCTTCAAAAGCCGATTTTTAAGGGCATTTGGTGTTAAAGCTGTTCAATTGCGAAGGCAGTTTGCTTATTTGTTGTCTTTACCCGGTGGTGTAAACGGTAACACTCGAGTTTTTGGTACTCGTATTCCAGGTTCAAGTCCTGGCCGGGTAGGTGGCTTTTCCACACAATAGTGTGGAAAAAGTTTTGAATTTTGAATTTTTAGTTTTGAGTTGAGGAACCGCCTTCGGCGGAACCATTCTATAAAAAGACAGAACACAGGATACAGGATGGCAGATAGAATAGCGATAATATTGGCGGCTGGAGAGAGCACTCGGATGAATACGAAGCTTCCGAAGGTTCTGCACGAGGTTTGCGGAAGGCCCATGCTTGCTTATGTGGTCGATGCGTGCAGGGCGGTCGGCGCAGAGAAGGTGATTATCGTTGTTGGATACGGCAAGGAGCAAATCATCGAACGGTACAGCGGTCAGGCTGATGTCAGCTTTGTGGAACAAAATGAGCAAAAAGGGACCGGCGATGCAGTGATGTGCTGCAGAGAACAGCTGGAAGGCTTCAGCGGCGATGTTATGATTCTTTACGGCGACGGGCCGCTTATCCGCACGGAAACACTGAAAACATTAGTTGATAAGCATGATGACGAGATGTCTTCTGCGACCCTTGCGACGGCAATACTGAAAGAGCCGGCTGGTTATGGCCGAATCGTTCGAGACCTTTACGGTAATATCCAGGGAATCGTTGAAGAACGGGATTGCTCCGGTAAACAAAGGAAGATACAGGAGATTAATCCCGGATACTACTGCTTTAACAGTCCGGTATTGCTCGAGGCGTTGGATAAGATAACTCCTGATAATGAAAAGGGTGAATACTATCTTACGGACGCACTCCATTTTATTATCGCTGCCGGGCATAAGGTTGTTGCTGTTACGGCGGTTGCGGCCGAAGATGCTATGGGTGTCAACAGCAGGGTACAGCTTAGCGAAGCAAGCAAGATTATGCAGCAGAGGATACAGGACAATTTGATGAGTAATGGTGTAACGATAGTTGACCCCGACAATACATGGATAGATGCCCGTGCCGAAATTGGCCAGGATACTGTTATAGAGCCATTTACTTATATCCACGGGGTGGTAAAAATCGGTATAAACTGTCGCATAGGCCCGTTTGCGTATCTTAGAGAGGGCACGGTACTCGGCAATGATGTTGTACTTGGCGTATTCACTGAACTAAAAGATACCACTCTTGCCGACGGTGTTCGTGCAAGGCACCACAGCTATCTCGGTAATGCCAAGGTCGGGAAAAATGTCAATATCGGCGCAGGTTCGATAACAGCTAATTTTGACGGTCAGCAGATATTGGAAACAAATATAGGCGAAGGAGCGTTTATCGGTCCAGGTTCGGTATTGATAGCGCCTCTTGAAGTAAAAGATGGCGCGCACATCAAGCCTGGTTCGGTGTTGTCACAGGAATAACGTCCTGAAGGGAAGCGAAGAATGATACAGACTATAAAAGTGTTTGGCGGCGGCAGTAATACAAAATTGTCAGAGTCTATCTGTTCGTATCTCGGTGTTCATCTCGGAGCGGCGAAGGTAGAAGCGTTCCCTGACGGTGAAAAAATGATTAAGCTCGAAGATGATGTTCGCGGCAAAGACTGTTTTATAATTCAATCGACCTGCTTTCCGGTAGATGAGAACCTGGTGGAGCTTTTGATATTTTTAGACTGCTTCCGCAGGGCAAGTGCATCCCGGATAACAGCGGTTATACCTTATTTCGGTTATGCACGCCAGGACCGCAAGGATGAGGGCAGGGTTCCGATAACGGCTAAATTGGTCGCTAACCTTATTACTACGGCAGGTGCGGACAGGGTTTTGTCGATAGATTTGCATGCCGCCCAATTGCAGGGTTTTTTCGATATACCTGTTGACCATCTGACAGCGGAGCCGGTGTTGGCGAGATATTTTAAGGATAGAAAAATTCCTGATTTGACGGTGGTTGCCCCGGATGCCGGTAATATGAAAACCGCTTCTCGTTATGCGGCGGTTCTTGGCGGTGAACTTGCGATTATTCACAAGCGCAGGGTTGACGGCAGCGAAGTGAAATCCAACGAGATAATCGGTGAGGTAGAAGGCCGCAACATCGTGATGTGCGACGATATTATATCAACGGCTGGTACACTGTGTGAGGCTGCCAAACTGTTAAAAAAACGAGGCGCAAAGAAAGTAATCGCCGGCGCGACCCATGGCGTGCTGGCTGGTGAGGCCGTGGAAAGGCTCAACAATGCACCGTTCGATGAGGTGATAGTAACCGATACAATCCCAGTTACCGACGGCAGCAGGAAAATTCGCAACCTGAAGGTTCTTACGGTATCAGAGTTGTTTGGTGAAGCGATAAAGAGAATACACAGGGATGAATCAATAAGCAGTATGTTTGGATAGAAAACTTAAAAATCAAAGTGTAAATTTATGCCTTAGGTAGTGCAAAACTGTTAAAGAAAGGCATAAGGCAGAAAGAAAAAACGAACCCCGATGTATATCGGAGTTTCCTGACCAAAATAGAAAATAAAAAGCGTAAAGCGTGAGAGAGACGATATAAAATAGTTCCGCCGCAGGCGGACTCCTTGGTTTTGCATTTTGATATTTAACTTTTAATTTAATAGTGTGAGGTAGTTATGACAGATACAGTAGTATTGAACGCGGAAGTAAGAAAAGATTCAGGAACAAAGTACGCCAAGGTGCTTCGCAAAAGCGGAAAGCTGCCTGCGATAGTTTATGGTCATAAGAAAGATACTGTGGCACTGGCATTTAATGCCCATGATTTCGTTACAGCGCTGCATCACGGGAATCGGTTGTTTGATGTTAAGATGGGCGATGAGATTGAGACAATGCTTGTCAAGGCTGTTCAGTATGACCATTTGGGTAAAGATATTATTCACACCGATCTCGTTCGTGTCGATCTGGCCGAACGGGTCAAGGTTACCGTGCCGATAGAGCTTTACGGGACATCGGCAGGCAGCCATGAGGGCGGGATTATTGATGAGCATCTCGCCAATCTGGAAATAGAATGTACGGTTGCATCTATACCGGAATTTATAGAGATATCCATCAAAGAACTCGGTATTGGCGATGTGGTTCATGCCAAGGATATAAAGCTTCCTGATGGAGCGAAGCTGATAACTGATCCCGAAGCGTTAATGTTGACCTGTCATCTGGTTGCCGCGGCAAAGAGTACCGAAGAGCTCGAAGAAGATATGCCGGTGGCTCCTGAGGTTATTACGGAACGGGACTCTGACGAAGAGTCCGAAGAAAAGGAAAAAGAGTAGAGAGGTTTGGTTTTGCGGCCAGGTTTTTTGCGGCGGTTGTCTGGTAAGTTTGGCGGGTCGGTCAAGTTGAACGGCTTTGCTGAGATTGAAGATAGCGGCGCCGGCGAAGTGAATATGGTGATAGGCCTGGGCAACCCAGGCAAAGAATACGCCGGGACCAGGCATAATGTCGGATTTGATGTTGTTGATGGACTGGCAGGGACGCTTGGTATTGACATAAGAAAAAAGAAGTTTGGCGGTTTTTTTGGCCAGGGCCGGTTGAGTGGAAACAGACTGCTGTTGCTGAAACCAGCTAAGTATATGAACCGCAGCGGAGAGGCGGCGGCGACGGCGGTCGGGTTTTATAAGCTGCCGGCGGATAAGATTATAGTTATAACCGATGATATGGCACTTGATCCTGGAAAGATTCGTATCAGAGCGAAAGGTTCGGCAGGCGGACATAAGGGTCTTATCGATATTATACGAAAGCTTGGAACCGAAGATTTTGCCCGGCTGAGGGTTGGAATAGGAAGAAGTGAGCATGAAGATAATGTGGATTTCGTACTCGGCAGACCGGCAGGTGATGATAAGGAACTGATAGGAGAAGCTGTTGGGCGTGCGCAACAGGCAGTTATAAGCTGGATAGAAAACGGTATTGAGCCGACAATGAACCGGTTTAATTGATGGCTGAATTCAGGAGCCAGAAGAAATAAAAGATAATTAAGAAAGTAATGAAACCGAATAGAAATTTGGAGGTATTAAGTTTGGAAACAGTTGAAAAAAGATTATACGAGGGTCTGTTCCTTGTGGATACCGGCCAGGCCGCTTCAGATTGGGACGGTACTATCGCTGTTATCGAAAAGATGCTCTCAAGGGCCGATGCCGAAGTGGTCTCAATGCGTAAATGGGATGAACGGCCGCTTGCCTATGAGATTAACAAAAAGGGAAGGGGTACCTACATCCTGATTTATTTCAATGGCGATCCTTTGAAAATAACTACGATCGAAAGGGATGTACAGCTTTCCGAGAAAGTTGTGCGTGTAATGATTCTTCGCACGGATAAGATGTCTGAAGAGCAAATTGCCGGCGATACTCCATCTGAAGCTATAGCCAAGAGAGCCGAGGCCGCCGCTGTTAAAGCAGAGGAGGCCGCCGCCGCTGCTGAAGCTGATGAGGCCGCTGCCGCTGTTAAAGCTGAGGAGGCCGCCGCCGCTGCTGAAGCAGATGAGGCCGCTGCCGCTGCTAAAGCTGAGAAGGACGCCGCTGTTAAAGCAGAGGAGGCCGCTGCCGCCGCTGTTAAAGCAGAGGAGGCCGCTGCCGCTGCTAAAGCTGAGGAGGCCGCCGCTGTCGAATCCGAACCTGTCGTCGAGGAAGTTGTAGAGGGGTCCCCCGCAGAAGCGACCACTGCAGAAGCAGCTGCCGAAGAGGTGAATGAAGAGAACAAGGAAATAAAGCCACAGCAGTAAATTTTTACGGTAGGTATAATATTAAGAAGGAGAATGAGATGGCAAGTTATAACAAGGTTATACTTCTTGGTAATTTGACACGGGATCCGCAGTTGTCCTATACGCCCAGCAATACCGCAGTGGTTGAGTTTGGCCTGGCGACGAATCGCAAATGGAAAGACCAGGCAGGTCAGCAGAGAGAAGAAGTTTGTTTCGCGGACTGCCAGATGTACGGCAGGCGTGCGGAGGTTATTAACAAGTATCTGCACAAAGGTGACGCTCTGTTTGTTGAAGGTCGGCTGAAATTTGACAGTTGGCAGGCTCAGGACGGTACTAAAAGGAGCAAACTTCGTGTTGTCATCGAGACCTTTGAGTTTATCGGCGGCGGCAAAGGCAGATCTGCTGATGCTCCTGACCAGGGCGCACCGCAGGGCCAGCCGGCGCCGCAGGATGACCCGTTTCCGCCGGTCGATGATGATATACCGTTTTAGTTCCAAGGCGCAGAGCCGGCAATTTGAGACGGTTATATTCTGTGATTGATGAAATAATAAATAAAAGAAATTAATTGAGGTAGTATGTTAAAATGAGAATGATCCGAAATAAACCAAACCAAAAAAGGAGAAGAAGAAGTAATTCGAGAGTTCGTGAACAGAGCCAGTGCCGCTTTTGCAGGGACAAGGTCAAGTATGTAGATTATAAAGACATCGATACCCTCGGCAAGCTTCTGACCAATCGCGGCAAGATATTTTCCCGCAAACGAAGCGGCAATTGCGCTGGTTGTCAGCGTAAGGTAAAAAGAGCAATTAAGCGGGCCAGGTATATGGCACTGCTTCCGTTCACGAGTTAATTTTAAGAGGCACATCTGTTTTTGCAGGTGTTTTGCTGTGGTTTTTTGGAGATATGTTATGAAGGTTTTGCTTTGTCATGATGTTGAAAAGCTGGGCTATCTTGGTGATATAGTTGATGTCAAGAATGGCTATGCGAGAAATTATCTTTTGCCGTACGGTATTGCCACTGTTCCAAGTGATGCCAATGTTCGTGCATTATCTGACGAAAAGGAAAAGCGCACCAAACAACGGCAAACCGAGCTTGAGAAGCTCACAAAGATGGCCGAAAGTGTCAACGGCGCTGAGGCTGTAATAGCCGCTAAAGCAAACGAGCAGGGTCATCTGTTCGGTTCTGTCAGCGAGCGTGAAATTGGTGAGAATCTGCGCCAACAGGGTTACGAGGTAACCGATGGAATGATTAAACTCGGCGAGCACATTAAGGAAGTTGGTACTCACAAGGCTACTGTCAAGCTGGCCGCAGAACTAACCGCTACCATAAGTATTGTTGTGGTATCTGAAGATGCCGCAGCGAAGTTAACTGAAAACGATTCAGCAGAGGAAGAAGGTCAGGTTGAGCCAACAGAGCAGCCAGGTCAATAATGCCCCGCAAGCATCCGAAAGTGTAATGGGGCGCAGCGTTCCGGAATCGCTGGAGGCGGAGGCGGCGGTACTGGGTTCGATGATGATTGAGCCAGTGTGTATCGGTCAGGTGGTTCAACATATAACCTCCGATTCGTTTTATCGGCCCGAACATCAGATAATATTTGATGCCATCATTGAGCTTTACGAAAACAGCAGAGAGCTTGACCTTGTACTTCTTCGCGACGAACTTAAAAAGCGAAACAAGCTCAAGGCTGTCGGTGGAGTTGAGTATCTCGTTCGCATAGCCGAATCCGTTCCTTCGTCTTCCAATGTTGAACATTATACCGAGATAGTCAAGGACAAATCCATCCTTCGCGAGTTGATTTCCGCCGGCAGCGAGATACTTACCGAAGCATACGACCCCACGGGCCAGATTCGCGATAAGCTCGATAATGCCGAGCAGAAGATTTTCGCCGTTACTGAAAAGAAAATAAGCGGTGTGGCCGAGTCGCTGCGTGGACTGTTGATGGAGGCTTTTGAAAATATCGAGGCTCGTAAGGGTCAGGCGATAACAGGTCTGCCGACGGGTTTCTATGAACTTGATAAGTATCTTAGCGGTTTGCAGAACGGTGAGATGCTGATAGTAGCCGGGCGGCCGAGTATGGGCAAAACCAGCCTGGCACTGAATATTGCAGAACATCTCGGTGTCGAACGGGATATTCCCGTCGCGATATTTTCTCTTGAAATGAGCCGCTGGCAGCTTGCCGAGCGATTTCTGTGCAGCCATGCCCGTATAGACCTTCAGCGTGTAAGGGGCGGGTTGATCGATGATGACGAACATCAGCTTCTCCAGCAGGCCTGTAGTGAGCTGTTTGATAAGCCGATCTTTATCGACGATATGCCTGGGATGACACCATTGATGATTCGGGCAAAGTGCAGACGATTGAAAAGCCAGCACGACATACAATGCGTGGTTATAGATTATCTGCAGCTGATGGGTCTTGGCGGGCGGGTCGAGTCACGGCAGCAGGAAATAAGCACAATATCACGATACCTCAAGGGTCTGGCAAGGGAACTGAATGTTCCAGTAATTGTACTTAGCCAGCTTAACCGTTCGCCGGAGGGCAGGGAGGGACACCGGCCGAGGATGAGCGACCTGCGTGAGAGCGGCAGTATCGAGCAGGATGCCGATGTTGTAATGTTGCTGCATCGCGATGACTATTATGCACACGAAAAACCAGATTTTGACGAGAACAATCTCACCAACACCGCTGAGCTGATAATAGCCAAGCAGCGAAATGGGCCGACGGGGGTTATCAAACTTCACTTCGATGCACAGTTTACACGGTTTGAGAACAATAAAGATGAACCAGCCGATTCCGCATTTTAGAACATCAAGCATCGAATTATGGGATCGCCAACGCTGAACCTCTGAACCCAAAATCGGCTCCAGGGTAAAAAATGGAGCCGCGGCCGAATGTGATTTTGCCGAGCAGCCTGTTTGTTTTGTTTACCGAACAAGCAGGTATAATTTTTGCCCCCGAACCACGGCTCAATTCTCATACTATCGTTAGTTTGCCAAATTGTCAAGAGAAAATATTCCCGGTTTGCAAAATAGCGTCTCAGGCGTGTTAAAAAGGGTATTTTGCGTCAAATTCCATATAACCCAGCTTAACAGATACCTGATGACAAAGGCTTTTCTTCAAATTATCCACTGATTTATCGGACCTTGCGGGGAGGCTAAACCTGCAAAAATTATTGAAAAATCCGCAAAAAAATTGCGGTTTGAGGGACCGAAATGAGAGATTGCGGGCTCAATTCAGGTTTTCAAGAACGAACTTCCGATAGTTTGCCGGGGCCGTTTGCTTAACTGCTGGATATGCTTTCAGAGCTATCTGTTTCCGAACATTCTCCTTTCGTTTTGCAGGGTCCGGGTGCGTTGAAAAATACTCAAATGGCCTTGTTTGATTCTGCTGCTGGAGTATCTCCATCGTTTCGATCATTGCGTAACAGCTGAATCCCGCGCCGACAAGATAGTCTGTGCCGATGGAATCGGCTTGGTATTCGTGTTCTCTACTGTGGCCGAGGTTTATCATTTGATTCGTAATTTGAGTAATCGTCGTTGCGCCACTTGAAGAACCCTCCGGAACCGCTACGGAAAGTATCATATCCATACCTATCTGGTTGCTCATAGAAATTGCTGTATGTCGTATCGTTACATGTGCGGTTTCGTGGGCAAGGACGGCTGCTAACTGGTCGGCTGTGGTCATCTCCGAGAGCAGTCCTTTGGTAATGAAAACATATCCGCCCGGCAGGGCCATTGCGTTTATGGATTTGTCGTTCAGAGCGGTATAGCGGAATCGAAGGTTTGGTCTGTGTGTCAGGCTTGCTGCGGCCACCCTCTGTCCGATGCTGTTTACATAGTTCTGCAAAACCGAGTTTTGGATCGGCCCGCCAAGCTGCTTTGCGACCTCAGGCGCATATTGTGCGCCTATTTGCTGTTCCTGAGCAGGGGAAATGAGCATTAACTGATTCTCACCAGTTACCGGATTGACGGCGCAACTGACACACAATAAAGAGCCAACCAAAACCAATAATAAAGAAGCCGTTCTATCCATCGATAATCCTCTTTTCACTAATTAGACAAAAAGCACTTGAAACTTACGCTGGCATTGATTATAAGCGTTGCTGTACCTGAATTGGTAGTAAAAATATGGCGGAAGATAAATTTTGTTCAAATTGTGCCCAGAGGCAAAATTGCTCGGCGGTTTATGAGCATTTGGGCAAAAGCGGCGGCCCATCGGTAGTTTACAAGGCTTTAGTGGCATTTTTGCTGCCGATAGGGGTGTTTACCGTTGCGTTGGCGATATTTGAAAGTCTTGCCGGGCCGATTGCCGGCCTTGCATTGGCGGCAGTAGCTGTTGGCATCTGTATTCTGGTAACGAGGATGATAGGCCGGCGGCAAAAAAAGGATAACTGCCAATTGAAAGGAGGCTTGCAATCGCAGCAACGGCCAAATTAACCTTTCCGGGCGGGATTCATCCGCCGGAAAATAAGCATTTCGCAGAGCAGCACCCTATCCAGGTTCTTGACGGAGCCGGCAGCGTAGCGATCCTGCTCGGCCAGCATATCGGTGCGCCAGCTAAAGCGACAGTTGCAAAAAGCGACAAGGTACAGGCTGGGCAGGTAATAGGCGACAGCGATGCATTCGTCTCTTCGCCCGTTCACAGCCCGATTGCCGGTACAGTTAAAGATATCGCTCTTCGCAGCCATCCTGTACAGGGTCGCGGAATGGCGGTAATAATAGAAGCCGACGCCGATAGCGAGGTCGCGGCTAAGGTTCCATCGCCGGAAAAATTCGATGAACATTTCGATGACGGCCGGTATACATCCGAGCAGATTTGTCAGGCAATTCGTCAGGGCGGCCTGGTCGGTATGGGCGGAGCTGGTTTTCCAACGAGGGTAAAGCTTGAGCCGAACCCGAAAATGCCAAAACATACCCTTATAATTAACGGCTGTGAGTGCGAACCGTTTATTACCTGTGATTTTCGTGTGATGACCGAGTGGACATATCAGGTTATCGCGGGTATCAAACTTGCCCAAAAAGCATCCGGCTGCGAGCGAGTGCTTATCGGTATTGAAGATAATAAACCAGAAGCCGCTGAGGCGATTATGACGGCTCTGGCAAAATGCAAAGGCGTTGAAGATATTGAAATTAAGGTTGTCAAAACGAAATACCCGCAGGGCGGCGAGAGGCAGCTAATCAAATCGCTGTGCGGCAAAACGGTTCCTTCCGGCGGTATTCCGCCAATGATAGGCGTTGCAGTTCTAAATGTAGCTACCTGTGCGGCAATCGCCGAAGCGGTAATACTTGAACAGCCGCTGACACATCGGGTGGTAACGGTAACCGGTCCCGCTATTGCAAAGCCCGGTAACTACTATGTGCCGATAGGTCTTGAGGTTGGCAGGCTTATCGAGCTTTGCGGCGGTCCGACCGAAGAGGCCGCTAAGGTGGTTATAGGTGGACCAATGATGGGAATTGCGATAGCTGATATGTCAACCCCGACAACAAAGACGACCGGCGCGATAACGCTACTCGGCAAAAAAGAGATTACAAATGCTAAATATAAGAGAAGGCAAACCCCGTGCATAAGGTGTGGCAGATGCCTTGAAGTTTGTCCGGAACATCTCAACCCAACAAAAATCGCCCACGCGGTAAAATATAATCTGCCGGAGGTTGCGGTAGAAAATCAGATAGGTGCATGTATGGAATGTGGATGCTGTAGTTATGTCTGCCCGGCGAATATCGAAGTAACCGGATATATCAAGACGGGTAAGCTGCTGCTGGCCAATGCCAAGAAGAAATAATTTTGGGATATTTATAGATGCTCAGTAAAATAATAGTTTCGCCAAGCCCGCACATCAGCCGGGCACACTCGACCCGCAGTATAATGCTTGATGTAATTATTGCACTGGCCCCGGCCGTTATTGCGGCGTGGTGGTTTTTTAGAACCCAGGCTGTGATAATAGTCGGTACCTGTGTAATAAGCTGTGTTATAACCGAATGGCTGTGCAATGTAATCCGCAGGAAGCCAAACTCGCTGGGCGATTTAAGCGCAGTAGTTACCGGTATAATTCTTGCACTGTCGCTGCCAGCGGCGATTCCGTTCTGGGCGGCGATTATCGGCAGTGTATTTGCAATAGCGATAGCGAAAATGGTATTCGGCGGGTTAGGTTCAAACATATTCAATCCGGCAATGGCGGCAAGGGCATTTCTTGCCGTGAGTTTCGGAATGCTGATGACGACATGGACGGTTCCGGCGACCATTGAAAGCAGCGATATAATGCTCTCGGCAACATCGACAACTCCTATAACACAGGCCACACCGCTTGCATGGAGTAAAGAGGCGATAAAGGAAAAGGCCAAAGTGGATGTCGCCAACAATATGCTGAAGGAATCGTTCTTCGGTGGAGTTGGCGGATGTCTTGGTGAGACAAGCGCAGTTGCGCTGCTGATAGGCGGCGCTTATTTATTGATACGAAAAACGATAGCACTGCACATACCGCTTGCGGTTTTGCTTTCCGGGTTTGCCTTTGCGGCGATTGCATACTTTATAAATTCTGAAAGGTTCGTACACCCTCTGCTGCATCTGACGACAGGCGGAATGCTGCTGTGTGCGTTTTTCATAGCGACCGATCCGGTAACCGCACCGCTGTCAAGCAAAGGTATGTGGATATTCGGCGCCGGGCTGGGGACTCTTATTATGCTGATTCGTATTGTCGGCGAATATCCGGAAGGTGTGATGTTTGCCGTGCTGATAATGAATGCTGTGGCACCTTTAATTGACCGATTCTGTAAAATCATTCCTGCCGGAGGAGTAATAGCCAATGAATAATATAAAGCATTTTTTCAGACAAAGCTGGCTGTTAATGATAGCTTCGACCATGTTCGGTCTGCTGCTTGCGGTAACAAATGCGGCATGGCGGCCAAGGATCATTCAAAACGAGATCGATAAGTTCAACCGTTTGGCCGGTGGAATGCTCACGGAGGCAGTGGATTTTGAAGTAGCGATGGAAGCTGTAGAAATCAAACTTGCAAAGGGCAAGACAATACTAACAGAGGTTAAAAAAGCTGTCGATGTCGATGGAAAGTGTACCGGCTGGGCCTTTATCTGTGAAGGTGCCGGTTTTGCGGATAAGATTAAACTTGTGCTCACAGTCGATGCGGGATTTGAAAAACTTGCCGGGTTCGATGTTCTTGCAAGCAATGAGACACCCGGCTTTGGTGATAAAATTAATAAAGATTTCTTTCGCAGTCAGTTCATTGGCGCACCTGCAGCAAAATTTGAAATAACAAAGGCTGGCGACGATAAAAAAATCGATGCCGAGATAATCGCTATCACCGGTGCAACGGTCAGCAGTGATGCGGTCGTAATGATACTCAATAACTATATCGGACAGGTTAAAAATCATATAAAAGAGAAAGGCCTTATAGAAAATGGCGACTAATGGAATTGCAAAACCCGCTTTGGGCGAGACATTTGCCGCTGGGCTGTGGAAAGAGAACCCTGTACTGCGGCTGCTGCTTGGTATGTGTCCTGCGCTTGCGGTTACAGCGGCGGTTAAACCGGCCCTTACTATGGGCTGCAGCGTTATATTCGTTCTGATCTGTTCGAATATTGTTGTAAGCCTGATGCGTAATCTGCTCAAGCCTCATCTGCGGATTTTGATGTTCACGCTGACGATCGCAACTTTCGTAACGATTGCCGACCTTTTCCTGAAGGCGTACGTTCCTGAAATGAGTGCAAAACTCGGCCCTTACATCCCGCTGATAATTGTAAACTGTATTATCATCTGCAGGGCGGAAACTTGCGCAAGTAAGAACGCTCTTTTGGTAAGCATAGTCGATGCACTCGGTATGGGTATAGGCTTTACACTGATATTGTGCGTACTGGCGGCGATAAGGGAACTGCTGGCAACGGGTATGATTTTTGAGGCGCAGGTCTTCCCAGCAGGTTTTGTCGGCTGGTTGGCGATGGGTATGCCGGTCGGAGCGTTTATCACACTCGGTTTGCTGCTTGGCCTGGCTAATCTTGTGAGCAAAAAAGCTTAAGGAAATAGAACAATGGATACATTTCAAATTCTGCTGATGGGTTTTATATCCATAGTAATAATAAATAACCTGGTCTTTACCAAGTTCCTCGGCATCTGTCCATATCTTGGGGTATCGGGCCGAATTGATATGGCCTTCGGTATGGGTTGTGCGGTAACATTCGTCGTAACGCTCAGCGGAACGCTTACTTGGATGATAGACCACTGGATACTTCGCACCCTCGGCCTTGAGGTAATGCAGTATGTCTGTTTTATCCTTGTTATCGCCGGAGCGGTGCAATTAGTTGAGATGTACCTGCGGAAATTTTTCCCTGTCCTTTACGAAAGCTTCGGGATTTTCCTGCCTCTGATTACAACTAACTGTGCTATTCTCGGCTTGTGTTTGTTCATTAACCTGTGGGGTATCGACAATCTTCTCGAGGCGGTAGTTTTAAGCGCAGGAGCAGGATTAGGCTTTACACTGGCGATATGTATAATGGCCGGGATCCGGGAGAACCTGAAGATGGCCGATGTTCCCGAAAGCCTGAAGGGTGCCCCGATTACATTGATAACAGCAGGCCTGTTAACGCTGGCCTTTATGGGATTTGCAGGAATGATACGGTAAAGGAACTTTTGAATAATGATACTATCAAACATTGCGGAGTTATGGCAGAGTGCATGGCCTGCCGGTGTAACAATGTTGTCGCTTGGTACGGTCTTTGCGATAGTCCTCCTTATCGCCAGCATAAAGCTTAAGGTTGTCGTCGATGAGAAAATTAACCAGGTCCACGAATCCCTTCCGAATATCGATTGCGGAGCGTGTGGTTTCGCCGGTTGCGGTGCTTATGCAAAAGCTGTTGTCTCTGACCCGGAACTGCTCGGTGCGTGCGCACCGGGGGGAGCTGAAACGTCTGAGGCAATAGCAAAAATTCTGAACCTGCAGATAAGCGGCTCCGGCAGTCCTGTCAGGCCGATTGTCCGCTGCCGGGCACATACCGCCGACAGAACGAGTTACGCGGAATACGCCGGCATAGAAACCTGCACCGCCGCAAACGCACAGGCAATAGTACAGGCCTGCAAGTTCGGCTGTATGGGCTTTGGCGATTGCCTCGCCGCCTGCAGGTTTGATGCGATAACGATTACTGACGGCCTTAGTACAATTGACTATGAAAAGTGTACCGGCTGCGGAGCATGCGCAAAGACCTGCCCGAGAAATCTTATCATAATGGTTCCGTTCTCTCAGGAGAATATGTTAACCGTCGGTTGTTCCAGCTGTGAAAACGGAAAGACCACGCGCTCGATGTGCAAGACAGGCTGTATCGGTTGTGGTTTGTGCAGTAAGCAGACCGACATTTTCGTAACGGAAAACAACCTCGCCAAACTGGATTATGAAAAATACTTACCGAACGAAGCCACCGAAACCGCAATAGAAAAGTGCCCCACCGGCGTAATTGTTTACCGCGGCAAATCCGCCCCCGCCCCAAGGGCCGCGGGCCAAAAACCAGCGGCAAAAAAATAATAATCCGCTCACTTAGCAGCTATCTTAAAGCTGCCTCTATTTTTCCAGAGCAATTAGATCTTCGTACGTCTGCCTCTTCCTGATAACCTCAAAACTGCCGCCATCGACCAGCACCTCCGGCAGCATCGGGCGGGAATTATAATTACTGCTCATCGTATGGCCGTATGCACCGGCGGTGAAGATAGAGATAAGGTCACCTCGTTTTACTGGCGGCAAAGCCCTGTCTTTAGCGAAAAAGTCGGCTCCTTCGCAAATCGGTCCGACGATATCTACAATCTCAGTGCCTTTAATTTCCGGGCGGATTTGACGCTTCTGCGGGACGAATTTTTCGTCAATCGCCGCCGGCCAGATGAAGTGGAAGGCATTGTACAGCGGCGGACGGATTAAATCGTTCATACCGGCATCGACGATAACAAACTTCTTTTTGCCACCGGTCTTCAGGAACAGAACAGAGGTAAGCAGTATCGCTGAATTGGCGGCGATGCTTGCGCCCGGTTCGAGAATGAGCTTTAGGTTCTTGCCCTTCAGCAAAGGAACAATCGCGGAGGAGTAGTCCGCAGCAGATGGTGCGGTTTCGGTTTCATAGTCTGCGCCATATCCACCGCCGAGGTCGAGGGCCTCTATCGCAAAGCCATCTCTCCGCAGCCATTCAATCAGCGTGATGGTTTTCTGTACAGCTTCCGCATATGGTTCGACACTCTTGCCGGCGGAACCTATATGGACATGAATCGCGCTTAGCTGTACACTTTTATTATGGCCGTACTCGGCAAAAACTCTGCGAGCCCGCTCTATATCGACACCGAACTTACTCTCCTTTTCGCCGGTTGCAGTATATATATGTGTCCTGGGGTCGATGTCCGGGTTTACACGCAGGGCGGCCTTTGTTTTCTGGCCTGTCTTTTCCGCAATAGAGATAAGATTTTCCAGCTCGGCTTCGGACTCTATATTGAAGTATCCGATGCCAGCGGTGAGAGCCTCCGAAATTTCTTTATCGGTTTTGCCTACTCCGGCATAGACGATTTTTGAGGTGTCGCCGCCAGCCTGAATTGCACGGTAAAGCTCTCCGCCGCTGACAATATCAAAACCCGCACCGGCATCGGCGAGGAATTTCAGGATATTGATATTGCTGCATGCCTTTATCGAATAGCATATAGTCGTATCTATTTCGGCGTAGGCACTCTGGGCCTTCCGCAAATGTCCAAGCATCGTAGCCTTGCTGTAAATATAGACAGGGCTGCCAACCTTTGCGGCAATTTTGGCGACGTCAACGCCTTCGGCGAATAACTTTCCGTTTTTGTAATTGAAATGGTCCATAACAATCTTTCCATGATCAATAATTTTTATAAATTTGTCTGCTCGCCAAGCCATTTGTAGAAATCTTCCATTCCGCTGCCTGTCGCTGCGGAGACCTGGAAAATTTTTACATTTGGGTTCAGGGAAGCAATATTGACAGCGGCCTTTTCGATATCAAAGTCGATATAGTCAATAAGGTCGATTTTGTTAATTAGTACAACATCGGCTTTTGCGAATGTTCCGGGGTACTTTTCCGGCTTATCGTCGCCTTCAGGGATAGACAGTACAACAATCCGGCCCTGCTCGCCGAGGTCGAAATCCGATGGGCAGACGAGATTGCCGACATTTTCAATGAAAACAATATCCATATCCGCTGCGCCGAGCTTGCCAAGACAAGCGGTTATCTGTTTTGCTGAAAGATGGCACGAGCCGCGAGTTTCTATCTGCACGGCTGGTGCGCCTGCGGCTTGTATTTTGCGGGAATCGTTGTCTGTCTTTAAGTCGCCCTCTATAACGGCGATTTTAAATTTATCCTTCAGGTCCGTAATAGTTTTTGCAAGGATAGCGGTCTTGCCGGAGCCGGGCGAAGAAATAACATTAAAACAGCGAACATTATTGTCCGCAAAGAACGCAGAGTTTGCAAGTGCGCATTCCTGATTTTTTTCGAGTATTTTTTTGTTAAGAGTTACTTTCATTGCGGCCTTTTTTATTTTGTGCCTGTATCCTCAAATTCTATTTCTTCCAACAGCAGCGGTGCGTCCGATGCTATCTCGAAATCGTTCCCGCTGCATTTACGACAAGAGGGTGAGTATAAATCAAAATCGAAATCCGTGCCACAGTTTCTACAGGTCGCCTTCAGCGGTATGTGCTTAATGTGAAGTTTTAACCCATCGCAAATTGTATCTCTGGCGGCAATTTCGAAAGCGAAGTTTAATGATTCATCGTTTATAGGGTTCAGCTGACCGCATGAGATTGTAGCGAAAATCGGTCTGGCGCTGATTTTTGCAGCTTCAGCTTCGATAGTCTGGATGAGGCTTTTGGCGACGAAAGTTTCATGCATCAGCAAATCCTCGGCAATTCCCGCCCGTAAGGCATTTGTATAATTCTTCTGCCGCCGATTTTTGTTAGCAGTTCCACAAAAGGTTCACCCTGAGAGCAGTTGGTAACTGTACCTATCACAGCGGCATCTTTTCCAAGCGGATGATCCCTGCAGGTGCTAACGACAGCATCAGCAGAATCCGGTGAAGCGATTATGATAACCTTGCCCTCGTTTGCGATGTTGAGCAAATCGAAACCGAGAGCATCGGCAGCTGCCAGGGCGATGGGGTTTATTGGTATATCTGATTCTGTGATCTCAATATCGCAATGGCCCGATGCGGCAATTTCGTTAAGTATCGCTGCAATTCCGCCGCGAGTGGGGTCACGCATAAATTTTATATCGGCACCGGCCTCCCGCAAAATTTTAGCGACCAGACCGTTTAGAGGCGCACAATCGCTTTCCAGCGGAGAATCGAATTTGATATTCTCCCGCTGGGACATAATCGTCATACCGTGATCGCCGATCGTACCGTTGATAATAACTTTATCGCCAGGCGTAATTCTGTCGAATGCTATGTTGGCGTTTTCAATTTTCGCGCCGAGACCGGCGGTATTAATAAAGATACCATCGGCTGCACCGGCTTCTACGATCTTTGTGTCGCCGGTAACTATTTTAACTCCAGCCGAAGCCGCTGTCTCTGCTGTGCTGGTGAGAATTTTTTCGAGAGTTTCTATCGCTAGGCCATCCTCGATAATCAGCGAAAGACTAAGTGCGATCGGCTCACACCCCGCCACAGCCAAATCATTGACCGTGCCGCAAACAGCTAACTTGCCTATATCACCGCCGTTGAAAAACAGCGGCTTTACAACGAAACTGTCGGTGGTAAAACATAGAGAAGCCGGCGGCGCGGTAATATCCGCTGAATCTGTAAGGATTGCAGTACCATCTCCGCCAAGGCATGGGAGGATGGTTTTTGTTATCAGTTCGTTTGCGAGTCTTCCACCTCCGCCGTGAGCAAGTCGGATTTTACCGGAATCGTTTTTCATTTGTCCCGCTTTCTTCTTCCGCCGTACTTGTACCACGCCGCACAGGTTCCCTCGGTGCTGACCATACAGGCACCTACAGGGTCGTCCAGGGTGCATTTTTTCTCAAACAGCGGGCAGTCCACCGGTTCGATGAGTCCGCAAAGTATTTCTCCGCAGCGACAGCCAGCTGGCTCTGACGCATCGGCATGGGTAATGTCGAATCGTTTTAGTGTATCGAACCGGCTGAATTTTTTCTTTAATACCAAGCTGCTTTTCGGGATAACGCCAAGACCACGCCATGGGCCATCGGTGATATCGAATGTATCGTTTATAATCTTCTGTGCAGCAGTGTTGCCCTCGCAGCTTACAGCGACGTCATAAAGTGAGCTGACAGCGGGAGCATCTTCAGCGAGCTGGTGGCAGATTTCGGCGATGGATTCGATTATGCCCACAGGTTCAAAGCCGGCTACGACGCAAGGTTTTTGGAAATTTTTGACGATTGGAAGATAAGCGTCCGAACCGATAATCACGCTGACATGTCCGGGGCACAGGAATGCATCTATCTTATTATTCTTCTCCGTCAGCAGTGCCTCCATCGCTGGTATGACCAGCTTGTGGGCAGATAGTACCGAGAAATTTTTAACGCCCTGAGTCATTGCATCATTAATGGCGACAGCGGTCGCAGGAGTAGTCGTCTCAAAGCCGACAGCGGCAAAGACGACCTCCTTGTCGGGATTGTCCTTTGCCAGTTGAAGAGCGTCCTCGCTGCTGAGTACGACCTTTACATTGGCTTTGTTCCTGATAGTTTCCAGCGAGCCATCCGTTCCGGGAACGCGAACCATATCTCCGTAGGTCGCTATGATACAATCGTCCCGCCCGGCCATCTGAACAGCCGTATCGATATAGCTCTGGTCGGTAACACAAACCGGACAGCCCGGACCGCTGAGCAGCTTAAGATTATCCGGAAAAATATCCTTTATACCGTTGCGAAAGATGGCGACGGTATGGGTCCCGCAGACTTCCATAATGTTAATTCCCCTGCCAAGGTCTTCGCAGGCTTTGGTAATGCGAGCTTGTGCTTTGTGAATTCTATTGAGCATTTTATTCCGCTTCTTTTTGGTGGGTTTCAAATTCGGTAAATTCAGCGATGATCTGCCAGGTCTTTTTGGCCTCTTCCTCATCGACTATCGTAATGGCAAAGCCTGCGTGGACGAGTACAATATCGCCCAGCCTGGCCTGCGGGATCAGCGTGGTCCTGGCTTTGAAGCGATTGCCCATAGCATCGGCTACGGCTTTGTCGCCATCAAGTTCAACTATTCTTGCTGGTATTGCCAGGCACATATAATCGTTCCAATTAATAGTTTGGAGTTTTAAGTTACTGTTGCGGCGATTGCCGCCTGTCCGAGAGCTATCCCGCCATCGTTGGCAGGGAAGTCTCTGTTAAATAATACTGAAAAACCATCCCGTTTCAAGATAGAAATCAGACGATTTGCAAGATAGCGGTTGCAAAAGACTCCGCCTGAGACGGCAATCGTGTTCAAACCGAACTTTTCTGCGGCCATTTTTGCCCAGCAGGCGAAAGCGGCGGCGATGGTATTGTGAAATTTGGCGGCGATAATGGCAGTGTCAGTTCCGTTTGTTCGGTCGGCGATTATGGCCTCAACCATAGGCAGATAATCAAAAATCATCATTCCATCGCCGTCAGGCGCGATTGGTGATTCGTAGCAAGTGTCAATACCACCAGCTATTGCAGCTTCCAGTGCCATCGGAAGCTGTGCATCGAAATGATTGTATGTCCCAAGCCCGCAAATGGCAGCGATGGCATCAAACAGCCTGCCGAGACTGGAGGTTTGGACGGTGTTGAGGTTTTTCTTTAGCTGGTCGGTGATAATGGTTCGCTTGCCGGTATCCGGTTCGATATCGGCCAGCAGAGATTTGTATTTGTCCTCTAAGTCTCCGCCGAGCAGGCCTAAAAGGGGCCGGATGGGTTCTTTGGCGGCTTTGTCGCCGCCGGCTAACGGGTAATATTTCAAGTGGCCGAACCGCGTAAAATCCCGCAACGAAGCGATAAGGCATTCGCATCCCCAAATCGCCCCATCGGTTCCAAAGCCGGTACCATCGGCAACAAGACCAATTGCCTTCTCCTGGTGGTTGTGTTCTGCAAGAACAGAGGCGATATGTGCCCAGTGATGCTGAACCTCAATCAGCTTGGCAGGTTTGAGCGAATGGGCGTATCGGGTAGATAAGTAACCCGGATGCAAATCGCAGGCAACCGTCCGCGGCGATAGTTCGAAGAGTTTCTGCAAATGGTCAATCGAATCTATATAGTGGCGATAGGTTTTGCCGTCCTGAAGGTCGCCGATGTGTTCGCTTAAAATGAGCATATTATCCCGCCCGAGACAGAATGTGTTTTTCAGGTCGGCCCCTGTGGCAAGAATATCACAGCTTGCGGTATTATTTTGTAGTACAGGTGTAGGGACAAAACCCCTTGCCCGTCTGATAATTGCCTGGCTGCTATCTATTATATGTACAACAGAATCGTCAATCCTGCGGTAGATGTCGCGGTCGTTGGTCAGGAAGAAATCTGCTATATTGGCAAGTTCAGCCAAGGCAGAGTCGTTATCGCAGATCAGCGGCTCATCCGACAGGTTTGCGCTTGTCATCACAAGGACAGAGATACCATCCTGCCCAAAGAGCAGGTAATGCAGCGGCGTATAGCAGAGCATAACACCGAGCGTATTTACGCCGGATGCGACCGATGGTGCGATTTTATTTGTATCTTTTTTCGGCAGCAGTACGATAGGCCGTTGCGGACTGTCGAGCAGACGCCGGGATTGGTCATCAACGCAGGCAAATTGTTCGATAGTATCGATTGAAGATACCATCATGGCAAACGGTTTATGGTCCCTGCGTTTCCGTTGCCGCAGTTGTTGTACCGCCTGCTGGTTGGTTGCGTCTGCGGCGAGGTGGAAGCCCCCTATACCTTTTATAGCGATAATTTTTCCAGCGGCGAGCAGGTCGGCGGTTTCTTTAATGGCACCGTCGGTTTCGGCGTGCAGTGCCTTGCCGGTATTGTCGGTTAGAGTAATCTTCGGTCCGCAGGCGGGGCAGGCGACCGGCTGGGCGTGAAATCTTCTGTCATGAGGGTCCAGATACTGCCAGCCGCATTTTTGGCACATCGCAAAGTCGGCCATCGTGGTATTGGCCCGGTCGTACGGTATGGTCCTTATTATGGAATATCTCGGTCCGCAGTTGGTGCAGTTTATGAATGGATAGCCGAACCTGAAATCGCTTTTATCGTTCATCTCGCTCAGGCAATCGCAGCAGGTTGCGATATCTCCGCTAAGCTGAGAGGCCGGGGTGCCTGCGGGGTCGCTTGCGGCGATTATAAAATCCTTTTCGGCTGGGATAGTTTCGATATCACGGATATTCACAGTAGCTATCTTCATCAGCGGCGGCATAGAGTTCGGCGATTGAAGCAGGCGGCTAAACTCGGAGATTTTTTCCTCATCGCCCTGGATTTGGATATTCACTCCCTCGGTATCATTATAGACAAGCCCTGTAAGACAAAGCCCGACAGCGGTGCGGTATATAAACGGCCTGGTCCCGACGCCCTGAACTTGACCTGTTAGATTTATCTGTTGCCTTTTGAGCATAAAAAATGGCCCCTTGCCTGTGACATTAAACACAGATTGGTGCCAATTTTCACGCTTTTTTTTATTTTGAAACTAAAACAGTATCTGGCGGCTCTTCCCGGCATTACACTTTCGCGATGGATTTTTCGTAATCTTTTACCATAAAGTGTTTGCTTTTGCCCTTCCTTATGACCTTGTGGCCTTCGGCGGCCAGCAGTTTTTTCAGCCCCTTGATCCCGCCGGGATACTTTTCATTCAGTATGCCGCCCGTCTTGAGCGTTCGCCAGTATGGAGTAATCCTTTTTCTGCCCTGGCCGGCCTGTTCGGCGGCGGCATTAGCGGCTATCCATGAGAAGATACCCGTCGTTATGGGGCAGGCGTAATCGGTTTTGTGTTTATCGGCGAGTATCTCGCGGATTTCATTGATAGTGGTCAGTTTGCCCTTGCCAACCTTTTTCATTATCTCGTCAACCTCTATCGGTGCCGGGATAATATATGTCCCCGCAGGCCAGCTTTTAGGCTTCTTGCCAAACTTCGCCAATTTCGGCAAATCCTTACTGTTGGCAAGCTTCTCCTGCCATGTCGTTTTATGTTTCACAATCCAGCTCCTTCTTTAATTATACGAGCTTGTCAAGATGCCTGGCAAGGTCGGTTATGGCTTTTCGCCCCTTTGGTGCTATCCTGCAGAAAGTCTTCGGTTTTCGGTCGATAAATATTTTTTTTACCTTTATATAACCGGCTTCTTCGAGTTTGCGGATCTGTACGCTCAGATTGCCATCGGATAGTTTAAGCGCAGTCCGCAGATATGTAAACTCCAGTTCATCCCCGCCGATGAGGGCGGATATTATCCCCAAGCGCGTCCGTGACAGGATCAATTCATCAAGTTCAATTGGTTTGGTTTTAGCCATTTCCCCTCTGCGTCTTATTGAATCGCTTCTGTGCGACTATCGCCGGTATAATACATCCTAAGCCCATCGCGAAGCCGAGAATTAAGTATGCGTAATCTTTCATAATAAATGCCACTACCATTCCGACGAAAATTCCTATTCCACCCCAAAGCCACTCCTTCGAATAAATGATACCCATCATACTCAGTCCAATACTATAGACCATCGCCCAAAGAAAGCCCACTCCACCGAAGAAATCGAAAAACAAGCCGAGCGTACTCCACATAACGCCATGAGCCAGAACGACCATCCATACCCAGCCGATCTGATTTGATATTCGCGGGACCAAACCAGCCTTCTTTTGGCGCTTACTCACCCTGATGCCGCTGACAACCGTAACACAGCCACCGATAGCAAGCAGCGGCAGATACACAGGCCAAATCCACTTATATAGCTGGTGCATCACCAAAAAGTATATCGCCGCATAACCAATCATACATACAAGTCCCCAGACAATCATAACTGGCGCCTCGGGATCAATTTCCTTATGCGTCTTCTCGATTGCCAACCGCATAAATTGCAAATTCTCGGCTAATTCATCGTTCTTTGTTTTTTCCATTTTTCTGTTCCTTCCATAATCTTATCTACTGTAAAACTGAACTATACCATTTGTAAAGTACTTTATAATATAAAGTATACACTGAAATCTCAGGTTGTCAATAGACAGATGGAATTTTTTTATAAAAATAATATGCCCAACGCTTTTGATTTCTTAAAAACCTATCCAGCCCTGCCAAAAACCCCGGATCGGCAGGATAAAAAATTTTAAGCTATTAAGTTTTTGGCCCGATAATACCAGCGAATTGGCTGTTTGGGCCGTAATATCGAAGAAATCCCTGCGAATCTTAATAATTGCTTAATATATTCTTGACACGCCGTCACCTTTCTGATATAATAGCATCTGTTAAGTCGATGTTAATGATAACTGTTAAATGGGGGTTAAGAAAATGAGCTTTAAACGACACACATTCAGATTGGCGCGCGAACCGCCGGCAAAAAAACCGAACCCTTTTTTTGCCAGTGAGTACGCAATTGTGCCTGAATTATCCGAAAACAGCCTCATATAAGGCTGTTTTTTTTTGCGCGCAAATTGGGTGGATATTTCCAACTAACCTGAACGGTTGCGGCCACTGTAACAATGAGCTATAATAGCCGAACATTCGGCCAAACGGTGCGTAGTTTGGGTATAATTACACGATTTGGACCCTAATATTGAAAAAAGAGCTTGACACAGTTATATCCGTGGTGCGACAGGCTGGCGAAGCCATTATTCGTATCGCCGATGAGCAGTACAAAATCGCTGAAAAATCCGCAGATAAAGATGTCCTTACCGCTGCGGATCTGGAAGCGGACAGGATCCTTAGAGAGATCCTGACTGCCGAATTTCCCGATTATGGCTGGCTCTCAGAAGAGACGAAGGGCCAGAAAGGTCAGCTCGAACACAAACGGGTCTGGATAGTTGATCCGCTGGATGGGACTCGCGAGTTTGTGATGAAGAATCCGGAATTTGTAGTTTCGGTCGCACTCGTCGAGGGCGGAAAGCCGATACTTGGTGTAATCTACAATCCGAGTACAGATGAGCTTTTCGAGACAGCCGCAGGAAATGGAGTAAAGCTGAACGGAAATACCGTAAGCTCAAACCATAAACTTTCCGGCAAGGCAGTAGTTGAAGTGAGCCGGTCGGACATCGCAAAAGGTGTTTTCAATGATATAGGTGATTCCATTGAGCTTCGGCCATGCGGTTCAATTGCGTATAAGCTGGCAAGGCTGTCGGCAGGTATGACTGATTCGGTAATAAGCCTTACTCCGAAAAACGAATGGGATATCGCGGCAGGTGTTGTTTTGGTTAAAGCCGCTGGCGGTATCGTCCGAGATAAATCTGATAATGAGTTTGTATTTAATCGCGGCCAGCTGTTAAATGGTGTTGTTGCCGCGAGCAAAGATGCATATAATACGATTGTCGAAGTTGTTGGCAATATAGAAAAGTAATTTTGCCGGAATGAGCAGGTTGCAAAAAAAAGACGCTAAAAGCACTAATATAAGATGGCAGGAGAGCAGGATAACTGCTGATCAGCGTGAGGAGTTTCTCGGCCAGAAAGGTTGCGTTATATGGCTGACGGGTCTTTCCGGCTCCGGCAAGAGTACGATAGCGTCCCTGCTGGAAGAGCATTTTGTTCGGGCAGGGCGAATGGCCTTCGTATTAGATGGTGATAATGTTCGTCACGGTCTTAACGGTGATCTGGGTTTTTCGCCGGATGATCGCAGCGAGAATATTCGCAGGGTAGGCCAGGTGGCGGCGCTGTTTTGCCAGTCAGGCGTAATTACAATTGTGTCCTTTATTTCTCCTTACGCCGCTGGCAGAGATGCAGCTCGCAAAGCGGCCGGCGCCGGCAGGTTTATAGAAGTTCATCTCGATACGCCGCTTGATGTTTGTGAAAAGCGAGATGTAAAGGATTTATATAAGAAGGCAAGGGCAGGCGAGATTTCCGATTTTACCGGAATCAATGCTCCATACCAGGTGCCGGAAAAACCGGAACTGGTTATAAAGACAGGCGAAATGGGCCCGCAGGAATGTGCCGATATTATTCTGGACTATCTTGTGAAAACTAAAAAGAGCCGACAATGAATTATAATGTATCAAATCTGAGACAGTTGGAAGCCGAGAGCATTTACATAATGCGTGAAGTGGTTGCGGAGTTCGAGAACCCGGTGATGATGTATTCGGTAGGTAAGGATTCGTCGGTTATGCTGCGGCTGGCACAAAAGGCATTTGCTCCCGCACCGATACCTTTTCCGCTATTGCATGTCGATACGACATTCAAGTTTCGCGAGATGATAGAGTTTCGTGACGAGTTCGTTAAAAGTATCGGTGCCAAACTTATCGTGCATAAAAATGAGGAAGCTTTGCGGCGTATAGGAGGCATTGAGAACTGGACATGTGCCAAATGTGCGGATCTGCTGAAGACACAGGCATTAATCCAGGCACTTAAGGAGCATGAATTTGATGCTGCGTTTGGCGGGGCAAGGCGCGACGAAGAGAAGTCCCGTGCCAAGGAACGGATTTTTTCATTTCGCGACCGGTTTATGCAGTGGGACCCGAAGAACCAGCGGCCCGAGTTGTGGAACCTTTATAATACCAAACATGTAAAAGGCGAGTCGTTTCGTATATTCCCGCTGTCAAACTGGACCGAACTGGATATATGGCATTATATCTATACCGAGAATATCCCGATAGTACCATTATATTTCGCGAAGAAACGGCCTGTGATAAATCGTGACGGGATGCTGCTTTTCGCCGGTGAACTGATTCGTCCAGCCGATGGTGAGCAGGTGGAAGAGGCAATGGTTCGGTTCCGAACGCTTGGATGCCAGCTATGTACGGGTGCGATCCGCTCCGAGGCGACAACGCTTGAGGAGGTTATCGAAGAAACTATGCTTGCGGTTAACAGTGAGCGGCATGGCAGGGCGGTTGATCAGGACAAAGAAGGGTCGATGGAAGAAAAGAAAAAAGAAGGATACTTTTAATACCATAGGTTGATTGATAAATGAGTGCGGATACAATTTCATTATTGGAGCAGGATAAGCAAAAGGACCTTTTGCGGTTTGTTACCGCAGGCAGTGTCGATGATGGTAAGAGTACGCTGATTGGCCAATTGCTGTTTGAATCAAAAGGAATCTACGAGGACCAGCTTGAGGCTGTTCGCATTGCTTCCGGCAAGAAAGGTTCAACGCAGGGGCACCTTGATTTGGCGCTGGTTACCGATGGGCTAAAGGCCGAGCGCGAGCAGGGGATAACGATAGATGTTGCGTACCGATACTTCGCAACGCCCAAACGGAAATTCATTATCGCCGATACCCCCGGCCATGAACAGTACACGAGAAATATGGCGACGGGCGCATCGACCGCGGACCTTGCCATTATTCTGATTGATGCTGAACACGGTGTTCTGACCCAGTCGAAACGGCATACATTTATTACGACCCTGCTGGGTATTCCGCATATCGTTGTTACAGTTAATAAAATGGACCTTGTCGATTATTCGCAATCGGTTTATGAAAATATATGTTCTGAATTTCGCAACTTCGCGGCAAAACTTGATATTACGGATTTGACATTTATTCCGGTAAGTGCACTCAAGGGAGACAATGTTGTCGAAACCAGCAGCAAGATGGACTGGTACAGAGGCGGGGCTTTGCTTAACCATCTTGAGACGGTAAATATCACTTCCGACCGCAACCTGATCGATCTTCGTTTTCCGATTCAGTATGTTCTTCGGCCTGACCGCAGGTTTCGCGGTTATCTTGGTACACCCGCTTCCGGCACAATCAAGGCCGGTGAAGATGTTATGGTGATTCCATCTGGTGTGCGAACCCGTGTTAAAACGGTTTTCGGCCCGGATGGTGAAATTGAAGGCGCGTTTCCGCCGTTGGCTGCGGGTGTTACGCTGGAAGATGAAGTTGACCTGAGCCGTGGCGATATGCTGGTGCATATGAATAATGTTCCTCGCGTGGACAGAACGCTGGATGCGATGGTGGTCTGGATGTCCGATGAGCCTATGCAGGTTGATAGAAACTATTCTATCAAGCATACGACAAAGACGGTTTCCGGGGTTATAAGTCAGCTTCGTTTTGAAGTTGATGTTAATACGCTCCACCGTAGCGAAAGCGAAGGGCTGGGGCTCAACGAGATCGGGCGATGCGTGCTGACTCTCAGCCAGCCGATAGCATACGACCCGTATTCCCGCAACCGCGCGACCGGAGCATTCATAATAATCGACCGTATTACAAATAATACCGTCGGTGCCGGGATGATCCTTGACCGTGACCAAAACCTGCTCCAGCCGACAGAACGAAAGTTAGAGGCTAAGCCGAAAAGCGAGCATATCCACCTTCAAAAGAGTATGGTAACGGCCAAAGAACGGGAGCAGCTTGTCGGGCACAAGCCGAAAACTATCTGGCTGACAGGGCTTACCGGTTCTGGTAAAACAACTATTGCCTATGCGCTGGAGCGGCGGCTGTTTGATATTGGCAGGCAGTGCTGCGTACTGGACGGCGAAAATGTTCGGCTCGGATTCAGTAAGGATCTTGGCTTTAGTGCTGATGATCGCAATGAAAATATACGCAGGGCAGCGGAAGTGGCAAAGCTGCTTAATGATGCCGGGCTGACGGCGATATGCGCTTTTCTTTCGCCTTACAAAGAGGGTCGGAAACTTGCCAGAAAGATTGTCGGGGGAGATAATTTTGTTGAGGTCTATCTATCGGCACCGATTGAGGAATGCAAAAAGCGGAACCCGGATGGTATGTATGATATGGCAAAGGATGGCGAGATTAAACAGTTTACAGGCGTGACAGCTCCTTATGAGATTCCAGAATCGCCGGATATCGTTATACCAACGCATCAAATGGGTGTTGATGAATGTGTGGAAATGATTTTAGCAAGGCCGTAATGACCCATCCGTGTGGTATGACAGGTCTTACATGGCTGGCGGTCGGTTATTTGATTACTTTGGCTGGGAGGAAGATTTTGAAAGTTGCCCCGTTGCCCTCTTTTGATTCAATCTCGATTCGGCCCTTGTGCTGGTCAATTACCTGCTTTGCAATCGGCATTCCCAATCCGGTTCCGAACTTGTTCTTGCTGGACTCAAATGGCGTGAAAATCTTTTCTTTCATCTCCTGGGTCATGCCCGGCCCGTTGTCGCTTACATTCAGCTCAACTTCGCCGCTGGTGGAATGATATTTGGTTTTGACATTGACCACGCCTGTGTCCTGGTCAACAATATCTATTGCGTTCAGGATAAGGTTCAGGGCCATTTCATGGATTCTCTCTTCGTCCAGCTCGATAGTTGGGATATTGCGGTCTACGTTAATATGCAGTTCCGACTTCTTTTGCCCGAGCTGAGAATTCAGTGACTCTATAGCGCTCTGAATCACCCTGTTGAAATCACATGAGTCGAGCTCAAGCCGCCTTTCCTTGCTGTAGTCGAGCATATCAAGTGTGAACTTGCGGAGCCTTTCAAGGTTCGGTTTCAGTATGTCCCAGCTTTTTTTGACCCTGTGAATCTGGTTTGATCTCAGTCCGAAATCAATTACTTCCGAAGCACCTCCGACCATTTGCAGGATATTCTTTACGGAATGCGAGAGGTTCAAAGTCGCCTGTCCAGCGGCAAGCAGTCGTTTGTTCCGCTCGTAGCTGTGAACGACATTTATCGCAAGTGCGAGATGGCCGGCAACAAATTCAATAATATTCAAAGTGCCGTCATCCCATTTTTGACTGTCAGTACTGTCGGCGTATATCAGTCCGAATGTGGATTCGGAAGTCTTTATCGCAGAACAGATAACCGTGCCGATGTTGAACCGCTGGAAACTCGGGTCGCCGGAATATGCTTCATTGTTCATTGCATCTGTTATGAGAATGCCTGCGGTATCTTTGATTACCTTTGATGTTACAGCGTCGCTTGTCGTTGTCATAGGCTCATCGTGCTGCTGGCTGTGAAAATGCGCCCGGTTTTCAAGATTGTCGTCTTTATCTTTCAGCATTATATATGTGTGGTCGGCGGAGAGGTAGCCCGCAATGACGCCGGCAACTTTTTCAAGAGCGATATCAATGTTATGTACCGCTATGGAGCCGGCATTGATGTCGTTTAGCAGAGTAAGAATATCGCCCGAAGGGGCAGCAATCTCACTTGAAACACTGTTTATTGTCTCGGCCATATTTATAAACTCTCCATACAAAACTGCTGTGTCTATCGAACTATTGTGGAGGTTTCTTGAATTCAAAGAGTAGATTTTTGCATATTTATACCGCAAAGCAAAAAATATCAGCATTAGATATTTGGTTGAGTCCGATAATTTTTCGGCTGGCAGAATTTGTTAATATGTGTCGCAGATGTGTGGAAATCCATTTTGGGTTAAGTGGAGGTGGGTAATTGTCGATAGCCCCTTTGTGGAGATTTTCTGTGCCATAAGATTGTTTAAGGAGTTGAAGTAGTGGAAAAACAGGATACCATAGTATCGTTTCTCTTGGATGAAAATATTCTTGATAAGGATGCAATAGAGAAACTGCTTTGCGAACAGAATCAGTTCGGCAAGAGTTTTGTTAATATGCTCAAGACGCGCGGGCTGGTAAGCAAAGACCAGTTGACTAAGCTTGTCGCAGTTGCAAACGGGATTGAATTTATCACTCTTTCGCCTGATATGATTGACCCTATGGTGGTACGGCTGGTGCCTTATGATATTGCCCGCAAACATAACCTTATACCCCTGCGAATCGAGGACGATAGGCTACTTGTAGCGATGAGCTCTCCTATGAACCTGTCTGTTCGTGATATGATAGCGACTAAGACCGGCTATAAGGTGATACCTGTAGCGGCGACCGACGAGGCTGTGCGGACCGTTATCAGCTACCATTTCAGCGTTGAGAGTGTAACGAAGCAGGACATCGTCAAGATGCGTATGAAAGGCTCGACCGATGATGAGGCGGCTACGAAAAAAATTCGCTCTCAATCATCAAAAATCGCCGATGCTCCCATTGTTCGCTTAGTCGATTCGTTTATAACCGGCGCAATAGACGCACGAGCAAGTGATATACACATAGAGCCGCAATTGCCTGATATGAGAGTTCGCTACAGGATTGATGGTATCCTGCTTGATGCACTTGAGGTTCCGGCATCTGCGCAGCGAGAAGTTATTTCGCATATAAAAATACTCTCCGATATGGATATATCAGAAAAAAGGATTCCTCAGGATGGTCATATAAGCGTCGAACATCGCGGCAAAGATTACGATTTGCGTGTTTCTTCGCTTCCTGCTACGGGTGGTGAAAAAATAGTTATAAGAATACTTGATGCATCGACTGGGCTAATGAGACTTAATGAGATTACAAATACAGCCGATGAATACGATTCGCTAAGTGATCTGATAGCAAATCCATACGGTATGATATTGCTGACAGGGCCCACAGGAAGTGGAAAGACGACTACGCTCTATTCAATGATACAGGAATTGAATACGCCGGAAAAAAATATCGTAACAGTAGAAGATCCTGTTGAATACCGCCTGAAAGGTGTAACGCAGGTTCAGGTAAAGCCGGAGATTGGCAGAACCTTTGCTAACGGGCTAAGAAGCATATTAAGGCAGGACCCGGATATAATCCTCGTTGGCGAAATTCGCGACTATGAAACGGCTGAAATCGCTATCAGCGCAGCACTGACCGGACACCTGGTATTGAGTACACTGCATACGAATGATGCGGCAGGTGCAGTTTCACGACTTGTAAGCCTTGGGATACCGCCGTTCCAGATTGCTTCATCGGTGCTGGGAGTTGTGGCACAAAGGCTTGTAAGAGTGGTTTGTCCCAAATGCAAAAAATCATATAAGCCTGGTGACAATGAAAAGAGAATGCTCTTTGATGGACAGGAGTTTGACAAAAAGAAAACTATTTACAAGAGCAAAGGGTGCGGCAGCTGTAGGAATACCGGCTATCATGGCAGGGCAGGTACATACGAAATACTTGGGGTTACTGACGAGATTAAAAATATGATTGTCGATTCGGCAGGGGATAGCCAGATAAAAGCCGAGGCTGTTAAACATGGTATGAAGACACTGAGAAAACGCGCTATCGGACAGGTTCTTGACGGAATTACGACGCTGGATGAACTTCTGCGTGTTGTTGATATGAGGATACAATAAGTGGCTGTTTTTGAATACATTGCAAAAGACTCTACCGGCGGAGAGTTTTCCGGCACCTATACAGATGTCGAAAGCAAAGCGCAGCTTACAGAAGAACTAAGCAAGATGGGCTATTCGCTCATTAAGGCACGCCGCAAGAAAAGTACCGCAAAAAGAAAGAGAGGTAAGATTGATGAATCTGAGGTTGTAGCTTTCGCATACGAGTTTTCAGGTATGTACACGGCGGGGCTGTCTATTGTCAGGTGCTTAGAGACATTTGAAGCACAAAGCGAAAACCAGGCACTAAAGGCTATTGTTGAGGATATCAGGCTCCAGGTGGAAACGGGCGCTTCTTTGCGAGAGGCGTTTGAAAAATATGGTTCGATATTTTCAAATTTCTTCCTCGGAATGATCGAGGCTGGTGAGACCGGGGGCAAGCTTGGCGAAACACTCGGCTTGGCGGCGGTTTACCTTGATAAACAGCTCGAGATGAAAAAGAAACTGCGAGCAGCGTTTGCTTATCCGATAACGGTTTGCGTAATGTGTCTGCTTATCGTTTCTGCGCTTGTTATCTTTGTTATCCCGATTTTCCAGAAACTGTATAAACAGCTTCATGTTCCCCTGCCCGGGCCGACGCTGATTCTTATCGGTTTGAGCGAAGCAGTGAGGCATTATTGGTGGATTCTTGTTCCTGCAATCGTTATATCGGTATTTGGTATCCGGTTTCTGGTAAAAAATAAAACGGTCAAAGCGAAAATTGATGTCTTAAAATTGAATATGCCCGTAATCGGTAAACTGACCAGAATGATTGTCGTTAGTCGTTTTATTCGGACCTTTTCGATGATGTGCTCTGCTGGTGTTCCTTTAATCAGGTGCCTGGAACTTGCCAGAGATGTTGCCGATAACAGCGAAATGAAGGAAGTTTCAGAGGCACTTCAGGAAAGAATAATGACCGGCAGTTCACTGTCGGGGCCAATGAGCGAATATAGTATTTTTCCGCCAATGATAGTGGAGTTGGCTGCAGCGGGAGAGGAGGCGGGTATTCTATCCGAAATGCTCAACAGGGGTGTGGACTTTCTCGATAGTTATATCGACAGGGCCATAAAATCGCTGCTTCTTAAGATAGAGCCGGCACTGGCACTTGTTATGGGACTCATCGTCGGGACGATCCTGATGGGTGTGTATTTGCCGATGTTCGATTATATGGGCCATATACAGTAAAATTACCCAAATTGTAAAAAAAATAATAAACAGGCTAAGCCGCCCCTGATTTTGGACGAAAGACGGGATAGATGAGGGCTACTTGGTATGCATTAGATTACAAGAGAGGGATGTAAAATGATAGTAAAAAGAATGAGAAAAGGTATTACGCTGATTGAGCTATTAATTGTTGTGCTGATTCTCGGTGCATTGAGTGCCATCGCGATTCCGCGAATATCCCAAAGTGCAAACAATGCAAAACAAAAAGCGTGCGACGTAAATGTTGATATAATCAACTCGGCGATCGAGATGTACAATGCCGATACCGGTGCCTATCCGGTACTTTCGGGAGACTTGACGGATGTAACGATAAATACGACTTATTTCCCAGACGGTGAACCGACTTGTCCGTTTAGTACCCCCTATGTTATGAACGCAACTACCAAAAGAGTTGCATCGCATGTGCACTAATCAATTATGGGTGTATGGGAAAGCGTAATGTGTTTCCCTGTTTAAATATAATAAGACGGCTCTGTGGTTTTGCACTGTGGCCGTCTTTTTTTATGGATTATTGTTATGATAAAATCCTCAAAAGGATATAGCCTTGTCGAGTTGATTATTGTGGTGCTGTTCATTGGCATTTTTGCGGCTATCGCCATTCCACGAATAAATTTTGCAACAATCAATAAACAAAAGGCAGATACTATTGCAAGAAAAATCGTTACGGATCTTCGGAGAACACGATCGCTGGCCCTTTTGGACGCGGCTGGCAATACCAGCGGTTTTGCCCTGAATATGACCGGCAACTCACCGTATAATGCTTACGAAATAGAAAATCTCGATACTTCGGCAATCGTGGATACACACTCGTTTGATTCGGCTGTTGGGTGCAGCGGGGGGAATCGTTTCAAGTTCGGCCCGCTTGGAAACCTGATAACAGGAAGCAGCAGCTCACTTAAAGTTGCCACTGATGGCAGAAGCTTTACGATCACAATTATTCCGGCTACAGGTGCGGTAAAATGCGAAGAGGATTTACCTTGAAAAACAATGTACGTAGAAAACAGGGCGGTTTTACGATTATGGAAGTCGTAGTGGCGGCATCGCTGCTGATTGTTGCTATAGTACCCATCTTAAAGGCACTGACCGCGATGCATCTCAATTCCACGCTTATCGAACGAAAGACCAAGAGTCTGCTGCTGGCCCAGTCGAAACTTGATGATATCAAGGCACGAACAATCTATGGGTATGCCAGTTCATACAACCAGAGCGATACCGTACTCGAAACATCATATCTGTGTAATGTAACCGATACCGGTTCCGGCAGCGATATCAGGACGATGACCGTTTCTGTTGGATTCGATACTGACGGCGATAATGGACTCGATGCCGATGAAATCGAGATTACACTGACCACCTATATTGCCAACAGGTGGACAAGCTAGTCCATAGTTATCGGACGGATTTGTTGGGCGGTGAAATTCTTTTCACAGGATATTTTGGCTTCCGATAATATCTCGTTTCCACCTTAAAACAGCGGCATATATCGCCCCTGCCGCATTTTGTATTTCAAACCAAAACATACCTAAACAAACGGCATTTTATGACGATACAGAACTATCGCAGTTGGTATGTTTGCGTCTTATACATGGGAGAAGTCTATGAAGTATGTTACTGACAAAATCCGCTGGCCGAAAGGTCTGACACTGCTGGAAATGGTAATAGCTATTGCCATAATGGCGGTTGTTTTTTCTGCTTTGCTGCCGCAGTTCAGGAATATATCGAACAGTTGGGCCTCCAAGCAGGGAAATGCCGAGGTATTGCAGAACGGCAGAGTGCTGGTGGACTATCTGAACCGAAATCTGGCAAAGGCGGTGAAGGTAACCGCGGTCAGTGATTCGTCTGAAACTGATGGTTATATCGAATTTGAGGATAAAGACGCCATTACCTACCGATGCGATATTGCTGCCAATAATTATATCGAATTCGGGCAAGTCGGCGACCTTTTCGATTTGGCTGGGCCGGTAAGCAGTTTGCGTTTTACCTGTTACGCGCTGGACGATCTGGATACGGCTATTACTGATGTTGGTTCCATCAGGTTTGTCAGGGTTGAGGCGACGATGGTCAATTCATCGGCAAATGGTCAGGATAAGACCTTTACGACCTCAGCCTTTATCCGAACCAGCAGTACCGCTGGCTCTGCATCAGTTTACACGGAGCCGGATTCCCCACTTGAGTTTAATGTCACCCTGGGTGCTACGCCGGATATGATGAAAATAAATTCCACTCACTATCTTTGTGTTTATAAGGGTCCGAGCGATGACGGCTGGGCAGTGGTAGCGGAAGTTGATACCGATGCGTGGACGATTACACGCAAAAGTACACATGAATTCGACAACCAAAAAGGAGCCACTCCAGTACTGGCACAAATTGATAGTACTCATTATCTCTGTGTGTATGAGGGCTATCAGGATGACGGCTGGGCGGTGGTGCTTACGGTTAATCCGTCAACCTGGGTCGTTACGAGCGGGACGGCATTTGAGTTTGATGACGAGGCTGGTAAAACTCCTGCTCTGGCAAAGATTGACGGCACGCATTATCTGCTGGCGTATTCAGATAAGTTTTTCGATGGCCAGGCGGTAGTTCTGACTGTAAATACAGGTACATGGGCAATTACCAAAGAGACCCCGCTGGAATTCGACACCCAGGAGGCGACAACGCCCGCTCTTGTACAGATTGACAGTACACATTATCTGCTGGCGTATTCAGATAAGTTTTCCGATGGTCAGGCGATGGTTCTGACGGTCAACGATTCTACCTGGGCAATCAGTGCATCAGGTTCGCTTGAGTTTGATACAAAAACGGCAAATGACGCGGAGCTGGTTCAGATTGACAGTACACATTATCTTTGTGCATATAGCGGTTTTGGGAATGCCGGTAAGGCGGTGGTGCTTATTGTGAACAATTCCACATGGGCGGTTACAAAGGCAGCCACCCTTGAGTTTGAGACCGACAATGGACGGTATCCCAGCCTTGTCGATATAGACGGCCAGCGATTTATCTGTGCATATCAGGGAGGTCAAACTCTTAATGCTGGTTGGACCAATATACTGACGGTAAATACCGGCACATGGGCGATAACAGCTGGTGTTGGTTATGAGTACGATACTACGTTTGGTAAAACACCGGTGCTGGCTGATATAGACGGCACGCGTTTTCTTAGCATTTATCAGGGCTTAAATAACGACGGCTGGGCGTGTATTTTGAATTCTTCACCCGAAATACTGCCATAGGGATTATGAAGTGAAAGAGAAATTGCGAAATAACGGTTCTGTAATGCTGATAGCCATCTTTGCGATAGTACTTCTAAGTACGCTTGTCTGCGGTATGCTCCAGATGAATACTGAGGAGATACAGCTTATGCAGAACCAGATTTACGCCTCCGTGGCACGAACCATAGCTGAGGCGGGGTTAAACGATGCTTACTATGAGCTTCGGAGCGATTCGAGCTGGACCACTGGTTTTTCCGGCAAGAGTTTTAACGGCGGTTCCTATACCGTTGCTGTAGTTGGAACCCTGCCGTCTCTTACAATTACCTCTACAGGTACTTCATCGCGTGGGTTTGCCTCTAAAGTCGAAGCCGATGTTACCGTTGGAGTTTCCAGCCCATACATAATAAGAGTGGATGAGTTAAGGGTAAATGAATGAAGTTTGATATAGAAAAATTTACCGCTAAGACGGTGCTTGGTATTGATATCTCAAATACCCGTATAAGTGTGGTTCAATTGACTCGCATTGCCGGCAAGACAAAACTGCTTAAGGCAGTTGATTGTCCAGTTCCCGATGGAGCATTGGCAAATGGTGATATTGCCAATCCTGAGCTGCTTGGCTCGGCAATAAAGAAGCTCCTTTCCCGGAACAAAATCCACACCCGCAAAGCCGCTGTTTCCCTGGTTGCAAACGATGTTCTTACACAGATTATCGGTCTTCCTGATGAGATGCCCGACAATATGAGCAGGTATGTCAGGGGTGAGATAAGACACAGTGTTCACCTGGCAGGTAAGGAACTGAGCTACGATTTCTGCGGTCTTGGCAACAATGTATTAAAGAGCGCAGAGCTGTTGCTGGTTACGGCAACGGGCAACGAAAAGGTTGCTGTTTTGATAAAGGCACTCAACCTGGCCGGTATTGAAGCGGTAGCGATTGAGCCGGCAGCGATAGCCTGTTTGCGTGCGGTGTACGACGAAAGTGTGGCGATGAAATATGACAGTAATGTTCTCTTGGCGGTTGCAGGCGAATCAATGATAACTATTGCGGTCTTTACTGAAACAACGCTGGATTTTATCCGCTGCATCGATATAAGCAGCCGCTCCGGCGACCTTGACAAATATACCGACGATTGTACGAGAGAAATTGGTGCTGTTGTTCAATACTACGAAATCGAGGCCGCCGAAACGGCTAATGACAAGTGGGATACGATAATAGCTTTCGACGGAGCGTCGACCGAGTCCGATGACCTGAAAGGCCGTCTGGAGAAAATGATGAATTCAGAAGTACACATCTGCTGCAAGCAGAGCGTGTATTCTGACACTCCCATTGAGCAAAATGATTCAATTGGAGAGGCTTCTATTGCCGCTGTTGGACTGGCGATGAAAGCGTTTGCGGATTCAAGTTATTCCTCTAATATTAATATCAATCTTGTTCCTTCTGATACAGAGGATGTGATAGCGACGAAAAAATTTGCACTGATAACCGCCAATCTTGCCGCTGTTGCGATATTGGCTATATTTCTTATTGCCGGATTTGTCAGAGTAAAGCTAAGTAAAATTCCGCAGGAAGCACAGGCACAAAAACAGAACACATCGACAAATGACATTAGGACCCTGCTTTCCAGGGGACGCGAGCTGAACGAAAAAATTGCTGCGCTTGAGGAAAAGAAGAGCAAGATATCAGAGGTTTTCAAGGGGAGATATTTTGGCGACTGGGCCAGGCTCCTTGAGGAAATCAGAAAAAACATTCCCACCGCGATGAGTGTTACGGACCTGTCCTGCAGTGATGGTAAAAATCTTACTATCAAAGGGCGCACACCAACCCGTCAGTCGGCATATCTTTTCGCCAGACTGCTAAGCGACGCTAAAGACATCAAGTCAGCAACTCTAGAACAAACGAACAAAAGCAACGATGGAGGTGGACTTGATTATTCTGTAAACTGCGTATTGGTCAATGATGAGGAAGCAGATAATGCTGAAAGATAAACTGATAAAATCAAGCCAGAGTTCGAAAATTATCGTTTCGATTACCATTGTTGCGATTGTATCAGTGGCGGCGTACAACTGGATCCTTTCGCCCCTGACTACATATCTGCACGCCTCGCAACTGCACAAAACGATGATGAATGGTGCCCGACAAAGGGCCGCAAGGATTGAATTGCAGATGAATATAAAACAAAAGGAGCTTGAAAAGGCTGAGAATGAGATGTCCGATGCACAAGGCGGATTTTTCACTACTACAAGGGCGAAGGAATTTTTTCTCGACCTTGGGCCAATTTCGGTGGAAACCGGCTGTGATGTCCTATCGTTTGAGTTTGTTAAAAATAACAGTAGAAGAAAAGGTGATGCAGACAACAGTTATGGTATTATTGCAAAATCCGCTGAGATTGGTTTTACCGGTGGATATGACAATATTATACAATTTCTCAAAAGACTGGGCGGTTGCCCAGAGCGTTTTTCTGTTAACGAAATAAATATTGAATCTGCTGGCGATAACCGGCAGGGGAATTTAATGTGTCAGATGACAGTTACTGTTTATACCCTTCAGGAAAAGGAGATAATAGTCGATGAATAATTCAATCTTTACCAGGATATTTTTCTGCATATTTTTATTGTTTATTCTCAGCGGTCCGTCGCAGTTGAATTCAGCTCCGGATGAGACAGAGCAGGAGATTAATGAAAACATTGGCAAGCTGGACCCGTTTGAAACAATTAAGCCGTTTTCCAATGTGAAAAAGAAGCTGAGACTGACAAGTTATGATACGGGACCTGCGCCGGACTTGTTCGTCGAGACCGTAATGCTCAAATTTCTGAGGGCAATCAACCTCGAAAAAGCTATCAAGATGATGTCCTCGGATTACGGAAACATCACAACCGACAGTGAAACGAATACCCTCATTATCTGCGATACCGAGGAAAAACTTGCAAAAATAGTTGCCCAGGTGAGAAAGGCCGACCGTACACCGCGACAGATACTTATCGAAGTTGTGATAATTGATGTTCAGCTCGATGACGATACGGAAATAGGCTTCGACTGGGAACATCAATATTCGCCGGTTCACAGTACCAACTTTATACAGACGCTTACAGGAGTTAGCGCGTCAACTTCCGGTGCTGCATTTAACCTGATAGAACAGGGAATAGGTGTAACAGTTCAGGCGTTGCAAACCACAAGCGATGTTGAGATACTCGCAACTCCGCGCGTACTTGTTGTTAGTGGACAGGAAGCCTTCATACAGACTGTCGAAGAAATACCATATACTGAGATTACAGATACCTCCACCGGCGGCGACAGTGCAATGACCTCGACAAAATTTAAAGAGGCGGGGATTACGCTTACCGTTAAAGCAACTCTGACCGATGAAGATCAAATCCTGCTGGCAATTGATGCTGAACAAAGCATCAATGCAGGCATTAATTCAAGTCTCGGGATTAATGTTCCGGTGGTTAATAAGAGGGCTGCCAAAACAAATCTGCTTATGAGAGATGGTCAGGTACTCGTTATGAGCGGACTGAGGCAAAGGGAGACAAAGCTTACAACCAGCAAGATACCGCTGCTGGGCGATTTGCCGATAATCGGCGGGCTTTTTTCAAATGACAAAACAGAAATTGAACATTCCGAACTGCTGATCTTTATCAGCCCGCATATCTACGAAGATAAGGGGCCCACCAAGCAGCAGATGGAGCGGTTTAACGAGATAAAAGATAAGCCTCCGCTGGAACTGCCTGATCGCGACCGTCCGCTATATAAGTTCGCCGATGAGGTGTTGCCGTCTTATATGGACTGAAAATCGCAAAATCCTGATTAAGGACTTTATCGGCCCCATCCTCTCATTGAGGGGTGGGGCCGTTTTATTATTTCCCTGCCTGTTTCAGCGATTGACAACCATTCCCACTGCGGGTATCATAGTTCGTTTGATACCAGTTTACCGGAGTATTAACTATAATGACCGTAACACGCTTTGCACCATCCCCGACCGGCTATTTGCATGTAGGCGGGGCAAGAACAGCTCTGTTTAGCTGGCTGATGGCCAGAAAGGCCGGCGGAAAATTCATTTTGCGCATTGAAGATACCGATCTTGCAAGAAATACTCCTACCGCCGCTGAGCAGGTGATGAAAGACCTCAAATGGCTCGGTATCAACTGGGACCACGGGCCCCAAGTCGGTGGGCCAAACGGGCCGTACCTGCAATCGCAGCGGAAGGATACATACGATAAGTATATGAGACAGCTGCTTGATGCGAAAAAGGCGTACCACTGTTTTGATACGCCGGAAGAGCTTCAGGTCATGCGTGAGGCAGCGGCCAAACAAAAGAAAAACTTTCTATACCCCCGCCCATCAGATTTTCCAACCGAAGAAGATGTCAAAAAAGTACGGGCAGACGGTAGACCGGTAACTATTCGTATGGCAATGCCGCAGGATAAACCAATCGTTGTAGAGGATATTATTCGGGGAAGTGTTAGTTTTCAGCCGGACCAGCTCAGCGATTTTATCATTCAGAAATCCGATGGAATGCCAACATATCATTTTGCCTGTGTTGTCGATGACGAATTGATGGGTGTAACTCATATCATCCGAGGGCAGGAACATTTAATGAATACACCGTTCCATCAGGCGTTGCAGGATAGTCTTGGTTTTAGCAGACCGCAATATGCGCATATATCCGTTACGGTCAGCTCCGGCGGCGGAAAACTTTCCAAACGGCAGAGGCCGAAGGCGCTTCTGGAAGTTATTAAAAGCAAACAGGATATTGATATTGAACAGCTTGCAGCCGCTGGGGGAATTTCAACTGAAGATGTTGAAAATTTCATTGCGGGCAAAAGCATTCCCGATATGCCTGCTATTGAGGGCATGGCAGATTGGCTTGGAGTTGAGCTTCCGGAAATTAATGTTGTTGACTTTCTTCGGAGCGGGTATCTGCCGGAAGCGATGGTCAATTTTCTTGCACTGCTTGGATGGAACCCGGGAGACGGGCGCGAGATTATGGGTATTGACGAACTGATTGAAGCGTTTGACATCAACCGCCTGACAAAATCCAACAGCCTTTTCGATCGCAAGAAGCTGCTGGCTTTTAATACCGAGCATATCCGTATGGCAGGTGACGAAAAGCTGTTGGCGCATTTCAAGAATTATCTGGAAATTGCCGCTTCTCCGCTTGCCGATGCCGAAGATGAGCTGTTAAAAAGAATTATAGTTGTAACGCCCGGAGCAAGGACGCTGGCACAAATTGAACAGAAGGCAAGATTTATCTGCATACCGCGGGATGAGGTTCAATATGACGACAAGGCGGTAAAAAAAGTTTTGCTCAAAAACAATGGTCTCGCTATCCTGCAAACAGTAGCAGGTGGACTTGCTTCGCTTGAGGAGGTAACACCAGAATCTATCGAGAAACTTCTTCGTGATTTGGCAGAGGAAAAACAGGTCGGGCTTGGAAAAGTCGCCCAGCCGCTGCGGGTTGCAATTTGCGGCAATACCGTTAGCCTACCCATATTTGATGCGGTCGATATACTCGGCATGACAGAAGTGCAGGAGAGAATAAAAATAACTTTGGATAAATTTAATTAAGGAACAGTATATGTCGCTTTTGGTTACAGGTTCAATAGGGATAGATACGGTTAAAACACCTTATGGATTCAAGAAAGATGGTATTGGCGGTTCGGCGGTGCATTTTAGCATGGCAGCAAGTTTTTTCGGTCCGGTAAATTTTGTTGGTACCATCGGAGGTGACTGCTCCTTCGATCTGGCAGAAGTTTTCAAAGACAGAGCCGTTGATTTGCAGGGTCTTGAAGTTCGCAAAGGCAGCAAGACCTTTCGCTGGACAGGTTCCTACGAAGGCGATATGAACGAAGCGATAACCGATAATGTCGAATTGAATGTCCTTGCGGAAACACCACCTTTGGTTCCGGATGCCTATAAGGACTCAGACTATATCTTTCTAGCCAATACAGCACCTTCACTTCAATTGCAGCTGGTCGAACAGCTTGACAGCCCGAAATTTATTGCCGCCGATACTATGAACCATTGGATAGTAACGGCTGTCGATGACCTTAAGGAACTTCTGGACCGAATTAATATGCTCGTCTTGAACGAGGGAGAGGCTAAGTTGCTTACCGGTCATCGCAATCTGATGACGGCTGCACAAAATATACTCGAACTCGGTCCGAAAGTGGTTATCATAAAAAAGGGCGAATACGGTTCGATGATGTGTAACCAGAACGGTGATACATTTATTCTGCCGGCATTTCCAACAGCAGTTGTTATTGACCCGACGGGAGCGGGTGATTCGTTTGCGGGGGCACTGATGGGGCATCTGGCAAAGACTGATACAATCGATTTTATATCACTGCGAGCGGCTATGGTCTATGGTACGGTAGTATCGTCGTTTGCTATCAGCGACTTTTCTGTTCACGGTATAAGTGCTGTCGATATGGCCGATATTGAGGAGCGGGTCGATATTTTGCGAAAAGTTACACAGTTCTAAACAAAATGAGATGCTTTGTTGCGATAGATATTGATCAGGATGTTAAAGCCGGACTCGAAAGTCTTCAAGGGCGGATTCGCCGCAGCGGTTTGACTGAGCCGGCGGTAAAATGGGTTCGCACCGACCAGATTCACCTTACACTCAAATTCCTGGGCGAAATAAAAGACAAAGATCTCGTCGAGGTCTGTCAAATCGTTGAAGAGGTCGCCTCAGCAGGAGAGAGGTTTTCCTTTACAGTCAAAGGAGTGGGTATATTTGGCTCGCCGGCAAGGGTTCTCTGGGTCGGCATCGAAAAAAATGAGTATCTGCTGAGATTGCAGAAAGAGCTGAATAACAGGTTGGCTGAGGTGGGTTTTTCCGCTGACAGGAGAGGATTTTCGGCACATCTTACGCTTTGCAGGATAAAAAATGCCTCCGCGGGAAGAAAAATGGCCCAAATCGCTGCCGAATACGGCAATTTGGAGATTGGCTCGACGACAGTCGATTCGATTTGCGTTTATAAAAGCGAGTTGACAAAACGGGGCCCAGACTATACCCTGTTGAGCAGAGGACAGTTGTAACATACCCTTAAGGGTTAAACGGCAAAATCAATCGTCAACAATATACAGGAGAAGGCTATGGCAAAGACCGCAAAAGCAAAAAAAATAGTAACGACGACGGCAAAGGCCGGGTCAAAATCTTCGGCACTTGACAGGGCGATCGCACAGATAGAAAAACAGTACGGTGTCGGTGCGATTATGAAAATGGACAGCAAAGTCGGGCCGATTGATGGTATCAGTACTACGGCTTTGTCTCTTGATATAGCCCTGGGCGGTTCCGGAGTTCCGAGGAGTAAGGTGTGTGAGTTTTTCGGTCCGGAAGCATCCGGCAAAACGACACTTGCCTTACATGCAGTCGCCAGTGCCCAGCGGGCCGGCGGTGTCGCGGCCTTTATCGATGCAGAACACGCACTGAATACTACATGGGCAAAAAAAATCGGGGTTGATGTTAACGCACTGTTGGTCAGTCAGCCCGATACTGGAGAACAGGCACTGGATATTACAGAGATGCTGGTAAAATCAAACGCTGTCGATATTATCGTTATTGATTCAGTCGCTGCACTTGTTCCTGCTGCAGAGGTTGCCGGTGAAATGGGACAGAGCCATATCGGACTTCAGGCCCGCCTGATGAGCCAGGCATTGAGGAAACTTACGAGCATTATTGGTAAATCAAAAACCAGCCTGATATTCATCAACCAGATTCGTATGAAAATCGGCGTGATGTTCGGTAATCCAGAAACTACGCCGGGCGGAAACGCTCTGAAATTTTACAGCTCCGTTAGAATTGATGTCAGAAGGGTATCCACTCTTAAAGATTCGGCTGGGCAGGCAGTCGGGACACATGTGCGGGTGCGAGTTGTTAAGAACAAAGTTGCACCGCCGTTCCGTACCGCAGAATTCGATATAATGTTCGATTCCGGTATCAGCAAGGAAGGTGATATTCTTGATATGGCAATCGCCGCCGAAATAGTTCAAAAGAGCGGGGCCTGGATAAACTATGGCCAGATGAGGATTGGACAGGGCAGGGAAAATGCCAAAAAATTTCTTCAGGAAAACCCCAAACTTATAACTGAACTGACGAAAAAAATACTCGAAGACCAAAAGAGTAAGGACTAAAAAACTTTATGCCGACGGCAAAAGAGATACGAAGTACATTCATCGATTTTTTTAAGGACAGGGGACATACCTTTGTTCCGAGTGCACCGGTGGTTCCAATTGGCGATGAGTCGCTGCTGTTTATCAATGCGGGCATGAACCAGTTTAAGGATTCGTTTCTGGGTCTGTCAAAGTCCGAATATCCACGCATTGCCAACAGCCAGAAGTGTATTCGCGTTAGTGGAAAACATAATGACCTCGAAGAGGTGGGGCTGGATACATATCACCACACATTTTTTGAGATGCTTGGTAACTGGTCGTTCGATGATTATTTCAAGGAAGAAACTATTCAATGGGCATGGCAGCTTCTGACCGATGTTTATGGTATAGACGGCGGCAAGCTCTGGGCAACGGTTTACGGCGGCGATAAAGCGGATGGTTCCGGGCCGGATAATGAAGCCGCTGAGTTATGGAAAAAAGTTACGCCGCTGCCGCAGGAGCGAATCCTTCTTTGCGGCAAAAAGGATAACTTCTGGGAGATGGGTGTCACCGGGCCGTGCGGGCCGTGCAGCGAAATACAGATCGATCTTGGACCGGAAAGTTGTGATATGAAGGATGTCCCCGGCCATGTTTGCAAGGTCAATGCGGGCTGTGCAAGGTTTATCGAGTTGTGGAACCTTGTTTTTATACAGTTCAATCGCCAGCAGGGTGGGAAACTCGAACCGCTCGGTGCCGATTTCATTGATACCGGCGCAGGGCTGGAGAGGATTACCGCTGTTCTGCAAAACAAAAACAGCAATTACGATACAGACCTTTTCATGCCAATCATAAACGGAATCGCCGACTTGACCGGCCATAAATATACTTCGCAACTCGGCAACGGTTGCGACAATGCATTTCGCGTTATCGCCGACCACATCCGGACACTGTCGTTTGCTATCGCTGACGGAGTTACTCTTTCCAACGAGGGCAGGGGTTATGTTATGCGGAGGATTCTTCGCAGGGCCGCGCGGTTCGGCAGACTGCTCGATGCACACAAACCGTTTATGTATAAACTCGTCCCAGCCGTTGTTTCCATAATGGGTGATGCGTTCGGTGAGATTAAAGACCGCAGCGAACATATCATGACCGTTATAGAAGCTGAGGAAGCATCTTTCGGAAGGACGCTGGACAGGGGGATCGAGATTTTTACCACCGCGGCCGGTAAGGTGAAAAAAACAAAAATCATCACCGGCGAAGATGCATTCGGGCTGTATGATACCTATGGCTTCCCGCTGGATTTGACACAGCTTATGGCAAGGGAGCGTGGTTTGGCCGTCGATACCGATACGTTTGAAGAGTTGATGGCCCAGCAGAGACAACGCGCACGGGATGCACAAAAAACGGTATCAATAGGAGTTAACCCAGGTGTAGCACTTCCAGAAACTGATGATTCACCGAAATACGAAAAAGACAGTTTGACAACCAGAATAGTCGAGTGGATTCGTTCAGGGGCCCGTGTAAGCGGAACAATGAGTACCCAGGAAGGCTCCCGCGATAATGTTTTTGGTGAAACAATTGGGCTGATTTTGGAAAAAACCTGTTTTTATGCTGAATCCGGTGGACAGGTTGGTGATATCGGAGTAATCGAATCAGGCCCAGATAAGTTTACCGTTCAATCAACCGAAAAAATTGCTAATTGTATAATCCACTGGGGAACGCTTGCTGGGAGTATGAGTTCTGGACAAGAAGTAACGGCGATGGTTGATAAAACTCGGCAGGCAACCAAAAAGAATCATACGGCGACTCACCTTTTGCAGTGGGCCCTGCAAACCGTACTCGGTAGGACCGCCAAACAGCAAGGGTCTCTGGTTTGTCCGGAATATTTGCGATTTGATTTTACCTGGCCAAAGGCCGTAACAGATAAACAGATTAAGCAGGTTGAGGCAATGGTTAACGAAAAGATTTTCGCCGATGTACCTGTCGCCTGCTGTGTTATGCCCATCGATGAAGCGAAAAAACTCGGTGCGATGGCACTGTTTAGCGAAAAGTACGGCAGCCAGGTCCGCGTGGTTGCTATCGGTGCAGAAGACGACGAGCAGATTACCCAGGCATTCAGCAGGGAATTCTGCGGCGGGACGCATGTCAGCTCGGCTGGTCAAATCGGCGGCTTTAAGATAACAAAGCAAGAGAGCATCTCGGCAGGAGTTCGCAGGATAACCGCTGTTACTGGTGCAGAGTTGATAAACAGACTCATCAGCAGGAGCGGTATTGTTGATGAACTTACGGCATTGTTGAAAACACCGGCAGAACAAATTACAGAACGAGTGGCCAAACTTTTGGCAGAGAATAAAAAACTTGCAAAGGAACTAAAATCCGGTGCAAAGCGGGGCGGCTCGGATACAATTGCGGAAGTAAATGGTCTGCTGGAAAAGGCGGAGCGGATTTCCGGGATAGCGGTTATTGTCGGAAGTGTTTCGCCGGCACCTGTTCCACAACTTCGCGTGGCGATTGATTCTGTAAAGAAAAAGGCAAAATCAGCCGCTGTTGTTTTAGCCGTTGCCGATGGGGATGATAAGGTTATTTTGCTTGCCGCTATGACCGATGATGTTGTCGCAAAAGGCGTAAGTGCAGGCGATGTGATTAGGGAGATCGCACCCATAGTCGGCGGCGCCGGCGGCGGCAGGGCGCAAATGGCACAGGCTGGCGGGAAAGATCCGAAAAAGATAAAAGATGCGCTCGAAAAGTGCGAAAAACTGATCAAAGCGAAACTTGCGTAATCTAAACCGATGCTTGCTCAAGTTCGGTCTATAAGTACCTAACCCGGAAGCCTGATTATGCAGCGGGCGGATTTGGATGATCACATTTCGATGCAAAAACTGTAGCAAGAAAGTTAGCGTCGACGACATGCACGACGGCAAGCGGATTAAATGTCCGCAATGCGGCCAAATCTGTGTTATCCCGGATCCCGCTGCTGAGAGCATGAATTCGGCGTTAAAAGATTTGAGCGACTCGAGGATCCAGCTCCAGGATTTAGTGCTTGATACGGATCTTGAAAATGATACAGCCGGCCCTAAAGAAGAACCTTCCGATGTGCAAACGGAGCAACCTGAACAAAAACCCAGGCGTAAACTGCCGTGGGTTATTGATATTTTCTTATATCCGACCAGTTCGGCAGGGCTGACAAACATCGGCATTGTTATTGGCACACCCATCTTGCTTGGCGTCATCATGCTGTTGTTGGGTCCGTTCGGTTTGGCATTGGGACTTCCGGCTCTAATCATAAACACTGTTGTTCGCGCATATTTATATTATTATATTGCAGACTGTGTTCGCGATAGCGCTAAGGGAGGTATTCGGGCACCGGAAATATTTACAGCCGGTCCAGATTTTGGTGATATTAAATCTCAAATGTTAGAAATTATCGGTTGCCTTTTATTTTTTTTGGGGCCAGTGTTTTTCTACTCCATCTTTACGCATAAAACGGATGTGATCTTTCAGGTGTTGCTTGGATACGCCATTTTCTTTTTCCCGATGGGCCTGCTGGCAGTGATTATGTTCGGTTCACTTACAGCTCTTAACCCTTTGCTGCTTATCCCCTCGATATTCAGTGCATTCTTCCAATACTGCGGATTGGTTTTATTGTTTTGTGGTATTGTGTTTATAACGCAGTTCGCACTCAGAGCCGAGGAGTCCCAAATTATAAATGTTTTTGCCTTCTGTACCTTGCCATATCTGATGATGGTTGAGGCGCATCTTTTGGGCAGGTTCTACTGGAAATATCAGGAAAAGCTTAATTGGGAAGTTTAGCTAATCTTGTTGGCGGATCTGGACGCTTTTTGCGTGGGCATCCAAACCTTCCGTCATTGCAAGGCGAATAATATCGTCGGCACTTTCGGTTAATTGGTCTTTACTGTACTCAATAATGCTTGTGGCCTTGACAAAGTCATTCGCACTCAGGGCGCTGGCGAATCTTGCACCTCTTCCGGTAGGCAGTGTATGGCTTGGTCCCGCCCAGTAATCTCCAACCGCTACCGGCGAATAGTCACCGATAAAGATGGCTCCGGCGTTGTTAATTTTATCCGCAATATCCCTGCTCTTGTCGCCGCATTGAACCTCTAAGTGTTCTGGCGCAAATTCGTTGGCCCGTTTAATCAAATCGTCCACATTCACGAAAACAACGATGGCACTTAGGTCTCTCAGGCATTTTGCTGTTTCTTCGCTACGGTCGAGCTGGGCGGCCTGTTTTTCTATTTCGGCCAAAATATTTTCCGCCAACTTTTGTGAAATAGTAAAAACAAATGCGCTGCCTGGTGCGTGTTCGGCCTGGCTGAGCATGTCGGCAGCAACTAATGCCGGATTAGCACTGTCATTTGCGATTATCAGGACTTCGCTTGGCCCTGCAATGGAATCTATTCCGACCTCGGCAGAGACAAGATGTTTCGCGGTCTGTACCCATTGGTTGCCCGGGCCGACTATCTTGTTAACAGCCTTTATATTTTCCGTTCCATACGCAAGCCCGGCTACTGCGTGGGCGCCTCCTACGCGATAGACTTCTGTAAGGCCCAGCTCATAACAAACGGCCAGGATTACAGGGTGGATGGTTCCTTTGTATCTTGGGGGTGAGATTACAGCTATTTCCTCTACCCCAGCCACCTGTGCCGGCACTACCGTCATTATTACAGTCGATGGCAGCGGAGCCGATGCACCCGGAACACAAATACCGACTCTTTCGATAGGTGTATATTTGACTTTGCCGGGTATGGTTTTGCTGGAAAAAATTTCTTCCTGATATTTTCTTACGTTATCGATCGCACAGCGAAGTGAGCCCAGCAGTTCTTTGTCGATATTGTCGTGCGCTTTTTTAAGTTCATCTTCGGAGACCATGAACCGGTTCGGAGCAAGTTTTACTTTGTCAAACTTATTTGTAAATTCAATAATTGCTTTGTCGCCGTCTTTTGCGACTTTGCCCAGAATTTTTATTACTTTTTGGCGGCTCTTGATGTGATTTTCACCATCACCGAAATACGCGGCTTCTGCTAATTTCATATAGCAGTCCGCAAACCTGGAATCTGTGTGCGAAAAAAGAATGTTGTCAAAATTAGTACTCAAAACCACACCTTATCTTGCGAAGTTTCCGTTATTGTATGTTCTCACCGCCCGCTGGAGGAGCAGGTAATAATGGCTCTTGTATTTTGTTACGATCCCCGCGACGCGGAACCTCAATCTGCCGGGCGAGTCGCCGAGTTTTCGCTCGATTCGTTCGAGAGTTTCGCTGTTCAGCAGCCGAAATGTAACACCATCAACTCCCCGCCCCAATCCGTCAAGTTCAAATATTTTCCCTGCTTTTGTCTGTCGGACGAATCCGGTTCTGTCAAATATCGTAATGTCGCCGTGCTGCTTGAGTGCGGTTTTCAGCTTCGCCAGATTCGGCAGCCGTCTCGGTTTGAGCTTCTCCATTACCTCAGCGGGTATTATCGAATCGGATGAGCTTTCGGCAGGATTATCTATTTGGTTTGGTGTAACATCGGTATCATCGCCAGCCGGCTCGGCAGGTGGTTCCTGTTCAACATCGCTCATCGGGATAAAGAGCATTGGGAAAAGATAATTTATATCGAATACCAGTTCTTTCTGCTCCTCAATGTCAGGGTCGATGAGGTTTCTGTTGCTGTAGCGGGTAACTTTGGCCCACAGTTTTACGCTGAGTGTGTTTTCATCTCCACTTGCCTCTGCAATCATATTCTCAAGACAGCCGCTAAGCAGAAGTTCGAAACCGTTGCCGGTTTTGATTACACCGCGAGTATCGGTCAGGTCGGCATCGGCGGCGAAATTCCATCTGCCGGTCTCACTGTTTCTGCTTATAGTTCCGTTGACACCATTATATAAGAATCCCTCCCTCAAATACGGATATACTCTTTCCTGCTCGCCCAAGATATCCGGTCGGTCCGCATGGACAACTCCAGCGGCAGACAATAGTAAAATCAAAAATAATCTACCTGTCTTCATATTGTTCCTTCGTTCTTAAAAAACGCACTCAAATATTCCACCGCTTCTTTAGCGGTCTCGACTGTTTGCAGGCAATTGATGCTTTCGGCATCGATTTTGGCTATCATATCTACCAGCTTTTTCCAGAAAGGCCCGACTATTATAATCGGTTTGTCGGCGCCTGCAAAGCCCTTGTTTTTCATTTCCCATACCTGGGCCAGCTCCAGCAGTGTTCCCGTCCCGCCTGCCAGTACGATGTAGCCGGCGCCTAACTCGATCAATTTGGCCAGTCTTTCCTGGAGCGAGGCGGTAACTATCTCTTGCGTAACATATTCATTTGCGCTGCTCCGTTTGAACGCCGAGCATGTTACGCCTATCACTTCTCCACCGGCTTTTGCGGCTCCGCGAGCGCCGGCCAGCATCGTCCCGCCGTATCCACCGTTAGCTATTACAAATCCCTTCTCTGCAAGAGCCTTGCCCGCCTGCTCTGCTGTCGCCAATACCGGATCGGTCCGGTCTGCCTTTGCCGTGCCGAAAATCGTTATAACGCGGGCCTTCATCGAATCGCCTTTTTCCTGGTATATTCGCCAAGTCCGCCGGCAAGCAGTATATCCCTGTCCCGCTGGCTTAGTTCAAGTTTCACCTCAAATCCAAAACCACCGGTCTTATTGACCGCTTTTGCAATATCACCTGTCGCGATTGCTTCCAGCAGCTGTGCTATCTCAATCTCGTCGTCCTGATTGATTTTGTCATAGTCGCTACTGTCAGCAAAGACCATCGGCACGAGGCAGAAGTTTATCAGGTTGGCCTTGTGGATTCGTTCGATGCTCTTTGCGATTATCGCACGAACGCCAAGATACATCGGACAAAGTGCGGCATGTTCCCTGCTGGAGCCCTGGCCGTAACTCTGGCCGGCGATAATGATTCCGCCGATTCCCTGTTCCTTGAGTGCAGCGGCCCTTTCCGCGAATCCGGGCGATTGGTCCTCATTGAAACAGTTAAAGACATACTTCGAATATTCCGGCACATTCGAGCGGTACTTCAAAAAGACACCAGCGGGCATAATATGATCCGTGGTTATCTTGTCGCCGCATTTGAGCAATACTTTCCCTTCCAGTTTTTCCGGCAGCTTTGCCGGCGCATCCGGAACGACTATTGTCGGTGCGCGGTGAACTTTTGCCAGTGCGGCATCTTCATTGCTTAACGGTTTTTCTATCATACTGTCGTCAATAAGGAATTTTGCGGTTACCTCTGCCGCTGCGTGTTTGATCCCGAGTATCTTTCTCATCGTTCTCGGGTCAGTTACATTGCCCATGATCGCCGAGGCGACGGCTGTTTCAGGGCTGACGAGATAAGAACTGTCACCCTTTGTGCCGGATCTGCCGGCAAAGTTTCTGTTAAATGTTCGCAGGGTTACGGTATCATCGGCTGGCGAAAAACCCTGTCCGATACACGGCCCGCAGCCGGCCTCAAGTATCCGCGCGCCAGCGGCAATTATATCACCAAGTGCTCCGTTGGCAGCTAACATGTTCAGGACCTGCTTCGAGCCGGGTGCGATGGCAAACTCAACCATGGGATGAATCTTGCGCCCTTTGAGCGTTCTGGCAACCATCATCAAATCGGAATAGCTTGAATTCGTACAGCTTCCCACGACAACCTGCCTGACCTCGGTGCCCACTATATCCTCAATCGCTTTGATATTGTCCGGCGACGATGGACATGCCGCCATCGGCTCAACGGCGGCAAGGTCGAGTTCGATAACTCGGTCGTATTCTGCTTGCTTATCGGCTTCAAGAGGCTCGAAGGCATCGGCTCTATCCTGGGCGGTAAGAAACTTACGGGTATTTTTATCACTACAGAAAAGGCTCGTAGTTACGCCAAGTTCGGCACCCATATTAGTTATCGTGGCCCGCTGTGGTACGCTTAAATTTGCAACACCGGGACCGAAATATTCAACCACCCATCCGACATTGCCCTTAGTGCTCAAAATACTGAGCAGTTTGAGGATTACATCTTTTGCAGCAACCCATTCCTGCAGCTTTCCAGCAAGTTTAATACCGAGCACTTTCGGGCATGTAAGATAAAAAGCTCCGCCTGCCATCGCGACAGCTACATCCATCCCGCCTGCCCCGATCGCCAGCATACCGATCCCGCCGCCGGTGGGTGTGTGTGAATCACTGCCAAGAAGAGTCGCGCCCGGTCTGCCGAATCGTTCAAGGTGAACCTGATGGCATATTCCATTTCCGGCTCTGCTGTGCCAGACACCCGCTTTTGCCGCTACAGTTTGCAGGTACAGATGGTCGTTATGGTTCTCCGGACCGAACTGACTCATATTATGGTCGATATAACTTACGGAAATATCCGTCTTGACCCACCCGGCCTTCATTGATTCGAACAGAAGAAACGCCGTTGTACCGGTAGCGTCCTGGGTCAGCGTCTGGTCAATACGAATGCCAATTTCGCTGCCGCACTGCAATTCGCCGCTGACCAGGTGCTTTTCGAGAATCTTGTATGTTAACGATTTCGCCATTACTTTTCCGTAAATTCGGGATGGTTTAACGCCGCGTACTCTAACACAAAACGCCAAAAAAGACAATCTCTATTTCAACAGACGACTCTGAAAGTCTTTTCCGTGCGAAACTTTGCAAAAAGTGCTTGTTTACGGGAGTTTTTTTCGTAGAATAGCCGTTTCCTGCCTGCCCAGGTGGCGGAATCGGCAGACGCGCTAGCTTGAGGGGCTAGTGTCCTTAGGGACGTGGAGGTTCAAATCCTCTCCTGGGCATTCGGTTTTTGGCCGAAAAACAAGGAATTTTGGTTTTTTACAGAATTACCTTTCTTTATCTTCAATCACACTCTGTATTGATATTGGAGTGAAATTGGCAGCAAAAGCGGTAGAATCACTTCTGGCGGATAATCAGAGCGACTGTTGTTTTTTTCAAATATCCGGTTCAATCTACTATGCGAATGGAGCGATATTTTGTCCGCGGGTACCACTTTAAGAGAGTTATAAGTTGGCCAAAGTCCTACGTGGATTTGACTTTTGATGCATTTGTCAATTTTAACGAAAATACTCTCCAAAAACCGATAGAAGATACAGGGATTTTGCATTTAAACCGTCTTTTTTTGGGTATAAATGGTTATGTTAGAAGTTTTTACCGATTTTCAGAAAATAGGCGAGTCCGTTTCGGCGACCGTCCTTATCGCTGTCGGTGCGGTGTCTTTGGCGATAGGACTTTGTATGTGGTTGGGTGGGCTTCGATGGAGAAAGCCCGCGGTTGCGGCTCTTGGGGCCATAACTGGAGCGGTATGTGTCGGCTTTTTCGCAGACAAACAGACCGGTGCAATTGCTATCACTGCCCTTATAGGGGCAGGGCTCGGACTTTTTTTTGAAAGGCCGGTACTGGTTTTTTCCGGCGCGGTTATGACGGCAATGATCGTACTGATTTTCTTCGCCGCTGGCAGCGAAAGCCAGGCTGGAGGTGATGGTATTCGTATCGATTCTAATCAGAGCGAAACGATAAGTGTCCGGAGCGAACTTGCAAAGATCAATAATGAGATTATTGTCGCGGCCCGTCGGATTATTCGGCTGGCTGGTGATGTGCCGACGGTTCCCTTTTTGATTTCAATAGCGTCAGGGCTTGCTGTCGGGTTGTGCGGGTTTTTTCTGTGGCGGCCTGTCGCGGCTGCGACAATGTCAACATTCGGGACCGCACTTATCTTCTTCGGTATGGTCTTTTTGCTGCTGTATAAGAACTCGGCACCGATCACTCATATCAGCGAGAAGACATCACTCTATGGTACGGCGGCACTTGCGATGATTGCATTTGGCTGTGTTGTTCAGATGCTGCTGTGCGGGCAGAAAAGGAAAAAAGAAAAAGATGATAAAAATGATGGAGAAGAAAAATGAACTGCATAACACTTATAGCGCAAGCGGCAGAGACAACATCGTCGGCCGCGGCCCAAAAAGCGGTTGACCTTGTTCCTATCGATTTTATCTGGGAACAGATTGTATCGCTGACCTGGTTCCAGGCCGTTCTTGCGATTTCTTTCGGAATGGTATATCTGCTTTACGGCTGGCGTATATTCAGGGCACTGGTGGTTATCAGTTTTGCCCTTATCGGGCTATTTCTTGGTATGTATTTTGGCGCAAAAATCGACAATCAAATGTGGGGTGGAGTGCTTGGACTGATACTTCTTGCGGCGGCTTCAGTGCCGCTGATGAAATGGTGTGTCTGCGTTCTTGGTGCCGTTGCGGGCGGGGTATTAACGGGCGGTCTGTGGTATGCGTTTGACTTTTCCCAGACATATATATGGGCGGGAGTTGTTATAGGAATTATCGCGGGCGGAATGATCAGCTTTATCGTTTTCAAGGCGGCGGTGATGCTCTTTACCAGCCTCGGAGGCAGCGCGATTACCGCTATTGCGGTACTTGCACTTGTGCGGCTTTACGAAACAAAGGTTCTGGACCCGCCAACGGATAATATCCACGATATGGTCTTTAATCAAAACTGGTTCCTGCCGACGGCACTGATAATACCAACGATTATCGGTGTGATTATGCAGAACAATTTCGTTAAACATTCACACAAGTGGGAGCTGTAAATAGCTCAAAAATTAAAAATCTGTGCCCAGGGTATCAAAATGCAAAGTTAATGGTCCTACGGTTTACATATCTTGCACGGCCGTCTGCCGGTCTGTATCACAGCATTTTTGTTTTCAAACCTGACGATGTTTTTTTCTGAAATGGTTCCCGCTAAGCGGCATGTGCTGTGGTGGAAGACCTTACTGTTCTTCGAGGCAAGATAGTCAGGAATTTCATCTATAACAATTTCATCTATAACAATTTCTTCTATCACAATTTCATCTATAACAATTTCTTCTATAACAATTCCCTCAGCCGTATAGGCTTGTTCACCTTCGGTTGCGCCAACGGTTTTTTGCTGGTCGTTTGCGTTATCGATTATTTTTAGTGCAAAATTCTTTTTGGTAAGCATGCCAGCCAGATTTACGCCATCGGCGATCACATCGGCAACGATCGAAAAATCTCTGCCCCTCTTGATATTGGTCAGGATTACAACCTTTGCGGCGGCAAGTGTATCGGCGGCAAACTTCTTTGCCTCTATCCGGTTTTTTTTGTCTTTGGCTTTGTCACCAGTGGGCAAGGGCGATATTCCGTTTATCCTTACGGGAATACCTTTTCCGATTATTGCGGGCCACTGTTTTATATCACAGCGGATAACGAGATTATCGTCGACCGAGAGCACTTTATCGGCTATTACACTGCCGTAGGTCTTTTTGACGATGTTTTTCTGCGGAACCGCAAGACAGAGTACCGCCGCTATGCAAACCACCATAATAATCAGTATTTTTTTTTGCATTTGTATCCCTTTCTGTTCGATCAGCATTATAACAGAGTAGTATCGGGTGCGTCAAAAGAAAAGGTTTGCGTTTTTTGTGTGGAGGTCTATAATCAGTGGAGTTTCAGATGAGCCATTAAGTCAGGGATCGATATTATGGTAGTGTGGGACAAGTTCAAAAAGTTATGGCCGTATTATCTCCTCCAGAGCGGACTCGCTTCGGTTGTTATCTTCGTCATCGTCCTCGTGTTCCAAAAAAGCTTCGTTATAATTTCATCAATGGGCGCTACGGCATTTATCTGTTTTGCTCTCCCAAGAAATGTTTCTGCTCAGACCAGGCATGTAATAGGCGGTCATCTGGTTGGGCTGTGCTGCGGAGCGATTTTTATGCTGACCGGGTTTCCGCATTGTGTGGAAATTCCGATGGCGGTGGGGCTTGCGATATTTTTTATGGTTGCCCTCGATGTAGAGCATCCGCCTGCTGCGGGAACCGCGCTTGCGGTTGCCATTAGCCAGGTTACATTAGCAAGTGCTATTGCGATTATACTCAGCGCACTGCTGATAACCCAGTGCCGATATATGATGAGAAAATTCCTCAAAGACCTGCTTTAAGTGCCGCTGTTATTCCAGAGCAGGCTTTTTCTCAACAGAATAATAACCCAATTACTCAAAAGGCTGTTCGGGCCTGATCATGGCCCCACAATAAAAAGTGCCCTCTTCGGGGGAAAACATGGATTATTGGTAGCGGTTTGGTCGAGTGTAATAAGGAGATTTTATCCATTTCTCCGAAAAATTATGGTCATCAAGGCTCTGTTTGCAGGCCTGTTTTTATGGCTTTTCTGAGTTAGCCCTGAACCGGATAAAAAGTCTCGAAAAGCGGACCTTTTTTTCGTTATTTCCGCAGAGGGAAAATTTGTTAAAAAACCGATTTTTTTGCCGTTAAAGCGTTGTTTTTTGGCCTTTTTCCGCCCTATTATAGGGGCATTATTTAGTTGCTGAATTTGGCTGGATTTAGCTTGACAAAAGTGTTTCTACTATGTATTCTGGCGGCTCAAATCGACTGGCCGCATGGACAGGGAGCAGGGCTTTTTAACGCATGGAGGTACGGATAATTACTGTAATCAAATCATTTGCGAAGGGTTTGGCTATGGCTAATAGGGTGAAGAGAAATCTGTTCGGCATTGGGGTCGCATCCGTGACCGCGATGGTTCTGGTAATGGCGATTGTTTGTGTACTGGTGTCTATCTTTTCGTCCGACCCGGCCTCAGCGGGGACCGGGCTGATACCCCTTAGCAGGACAGTCGTCGGCAGTGGATTTACCGAAGAAGAATACACCGGCAGCGTCCTCACCGAAGAAACATCACCCCATCAGTGGCAAACCGTTCGTATGCGCGTAACGGCCTATTGCGCATGCCCTAAATGCTGCGGCAAATATTCAGATGGCAGAACCGCCAATAACCACAAAATCCGCAGAGGCGACACCTTCGTTGCCGCTGACAAAAGATACAGTTTCGGGACTGAACTGATTATCCCCGGCTATAACGGGGCGAGGCTTGTAAAGGTGATGGACCGCGGAAAAGTGATTACAGGCAACCGCCTGGATGTCTTTTACCATACCCACAAAAGGGCAAGGCAGTGGGGGGTGCAGTATCTCGATGTGAAAGTCAAACAGATCTGAAGATGGTACGGAAACCAGAATGAATATTGTTGCACTGAGTGATATCCACGGCTCACTTAAATATTTGCCAGCCATCGGCAAACACCTTACAAAAGCCGATTTGGTGATGATAGCGGGCGATATTACCCATTTTGGCCAATGGGCCCAGGCGGAGGAAATCATTTCACAAATCCGCGCATATAATCAGCATATACTGGCGGTGCCGGGCAATTGCGATAAATTCGAGGTCGATGAATACCTTGCATCCGAGCATATCAATCTCAGCAGAAACCGTGTTGAAATCGGTGGAATAACATTTTGCGGACTCGGCGGTTCGCTGCCCTGTCCCGGTAAGACTCCCAACGAGTTTGGCGAACAGGTTTTTACCGAATCATTGGAAGAACTTTCGCCAAAAGAAAATTTCACAGGCAGCCTCGTTTTTATGACGCATCAGCCCGCTGTCGGAACAACCGTCGATACTATTGCAGGAATGCACAGCGGAAGTGCTGCGGTGCGGGACTTTATCGAAAAAAATAAACCGGTTCTTGCCATCTCAGGCCATATCCACGAAGCCATCGGCACCGACAATATCGGGCCGACAACGCTGATCAACCCCGGCCCGTTCCATGCAGGCAATTACGCCTGCATAGAACTCAACAACGATAAGGTAAAAGTGAGTCTCCACTAATCAATGCTGATTATATCTGTTTGCTGCACAGGTTCGCTATTGAAATAAAATCTTCGATTGCTATATCTTCACCTCGCAGTTTCGGGTCGATACCGGCGTTGGTAAAAATATCGACCCAGCCATCAATACCGCTTAGTCTGCCGGTTGCGAATTTTACGCACGCCCGCAGCATCTTCCTGCGATGGCCGATAAACAGAGCAACAATCCGGCGAAATATTTCCATATCGCCAATTCGTTCGGCCTTATCTTTCTGGCGGACGAAACTTACCATTGCCGATTCCACTTCCGGCTCGGGCCAGAAAACGTGTTTGCCAAGTTTCCGAAATATCTTCACGGTGCCCATTGCGCCGAGAATTATACTTAATATTCCGTAATGTTTGCTGGCTGGCGGTGCGGCCATTCGTTCGGCAACCTCCTTCTGTACCGTTACGAACATTGCATCGACAGCGAGCTTTCCACAGGTCAGATTCACCATTACCGCCGATGCTATGTTGTACGGCAGATTAGCGATAAGCAGAATTTTGCCCCCAAATTTTTGCTGCTCTTCTTTGGCGGCTGTCAGAACCTGAGGATTGATAGCGTTTTTGTTTGCAAGAGCATCGCCGCTGATTATGCTAACATTGGCTGCACCGGCGGACTGAATGGTTGCGATTTCGGCAAGAACTTTATCGTATTCGATGCCGATGACGCTGCCGGCTTTTTCGGCGATAGCCTCCGTAAGCGAACCCGTCCCGCATCCGATTTCAATAACGGTATCATCTTTTTCGATGGCAGCGGTATCAATCAGAAGACGCATCAGGTTCAAATCGATGAGGAAATGCTGGCCAAGCGTCTTATTCGGCAACCGGCCTGCCCTGGATAGTAACAGCTCAACCTGATGTTTTGTTTGCATTAATGAAACCCGCCTTTGGGTCTGTTGCCCGTTTTGTTTTTGCCATCTCTATCGCCATGGCAATGGCCTCCTTCATACTAGCAGGATTGGCCTTGCCCTGGCCTGCTATATCAAACGCCGTTCCATGGCATGGGCTTGTGCGAATAATCGGTATTCCGATAGTAACATTTACTGCTTTATCAAACGCCAGCAGCTTAACCGGTATCAGGCCCTGGTCGTGATACATCGCTACTACGCCGTCAAACTCACCAGCGGCGGCCCTTAGAAAAAGTGTGTCGGCAGGGTACGGGCCGCAGCAGTTTATACCAACTTCCTGAGCCAGCAGTATCGCAGGGCTTATTATCCGTTTTTCCTCATCGCCGAACTGGCCGTCTTCACCGGCATGCGGGTTCAAAGCCGCCACGGCTATATTCGGGTGTTTAATCCCGAAATATTCCTTCAACGCCGTATCGAGTAAATCCAGCGGCTCAAATACACATCCGATAGTGAACTTGTTCTGTATGTCAAACAGCGGCTCGTGTATCGTTGCAAGAGCGAGCTTTAGCGGCCCTGCTGCGAACATCATTACCTTTCGTGGCGACTTGCATCTTTCGGCAAGCATCTCCGTATGGCCGGGCCAGTCTACCTCGGCCAGGCTCCAGCTTTGCTTGCTGATGGGTGCGGTAACGACAGCATCTATTATTCCGTCCATAGCCGCATCAATCGCATCCAGACAAAACCGCACAGATGTTTCGCCGGTTATTTTGGTTGGCTGATGCAGACGCAACCGCACCGCATACTCATCATAATCTGCAACGACGACATTTCGCGGATAGTCTCTGCTTATTTTTTCGTGCTGATGACGCAGCCAATATGGCGCGATTTCGGCGGTGTCAGCGGCATATTCGAGGATGTCGTTCATTCCGAAAATAATGAATTTCGCCTGCCTTCTCAGACGGGAATCAGATAGCGCCTTGACGATTATCTCCGGCCCGATACCGCCGGCGTCACCCATTGTTATTCCGATAACCGGTACATCTGCTCCAGGTTTTCCATTACCGCAGTGCACTCTAAAACCCCATATCCTTTAGTTTGTCTACAGTCAGCCCTTCGGCGGTGGGAAGTATCTTTGCGAGTTGCTTTTTTACTACCTTTGAGATTATATCCGTTTCGATATTAACGCTGTCGCCGACTCTTGCCTTGCCCAGCGTAGTTTCTGCCAGTGTTGTCGGTATTACCGCGACATCAAAACCGTCCCCGTCCACCGCCGCTGCGGTCAGGCTGATACCATCTACCGCTACCGAACATTTCGGGACCATATTGTCAATTAAATTCGCATCGGCAGTGAATCTTATTTTTATAAAGTTGCCCTGTTTTGTAATCGCTGCGATTTTTCCTGTACCATCAATATGCCCCTGCACTATATGGCCTCCGAACCTTCCGTCAGCGGCCATTGCCCTTTCGAGATTGACCGGCTTGCCTGCTTTTAGATTTCTTATGGTCGTAGTCTCAAGGCTTTGGCGGCTGACATCAAATTCCGCTTTTGGCCCAGCCAATTTCGATATCGTAAGGCAGACCCCATTGACGGCGATACTGTCACCGAGTTTGACACCTTCTGCGACATTACCAAGCTCCACCGTTAAGATGGCCCCGCCGCCTGATGCGCTGCGAAACGCCTTTACAATGCCTTTAGCCTCTATTATGCCTGTAAACATATTTAGCCTCACTAAAATTACGGATAACTGTCCAAATAACTGCTGTGTAAAAGCTAACACCCCAGCGGTAATAATTCAAGAAGAATTATCACGGCGCTGGCGCTTCGTGCTTTTCAAGATTATGCTGCTCAGGGCACAAAGGGAACACTTTTTAGCTATACCACTAAAAATTTCGGGAATGGTTACTCATGTACTTTACGACGCTGTCGTCCTCGTTAGAACCGATGACCTCATTTGCATGCTGCTTTACATCGTCGATGGCATTGGCGACGGCTACGGCCCACAATGACGTTTCAAACATTTTGATATCATTCAGGTTATCGCCGAAAACAACCGTATCTTTTTCACTAAAACCGGTTATCTCACACAGTTCTTTGATAGCTATGGACTTGCAGGCCTTTTTGTCGTGGATTGTCAGCCACCACCATGGCGGCGAATAGATATTCTCAAAGAAATGTGTTTCAAGCTGGCCGTCGAATTTTTCGCGCAACTGCTCATCGAGAAGCTGCAATCGCTGAAAGGTATCTACCACAGTAAAAGCGACAACGCTGTCGGAGAAGGTGTCACTTATACTTTTAGTTGGCCTCAGCCGCAGGTCTCCGCATTCAACCCTGTTATCGTGATACCATTGCAGGCCGGGATTGGAAAGATTCTTGTAATAGAGACAGTCCTCGGTTCCGTTAAAGGTGGAAACGAAGTGGTCGAATCGGTTGCGGCGAATGCAATCATAAATCCCATTGAGAAGGTCTTTTTCCATTTCGTTTATAATGAGGTGCTTGTAGGTATGATAATCCGTTATGAATGCACCGTTTATTTCTATGACCGGAAGCGTCAGTGGCAAAGGCCCGAGTATCTGTTTGATAGAGTTTACGCTGCGGGCACTTGCAATGGTAAAATTAATCCCTTCGTTAAGCAGCTCGGTAAGTTTTTCTCTGGACCATGGCGAAATGGTAGCATCGTTTCTAAGAAGTGTTCCGTCGAGATCCGAGATGTATATGGTGGTGTTATTTTGCGGTATCACTTGTTATTCTTGCGGTAGTTTTGCCAGGTCAAGGTCTGAGCCTGCAATCATAAGCGTATCATCGGCATAGATAACGGTACTCGGCATGGGTACATTTATAATGTCTTTGCTGCCGGATTGCGGCTCGTTTCTTTTGATGGCGACAAGGTTAATGTTATATTTTTGTCTGAGCTGCAAATCTATAACGGTTTTTTTGTTGAAGCTTTGCGGCGCCTTGACACTGGCAAGGCTGTAGCCAGGCGCAAAATCTATTTTTTCACTTATATGCGGTGCGATAAGTTTATAGGCCCACCGCTGGGCGGACTCTATTTCCGGATAGATCACATCTGTAGCACCGATAGCGGAAAAGACCTGGCCCGCGGTAAGTGTTTCTGCGCGGGCGTATATCTGCTTTACACCCATCTGCTTGAGATTTACAGTGGTTAAAATGGCGGATTCAAACGCTCTTCCGCTCTGACCCATTCCGATAATGGCGACATCGACCTTGTCGATGCCCTGCGATTTTAGAGCATCCTCGTCGGTCCCATCGAGTTTGACAGCGTGGCTGACCTGATCGCGTATCTGTTCAATTATGGCCCTGTCGCGGTCGATAGCAACAACCTCTGCACCGCTCATCGACAAAGCGATAGCCAGTTTTTGCCCGAACCTGCCTAAACCTATAACAGCAAATCGTTTCATGATATCGATTCCTTCTATAAGGATATTATCCAACTACGATTGGTTCGTCTGGATATTCGTACCCTGCCGGTTTCAGGTTAAATGTCATCGAAGCAAGCAGGGTAAGCGGTCCCAGACGGCCGATCAACATCGTTATTATGATAATGCATTTGCCCGCGGTTGTCAAAGCCGGTGTTATTCCGGTACTTAAGCCCACAGTTCCAAGTGCCGATGCAGACTCGAACATTATATCCTCAAATGGAAAACCGCTCTGCTTTTCGGTAAAACTCAATGCGAAGGTTGAGGCCAGAAAGACCGCTGCAAAAAGGATAGCAATTGTAACCGCCCTGCCTACAATGACCAGCCGGATGGACCGTTTGAAGATTTCTACCCGGTTGCGTTTGTGAAGGGTGGCATAAACGACCATGATCAGCACGGCCAGCGTTACAGTTTTAATTCCGCCGGCAGTCGAAGCAGGTGAGCCGCCGATGAGCATAAGAACAATTAAGATAAATTTACTTTGCGAGGTTTCTGCGGCGATATTAACAGTGTTAAAGCCAGCGGTCCTTGCGGTGATGGACTGGAACAGGCAGGTGAGAAAATTGCCCGAAACAGTACTTTCGTTATTACTTCCGAATATCATTAGAGCAAGAGTTCCAACGACAATAAGCAGCAGCGAAGTTGTTAGAACGATTTTGGCCTGGAGCCCCATTTTTTTGGGCATACCGGCCTGGAAAGGACTGATATGTACCTTTGCGGGGAAGATTTTTTTGGCAGTTCTCTTAAATTTATCGATGATTACTTCAGAAATGTTATACAAAACGCCGAATCCAAGTCCGCCGAGTATGATAAGCGGCGCTATTACCGCGTAAACCCCCCATCTTGAGCGATACTCAATAAGGCTGGTATTAAAGAGACAGAATCCGGCATTGCAAAAAGCACTGATGGAATGAAAAACACTACTAAACCATCGTGGACAGCTCTGGCTTGTTAAGGCGGCGCCATCCCACATATCGAACAAACACAGCGCACCAATCGATTCGATGATAATAGTGGTAGCTATGATAAAACCTATCAGGCGGGATATTTTTCCAAGTGTCTGTGCGCTTAAAAGGTCCTGCATGGCAGCGGATTCACGAACGCTCAACGCCTGGCCGAGCAGCAGCGCAAGCACTACACCGAAGATTACTATACCCAAACCGCCAAGCTGAATAAGGGTAAGAATAACGACCTTGCCCATCATCGAAAAATCTTCGCCTGTATCCCTTACGACAAGGCCGGTTACGCATGTCGCGCTGGTAGCGGTAAAAATGGCATCGATGAAACTTGTCCTTTCGGTATTGCAGGATTTGGGCAGCATCAGCATTCCAGCACCGGTAACAATCAGCACGAGAAAGGTTATGACAAGCGTTTTAGCGGGATTTTTTCCAGAAGCGGCAAGATTAACACAACTCCTGCACGCCTTCAGAACGACCTGTGTGACGAGGTATATTCCAAGGGCCATCATCTTTGCCTTAGCAGAGGTCTCCGTCGCAAACCACTGGCCCGAACCCATAACAGAAACCACCAACCCCGCCAGCAGCGGTAATTCGACCCAGCTTTGGCGCAGGAATTGTCGTTTCGAGACGGCATTGATAAAACGGATGGTCTTTTCGGCAAGGAATATAAGCATTGACATTATCTGGATGAGGTGTAGCGTTCTCGGCCGCATTACCGGTTCGTCAAAACCGTAGAGCAAAACGAATGTTGCCACTACAACCGTGCCGGTAATAAAATTGGCTGCGATCAGAAACTTTTCGACAGAATTGTTTTTGTAGGAAATTTTCATATCAGATCATTGTTTTTACCCTCTTTTTGGCCAAATAGCCAGAAAATTTTTAAGCAATATCGGCTAGGCCGAGCTTTTCGCCGAATTTATCGATAAGTGCTTTTCTTAAATTCCGATGCTGGCTGCCGGTCAGCATCGGGTCGGCGGCGACAAGGTCAAAAGCATTTTTTCTGGCGAAGGTCAGCAGCTTGAAATCCTCAATTATATTTGCTATTTTCAAATCCGGCAGGCCGTGCTGGCGGGTACTGAACAACTCGCCCGGCCCGCGGATCTTTAAATCCTCTTCGGCAATCTCAAAGCCGTCGTTGGTGCGGATCATTATATCCAGCCGGTTTTTGGCGACATCGGCCTCGGTCTCGGCAAAAAGAAAACAATACGAGTTGCTCTGGCCCCTGCCGATGCGTCCCCGAAGCTGGTGAAGCTGGGCAAGACCAAAATGGTCGGCACCTTCGATAATCATAATAGTAGCACCGGGAACATCGAGGCCAACCTCAATAACGATGGTGGAGACGAGTATATCTATCTTCTTCTTTCTGAACCGTTCCATTATTTCCTGCTTTTGCTCTGATTTCATTCGGCCGTGGAGCAGTTCGACGGTAAATTCAGGGAAGATTTTTTTGCTTAGAACCTTATGCTCATTTGTTGCTGCTTTTATATCGTCATTTTCGACTTGATTATCTATTCGCGGATAGACAAAGTATGCCTGCTTCTTTGCGCTGAGCCGCTGGCGGATAAAATGATACGCAGCGTCCCTATCTTGCGGCTGAACCCATCTGGTAGTAACCTTTCCCCGGCCGGGCGGGCAGTGCTTTATTGTAGAGACATCAAGGTCGCCAAATGCGCTCATCGCCAAAGTTCTCGGTATCGGTGTGGCGGTCATTACGAGGCAGTGCGGCGATTTTTCCTTTCGCAAGGTCGCTCTCTGATGGACACCGAATTTGTGCTGCTCGTCAATTACTGTCAGGCCGAGATTTGCGAATTCAATATCGCCCTGGAGCAGTGCGACGGTTCCAACGATAATATCAATCTGGCCAGAGGCGATTTTATCTGTTAGCGTGGTACGTTTTTTACCGGTCAAACCGCCTGTGATGATAGCTCTTTTGACGCTGCTGTTTTTTAGAAACCGTTCGATACTGAGAAAATGCTGGTTTGCGAGTATCTCGGTCGGTGCCATAATGGCGACCTGGGTTTTATTGGCAATTGCTAAAAGTCCCGCATACAGCGCAACGACCGTTTTACCTGAACCGACATCACCCTGAAGAAGACGGTTCATCGGCTCCGTCCTGGCCATATCTGTAACTATTTCATCTATAACATTGTTCTGATCTTCGGTGAGCAGGAACGGAAACCGTTTCCTGATCCGTGAGTCTATTTTATCGGTGAGCCTCATCGGTACAGATGGTGAAAAATGTCTTGTTTTATATCGTTTCAGGGCAAGACCAAGCTGCATTAAAAAAAGTTCGTCGTATTTCAACCTGCGTTTGGCTTGGGCAAGTTTATCTTCATCGGGTGGAGAGTGTATCCACTTAAACGCTTGCGCCCTGCCAATCAGCTCAGCCTTTTTCAAAAAAGCACCCTCATAAAACTCAGCTGTGAGTGTATCCATATCGTTTATTAGCGGGGAGATGATTCGTTTTATCAGTTGGCTGGTGAGTCTGCCGGAGGCGGGATAGACCGGACCGCTTAAAAAATCATCGCCGGGCCGATTGTCACCGTCTTCAAGGATGACAAATTTTGGGTTTGTCAATTGCAAACGATGTTTGTAAAGTGTTGCCTTGCCCGTAACCATAATCACTTTGCCGGGCGTTAGCTGCTCGGCAATCCATTTGCCGTGGAACCAGACGATATTGCATAAGCCGGTTTCGTCGGCGATGGTCGCGCTAAATACCGGATTTCGGCTGTACCTGCGGAAGTCCGTTTGTTCGACTACGCCGGCTGCGGTTACCGTCCGCTCGGGCTGAATATCTTTTATCTTTATCGGTTCCGGACAGAAGTGCCAGTCGCGAGGGTAGTATTCGAGCAGGTCGCCGAGCGTAGAGACACCAACCTTTGCAAAAGCCTTTGCCCTCGCGGGGCCGACGCCTTTTACGAACTGCACCTCAGTTTTAAGTTGTGTATTAGCCCTCTGATTCAAATCCATATTTCCCTATAAGCGGTACGAAGCGGCAGTGGCAAATAGTTTTTGGCTGCAGATGGCCCTGTTCTTTTTCGTAACGAATCAGTTCCTGTGAAAATCGGCCTCCGACTGGTGCGATTAGTTTGCCGCCGTCTTTTAACTGCTCAATTAATGGTGGCGGAACTTTTTCCGTAGCTGCGGTAATTATGATTCGGTCAAATTTTTTTTTGCCCGGCCAGCCACAGCTGCCATCGCCAATGTAAAATTCGATATTTTCAATACCGAGTGTGCCGAGAGCGGACTGGGCGGATTCGGTAAGCCGGTTATACCTTTCGATGGTATAGACTTTTTTGGCGAGGGCTGCGAGTATGGCGGTTTGGTAGCCGCTGCCGGTACCGATCTCAAGGACATCGCAGTCCGGGGTGATTTTCAATTCCTGACTCATCAGGGCGACGATATACGGTTGGCTGATCGTCTGGCCGATTCCGATTGGCAGCGGCCCATCGCTATAGGCCTGTGGAAGGTATTTTTCACCGACGAACCGGTGACGGGGTACGCTGGCCATTGCATCAAGTACAGCGGCATCGGTTATATCGCGGCCCTTCAGGTGGTTGCGGATCATTGTATCCCTGGCAAGGGCGAATTCCTGTTTTTCGTCAAAATTTACCATAATTATCTCAGCATCATCGCTGTGTTTGGGTGATTTTGCAACTCATTTTTTCCGGTGTACCGCTAATCAAACTAAAACAGATTGACTGGGGACTGGTTTCGGGGATAATGGCGGCATGACAGATCTGACGAAAAAACTTGCAATCGCAGATAAGCGGTATCTGTGGCATCCGTTTACGCAGATGGCTGGCTGGGCCGGGACTGAGCCGGTAATAATCGAGTCTGGCGATGGTTTTTACCTGATTGATACCGAAAAGAGGCGGTATATCGATGGAGTAGGTTCGCTGTGGTGCAATGTGCACGGCCATAGGGTGAAAAAACTCGATGACGCTATCGCAGAGCAGATGGCTAAAATCAGCCATAGCACGCTGCTTGGCCTGGGTCAGAGCAAATCGATTGAACTTGCTGAGATGCTCGCTGAAATCACGCCCAGTGGATTGGAAAAAGTATTCTATTCGGACAGCGGAGCGACGAGCGTTGAAATCGCCCTGAAAATGGCGTATCAATATTACCAGAATGTCGGCGAAAAGAAGCGGACGAAGTTTATCGCGCTGGAAAATTCGTACCACGGCGATACTATTGGGGCAGTAAGCGTTGGCGGGATGGAACTCTTCCATTCGATATTTCGGCCATTGCTGTTTGAAACATTTTTTACTCCAGCTCCACATCCATATAGATTCGATGGCGATAGGAGCCGGTGCGCTGAATTTTGTCTTGAGAGGCTGGAAGAATTGCTGAAATCTCATGCCACCGAAATAGCTGCGGTAATAGTTGAGCCGCTTGTTCAGGGGGCAGGCGGGATAATTGTTCACCCCGAAGGGTTCCTTAAGGGCGTCAGCCAGCTGGCGAAAAAATACGGTGTGCTGCTGATCGCCGATGAGGTAGCCACAGGATTTGGCAGGACGGGTAAAATGTTTGCCTGCGAAATTGAGGGCATATCGCCGGACATAATGTGCATCGCAAAAGGGCTTACCGGCGGGTATCTGCCACTTGCGGCGACTCTGACGACCGAAGAAATCTTCAATGCGTTTTTAGGCAGGCCCGATGAATATAAAACATTCTACCACGGCCATACCTATACGGGAAACGCACTGTGCTGTGCTGTAGCAATTGCATCGCTTAAACTGCTCAGCGAAAATAAAATAATCGAATCGCTGCCGGCCAAAATAGATATGATGAAAACATATTTTGAAAAAATAGCGAAGCTGCCACTCGTCGGTGACTGCAGGCAGTGCGGATTGATGGGCGGCATTGAGATTGTAAAGAACAAAGATACAAAAGAATCGTTCGATTACAAACTGGCTGTCGGTGCGAAATTGTGCGATGTTATGCGCAGTAAGGAAGCTATGATGCGCCCGCTGGGCGATGTGATAGTTTTAATGCCAGCTGTGGCGATGGATTTAGAGACATTGGAAAAACTGTTGGGTATCGTCTCCGATACTATTGAAAATGACCTGCCGGAGATAGTGAAAGATTTGTAGATGGAAATGGAACTGCCGAAGGCTAAAGGTTTTTTTATTACAGGGACCGATACCGATATTGGTAAAACGGTCGTGGCAGGCGGGGTAGCAAAGATTCTTTCGCAAGGGCCTCCGCCGCAACGGGTAGGTGTCTTTAAGCCGGTGGCAAGCGGGTGCAGAAAACAGCGAGAGGGACTTGTAAGCGATGACGCTGAATTTTTGGCGAACTGCGCAAACTGCCAGTTTCCTCTTTCGGTAGTCAACCCGGTCGGGTTTATTACCCCTGCCGCCCCTATCGTCTGCGAAGATGTCGAGCATCGCAAGGTTGACTTTGAGCAAATCGCGACGGCATATAAATATATCTGCGCCAGCAGCGATGTCGTAATCGTTGAGGGTATAGGCGGATTGCTCGTACCGATTTCCAGCGGTGTTGATGTATTGGAGATGGCTAAATGGTTCGATTTGCCGGTGGTGATAGTGGCCAGGCCAGGTTTGGGAACGATAAATCATACACTGCTTACTATCGATGCGGCCAGAAAAGCGGGGCTGGATTTAGCAGGAGTGGTGATTAACGGTTACGATGTTTCAAGGGCCGATACCGCTATAGAGACGGCCCCGGAGGTGATAGCTCAATTGGGCGATACGCAAATACTTTCAATCGTACCGTTCGATGAAGATTGCGATGTAGCCAATGGCCAGCTGGGCGATTCGATAGTTGAAACACTCCAGGGATGCGACTGGGCACAAATGGCGGCCTTATGATTGCAAACCGCAGGAAAAACGGTTATTATAGCAGTGATATTTAATTGTGAGCGTTATATATGCCATCTAAGCAACCCGAATACAGACGATTTCTTGTGCCGATAAATACGGTATCCACCGAGCAGCTCTTTACGGACTGCGTCATAGTCGGTGCTGGAATTGCCGGGTTGCGGGCAGCGATCGAGACAGCGGCTGGCGGCATCAGTGTAACGCTTCTCTGCAAGGGACAGCTGAAAAGCAGCAATACATGGGAGGCTCAGGGCGGTATTGCATCGGTACTGGGCAGCGACGACACTATTGCCGAACATGTAAAAGATACGCTCGCAACAGGTGGCGGAATATGCAGCAAAAAAGTTGTTGAACTTGTGGTCAGCCAGGGGGCCGAACTCGTGCGCGAATTGGTGAAGTGGGGAACGCCATTCGATACGACCGATGGTAAAATCGATATTACCCTTGAGGGAGGACACAGCCATGCAAGGGTTGTGCATGCTCACGGCGATTCGACTGGCAGAGCAATCGTAGAGACTCTGATAAAAAAGGCCAGGGGCCAATCGAATATAAATATTATCGAAAATTTTTATGCTATCGACCTGATTACTAATGATAAAAATGAATGTATCGGCGTAATCGGTTATCGGTCAGGCATTGGTTTTGAGATAATCTGGTCTGCAGCTACGATACTTGCCGCTGGCGGTGCCGGGATGTTGTATCGCGAAACTACTAATCCCGATGTTTCCACCGCAGATGGTCTGGCGATGGCATACCGGGCAGGGGCGGTGCTTTGCGATATGGAGTTTATGCAGTTTCATCCGACGACACTTTATGTAGCAGGGGCATCACGGGCACTCGTTACAGAGACACTTCGCGGAGAAGGAGCAAAACTCGTTGATAGCAACGGACAGCGGTTTATGGATAAATACCACGACTCAGCCGAACTTGCGCCTCGCGATGTCGTCAGCAGGGCGATTTTGGCTGAGATGCTAAAAAACAATTCAACGCATGTCTATCTTGATATAAGACATTTCAGGAAAGATTACTTTTCCAAAAGGTTTCCGCATATAAGTGATCTGTGCAAGAGTTTTGATATAGATATCAGCAGTGATTTGATACCTGTCAGGCCCAGTGCCCACTATATGATAGGGGGGATAAAGACGGATATGAAAGCTGCAACAAATATCAGAGGGCTTTACGCCTGCGGTGAAGTAAGTTCCACCGGTCTTCATGGCGCAAACCGGCTGGGCAGCAATTCGCTGCTGGAGGGGCTGGTGTACGGTAAAATCGCAGGACAGTCGGTTTGTCAAAGGCTGGATGGCAGTGGAGATTCCTTCAGGCATCAAAGAATAAAGTACAACATTGACGCTTCTGCAAGAACCAGGCTGGACACCGCCGATATAAGAAATTCGCTGCGATCGCTGATGTGGCGAAATGTCGGAATTACACGCAAAGACAGCCTGCTGGGTGAGGCACAGGAAATTATAAAATTCTGGCAGAGCTATGTAATGGATAAGGTCTTTGAAAGCCCCTATGACTGGGAATGTCAGAATATGCTGACGGTTTCGCTGCTGATGGCACAGGCGGCACAAAAGCGGCAGGAAAGCCGTGGCGTACATTATCGCAGCGACTATCCGCAACCCGATGATAAATTTGCCAGTCATACAGAACTATCCTTCCAAAATCAGATTTGACAAACTATATCGTTTGGGTGTATAATGTCTTCCGAGTGGGTCGGGCGGCCGCTCCGCATCTTAGATGCGGGGAGGAAAGTCCGAGCAGGGCAGGGCGCGGTGGTGGCTAACGACCACCCGGAGTGATCCGCGGGAAAGTGCCACAGAAAATATACGGCCTGCTGTCCCGTTCCGAAAGTTTTTTAGGTGAAAAGAATTTTTGGATCGGGGCAGAAGGTAAAGGTGAAATGGTGCGGTAAGAGCGCACCGCGGCGATGGTGACATCGCCGGCATGGTAAACCCCACCGCCTGCAAGACCGCACATGCTGGTTAGCCGGCCCGGCCATTAACCCAGCGGGTAGGTCGCTTGCCGAAAGGCAGAGCCAGCCGGTAACGGCTGGTCGAGATAAATGACCGCCAATAACAGAACTCGGCTTACAGACCCACTCATTTATTTTTTCCTTACTGGATTATCGATGGACAGAGACAAACTTGAAAAATACAGCTCGGCGATAACACTTTCTGATATGGAGGTGTTTGTATTTGCTGAGCTCATCTATTCGCTGGTGCTGGCTAATATAATGAGTCCGGTTATCTGGCGGTGGCGGCAGATTGAATGTTTTAAGCGGCTTGAGGGCAAATCGCCGTACAAAAGGCTTGCTCGTCTCAGGCAGTTTGTTATGGACGAATATGAGTTCAATCTCGACCTGAACACATGGGGGCTTAGTTCAAAGGCCCGTGAGCTTAAACGGTTCGAGAATGTTATCTCACCGGAAGCGATAGGAGCCAGCAATGCTCTGTTCGGCTATCAGGGCGATAAATACTATTTTGATGTGGATATCAGGCGGCATTTCGGGCTGGATAAATATGATGGCGATACGATCCCGTACTGGAAAACCGAAACAGTCGAGGCGATGGACGCGTTTCAATATAAGGACGGCTACACAAATGGTGCCGGTGAATGCGTCTCCCTTTCGACACTATACGCCGCGGCGGCGTTTATTGTTTGCGGGATACCGCTGGAAGATATTTTCCTTATACTCACACCGCTGCATTCCCAGAATTTTTTTGATATTCAGAGCGGGGTCCTCACAAATAACCGGCGGGTAGTTACCAAATCGATGTGGTTTAACGGGACTGCGATAAGCACAAAGGCTCAGCGGGCCTTGCGGAATGAGCAGATAACGATAGTCTCGCATTGCACCGGTTTTGCCCACTGCCTCTACGAGCAGGCGACAATAAGCAAGCCCGCATACGAACGGTTTGTCAGCCAGCTAGACAACTACCTTACAGCCAAAATCGATTCGTTAATATTTGCCAATTTTTTAAGATGCCATCATGAGTACCAGAAATATTTTCAGTTCTGCAGGCATCGGCGCAAGGAGTCAATGTTCGTCAGGGCAGAGGTACTGTTTGAATACGAACACGGCAGCAGGTTCAGGATAGAGGATGCTACATTTGATAAGTTGCTGGATGATGTTTCAAACGAAGATTACTTTCCAGCCAAACTTACAGACAGGCTCTGCTGTGAACAGTTTATGTCGTTTGTCGATTCTGAAAAGATAGACATCCGCAGCGGCAGCGGTAAAGAGACGCTTGCAAAATATCTCTCTGCATTTATGCCAATTGCAGATGAGCTGGTGGAAAAGCTGGTGGACTTTATCCATATCGATGCGAAACTGCCGGATTTTGATAAAGAATATGTCTCCGCAGGCAGTATCGAAATATCGACAGACTGGGGCAGAGAACAAATAATTGAGTATCTGCAAAATATTCGCAGCGAAAATGTTACCGCGGACCTCGCGTTTTACGCCTATCGCGATATGAATTCCTCCTTGCCGGAGCCGTTTATAAAAGCTGCAATAGAGCGCAATCCGGTATCAATAGAAATCTGCGAAGGTAAATCCATTGACGAAGTTTATCAGTGGCTTTGCGATATGGATAATATCTCGATATATGAAGGCAGCAGGATTGCCCAGCCGGATGAGGTTGCCAACTACCGCAGAGGTGATGGAATCGAAAAGGCGATGCTGCTTTGCAATATCATACGAGACAGGAGCGGCAAAGAGACGATTGAAATTGATATTGATAACCAGCAGGTAACCGTCAAAGCAGGTAGAGATTATCTTTTCAAATCCGCAAAGAGGCTTAGCAAACAACTTCGTTTGTAGAGAACTATGGAACAGAGAGCCGGTAAAATTAATGTTGCGGCAACCACTGCGTGCCTGGCAATGGTGGTATTCTGGACGATTGGCCCGGTCTTTATAAAATTGCTGGCTGGCCACATCGATATGTGGACGCAGAATCTGCTTAGATACGCGACCGCGGCGCTGTTCTGGCTCCCGTTTCTTATATTCTCCTGCAAGCGTAAAACTTTGGATAATAAGATATGGTCAAAAGCTCTCTGGCCGGCAGCGGTGAATATAATCCTGCAAAGTTTCTGGGCGGTGTCATTTTATTATCTTGACCCGGCCTTTGTTATTCTGCTGTCAAAATCTTCTATCATCTGGATAGGAGGTTTCTCGCTGATGTTCTTTGCCGAGGAACGGGTGCTTTTGGTAAGTAAAAGGTTTTGGTCGGGATTGGTACTGTGTGGTATCGGAGTTGTTGGTGTTATGGTTTTCCACGAAGGCTTCGGCTCCAAACGAACTTTAACCGGGATAATTTTAATATTTGCAGCCTCATTGTTCTGGAGCGCCTATACGATATTATCGAAGATTTTCTTTAAGGATATAGATTCGCGGGCATGCTTTTCGGTAACCAGTATTTACACGGTAGCGGGGCTTGGTATTCTTGCTGCAATTTTCGGCGATTTTGGCCAATGTGCTGAAATGGGTTTGCGGCCGTGGATATATGTAGTTGTTTCCGGAATAACCAGTATCGCCTTTACTCATGTGCTTTACTATGCAGCCATAAAGCGGATAGGTGCAACGATACCCTCACTTGTGCTTTTGCTGAGTCCGTTTACCGTGCTGATGGCATCAAGCGTCGTTTTCGGCGAATTGCTGAATATCGCGCAATGGATCTTCGGTGCGGTACTGCTGGCAGGCGCAGCACTTGCGATATGGGCACAGGGGCATCTGAAAAAATCCTGATATTGTTTTATGGGTTATGAATTTCCTTGGCAACCTTGAAACTGGCATCCATTGTCCTGGAAAAATCAGGATCGAGAGAGTTGTCTATATTATGCGCACTCAGAAAATTTCTTGCCAGCGATGCAGCATCGGTGAAACCATCCTTTTTGACCTTATCCTGCATCCAACTGATAATCTCTTTTTCTGTCATCTAAATATCTCCTGTCAAAACGGTATAGTAGCGAATTGTCGTTGCCTACGATTCTTGAATCTGCTAAATACGGCAAAAAATATTAGCAAATTTTTCAGCATCTGGCTATAATTCCGCTGATATTGGCTATTGTCCCCGTAGTTCGATTGGATAGAGTGTTGGCCTCCGAAGTTATGTCCTTCCCCATAAGTGTTTGTCATATCTACTGTTACACGCGTTTTTTGGCGTCAAAAGCCAATTGTCCACTAATGGTCTTTACAAACAACATAGAGTTGACTGAGAATCCGGTGGAAAGTGATGCCGGAATGACGCTCAGATAATGAGTGGTGGGTACTTCAAGGGTTGCCCCCTAATTCAAAGCCTCAAACTGTGCCGTTTCTGCTAACGCCAGACACCAGCTACCATGAAGCCCAACTGACCAGATGAGGATCAGAATCAGAATCGACAAGAATATAAACCTGATGTTTTGCTGCCCAATTCTGTGCTGCACTACTTAATTTTTTATTTCCACAATTATGATATATTTTGGCAATAGTCTTGTCTCCTTTTGCATTGAGCGTGTCAATAAGTTCTTTTGTAATTTCTTGTTTTCCAATAGCAACGAAGGCGCAAAGTGCATTCTTTACGATTTTATCTTCCTTAGACTTTATATCTTTCAACAATATCGACTTTGTTTTGTCCCATATTTTCCTGAGCGCATTTCCATCTTTTTTGGCCACAAGAAAATGCACTTTATCTTTGCTGGATTGAGGTGACCAATTGAGTTCGTCCAAAGCGTCTGTCGCTGCCTGAGCAGTGTCCCAAGATTGTAATTCTGCAACTAAAGTTGAAATGGCTCTTTTGTTCCCTATCTGGCCTAAGGCTTTAATTACTTCTATGCGAAGACGACTCCTCCGATTTTCAAATGGGGCAATGGATGGCTTGAGCATACGACTTGTTACCTCATACAAGTCTGTTTTTTGTTCCTGATGTGCACGACTATCCTCATATTTTAAAACCGCGATAAGAGGATTGACGGCCTGAGTATCTCTTAACTTACCTAAGGTTTTCACTGCTTCCTCTCGGACATCCCAATCCTCATCCCATAGCGAAGTAATAAGTGGCCTCAGAGCAGGATGGCTTATCTTGCCTAAGATTTCAGCCGTTGCTTCCCGGACACTGCTATCCTCGTCTTTTAGTGCATCAATTAGTGGCCCCATAGCATGGAGACTGCCAATCTCGATCAAGGCTCTCGAAGCCGCTTCCCTGACATCCGGGTTTGTATCTCTCAGCGTGGCAATGAGCGACTTTACCGCCTGCTTGTTTCCAATCTCCCCCAGGGTGTTAGCAGCTTCTTTTCGTATATCTCCATCACTATGTTTTAATGCACCAATAAGTGGCTTTACGGTACGCCAGCCTCCCATCGTAATCAATGTTTCTATTGCTTTCTTTCGGATTTCCGGGTTCTTATCCTTCAGCACCATAACCAGTGCTTCCACAGTGGCACAATCCAACTCTACATATTTATTCCAGTCTTTCTTTGCTATAAAATAAAGTCGCCGCTCGGCTTCGTTTTCAGGTTGCCAACCGAGTTTATCAAGGGCTTCTGCTGCCTTTTGTCGGACATCACTATCATCATCTTTTAACGCAGCAACAAGAGGTTTGAACACACTGTCACCCCCCATACGACCTAAGGCTTCTGCTGCCCTTTCACGAACTTCCCAATTCGTATCATTCAGCGCCGCAACGAGAGGCTTGGCGGCGCGGCTATCACCTATCCTGCCTAAGGCTTCTGCAGCTTTTTCCCTGGTATAAGGATGCTTATCCTTTAATGCAGCAATAAATAGCGGGATGGCACGAATCCCACCTGTCTCAATCAAAGCTTCTACAGCTTTTTCTCGAACTTTGTGATTATCATCTCTCAACGCAACAATGAGCGGTTTAATTGCGGGATTCTGTATTTGGCCGATTGCTTTTGCCGCTTTCCTTCGGATTTCCGGGTTCTTATCCCTCAGCACCATAACCAGCGATTCCACAGTCGCACAATCCAACTCTACATATTTATTCCAGTCTTTCTTTGCTATAAAATAAAGTCGCCGCTCAGCTTCGTTTTCAGGTTGCCAACCGAGTTTATCAAGGGCTTCTGCTGCCTTTTGCCGGACATCACTATCATCATCTTTCAACGCAGCAACAAGAGGCTTGAACACACTGTCATCTCCCATACGACTTAAGGCTTCTGCTGCCTGCTTTCGTTGGTTCCAATCAAAGCTTTGTAACTGCTCAATCAAGTCCCCCGTCTTACCCACTTGACCGGTGGCTTTTTGGTATATGAAAATTGACAAAACAAACAGTACGACAGATGAAGCCAGTAATATCAAAACCAATCTTTTTAAAACCACCATGGGATCTATCTCCACTCAAGTTTGTGTTCTTTCGCAATAAAACGCGATTATTCACATCCTCATTCCAGACAAACTCTGCTTCAAGATAACACATGATGGGCCACTTGGATTGTAAAATGGCCGTCTATCCATAATGCTTGACTCCTACTATTTTGGCCTATAAAGGGCCTAAATAAATAACCTTACCGAAGTCAATATCGGCAAATTTCAAGTGAATCTTCAATTGCAAAAGAGTAAATGGGAATCTATATTTTCCGATAATTTTCAGGCTTCAAACCCGAAAGTATTAGATGCTATACTTAAGCCGAGTAGCAGCAAAATGCCATTTTCACCGTTCCATATTCAGGCAACCGTTAGTAAAAATATACATTTTGCCATCAAAAGATAGGATATTGAGCCAAAAACCTGATATTTGTCTGTAAACATCTGGCTTGCTTACCGAAAACTGTACCAGAATCAGTGAGAGTATAATCGATTAATCTGGTATATTATTTAACCAGGAAATGAGTTGAAAAATCTCGGAAACAAAGTTTTACAAGATGTGTTCAAGCACTTATAATAGCGTAGGTTATGTGACAGTTGTCCCCGTAGCTCAATTGGATAGAGTGTTGGCCTCCGAAGCCAAAGGTTGCAGGTTCGAATCCCGCCGGGGACGGTTTTTCTGCTCTTAAAAACGGAAAATGTACGCAAATGTACCGTTTTGAGCCAAAACGGATGAATTGAAAAATAATTAAAAATGTGAACGGCTGCGGTATGGCACTTCCTGTAGTAGCTATAATCGGTCGCCCCAATGTGGGCAAAAGCAGTCTGCTAAATGCGCTGGCAGGGCATATGATTAGTATCGTCGAGCCGACGGCAGGCGTTACTCGTGACAGAGTAAGTACGATTATCGAGGCGGACGGGCGATATTTTGAACTGGTTGACACCGGCGGATATGGCATCGTTGACAGCGATGAGCTAAGCGGCCATATCGAACATCAAATCCACCAGGGCATTGCTTCTGCCAGTCTCGTGCTCTTTGTTGTGGATGTTCGTGACGGGATAACGCCGCTGGACAAGACCATCGCGACAATGCTGCGAAAAACCGAACTTGCCGTAATATGCGTAGCCAATAAGGCCGACAATGCGAAATTTTTCAGCCAGGCCGGAGAATTTACGCGATTAGGATTTGGCGATGCGATATGTATATCGGCAACTAATAATATCAATAAGTCAATCCTTGTCGAACAGGTAGTCGAAAAATTATCTCATCTGCCTGAAGAAATACCGGAAGAGGCCGTAATGAAACTGGCGGTTATCGGCAAGCGAAACGCCGGCAAAAGCACCTTCATAAATGCTATCGCCGGCCAGGAGCGCGTAATCGTCAGCGAGGTGCCCGGAACAACGCGGGATGCGGTGGATGTGCGGTTTGAAAAGGATGGACAGACTTTCCTGGCGATTGATACCGCTGGGATACGCAAAAAGAGCAAGATGGAAAGTGATATCGAGTTTTACAGCTACACCCGTGCCGTTCGCAGTATCAGGAGAGCCGGCGTAGTGCTGTTCCTTATTGATGCGACGCTGAAAATCTCGCAGGTCGATAAAAAACTGGCTGGTCTGATTTCCGAGGAGTTTAAGGCCTGCATCTTCGTCATTAACAAGTGGGATCTTGCAATGGACCGTGCAAATGTTGACGACTATCGCGAGTATCTCGATATATCACTGCCAGGTCTGCGGTATGCACCGATTGCATTTACCACGGCATCGGAGGGCAAGAATGTCCAGAGCGTACTGGATTTATCGACGGAAATATTCAAGCAGGCAACGGTGAAGATTCCAACTCCAGCACTCAACAAGGCGATAGAAGCAATGACAGCCGAGCGGGTAGGCACACCGAGAAAAAAAGGCGGCTCGCCAAAAATTTATTATGCAGCTCAGGTGGCAACTCTGCCGATTACAATTCTGCTCTTTGTCAATAAGCCGGAATTCTTTGATGATAACTATTTGCGATTTGCCGCCAGCAGACTGCGCGAAATGCTGGACATTGAAGAAGTTCCTATCCGCCTGCTCGTACGGGCGAGAAGATAATAAACCCAAATTTGTTTTGGAGGATTTTGACATGAGTTCTCTGTGGATAGCGGGCATATCGGTAGCATTGCTGGTATTGGGCTATGTGTTTTACACCAAAAAGGTAAAGCAGTGGATTGGCGTCGATGACGATGAACCTGTCCCTGCTGTTACAATGAGAGATGGGGTTGATTATGTCCCCGCCAAACACTGGACGATTCTTTTCGGTCATCATTTCGCATCGATTGCAGGCGCGGCCCCAATAATCGGACCGGTAATAGCGTGCCTCTTTTGGGGTTGGCTGCCAGCGGTTATATGGGTCGTAGTGGGCGGGATATTCTTCGGCGCGGTACACGATTATATCTCACTGATAATGTCGATGCGTAATGGCGGAAAATTAATAACCACCGTTACGGAAACCGTGATGGGAAAAACAAGCAAGCTGCTTTTCGGGGTGTTCGCGTTTCTTGCCCTGATACTTGTTGTGGCGGTATTCGCGGCCGTGGCGGGTAAAACACTGGCAACAACGCCGGCAGTGGTAATTCCAACATTCGGCTTGATCGTGGTTGCGCTGATAGTGGGCTTTTTGATGTATCATCTGCATGTATCAACGTTGCTCTGCTCACTGGCGGGCGTGGTACTGCTGGTTTGCATGATTATCGCCGGATATTATTTCCCGATAACACTTCCCGTCAAAAACCCCACGGCATGGTGGACGGTGATACTGCTGGTTTACGGTATGACGGCATCGGTTACACCGGTAACACTGCTTTTGCAGCCGAGGGACCATTTGGCAGGGTCGGTATTGTATCTCGGAATGTTTTTCGGTTTTCTCGGCCTGTTTATGTCCCGTCCTGCGATCAATGCACCCGCCGTAATCGCATTCGAAACCGCCAAAGGTGCCATGTGGCCGATGCTTTTCGTTACCATCGCTTGCGGTGCGATAAGCGGCTTCCACAGCCTCGTCTCCAGCGGCACAACCTCCAAGCAGGTATCGCGAATGCGTGATGCCCGCATCATCGGTGCCGGTGCGATGATTACCGAAAGTGCCCTTGCCGTCCTCGCTATTATTGCTGTTACCGCTGGTCTGTACTGGCAGAAGAGCCCGGCAGGTCTTGAGCATCTTATCTATCAGGATGTATTCAAAGAGGGTGGATGGATCAAAGCCTTCGGGGCCGGCTACGGGCAGTTGACTAAGGGATTTTTCGGCTCCTTCGGCGCACTTATTGGAATAACAATGCTAAAGACCTTTATAATGACAACGCTGGATACCGCAACAAGGATTACGCGGTATATGTGCAATGAACTGCTGGGTGAGTCGTTTGGCATAAAGATCATGAAAAATAAATATATCGCGGTGCTGCTTGTCGGGCTGCTTTCTGGTGCCCTTGCACTTGGTAACTGGAAGGCGATATGGCCGTTGTTCGGGGCATCCAACCAGCTCATTGCCAGCCTGGTTCTTATCGTAGCGGCCGTGTACCTGTTGAGGAAAAATCGCAAAGTCGCTTTTGTTGCAATACCCGCTGTGATAATGTTGGTAACGAGTATCGGTGCTTTGGTATATCAGATGCACGGATTTATAACAGCAGAGGATCCGAATATCACATTGGCGTCGATAGCAGGTGTGCTGATAGTTCTGGCGGTTTTTCTGTCATATACTGCGGCGGTCAATATCGCTACTCTGTTGGCCGGCCGGGCGGCGAAATTCTCGGAACAAGTTTAAACTTCGCCTTTGGTGCAGAATCCGGGTCTATAGGTTCGATTTCGCCATTTCGGACATACTGCTGGGGAAAGTTATAAATAACCGGAACAGTAACTACTTCGCCAGGCTCAATTTCGTTAACTGGAATCACTAAATGCCATGTCGTCTTTCTGTATTCCTCCTCGGCTTCTCTGGTTGCCCTGAAACTCATCACGGTAGTTAATTCTTTTTCATTGAGCAGTTTGATGTCATATTTTTCCAATATGTTTTCACTGCAGATATACCCTATTGACGGTTGTAGTGAGGTTGTGGGCAAGATGGTGGATGGCAAAATGATATTATGATAATCGGCGTATCTTGGCTGCTCCCCGTCGGCCAGCACTATAAAAGGTTTCATGGTAATATAGTCGTTTTTCGCTTTAACTATCTGCTCCGGAGTCAAAACAACTTTTGCCTTAAGGTCTGCATCTGTCCAGCTTTTCCTTACATACATCTCGACGGTAGGTGATGGTGTAATATTTTTGGCAACAAGTTCTGCGCCGGTCTCCTTATCAATACACTGAATCGTAAGTGTCTTTTTAACGAGCTTTTCCACCGCGATTTCGATGATTGACGGCTCGCACGATTCGATAGTCAAATTGTAGTTGCGGATTTTAGCGGTTTTTCTCAACAGCTCGGGTACATCTATAAACTGCCTTCCTGGCTCGGCTTTACCATCTTCTTCGGCATCGAAATAGAAATCGAATTTTTCCTTTTTGTCCGGGTCATCGGACTGGAGCATTTTTTCCAGTTGCGTTATCTTTGCTGCCGGACCTTTAAGCGTCACTGCGATTTCGACAGGCCGTTCGTCATTGACAAAGGTTACCAGCAGGGATCTGCTGGATAATATATCAAGCGTCGCGGTTCTTGTAATATCCTTCTCTAAAGCAAGGTAGGACCCCATCCAGATAAGCAGCGTAAGGATGAGGACAACGGCTGTTTTTTTTAATTTATCAAGCATTGTTCGGTTCTTTAAGTCGTTTGTTCGGTCTTGGTCTTTTTGGCTGGAGCGGTTGCTTTTTGTGTTTCCTGCATCTGTTCCACCAATGGTGTCGTTTCCACCACAGCAGTTGCCAGGTACCTTCGCAGTTGGCTCTCGGAAACATTTCTGATTAGATTGCCGTTAATCGCTACCGAGATTATTCCCGTCTCCTCGCTGACAACGATAACGGTTGCATCTGAGCTTGTGGTTACCCCGATAGCTGCCCGGTGTCTTGAGCCTAACTGTCTTCCACCGATAGCTTCGGCTTCTGCCAGCGGAAGCTGGACCCTTGCGGCAACAATCCTGTCGCCCTGTATGACAACCGCCATATCGTGTAGTACGGTCCCCGGATAAAAAACTGTCTTGAGCATCTCGGCGGTTACTTTTGAATCGACCCGCACGCCGGTATCGATAAATTCTCCCAGTCCGACCTGCTGCTGGATAACAATGATCGCCCCTGTTTTTGTCGCGGCCAATTGGGTAACGGCACTAATGATCTCCTCAACGCTGCGTGAAAGCTGCTGCGGTGAACTTGACAGGAACCTGGCCTGGCCAAGACGGATAAGCGCCCTTCTTATTTCCGGCTGAAACGCTACCGTTATAATCAAAATGGCAGGTACGGTAATATAGTTGTAGAGATGGTCGATTCTGTCAAGTCCGAGCTTTTGGACAAAGAGTTTAAGGACGAGCGAGCCGATAATGAGTATCGAAATCGCACCTCTAAAGAGTCCTTCGCCGCGAGTGCCTTCCAGAAAACTGACCGTCCAATATACGATCACACCGATAAGCAGCAGTTCGACAAGTACGAGGAATCGTTCCATCGGGGTAATTTCTATCAGGTAAGTAAGGATATCTGGCAAAAGTCAAGCTCCCATTGGTACCGCGGGTTGTTCCTGAACAGGCTTGCCGGCCCATTTTTCTCGTCCATCACATCAGGCCGAAGCCAATCCTTACTATACAGGCTTATCTGATGAGTTTGTCGCTTAGTCTGCTGGGCTTATCAAGCATCAGAACAGCATCGATATCGTCCTGCATTTCAAGCCAGTTTGTTTTAACGATCCCGACGTGCCTGGTATGGACCTCCCTTACCGTTTCGCCCGGTGTGGACCGTGTACTGCCGCTGCAAGCTGTCAGGCTGCCAATAAGGACCGCAAACAGACAAAAACACAGGATTAACCGGATATATTTGCGAATATTGAGCTTTTTCATAATTCTCCTCGGAATTTCGAACCTATTTTTCTCTACTTCTCTCGTATTTCGGCATTCTATCCGCTGTTTAGTGAAATTTTACACCTTTTCTGTCCAAAAGTCAAGACAAAAATCAAAACTCATGAATTTGTCTCTGACCGCCTGCTGAGTAGGTAGGTTAATTGCTTAAGAACGCTCTTACAAACCCGTAGCAGTGAAAAACGCAGGGGTATCTGCTGGGCACCGATGAAATCGGTACATATGAGCTCCCTGTAGTCATCTCCAAGGATGTTTATGTCGCCAAACCTGCCGCAGCCGTACCCCATTTCCTCTGCGGACCGTATCATCGGCAGATTATCAGGATTGAGGCCGATAAGCTCACAGCACACCCTTTCGCATGCAATCGGTTCGCTGCCGGCAACAAAAACACCGAGTTTCTTCGGTTTGCCATTTATCGGACCATCGCCTTCCATAGCAACTACACCATCGATAATTGTGATGACAGGAGCCAGCAGCTCGAATATCTCTATGAGCATCCGGCAGAACTTATTACAGCTTTGGCCCGTGGTGAAATGCCGATAAGCCTTCTCCTTGCCGCAAACACACCCGAACATATTCTTTACTGCAAAGGTGGCACCAAGCTGCTGATGGGACTTGAGTTTTGGAAGGTTAATAATTTTGTCAGCATCGAGGGCAACTGAACTTATCCCGATATTGCCGCCAGCTGTTTTGAATCGTCTCGGATGGTTAAGCGATACAACATCAACTCCGAGTTTCTTTAACGGGCCATCGAGCTGGAGTGATTTTATAGAGGCCCACACATTACGCCAGGCGGGACTGTCTGCAACGAACGGCCTTCCACCGAAATCTTTTACTATTTGCGCAACGGCCAGTATAACTGCCGGGTCGGTCTGCACAGCCCGCCCGGCAGATGCAGCCGTAATAAAGTTGGGCTTCAGAAGTACCCTGTCTGATTTGCCGATGAATTTTTCAACCCCGCCGAACAGTGAAAAAATTTTTTCGACAGCACCGGCTATTTTGCCGGCTTCATAACTGCCGCAACCGACTACCGCAACAGAATTGTTTGTCTCCGCAAGAGCAGCCGTCAATTACCCACCCTCACGCAGACAATCATATACAGACGAATCATTGGAGTATCTTTTTTCACTGTAACCTGTTTGGTCATAGTAACACTTCCGGACTTATATTGACTTGGCTCGTTGATGACATAATTCCCTATTCGTGTAAAAAATGAATTGCACAAAGTTGCCTGCTCACTGTTATAGCGGCCTGGCCCTATTAGAATGAAATCTTCATTGCTCATATTCAGCCCGAAGCCCGCCGAACCGAAAACCGTTTCTCTGGGTTTTAGCCCTTCAACTAATTTTTCGAGCTTAGGTTGATAGTTGTCTTTGAATACAGGCATAATGGTAACACCAACAGTTGCACGGCGCTGTGGAATAACCTTTGCTTTTATTCGCCATATGAATTGTCCGCTGTCAAGATTCGCTGTTGTTATTATACGGTCTTTTGAGATATAGAGCATCGTATGCGGGTTGTTTGTGCCGGCTATGGCAATATCATAGCCATCATCATCAAAGATGAATATGTTTTTTGTCATTACCCTTTTCGCGTTTAGCTGACGCAGTCGGCTGGCAGCGGGATCCCACATTTTGTTGTATCCGAAAGCCGCGTTGAAACCATTTGCCCTGAATGTATCTTCGTTGACAAACCGCAAAGGCTTTGTACTTAGATTTTCAAAAATATCATTTATGGAGGTGAAATTTTCGGCAGGCATCTCAAAGACAAACATTCGGAAAAATATCTGCGATGGCAGCTGCGCCGAATTTGCAGGGGCAATATCTGACAGCTTAATTCCATCAATCGATACATCCGAGCCGGCATCCTGCTCCTGGCAACCGAGAAGGCAGGCGGTTGCAATTAACACGATATAGAAAAACGGCCGATTCATGGCCGATATACTATCGCACAACAGCAGCGGTGTCAATGCATTGATAGCCGGATTATACTTTAAGTTTTGGGGGTTCGCAGAACTGGAGTGCTATTTGTGTTTTCGGATTCTTACGGCCGTGGCCTGGGGCGGTGCGGATTCTTGCTATTCTCGCGTGATTTGATAATTCCCCACCATATTCAAGCATACCGTCGCTTGGCTCAACGCTCATATCAATGCTCAAAAGATCGTCAATCCGATAGCCATGCTCGTGGCTGTTGATTTCAACCAGCATACCGCCTGTACTGACATTCAATGTCTTTCCAGAACGGGTATCTGCAGCCGAAGAACCTACCCTTTTGAAAAGCACCTCCAGGCGCAACGGCAGACGACGATGCCTCCTCCTGTCCTCTCCAGACCTCATAGGTACCCATACCCAAAAATAACTATTTAACTAAACCAATCCCATAGACTTAACCCGTATTTAACGAGCAAACACCGTACCAGAATCGGGAAATCGCAAATAGCCTAAATTCACACTCACAAACCACTGCCATAACTTGCGTTAGCACTTATCCACAAGACAGGGGCAAAATTATAGTCCGATAAAAGAAAAAATTGTTGACAAATGACAACATATAGCTATAATTAGTGTAGTTTGATACGCGGTGGTTCTTTGTTGCCGGTGTTTTTACAACCCTTTTACCTCGTTTTATGTGCTGTGCAAGCAAACGGTTACGTTTTTTGTAATTTTAGATACTATTTATGCCGAAGGTGGTCAAGAGGCGTTGTTTTTTTGCAACGCTCATTATCAATGTTCTTGTTGTTTAGTCTTGAACGGTTGAGAATGGCTAAATCAGATAAATCTTGCCAAATGGATTTCGGCGATCTAGGCAGTATGATAATCGAGTCACTGTGTCCTGGGATAATAGCATTTGATCGGCAGTTGCGGGTGATTCGCGCCAACCAGCGGGCAGGGGAGCTCCTGAGACTTCAGGAGCGCATCGACAGCTCACTCGCCGAAGAAACTGACCCGAGTGTATGGGGCAACTGGAACGAATTTCTAACTTCTGTAATCACCACCGGCCAAAAGAGTGAGATTGATATAGTAGGATACGGCCGAGGCGAGTCAAAAAAACTGTTGCATATCATTTGTTCTCCACTGAAAAAAAATGATAGCGACGAAATTTTTGGCGGTGCACTGCTGGTTGAAGATGTAACCGGAAAGATTAATATAGAACGGGAGCTGTCGCGCGTCGAACGCCTTGCCGCTGTCGGTAAAGTTGCCACCAAGGTCGCTCACGAACTGAATAACCCGATGGACGGAATACTAAGGTATGTCAATCTGGCCATTCGCAGCATAGAAAATGAAGATTACACCAAACCGAAAGAATATCTCGAGCACTGCCGCGACGGACTGATGCGAATGATTCATATTATAAGCGAACTGCTTGAGTTCTCACGCAGTACATATTCGGCATTTGATTATGTCCCTGTAGATAAAATTATCGCCGAAGCCGTAAAGGCGATGGAGCCGCGGCGGGACCGGGTGAAAATTGATATCATCCGCGATTGCCCGGAAGAAATGCCGAAGCTCAGAAGCCCCGGCATCTTTCAGGTATTCTGCAATCTCATCAAAAATGCTATGGATGCTATGGCCGGGTCCGGAAAATTACAGATAACAGTCAAGTGTACAAACGGCACACTTACAATCAGTTTTTGCGATACAGGACCGGGCTTTGCTCCGGAAAATTCCGAAGCGATATTCGAGCCGTTTTTTACCACAAAAACCAACGGCAAGGGAACAGGTCTTGGCCTTGCGATATGCAAAGACATTATCGAAAAATATAATGGCAGGATTACCGCCGAAAGCGGGCCGGACAAAGGAAGCACATTTGTCGTCCATCTGCCGCTTACACCGAAAAATACATTATAAACAGGGCAGGAAGTATAATGAGTAAACCAAAGATTCTTATTGTTGACGACGACGGGATAATACTCGATTCATTGTGTGAGTTTCTCACCTTAGAGGGTTATTCGGCAAGCACCGCCGCCTCTTTTACGGAAGCGGCATCAATGCTGCAGAAACAACCATTTTCGCTTGTCATTACAGATATCAACATGTCAGACGGTGACGGTTTTGAGTTACTGGCAAACATCAGGAAAAATTACCAGCAGACCGTTGCAATCGTCATCACCGGATATGGAACCATAGAAAGCGCGGTAGAAGCGATTAAGATGGGTGCCTTCGACTATCTGACAAAACCTGTCATTGACGACGAACTTCTTATGTCCGTTGAACGAGCAATGAAACAGCAGTCCATTATCAGTGAAAATCGTGAGCTGCGTTACCGTCTTGAAAACAGATATTCACTTGAAAATGTGATCAGCCAGGATTACAAAATGGCAAAGATATTTGAGCTGATAGAGTCTGTTGCCGACAGCAGAGCCACCATACTTATGTCAGGCCCATCCGGAACAGGAAAGAGCATGCTGGCAAGGGCCATCCACCACCGTTCCCACCGTATCGACAAACCGTTCGTGGAGGTAAGCTGCGGAGCATTGCCGGAAACGCTACTGGAGAGTGAATTGTTCGGTCATGTAAAAGGCGCATTTACCGGTGCGATAAACGACAAGAAGGGTAAGTTTTTAGCTGCCGACGGCGGAACTATTTTTCTCGATGAAATTGCCAGCGCATCGGCTGCGATGCAGGTAAAACTGCTGCGGGTTTTGCAGGAGAGGCAATTTGACCCCGTAGGAAGCAACAGAACCGAGACTATTGATACGAGGGTTATTTTGGCATCGAATAAGAACCTTCCTGACGAGGTGAAGGCAGGCCGGTTCAGGGAGGACCTTTATTACCGTATTAATATTGTAACGATTGCGCTGCCGGCCCTTTTGGAAAGAAGCGGGGATATATCACTTCTTGCTAAACATTTCCTGAAGAATTTTTGCATTACTCACACCAGGCAAAAGGGCGGCATAACAGACGAAGTGATTGAGACTCTGCAGCGATACCACTGGCCGGGCAATGTTCGTGAACTGGAAAATGTTATGGAACGGGCGGTACTCTTAAGCAAAGGCGACTACATAACCATCAATGACCTGCCGCAAAACGTGATAATGGAAGCAAAAAACACCCCCGCTCCCGGCGAGTTTGCACAGATGAGTCTAAAGCAGGCACTGGCTGGTCCGGAAAAAGCAATTATTATCACCGCACTTAAAGCGAACGAATGGAACAGAAAAAATACCGCTGACGCTCTGCAGGTCAACCGAACAACGCTGTACAAAAAGATGAAACGCTACGGACTGGAATCGGAAGCGGATTCAGGATTTTAACCGTTTGGTTTTGCGTAGCAGTCCGGGTCGGCAGCTAATTTGCTTTTTGCCTCCTCTGTCATCATTTCAAAGGCCGGATGTGTTGTCTCCCAGGCCCTTTCGGTAAATGGTGTGGCTTTCATCTTTTCGACTTCCTTACCTGCATTTTCAAGAGATGGGCCGTAGATGTGCAATGAATCGGTAATATCAACATACCTGCCAACCTTTACCGGCTTGCCAATCTTTTTGGCGATTTCCTCGGCGATAATCCTCTGCAAATCCGTAAGTGCATAAACATTCATATACCATGCCCTGTACAGATCCCGACTCCTCCAGTGTGTATTCATATTAAGAACGAAACCGTCACCGGCATCTGCGATTAGTCTGCACCATATCCTCTGGAGGCATGGCGGGTCATCCGTTTGCGGGTCAGCCGTTGGCATCCATGTGATCGCTTGCGCCCGCCGGGTATGGCTTGTTTCGGAAAGGGCATCGATTATGTATTGTATCTGATTGACAATTGCCAGCGGACGGGCACTGTCGGGATTTCGCAAGTCCTCCACCGGACAATACGCAAAGAGTCTCTCGTGATATGTATAGGTCCACTTACCGGCAACAGGGTCTATCCAGTGATCGTGTATCCCGCCAACAACCTCCTGCCTGTACGATTCAAGTTCTTCCGGCCCGCCGGGAAAGTTCTTATGGATTCGCGGTTCGGCAAATGGATTATTGATGGTAACCATTACGGTAGCGTCTTTGCTTGGCGGGTCACCGGATTTGTCATATTGCGTTTTAATATCGATGCCGTCATCATAGACAGCGATTACAGCCTTTTCCCACGCCTGCGGCAGGCAGTCAGCGGTTATCGCAATTGACGGTATTGATGCAACTGGCATTTTTCCTCCATGAAAATATAAAAATTACAGTCCCATTTCCTCGTTTGTTACATTATACCTTTTCCGATATCTTTCCGGCACCTTTCGCAGAAGCTGTCGTCCCTGATCGGCATATTTGGTATTTGGATATGATTGAATTACCTGCCTGCACAGATCGATACCTTGTTTATAAGTTGTAAATCTTCCCAGACCGATAAAATCGTTCGCCGCACTGAGAAGCTTCTGGGCCTGAAAGCTTTCAGGCGTAAGCTCATCATCGTCTTCAGGTTGCTGCCCCGGATTCGGCGTATTCGGTATAGTCTGCGGTGTAGTCTGCGGTGTAGTCTGCGGTGTCAGTTGGTTTGGCAGTTTCATGTTCTTCATTTGCCTCTGCAGTTCGGCGAGATTAACGGATGGTGTACCCTTGGAAATGTCCGTAAGATTCTCGACCACCATAGCTGCGAGAAAACCTGTTGCAGGTCCGGCATATTTAACCGTATTATCTTTTCGGGTAATGATAAGTATGGGTTTTTCAGCATCTACACTGAACTTTGCAAACTGTCCTGCGCCTGAGGAGGGGTCGTTTGCCATAACATTCGCCCACGGCCAGGGGTTTTCAAATATCTTTTCAATTACCACATCTCTACTGGCCAGAGAGTCGAGATTTATAGCGGCAAACTGCAATCCACCCCCGGGCCGTTGAGTCGCCGTTTTTGCAAGTTGACCAAATGCACCGATCTGATCTTCGAATGTGCCGGAATCGACATTACTTGCCGATGGCATTTGGACCATCTGCGGCATGCCCGGCATCCCCAGCCGTCCTGGTTGTCTCAGCATCCCCGTCCGTCCTGGTTGTCTCGGCATCCCCGTCCGTCCTGGTTGTCTCGACGTCTCTGGCCGTCTTGATTCCCTCAGCGTCTCTGGCCGTCTTGATTCCCTCGGCATCCCTGACCGTCTTGATTCCCTCGGTATGCGCGACATCGACGGCTGGGCTGGATTTGCTACAGCCCGTGATGATGGACTGTTCGGCTCCCCAGGCCGCCTACTGCCTCCCACATTTACCGATGGACCCTGTTTTTCAGATGGGTCCATCTGCCAGAGCAGCAGACAAAGATTCGTCTGGCCGGGATACTGCACGAAAATTGTAGAGTTCAAACAATTGAGCTGAACCGGCTGGAGCGTTATACCAAGCATATCTTTTTTTATATCGTCAACATTCAGATTAAGTATATCAGAGCCGCCCGCCGACGTGCTTGTGGAATCTTTTTTAGTCTTTCGTGTCTGTGGTTTTTTGTCAGCAAGTATCGCCAAAGCAGCCTGTGTAATACGGGCATCCGCGTTTTGCGGATTAGTCTTATAAGCCTTCGATGCGGACTTGAGGGCATTTGGGAAATCGCCCTGAAAGTAACTTGTCCACGCGGAAAGCATAAAATGACTGCACAAACCACCATCATCCATATCCTTAAGATTCCTTTTGTTTTCTTTCAACAGGTTCTCGGCGGAGGCAATTGTCGTACCTTCCGGCCGGAGTCCTTCATTTACATTGTTAAGGATTTCATCGAGGATAGAGGTTATTTGACTTGCGTTAATGGCAGCGTTTTGCGTTGGTGGTTGCCTATCGTCCCGGTTGCGATTCCTGGATCTTTCGGTCTCTGTGGCCTGAAGTGTACCGAGAGCCTTCATTGTTATAATGGTCTCCGTAACGGCAAAACCGTAACAACGGCACGAAAAAATACAGACCAGGCACGATACTATTCGCCAAAAAGGCGTTTTTGATACTTTATACATAGCAGGCTCCTTAAGGATTCTTAGCAAAATTCACAGCCTCCATTTTAGCAGGATAGGATTGAAAAGTAAAGAAATATCCAATAGCCGGCAAGAAACGCTCGATTTTCAAGTATACCCTTCAGGGCAAGAAATTCCCGCGAGCAAAGCTGTAAATGCTTATTTCAGGGCTATTTATCTGCGGCCCGGCGGGAAATTTCAACAGGTATTGGTATAAAAAGCCGCATTAAATTAGCTCCGCCGAAGGCGGGTTTCGCAGTTTTGCGCTTTGCACTTTACACTTTGAGTTATTTATCCCAGTGCCCTTATTATCCTCGTTCTTATCCCTGCCGGTTTTGCGTTTGGCGGAACCAGCACATTAACCGCTTGCGGGATTACATCTATTTTCAGCGGCAGCTGCGGGCCGGGGTCGCCATCAATCTGGGTATCAACTCTGCCATCGGGGCTGCTTACCTCAACACTTTTCCCCTTCCGGTAGATTACACCGCCTTTATCTGCGTGCATTTTCATCACTGTCATCAGCGAATGTTTTATCTGGACAGGTTTACTATGGCACTGGTAGATGCAAACATCAAGCATCCCATCGCTGAAATCGGCGTGCTTCAGTATTTTCAATCCAACGGCGTATCGTGAAATATTGCCGATAAACGCCATACATTGTCCGTGAAAGATCTCTTCGCCATCGACTTTGATATCAAGTACTGGAAACTTATGTTCCCAGAAAGTTCGCCATATCGGCCAGAAATAATCGAGGTGGCTTATATGACCGCACCTGTCACGGTTAACACGATGTACTATCTCCGCGTCGAACCCAATCCCTGCGATAGCGCCGAAGCATACCCCGTTTGCGCTGCACAAATCGAATGACTTTACACTGCCGGACTCGAAGGTCTTGATAAGCGTCCTGAGCCGTTCATCGAATCCGATTTCATTAGCGATTAGATTTTCCGTTCCGCAGGGGATTATCATCATCGGTGTCTGTGACCCTTCAAGTCCCTGGCCGACCTGGCGTACTGTCCCATCGCCTCCTGCTGCGGTTACGAGCATACATCCGTCATCGCCGGCAAAACCCGCGGCAAGTTCTTTGGCATGGGCAAGTGACTGCGTGAAAACGGTGCGAACCTCCACCCCGGCGTTGCAAAGATAGTCCCTGAACCGCTGTACTATTCGTTTGCCGCTGCCTGCTCCGGATTTGGGGTTGATTATATACCCCACATAACCGTTCAGTGGTTCCATAAGCATACTGGCAATTAAATTCTATCTACTATTCGGGACTTTCGGCGGTCGTTTTATCTTTGATTACCGATGCCGCCGCCTTTATCATACCAGCAATATCGGCCAGATTCGACGGTATAATAATCGAATTATTTGTTTTAGCTAATTTTCCGAATTCGTTTAGATATTGTTCGGCTATTCGCAGGTTCACAGCATTTGTGCCGCCTCTTTCGTTTATCGCACTGGCGATTTCGCGAATACCCTTGGCGGTTGCCTCTGCGACTCTTTCGATCTCAATGGATCGGCCCTCGGCCTCGTTGATCCGTTTCTGCTTTTCACCTTCAGAGTGGGCGATCATTTCCTGCCTGACACCTTCGGCACGGTTTATCTTTGCCTGCCTGTCACCTTCAGACTCGGCGATATTGGCTCGCTTTTCCCGTTCGGCACGCATCTGTTTTTCCATCGCGTCTTTGATGCTCTTCGGCGGCAGGATATTTTTAACTTCATACCGTGTAACCTTAACGCCCCACGGATCGGAAGCCTTATCCACCGCAGCGACGATTACACTGTTTATGGTCTCTCTTTCCTCAAAGGTCCTATCGAGGTCGAGTTTACCCATAACACTTCTCATCGTTGTCTGTGCCAGCTGGGTAGCGGCGAACCCGTAATTATCGATCCCGTAAGATGCTTTCTTTGCATCGAAGACCTGCATATACAGGATTCCGTCAACTTCAACCGCGATATTATCCTTTGTAATACACGCCTGCGGCGGAACATCTACGGCCTGCTCTTTTAGCGTATGCTTGTACGATACCTTATCCAGAAACGGGATAAGTATGTGGAAGCCGGCCACAAGTGTTTTTGTGTACTTGCCGAGCCTCTCAACGATCATCGCCGTTTTCTGCGGCACAATCCGTATCGTCTTGAAAAAGAGTATCAGGGCAAATACAACAATGGCGATTAGAATAATGGTCAACGGGTTAACATTTACTGGTGTTTGTGCAAACATGGTAAAGCTCCTTTCGTTTAATGGTCTTTTAATTGATTGTCGATTATTGATTAATGATTATTTCTGACACCTGATTTTTTGTTTTTTCTGCCTTTTGCCTTATGCCTTTCTTTTCTATACCGGTTTTACTTTAAGCGTTAAACCGTCCTTCGATACAATTTCCACCGCGGTCCCTTCTGCGATCTCTTCATCGGATTGCCCCTGCCAATCGGTTCCGTGCAGTTCGACCTTGCCGTTTGCCTCCGGTGTTATCGCGCTGGTAACGACGGCCCTTTCGCCGACAAGCTCGCTGATATCCTCGGTCATTTCCTGTTTTGATTTTATATGACCGGTGAATATCCCTTTGAGCCGTTTTCGCAGAACTATCAGCAGCAGAACCGATGATACAATAAATATTATCAGTTGAGTGTTCAGCGAGATATCCGCAAAAAGGCAGACAATCGCCACCAGGCACGCCCCAGCTCCGAAAAAGGCGATTATCAACCCCGGTGCCATAAACTCCATGATCAGCAGCGCGATACCAACCAGAAACCATATCAACTCCGGCTCCAAAAACTCCTTAATCGTTTCCATTTGTAAACCTTTCGTTTTAGTAAAGCTTTTTTTGCGTTATTTAACCACGACCGCGGTTCCGTATGCGAGTATTTCCGAGGCGCTTTGCATGATCATTGATGTCGCAAAATGCATCCCGACAATCGCGTTGGCTCCTTTGCCTTCCGCATCTTCTATCATCCTGTCCAGCGCCTGTTCGCGCGATTCGGCCATCATCTTCGTATAATCGGTGATCTCGCCGCCGACTACATTGCGCAAGCCTGCCATTATATCCCTGCCTATATGCCTGGCCCGGATAGTATTTCCCTTAGCAAGGCCCAGATACTTTACAATCTCTTTTCCCGGAATAGTTTCAGTCGTTGACAGCAGCATTACTTACCTCCTTACATCTTTATAACGGTCTTTTTTACGAAAGTAAAGTTTTTCCCGCAATACGGAAACAAAAAGTATCGCCAGCCCAGCCACAAGAACGACCACGCCGACCTTAAGGATTATATCGACTGTCGGGTCTTTTACAAGGTTTTCGATAAGTTTAAATCCGCCGTATATCAGCAGCAGGATACTCGCCGCCGAAAACAGCGCCCAGCCGGCCCCTCGTTCAATTCGGTTATACACACCGGACCAGTACTGCTTCCATAGTATCTCTTCCGGTTCAAGTAGTGCGGCATCATCGGTAATTTGCTTTAACTGGGCGAATTCTTCAAGCTCGGCTCCGCACTCCTGGCACGATTCTAAATGTTGCTGAAGGGTTTTTTGCTGCTCGGCGTCGAGTTCATCGTCAAGATAACCCATCATAAGATTTTTGTAGTCTTGGCAGGTCATTGCTTCTGACCTCCTTTCTGTTGGTCCATAATTTTTTTGAGTTCTTTACGCGCATGGTACAGTCTGCTCATTACCGTTCCTCTGGCGCACATAATGATCTGAGCGATTTGTTCGTAAGATAAATCCTGAAAGTGCCGCAGTATAATTACTTCGCGGTGTTTTTCGTTGAGTTGGCTGATTGCCTGCCACAGATGATCCTTTGCTTCGTTTCGTTCTGCGATCGCCGATGGATTGAATTGCGGATTTGCCTGAGTGCTGACATTGCCTTCATCGACAGTTTCTAGGGAGTTATGTTTTCTGCGTATTCCTTTCCTCAGATGGCTAAAGCAAAGATTTTTCAAAATCTGATAGAACCACGGAAAGAATTTGCGCCTCGGGTTAAGCCTGTCGATATTGGAATAGGCTCGAAAAAAGGCCTCTTGCGAAAGGTCCATCGCATCTTCATGATTGCCAACCAAACCAAGCGCAATGAAATAGGACTGTTTCATATATTTCTTAACAATAGCCTCGAACGCCTTTGCCGACCCTCCCTGGCATTGTTGTATTGCGATAGACTCTTTTTCACAAAAGCAGTTCAATCTTTTGCTCCCAGCCGTTTCATAAATTTTAACACCGAACGCACTTATATCTTATATACACCCCACGGCATCGATTTATTCAAATCTATTTTTTTTATTTTCTCGCCCGCGATAGACAGCCCGCCGCCAATCAGGTACACGGAATTGTTAATATGGTCTAAACAGGCTTTTATCTGTTAAATGCAAGCTGTTGATGGTCAAAAACTTATATATACTGATACCAGTTTAAAATTCCCGCCAGTCCGCGGCCAATCAATGTTGCGATAACGACTTACATCTTTGCACGCGGGAATTTCTTAGCCTTCAAGGGTATAAAAAGCGCGCCCGGCAGGACTCGAACCTGCAACCTTCGGATTCGAAGTCCGCGACTCTATCCAATTGAGCTACGGGCGCCGAAAAAAACAAAAATTCTGTCAGTTTGACCGCATTACTATAACAGCGCCACCGCCATACTGTCAACTACCATCCATTAAGCACACACCGGCCGTATCACCATTTTTCCCCAAAATTTTTTATTGCTCTAAGTCATGCCTATACATAGTGTTACCAGAATCGAACAAAAAAATATACAAAAATTCATTTTATATAGTTGACAAATACACGATAAACGTTATATTTTACATGTAAATTAAGGAGAAAGATTATGATACAGACATTCGTTGAGAAAAACAAGAGGCTGCTGCTGACCTATTATTGGATAATGCGGATCGGCGGCTGGGCGTTTTTGGCACTGGCATTTTTGGCAGCAGCCGGACATTCTATTGCCTTGACCACACGAATTGGTGATTGGCAGGAGTTTAACCGCTATTACCAACACGATGTTCCATGGGGAACTTTTAGTAACGGCCTCCCCGCCGGCCTGCTTGCCCTTGGCATCGCCCAGCTTATCAGGTATTTGCTCAAAACGGACCGCAAGCCCGACTGGATCCTGCGAAACTCCCACAAATTGTTCTACGCATACACCGCCATCCTGGCGCTCTATTATTGCTGGGCAGGTACAAATGAGGTAATCGTGCATTTTAACGAGCCTTATGATTTCCCACTGCGTCTGATTATGTTGGTGGTATTCATTTTAGTAAAACTTCTGACACTGGTGGGAGTAGCAGAGATATTAAGACGACTGCTGCCAATGTTTGATGAATCAAGAACGCTTATCTAAGAAAGGAAATTGAATATGGATAAAAAATTAAAATTATTAAGCGGTCTCTGCACAGCAATTGCATGTATCGGGTGGACACTGATAATAGGCGGATGGTTTTGGCTAATAGTATTTTTTACACGGGCAACTCCCCTGGCATTAACCGGACTTGGCGAAATCCATTTTTTATTTTATGGCATTTCGGCGGTAAGCTTCGATTTTTTCTTTGTAGGTTTGGGTGCGATAATTGTCGCAAGGTTGGCAAAGTTTATTTTTGAAAAAGAATCCACGCCAACTTTGATGCTTCGATGTGGCGACAAGATATTTTATCTTTTTGCAGTGCTTGGGATTCTGTGGGCGATTTTCCGACATTTGATATTTGCGGCTGCTATAGAGGATTCAGCAATCCGTTTTTTATATGAACAGCCCGCACTTTTGCCAACGCTGGGAAAAGCGGTCATATTGATACTGCTCGGCCAAATTTTGAGATATTTACTGCCGGTTATTCAGGAATATAAAACGCTGGTCTAAGGGAGACTGTAAAATGATTAATATCAGACTTGATTATGTCCTTTTGGATAAGCGGATGAAGCTTAAAGATTTGGCAGAGGCTGCCGGCCTTGCGGTAAACAATCTTTCAATACTCAAAACCAACAAGGCCCGTGCGATCCGGTTTTCTACCCTGGAGGCCCTGTGCAAAGCCCTCGACTGCACACCCGGTGAGCTGATCGAATTTGTTCCAGATGACAAAAAAGGAAACGCCCGGCCTGACAACCAGATCGTTTAATCATATTCATGGTGGCGCAAAAAAACGGCCCTCGCCGTGAAACAGGGATCGTTATAGTTATTAACCCGCAACCAGTTCGGCGACCATATCCCCAACTTCCGTCGTTGAGTAGCCCATCTTGCCGGCCCCTAATCCTTTGAGTTTATTGCCGGTAATGAACTGTACAGATTCTTCGATTTTTTTGCCCGCTGCGTTCTCGCCAAGCGTCTCGATCATCATCTGCATCGAGCAGATCGCCGCCAACGGATTAATGATATTCATCCCCGTATATTTCGGAGCCGAACCACCGATGGGCTCGAACATGCTAACACCTTCCGGGTTGATATTGCCGCCCGCCGCGATTCCCATTCCGCCCTGCGTAATCGCGCCAAGGTCGGTAATAATATCGCCGAACATATTGCCGGTAACGATAACATCGAACCATTCCGGATTCTTCACCATCCACATACAGGTTGCATCGACATGATAATATTCCCTGCGAATATCCGGATAATCCTTCTCGCCCATTTCGTGAAACGCCCTTTCCCACAGGTCATAGATATATGTCAGCACATTCGTTTTACCGCAGAGCGCGAGTGTATTTTCCTTACCCACCCCGCGAGCTTTTTTGCCGTGTTTCTTTGTATATTCAAACGCGTATCGCAAACACCGGTCAACCTGGAACCTGTTATACACCGCCGACTGGATGGCAACTTCCTGCGCGGTACCTTTCATACTGATTCCGCCGGAACCGGTATAGATACCGCCTGTGTTTTCACGAACAACAACATAATCAATATCCTCAGGCCCTTTACCGCTCAGCGGACATTCGACACCGGGGAACAGTTTCACAGGCCGAAGATTAATATACTGATCCAGCGCGAAACGAGCCTTCAGAAGTATTCCTTTTTCAAGGATACCCGGAGCGACATCCGGATGACCAATTGCGCCAAGCAGGATTGAATCGAATCCGCGAAGCTCTTCTATCGCCGAATCCGGCAGCGTTTCGCCGGTTCGTTTATATCTTTCGCCGCCGAAATCAAACTCGGTAAGCTCCACCTTAAAATTGAACTTATCGGCAGCAGCCTTTAACACTTTCACCGCCTCGGCGGTAACTTCCGGCCCGGTACCGTCACCGGGTATCACTGCTATCCTGTAACTCTGCATCGAACTAAACCCTTTTCTGTTTTTATCAATTATGAACTCAAACTGACTGAAAAGTCAGCTTTTTTATGTGTAATTCATGCCTCAGGTAAATTTTTCATCGCAACAGCTCCCGCCCCGTTGCCGCCGGCCATAATACCGCATTTGCACAGCCAATACAAGTATCTTTGTCAAAATTTGACTTTCCGTATTTATTTATTACCTTCTTAATGGAGCCTCCGCCAGTTTCGGCAGGCTTCAGCATAAACGAAATGGACGTAAATACGGTGTTAAAGGGGATAAAATGAGGATAACGCTAATTTGCCTCTTTCTGGCATGCCTGCTGCTGATTGGCTGTCAGGAAAATTCTTTGCATGCAAAAGCGGAGTTCAAGGGCTCCGAGCCCAAGACGAAAACTTCATACTGCGGAAAACTGAACCTGCTGTACAACGAAAACTTCCAGCTTTCAAACGAGGATGATTTGCAGCTTTTTTACGATAAACTCGCCACCCATCTAGCCAGTCGCAGCGATACCAAGCTGACCGGTGCGGAGATATGCAAAGCGTTCGGACCGTTTACATATCCACTTCAGACAGCTGAAATTGCCCGGCTGGACAGGCCCAGGATACCGCCTCTGGCTAATCCGAACTAATTAATTCCTGTTCGCCTACCCACTTGATATCTTCGCCGACGCCCTGAATAGTCTGGCATCCTGACAGACATATCACCACGGCTATAAGCAAAACAACTGAAATCCATTTCTTCAACATTTCATTCTCCTGCTATAGTAGTTTTACAATTTGTTGCTCAGTATATAGTGCCGCCCTGATGTCTGCAACAGTTTTTTATTAATTGCCCAGCAGTGCAGTCTTATTGGCACCATCGACTATCGTTATCCTTACTGCGGGGTCATGGCTTATCCACCCATCCACCACTGCCTGCGGATTACTTGCAGGACAAAGATGTGCGGCTTTTACCAGCTCTGCAGGCATTTCAGAATGAACATAGATTCGCCGCATCCGTTCTATCAATTCAGCAAACCTGTACGGCTTATGGCTGAATAGTTTATACTCGCTCCTGTCGGCGTTGAGGATATCATCGATCGGCTTTGTCAGGCGGTTATAAAAATTTTCCATAGTATGCTTTTGCCCCGCTCCGCCGGGACACGCTGCAATAAACAGTATTTCGCCATCGTCTTTAACGGCCTGTTTGGTCAGTTCTAAAGCCCTCTGCGCTGTGTATAGGTCAATATCGTTCGGCTCCCCCCCTGGCGAGACAATCAGCCGTTCAGCCGGGGCGACCTTATGCATATTGTGTTTATCGGCTTCGAGGAAGGATTCTGCTGATACCTGCTCGGCCGGGCCAAACTGCGACCACGATATACCATCCGGCCCGCTGATAGTAACCAATGCATACACACTCCGCCCAGCGGCAATCATTTCCATACCCTCAACCATATCCGCGGCGAGTGGATTATCCGTCCTGCTCTCATCCGGATGCCATGGATGTGCGCCGAATCGCGATTTATCGTTCAGTGTGAAACTGTGGTTCTGCTCTACCGTCTTAAATGCGCATATTCCCGGCAGGAAATTTTTTGCCGGATTTGAATAGCCCGCAAAGTAGTGGCTCTTAACATCCGAGACAACCAGAAACATCTGCGCCTTATCAACGAGTTTGTTGTAGATAACTTCGGTCCCTCGTGAAGTTGTTCCAGCGACAGCAAATGGACCTTTACGGCAATCATGGATATGGATGTTGAAATCGCCCAGCCCCGCCGCCTCTGCTGATGCGTTGAGTTTGGTTACTATTTCGTTATTTGCCGGTATCTGTGACTCATGCGTTCCCGTACATATTATAAACTGCACCGACGATGCCCCGCCAAGCAGCCCGGGCAATTCCGCAAAGATCGTATCGAAAGGAACCTTCCTGCTCGAATCGGCCAGCAGTACGCAAATATCCTTACCCGCCGATTCGTTCTTAAAGCTGGCGACACCATCTGAGGCAAGGGCAGATTGCAATATCGCGGTACTGTCCTGCCGGCCGCTGCCCTGCCACGGCTGGATGAATTGGCTGATATTACGATCCGGAACCTGCAAATCGATAAAACCGCTGCCGTAATGAATCTTAATTTGCATATCAATACCCACAATAAAAGCAAATACCCGCCTGACCCATATTAATAGCTTTTTGGTACTGGTAAAGCCTTTTTTAGGAATTTTTGCCGCTTGGCAGGGCTTTTTGACCATCATTGGGCCAAAATTTCAGCGGAGAAATCATGAACTCCCATCACCGCCGGTGACGATATATCCTGTAATAGCAGGAAGTTAAGATTTTTTTCACAGATTTCTGTTGACAAATCTAAACGGATGTTTTATACTTTAATTTGAAACAGTTGCTTAAAACGTTTGTTAGGAAATAAAACAATGAAAAACATAACCCAAAAAACCCAAAAAACAGACAGCGAGCTCAAAGTCCGCCGGAGACTTCTGGACTCGGCGGAGCATTTTTTCGCCGCCCACGGTTTTGACGGGACATCGGTCCGGGATATTACAAACCATGCAGGCTGTAATGTCGCTGCGGTGAACTATTATTTTTCCGGCAAAGAGAATCTTTATGTCGAAGTTTTCGCACGGAAGATGGATATGTTGCGGGATGTCCGCGTCGATGGGATCAACCAATTAATGAAAACCGACGGCGAGACCATTACGTTGGAGCAGCTTCTTACGGTCTTTGCCGAACTCTTTATTCAGCCGATGGCAGACAGAGATGCCGGCGGCCGTTTAATGAAACTGTGGATGCGTGAAATAATCGACCACCGCTTGCCAGGCCGGATGTTTATGGACCAGACGGTCAAGCCGGTTTTTGCGGCATTTACAGAAGCTCTGCTGAAAGTATGCCCCGGTCTCGATGCTGCCGATGCTGTGCTGTGCATACAATCCGTTATTGCGCAACTTAAGCAGGTTATCTGCGCCCGTGAAATGTTCCCGGATACCGATGGCAGCGAGATTGGGCTGGACGATATGACCGATGCTGTAAAACATATCGTAACATTTTCCGCCGCGGGTATCCGCCACTACGCAAAGCAAAGAGAATAAATGAAACTAACCGGAACAATATATTTTGTGACAGCACTTATCAGCATGGTCTGTTTAACCGGCTGTATGGTCGGCCCGGACTACAAAAGGCCGCAAACCGCCGCCGATGGTGCCGATGGATTTGTACATGCTCCACAGGGCTGGGCGGATTCAAACGATATAAAAACCGCCAACTGGTGGAAACGGTTTGACGACCCAGTTATTAACGAACTCGTCGCTGAGGCACTCGAAAATAATACCGACCTGAAAATTGCCGCATGGCGGGTACTTGAATCCGAAGCCCTTTTGAAGCAGAGTCACGGCATTCGTCTTCCGGACATTTCATATTCGGCCGATCGGACGAGAAGCAAATCTTCATTTACTCTGGCAGAAACAAGGCTCAGCTTCATATCACAAAACTATTCACAGAGTTTGTCTGTCAGCTATATGGTTGATTTTTTCGGTAAGTTAAAGCGTTCCGAGCGAGCGGCGATGTCTGATTTGCTTTCGACAAGGGCGGGGCAAAAGGCCCTTATCCATTCTGTCGTTGCCCGTGTCGTTGCCAGCCGGGTTCAAATTGCCTCGCTCCAGCGACAGCTCGACATCGCCCGCCAAAACACCGCGACATGGCAGCAGACTCAGGCGATCGTTCGGCGAAGATATAACGCTGGCCTGGTCAGTTCGCTGGACGTATACCGTACCGGCGAGAACCTTGCCGCAGCCCAGGCCGCCGAGCCGGCTCTGGAGCGGTCGCTGGCAATTGCCGCCCACGGTTTGGATGTACTCCTTGGCCGAAGGCCGGGCACGTCGGCTATACTTACCCGGAGTTTGCCCGATGTGCCGGATATGGAGCCGGTACCGGTTTCGCTGCCAGCCGCACTGCTTGATCAGCGGCCTGATGTAATAGAGGCCGAACTGAAATTGGCCGCGGGCACCGAACGGATCGGCGTAAGTATTGCCGAGATGTATCCGGATTTAACTTTGTCCGCTGCTGGCGGATATAGCGCCAGCAGGTTTAAGATGCTGACCGATCCGGAGAGCCAGATCTGGTCGTCACTGATCTCGCTGGCAGCACCGGTTTTCAAGGGCGGCAGGCTAAAAGCCGGCGTTGCCGCAGCCAAAGCGCGAGCCGCACAGGCCCGCGCCGCTTATGCGGGCGTAGTATTGAGGGCCTTAGGCGAAGTTGAGGATGCGCTCGTTTCAGAAAAGATGCTCCGCCAAAGACTTGAACGTCTTCAAAGGCGATTGCACCAGGCTCGCAAAAGCGAAGCGCTCGGACGACAGAGATATATGGACGGACTTGAACGTCTGCTGGTCGTGTTGGATACACAGCGAAGAAGGCAGATTGCCCAAGTCGAACTTGTACAGATAAAGAATGAACTTTTCAATAACCGTATCAATCTGTTCCTGGCCATAGGGGGCGACTGGCAGATTGACTTGAAACAAAAACAGGAGGGATTAAATTGAAGTTAACAAAAATTCCAAAATCGGTTGTTCAGGTTATCCTTGTGGCAGCCATATTAGCTGGCGGTGTTGCCCTTTTTAAGAAGCAGGCCTCGATGCGCAAGCCGCCTGCAAAAAAGGACCGCACAAAGGTTGCTCCTTTGCTCAATGCTTCTGTCGCAAAATCCGAGAACGCGCAGATGTTCGTTGAAGGGTTTGGCACCGTTGCCGCAAGGCTGCGGGTACAGATCGCTCCGGAGGTTTCCGGCAGGATTATTTTCACTGATAAAAATTTTGTTGATGGCGGTTTTTTCCGTACCGCTCAGACGCTCATTGCAATTGATGCCCGCGATTATGAACTCGCCGTTCGCAGCGCCGAAGCTACCGTCGCACAGGCAAAAGTTGTCCTCGATAAGGAAACTGCTGAGGCCCGTGTCGCAAGGCAGGAATGGCTGGAGCTGAATTCCGACAACCAGCCGGCTTCACCGCTCGTACTGCGCAAGCCGCAAATTGCTCAGGCAACCGCTGGATTGAAGGCTGCAGAAGCGCAACTGGCCAGGACAAACCTGGATTTACAGCGGACTAAAATATCGCTGCCTTTTAACGGTCGTGTTGTTTCAATATCAGCCAACCTCGGCCAGTTCGTAAATCCCGGTCAGCAGATAGCTATGGTTTACGGTACCGATGTCGTCGAAATTTCCGTACCCGTTGAGGACAGCCAGCTTGAATGGTTTAACATTCCCGGACCGGATTCGTCAGGCACAGCAACTGCGGAGGTATTCGCCGACTTTGCGGGTTCGCGGCATAAGTGGCATGGCACCGTCATCCGCACCGGCGGGCACATCGACCCATCATCACGAATGGTCGCCGTCATTGTCGAGGTAAAAGAACCGTTTAATATATCCAACGGACGGCCGCCGCTTACTCCGGGTATGTTCGTCAATGTACGGATAAAGGGAAAAATACTTCAGAATGTAATTCGGCTGCCGAGGCACACAATTCGTAATGGCAGTTTCGTATGGCTGGACCGCAATGGTAAGCTCTCCATTCAAAAAGTCAGTATCGCCAGGTTCAACTCAGGCTATGCCTATATAACCGATGGTATTGCAGTCGGCGATACGGTTATAACGAGCCCGCTTGATATTATTACCGATGGTATGCTGATACGCACTAATTTAATCGTTCCGCAAGAGAAACCAAATGAATGACCTGGCAGAAAAACCCAAAGGCATCATAGCATGGTTTGCCGGCAATCATGTCGCCGCCAACCTGTTGATGCTGCTCATTGTAGTCGGCGGTCTGATAAGCATGGTTACTATCAGAATGGAAATCTCGCCCGATATGAGTGTGGATATTATAATGGTAACTGTCCCCTATCTCGGTGCCAGTCCGGTCGAGGTGGAAGAGGGCGTTTGCGTTCGCGTTGAAGAGGCCATCGAAGGGATCGAGGGAATTAAACGGCTCACTTCCTCTGCTGCCGAAGGTGCCGGAATGATAACCATTGAGGTCGAAGAGTATGCCGAGCCGACAGAGGTACTCGATGATGTAAAGGCCGCCGTTGACAGGATTATAACTTTCCCAAAGGAAACAGAAAAACCAATCATCACCGAGCTTACCACCCAGTACCCTGTAATGACGGTGGTTATCTATGGCGATACCTCAGAGCGCACACTGAAAAACCTTGCCGAACAGATGCGCGACGACCTTACCGGTATGCCGACCATTTCACAGGTTGCCATTGCGGGCGTAAGAAACTATGAAATATCAATTGAAGTCTCCGAAGAGAACCTTCGCCGATACGGGTTGACATTCGAGAGCATATCATCGGCGGTGGCCCGCTCTTCACTCGATTTACCGGGCGGGACAATAAAAACCACGGGGGGAGAAATCCTCATTCGCACAAAGGGGCTGATGTACACCGGCAGCGAATTCGAGAACATCGTGGTAATGACACGCGGCGATGGAACGAAACTTTACCTGAGCGATGTTGCCGATGTTGTTGACGGTTTTGACGATTCCGAAATAGCAACCCGTTTCGACGGCAAGCCCGCCTCGATGCTCAGGGTCTCGCGAATCGGCCAGCAGGATGTTCGTGATGTCGCCGCAGCTACAAAAAAATATATCGCCGATAGTAAATCCAGGCTGCCCGAAGGTGTCTCTGTGGCCACATGGTTCGACAGGTCACTGCTTCTTGAATCAAGGATGCAGCTTTTGCAGAGGAACGCCCAGCGGGGCCTGATCTTGGTTTTCTGTTGTTTGGCACTATTCCTTGATTTGCGGCTGGCATTCTGGACGACTATGGGAATACCGATTTCGTTTATGGGTGCGTTCTGGCTCATGCCCTACTTCGATGTCTCGCTGAATATGATCTCGTTGTTTGCCTTTATTCTTGCACTGGGCATCGTTGTTGATGATGCCATAGTTGTCGGCGAAAACATATTCGCATATAGACAAAAGGGGATGGGCCGGCTCGAGGCAGCGATACTCGGCGTAAAGGAGATAACCGCGCCGGTAATAATGGCCATCCTCACAACGATGCTGACGTTTATGCCATTGCTTTATATCACCGGAGTTATGGGCAAGTTCATCCGTGTCATACCAATTGTTGTTATTAGCATTCTTGCATTTTCTCTTATTGAGGCCTTGTTAATTCTGCCTGCCCATCTTTCCGGCAAGCGGATGTTCAAAAAGAAAGCCAAACCCGGACCGATTGCGGCATTTCAGGGCGTAATACGAAGAAAGCTTGATGCATTCATTTACGGCCCGTTCGCAAAACTCGTCGCCAGGGCCATTACATGGCGGTATGTTACCTTTGCAATTGCCATATTGATCCTTATGGGAACGCTAGGCTATATCGCCAGCGGCAGGATAAAGTTTACAATGTTCCCCAAAGTCGATGCCGATAATGTATGGGCAAGTTTATCTATGCCGATGGGCTCGACCGTGGCCCAGACAGGCGAGGTCGTCGATAAAATTGAAGAGGCCGCCAGGAAAGTCCGTAAGCAGGTGGATCTGGAAAACGACGACCCATGTCATCCTTCAATTTTTCAGCATATGTCCACTACCATTGGCGACCAGCCGTTAAGCAGGGGCGGCCATTCCGGCCCGCCCTCTGATGTCGGCACCGGCGCACACATCGCCGAGGTAAATGTCGAACTGCTCGCAGGTGAATTGCGGACTATCTCTTCTTCAGAGATAGCAACAAGGTGGCGCGAAGAACTCGGCGAGGTACCGGGAATATCCTCACTTACCTTTACCTCGGATTTGTTCAGTGCCGGAGATGCTATCAATGTCGAGCTTAGCTGCCGAGATTTCGATGTGCTGCTAAAAGCGGTAGAGAGGGTCAAACAGATTCTCGCCGAATTCAATGGCGTAACAGATATTGACGACAGCTTCGAGGCCGGCAAAGGCGAGCTTAAACTTGCATTAAATGACCAGGGCAGAATACTCGGCCTGACTCTTTCCGACCTTGCCAGACAGGTCCGCCAGGGATTCTACGGACAGGAGGTACAACGAATCCAGAGGGGCAGAAACGATATCAGGGTAATGGTACGATACCCGCGGGATGAAAGAAAGAGCATCTCCAACATTGAAAACATGAGACTCCGATTGCCGGATGGTACCGAGATACCATTCAAAGCCGTCGCCGAGGTCCAGCAGGGTCGCGGCTATGCCGTTATCCGCCGCTCAGAGAGAAAACGAGTTGTAAATGTCAGTGCCGATGTCGATAGCGCCATCGCCAACGCAAACGAAATAAATCAAAGCCTCCGTGAAGAGATTCTGCCAAACCTGCAAAACGATTACCCCGGCCTTGTATTCAGTTTTGAGGGCGAACAAAGGGAGCAGAAGGAGATCAGGCAGAGCCTCGGCAGCAGTTTTGCAATCGCCATGCTGGCGGTCTTCGCACTGCTTGCTGTACAATTCAGAAGCTACACCCAGCCGTTAATTATAATGTCCGCAATTCCGTTCGGCCTGGTCGGTGCAATCGTCGGCCATATCGTTATGGGTTTTGATCTTTCGATACTTTCCGTTTTCGGGATAGTGGCACTCACCGGCGTAGTGGTAAACGACTCACTGATTATAATAGATTTAATTAATCGCCTCCGCCGCGAAGGTACCGATCTTGAAGAGGTAATGAAGGCCTCAGCCACGCGCCGTTTCCGACCGATACTGCTGACAACACTAACAACATTTTTCGGCCTTGTGCCGATGCTGATGGAAAAAAGCCTGCAGGCAAGGTTTCTTATTCCGATGGCCGTCAGCCTCGCGTTCGGTATCGTTTTTGCCACGATGATTACCCTGCTGCTGGTACCATCGCTTTATATGGTACTGGAAGATATAAAAACCCTGCCAGGGCGGATATTTGGGAAAAAAGCTTTCGACAGTGAATCCTGAATTCTGAGTTTTTATTCCGCCGCAGCTACCAGTGCCTGTACCGTATAATTCGTTACTGCCAGCAGTGCGTCCAGCGGGAGCTGTTTGTCGGCGGTCTTATCGAACAGTATTGATGCTCGCGCGGGAAATTCATCATCGCTCTGCCATATAACAATCGTCAGCGGCAGTCTGGAAAATGCATACAGTCTAATTGATGCGTCCCCGAACTCACACCGTATTGCGTCGAATGATTCAACAACATCGTACAGCAGGCCCGGGCACTCGCCGAAACATTCCTCCAGTGTTGCCGTTTCGAGTGCATGAACTCCCTTAAAGAAAAATTCTCCGCCAGCAAGCGAATCGCCTTTTACAAGTTTATCGGCTTCGGGCACATCGACTGCATTTATCAGGTAGCTTAATACGCAAAGCTGCTCGATAAACCCGGCTTCCTGACCGGTGGACGAAAGCATCTCTTTATCGGGAACACTTACGGTGTATGCTTCGTTCAGGAATAGAATATTATACTGCTCGGAGCTTTTGGAGTATTGACACTGCGCATCCGCAGCGACCTTTACGCCTTTAAGCTTAGCAAGTTGTTGCCAGAGTTCTTTGTGCAATACTATCCTCCTTTGCAATCAGCACTATTGTACCCGTTCGGCAGCGATAATCAATATAATTCTACATCAAAAAAATTTATATTGTCCCGCCCGAGACGATAGCTATAATAGGGCCTTTCAATAAGTATTTGCCGTATTGTTCGCAGGAAGGCTACATGGCTGTTTTAGTTGGAATTGACGAGGCCGGTTACGGACCAATTCTTGGCCCGCTGGTGGTCTCATCAGCCGCATTTTCCGTGCCGGACGAGCTGCTTGGCAGCGATTTATGGCAAAAGCTCTCCCGCGCAGTCAGCAAAAGGAAAACCCACCTCAATGGCAGGCTGTTAATCACCGACAGCAAAAAGGCCTACAGCAAATCCACTGGTATCGGCCACCTCCGACGGGCCGTTCTTGCCCATCTTAGCTGTCTGCAAAGCAGCCCCGCCGATGCCGCCGGTCTGCTGCAGACTCTCTGCCAGCGGAGTTGTCCGAGATTAAGCGGCTATCCCTGGTACGAGAACCTGAAGGATTTTCCGCTCGGTGCTAACACCGATGATATACAGATAGCGGCATCAGTCCTTGAAAAGTCATTTGCCGCAAACGGAATAAAGCTGCTTTCGCTCAGGGCTGACTGTCTTGATGTCGGCCATTATAATCGGATGGTCTCTGTCGTTAAGAACAAGGCCTGCGTACTTTTCACCGCGGTTTCGGGCCTTATCAAAGATGCTTTTGACAGCTGTCCCGCGGGGCAAACCATCCAGATCATAATCGACCGCCAGGGCGGCAGGATAAATTATCGCAATTCTCTTTCCCTTATGTTCCCTCAGATGGAGATTCAGGTCATCCGACAGGATGCTACGATCAGCAGCTATCAGCTCACCGGAGAAGGGCGGGTCGTTCGGATCCACTTTACCACCAAAGCCGACACTCGTTTTCTGCCGGTCGCGCTGGCCTCGATGACAGCCAAGTATATTCGCCAGGTTCTCATTACGGCTCTGAACGAGTATTTCATCGGTCACTGCAAGGAGCTTAAACCGACCGCAGGGTACTGGCAGGACGGTTTGCGGTTTATAAAAGATGTCCAGACAAACCTGCCAGGCCTGAAATACGATGAACAAAAACTCATCAGAACCAGATAACCCTCCTTATTAATCCCAAACCGGCGGGTTTAATTGGGTTTGTTTGGGTTTGTTTTGGCGGTGCCGGTAGCCCCTCATTTTTTCATAATCCCTTATTAGTACACAGGTTATGTCTATCTTAGTGTTTCGTGAATTGGGTTTGTTTTGAATAAATTAGTATTTGGTATCTGGTATCTCGTATTTGGTGGAGGAACCGGCCTTTGGCCGAGACTATTTTTATGTAAAAGAACGTTTTTGTTAGATGTGTATTATACCACAGAACATGTTAGATGTAAAGTGAATAAACAAAAAAATTACGCAAGAAAAGATAAATAGTACTTGAAAAGCTCCAGTTCATAGGAGGTCACAGAGTCAGTAGTGTTGCTTTCCTTGGTATTTGCATGTACAATGGCCTATGTGAGGGAAGTTACGAGGATAATTAATGCTATCGAAGATGGGGATTCCAGGGCCGCGGATGAGCTTCTTCCTTTGGTCTATCAGGAGTTGCGGCGGTTAGCAGCACAGCGAATGAAGAATGAAAAGCCCGGCCAGACACTGCAGGCAACCGCCTTGGTACATGAAGCGTATATACGGTTGGTAGGCACTGAAAACCAGGATTGGGATAGTCGCGGGCATTTTTTCGCTGCTGCGGCAGAAGCGATGCGGCGTATTCTCATTGATAACGCTCGTCGCAAAAAACGCACAAAATATGGCGGCGGCCGACAAAAAGTAGATTTAGACCAGGCAGAGCTTTCTATCGATGTGCCTTCAGATGATCTGATAGCATTAGATGAAGCCCTTGAGAAACTGGCCAATACTGATAAGGCTTCAGCGGATCTGATAAAACTTCGGTTCTTTGCAGGCCTGACCATGGAACAAGCAGCCAATATCCTTGGCATCCCTCGCCGCACAGCCGACAGAAATTGGGCATACGCTCGTGCGTGGTTATATAGAGCGATAAATAAGGATAATTAGACTCCAGCGGGTTAAATTATTTGGAAAAATTTCACTTTCTTGGCGCACATTGACTCATTACGTCGCATTGTATAGTAGAACGGTTAATGAAAGGGAAGAAGAATGAGTAAAAAACGCCCGGAGGTAAAGACGATATTTTGCAAAGCCCTTGAGAAGAAATCCCCTATCGAACGTAACGCCTATTTACAAGAGGCTTGCGGCGAAGACAATGAGCTGCGAGCTGAGGTTGAGGAGTTGCTCAAGGCCAATGGTGCGACAAGCAGCTTTTTGGAAAGTTCAGCCCTTGGTACGGACATCACCCCGGGTAATGCTGTGCTGGAAGGTCCCGGCACCATCATCGGCCGGTACAAATTGCTTGAGCAGATAGGTGAAGGCGGTTTTGGTGTAGTGTATATGGCCGAGCAGCAGAAGCCTATCTATCGGCGGGTCGCTCTGAAGATCATCAAGCTGGGGATGGATACAAAACAGGTCATCGCGCGTTTTGAGGCCGAACGCCAGGCCCTGGCGCTGATGGACCATCCTAACATCGCCAGGGTCTTCGACGCCGGGGCAACCGACACCGGCAGGCCGTACTTTGTGATGGAGTTGGTCAAGGGCATTCCCATTACCGAGTATTGCGATGAAAACAATCTCGATACTCAGCAGCGTCTTGAGCTTTTTATCGATGTCTGCAAGGCGGTTCAGCATGCACATCAAAAAGGGATCATCCATCGAGATATTAAGCCAACAAACGTGTTGGTAACCCTTCGCGATGATGAAAGTCCTGTGCCGAAGATAATCGACTTCGGTATCGCCAAGGCCACACAGCGTCCTCTAACCGAGAAGACGCTTTTTACTGAGTTCAAGCAGTTCGTTGGTACACCTCAGTACATGAGTCCTGAACAGACCCGGATGAACGAGCTGGATATTGATACGCGCAGCGATATCTATTCATTGGGTGTTTTACTATATGAACTGCTCACCGGAGCCACGCCGTTCGATGCCCAGACGCTTCGGGAGGCGGGTTACAGCGAGATGCAGAGGATCATCCGTGAAGACGATCCAGCCAAGCCATCCACAAAGTTGAGCACTTTAGGGGAATCGCTCACTGATATTGCCAAACATCGGCAGGTCCAGCCGAACCAGCTTTGTAAAATCGTCCGCGGCGATCTGGACTGGGTTGTAATGAAGGCATTGGAGAAGGACCGGTCCCGCCGGTATGAGACGGCAAACGAATTGGCAAGGGACATCCAGCGGCATCTCGGTGATGAGCCGGTAGTAGCCAGTCCACCGAGTACGGTTTATCGACTGAGTAAGTTTATCCGGCGGAATCGAGTGTTGGTTGCCAGTATTACGGTGGTGGTGGTCGTGCTCGCGATTGGGATTGTGGTCTCGACGATCTTTGCTATTGGTCAAGCCCGCGCACGTGCTGATGCCGAGCGGCAGGCGAAAATAGCGCAGGCTGTGGCTGGCTTCTTCAACAACGACCTTCTCGCATGGGGCGGAGGGATTGGGGATGACCCCCTCCGTATAGCTCTTGATGCCGGAGCAAGCAAGCTCGAGGACAGGTTTGAGGGTGAGCCCCTCGTTGAGGCATCGATTCGCGAGGCACTGGGCAAAACCTACCGGAGACTTAACGAGTACGAGAAGGCCGAGCCGCACCTGGAGCGTGCTTACCAGATTCGTCGGGAGCAGCTCGGCGAGGTGGATCCATCCACGCTGGCTTCCATGAACAATCTTGCCTTGTTGTACAAAAATCAGGGCCGTTATGATGAGGCGGAGGCGCTGTATGTTAAGACGCTAAATGGTAGGCGTCGCACGCTGGGAGAGGAACATCCGGACACGTTGGAGTCAATGTGTCACCTTGCCGCGGTGTACTACCACCAAGGCCAGTATGACAAAGCGAAGCCGCTACTGGTAAAGGCACTTGAGATTGGGCGCCGTGTGCTGGGTGAGGACGATTTACAGAATCAAATCTCTATGGGTTGGCTGGCCAAGGTGTACAGGGAACAGGGCCATAATGAGCAGGCAGAGCCACTGTACGTTGAGATGCTGGAGAGCAGACGCCGCCTGCTGGGTGAGGAGAAAGGGTGGGTCGCAAAGATTGTCAGGAAGGAGCTAATCAAGCTTTACGAGACCTGGGGCAAGCCACAGCAGGCTAAGAAATGCCGGGCAAAGCTACACGACCTATCGATGCAGGAGCAGCTATCAAGGCCCACATATGTGGGATCTGTGACGGAGCCTGTGCTTTTTCATTTTGGCGACCTGGATAAATGGATTCAGCTTGTGTGGGCCTGGGAATCCAGACCGAAGCGTGAGGAAGCGACGGAGGAGCCTCCCCCCGTGGTGAACTACATGGGTAGGCTGGCCGGGTGGTACTCTGGGCAGGGCCGGTACGATGAGGCGGAGTCGCTGTACCTCGAGAGGTTGGAGATCCTGCGGCGGGTGCTCGGTGAGGAGCATTCGGACACGTTGGAGTCGATTGGCGACCTGGCTGGCTTGTACTTCGAGCAGGGCCGGTTTGATGAGGTGAAGTCGCTGGTGGTCAAGATGGTGGAGGTCAGTCAACGCGTGTGGGATGAGGGGCATCCGGACATGCTGGAGTTTATGATCGGGCTTGCCCGGTTCCAGGCGACGTGCCCGGTGGCTGAGCTTCGTGACGGCGCCAAGGCTGTCGAGAATGCCACCAAGGCCTGTGAGCTGACAAACTGGAAGGATTGGGAATACCTCGACACCCTGGCGGCGGCCTATGCCGAGGCCGGCGATTTCGACTCAGCCATTAAATGGCAGCAAAAAGCGATTGATTTGCTGCCCGAGGATGAGGAGGAACCCTCTGAGCGGCGGGCCAAGCGGCGGGCCGATTTTGAAGAACGCCTGAAACTATACCAATCGGGCAAGCCCTACCGCGAAAAAGCCCATAAGCCGGAAAAGACCGAGGCGGAAAAAGACTGAAAGCAGGTAAAATCACTGTATCAAGACAGTTTTTGGGATTTTAGTTTTTTTTTGCAAAAAAGTAAGGCAGAATACTAACGCCCCCAATAAAGCGCATTACAAAAGGCTGGGCCCGAAAGCCCAGCCTCGAAACACCTGCTACAACATCCTCAATAACCTGTTGGTGACTCCTCGGGAGGATTTGATTCCAATTGCTCTGCTGGCTGGGCCTGAGCCTGCTCGCTGGATACGGATTTTACCGCGAAGAACAGGTACCCAATCGCAGCTATCAGGTACCAATAGAGCGGTATAGCACTCCCCGCCAAGGCGAGTATCGTATAGACTATAATCCCCGGCGTTATTGCCGCAACCGCCAGACGGATCAAGGTGGCATACGACAGCTTGGTTTTACAGATCAAAGCCAGCAGCATCCCGACCGCCGCATATATCAGCACCTGAACAATTCTATACACATAGCTGCCAATCAGCGCAAATGGATATATCACCGGCGCGGCGAACTTACCGCCGAACTTCAGCCAGCCGGTTATCTGTTCGCTGTTTACAGAAAACGATTTGATTGTTGACAGGTTATAAGTATCGTTCTGGATTTCATTCTTTTTTGTAATCACTTTATTTTTGGTCAGTAAACAGAACGCTTCCGTCTCTTCGAGCGATTTGATTTTGCCGGTGGTATCAATAATTATCAGTACCTGGCCACTGTCGGGCGAAGTGATATAATACGGCTGATCCTCTTTTATAGATACCTGCCCATCATAAATCGTAATTTCCGGAATCTGGTCAATAAAAGCCGGTGCATCGTTGATAATAAAATTATTCAGACTGCGGTGCATCTTAACCATTGCGCCCACCCCGCAGACCGCAAGGAGAAGCAACAGATACAGGAAGTTTACTCCCTTCCAGTTCAGACCAATATCGGCATACAGATCTTTCGAGAAAAACGTTAATACCGGCAAATGAAAAATCGAATATCTCTTCATAATCATATCTCCAAATTTAAAGCTACAATTACCCCGCTGGGATGATATACCAACATTCCATGCCCTGTCAACCATAATTCTGCAGCTTAGAAACTGTACTTGACATACTTCTGCGCCGGTGGTATGATTTCGCCGCGTAGATGCTGACTTGAAGCAATCTGCCGTGTTCGGATATATCTGTAAAGCCTTACATAGTAAGCGGAGAATAAAATGGCCAATCCTGAAAAATCCTGGCAAAGTCGCCTTTCCGACAAAACAGACGAATTAGCCGTCGATTTTGTCCAGTCGATATCTTATGACAACCGGCTGTACAAATACGATATCGCCGGTTCCATCGCTCATGCTCAGATGCTTGCAAAGCAGGGACTGATCACAAAATCCGAATTTGCGGAGATTAAGACGGCACTCTTTGAGATCTCCGCGGCGATCGCCGACGGCAAATTCAAATTCAACAGGATACACGAAGATATTCATATGGCAATTGAGGCGGCATTGATCAAGAAAATCGGTGATGCCGGTAAAAAGCTTCACACCGGCAGAAGCCGTAATGACCAGGTCGCAACCGATATGCGACTCTGGATGCGGGATGAAATCGAACTGATACATACCAGAATTACGATGCTGCAAAAAGCGTTCGTGAGACTGGCGGGCAAATACACAACCGATATAATGCCCGCTTATACGCATCTTCAACGGGCTCAGCCAGCCGTTATAGGCTCTTATCTGTTAAGTTTTGTCGAGCAGTTGAGCCGCGATTATCAGAGATTGAAAAACTGCCGGGCGCTGCTGAATTCCTGCCCGCTTGGCTGCGGTGCGGTTGCAGGTTCTACACTGCCGCTGGACAGAAAAATGACCGCAGAACAGTTGGGCTTTGCAGATATTACGTACAACTCCATCGACTCGGTAAGCGACAGGGATTTTTGTGCCGAATTTATATTCGACTGCTCATTGATTGCCGCACACCTTTCGCGGCTCGCGGAGGACTGGATTATCTATTCATCCTGCGAATTCAATTTTATCAACATCGATGACAAATACTGTACTTCGTCGAGTATGATGCCGCAGAAGAAAAATCCGGATATCTTAGAGCTTATCCGTGCCAAAACCGGCTCCGTTTATGGCGGGCTTATTGCGATGCTGACTATTCTGAAGGCCCAGCCGACCGGTTATAATCGCGACCTGCAGGAAGATAAGATCCACGTATTTTCCGCTGCCGATACCGTAAACGCCTCTCTTGATATGACCGCGGCTATCGTTAATAATACGAGATTCAATACAAAGCATATTGCCGCTGGCCTTGATGAGGGTTTCCTCGATGCCACCAGCCTTGCCGAATATCTCGTGAGAAAATCCGTTCCGTTCCGTCAGGCCCACAGCATTGTCGGTAAACTTGTCGCCGAATGTATCACTGAGGGCAAGAACCTGGCAGACCTTGAAATTGCCCGGCTTCAGCAGGCGTGCAGCCTTATCGAATCGGATGTCTATTCAAGCCTCGGTGCTGGAAATGTAGCTAATCGATACGTCACAGAAGCCGCTCCCGGCCCGAGCCAGCTTGCCGACCAAATCCAATACTGGAAAAACAAGACCAAAGAACAGTAGCATTTCGATGTCATCTTCCGAAGACAACATAACCGCCTGGTTCGCAGAACAGAACAGCGGAGATGGTCTGAAAATTGGTATCGGTGATGATATGGCCCAGCTGAGGCTCGGTGGAGACGGCTCCGTACTCATCACGACCGATATGCTCCTTGATGGTGTGCATTTCGACCTTAAGCAGGCGGGGGGGTGCACCATAGAACAGGCAGGGTATAAGGCAGTTTCGGCCTCGCTTAGCGATTGCGCAGCTATGGCGACCGTTCCGCAGTGTGCGGTGGTTGCGGTCGGGCTGCCAAAGGGATTTGGCGAAGATGGCCTCAAACAGCTCCATGCAGGGATTATACGGGCTCTTGCTCCATTTGGCTGCAAACTGGCGGGCGGAGATATTACCTCTTGGCGCAAAGATGGATGCCCTTTTGTGATAAACGTTTGCATGCTTAGCATACCGTCAAATACAGAGCCTGTTCGCAGAAGCGGTGGGCAAGCGGGCGATTCTATCTGTGTTACGGGAACGCTGGGCCAATCCATAACCGGCAAACACTTAAATTTCACACCGAGGGTAAAGGAGGCTTTGCGAATTACGGAGCTGGTTTCGGTAAATGCGATGATGGATATCACCGACGGGCTAAGCTGCGACCTGAACCGAATATGTACGCAAAGCAGGGTCGGTGCGGTTATTGAAGCGGCTAAAATCCCAATAAGCGAGGCGGCGAAAAAACATCCCGACCCAATCGGCAGTGCGCTAAACGATGGCGAGGACTTTGAGCTGTTGTTTACGCTTACGGCCGGGAATTGCAAAAAGCTGCTGGAGTTATGGGATATGCAAACCCCGATAACAGAAATAGGAATCGTTACCGATGAAGCCTGCCAAATACGGATAACAGATAATAGCGGCAAAGTGAGCAAGCTGGAGCCCAAAGGCTATGAGCACCTGTAGCGAATTCGAGAAAATTACTAAATCACCGGAAGAGACTGTTGAACTTGGCCGGGTAATCGGCAGCGGTCTTAGTGGCGGGGAAGTTATCGCGCTTACCGGAGAGCTCGGTTCAGGGAAAACACACCTTATAAAAGGTATCGCCGTTGGCGCAGGTGCTGCTGACCGAAAAAGCGTAAACAGTCCGACATTCGTACTTATCAACGAATACGCCGGCGAGGATAGCGGTCTTTGCATATACCATATTGATGCATATCGGCTGGAGTCGGCGGCGGAGTTTGAAATGTTGGGTTTCGATGACATGTGCCGGCCGGATTCAGTCGTCGTTATCGAATGGGCCGACAGGGTTGCCGCTGTGCTTGCGGATATTGAAACCATTGATATAGAATTATCCCATATTGACCAGAATTTGCGAAAAATAATTATCAAAAACGCACCTGACGGCATTGGTCCGGCTTAGGCATAGCCTGCCAAAGCCCTTTTTGCGTGAAAGGCCGGCAATTTTATCGGTCGTTGGTCCGTTTTGGCGCCCCTGGCATCACCGATGAAATTTATTCCATTTCCTCACCTCCCACCATCATTTTTATTTCTTATAGTTTCTAAAGAGACGCTGGAAGCACTGTTTTAGAGTGCACCAGCAGCAGCTATAGATGATAGCTTCGAGGCAGAAAAGGTTTTAGTGTTCCCGTAAGGGATGGTAGTAATTAGCTCTTTTTTAGTGTTGGATGTGTGCGTGTATTATTGTGTGCTGGGGGGATTGACCGTAATTAAAGAACTTTGCGGCTTGCCCGCTAAAGCGTGGGGTTTTTGCCCTCCTCGGTTATCACCAGCTTCAATAAAAAATACACAAACACAGAAACAATAAATTTTAGTTAGTTAGAAAACCTGAAACGCTTTAAATATGTTTTGAACGGTTCAAAACGGTCCTAAAGCAAATTATTGTTAGGAAATGGGAGAAACAAAATGATGACACACAGAAAGAATCACGGTTTTACACTGGTTGAAATTTTGATCGTGGTCGTAATTCTCGGTATCCTCGCGGCTATCGTGATACCACAGTTCAGCCAGGCATCTTTGGAAGCCAGAGAGGCCAGCTTGAAGAGTAACCTCCAGGCTATGCGTTCGCAAATCGAGCTGTACAAGATCCAGCACTTTGAGGTGCTGCCACTTGTCGCCGATTTTGAGACCGCTATGATAACTGTAACAGATGGTGCCGGTGCCGCATGGGTAAGCGGTCCTTCATTCGGCCCTTACATGAGAAAAATTCCCACCAATCCTTTTTCATCCAGTGGTATTGGCAATACAGTTGACGGCACCGGCGACGACTGGCTGTACACACCCAACTTGGTAAACAGAACATATACCTTCATCGCTGACGATGGCGGTACCTGTCCTGATGGCACAACACCCCATTCGGATCTGTAGGCATAACTATGACTACACACACAGTAGATATGTTTGTTAATAGTCAAATGGCTATTGGGTAATATCTGGGGGCTGACCGGGTGAAATAGATGCTGGGTCGGCCCCCTTTTGTAATTTTGAGTTTTTAATTTTTAGTTTTTAGTTAAAGAAAATTAAAGATTAAAAATTAAAATATAAGAAATACTAAACTGTTTAGAAGTCATCAATCGATGGGAATATGAGGATAGAAAAAATGGAAACTGAAAAACGAGGATTTGCACTTAAAGAATTATTTATTGTTGCCGTTATTCTATGTGTTATCGCGGCGATTGTTGTGCCGCAGTTTGGTATGGCGAAGTCTAAGGCAAAGGTTACTGAGATGCTCAGCAGATTGCAGACGGTTCGTGCCCAGCTTGAGCTTTACCAGATACAGCACAACCAGACCCTGCCCTCGGCTGAGAATTTTCAGGCGGCTATGACAACAGTAACCGATGTTAACGGGAAGCCCTGGATTGACAGCGTAACAAGCGGGCATCCTTACGGTCCTTATATGCGTAAGATACCAGAGAATCCCTTCACCGGCGGCAACAGCATCGGCGGAACGGGTGACTGGCTGTACCGACCTGACGATACGATGGCCGAATGTCTCTTTGTTGCGGACGATGGCGGTGTTTTACCAGATGGCACGGCTCACAGGGCACTATAGAAATTGTATATTGTATATTGCAGGATGATAACCGAAATTAAGGAAGTCAAAAATGGAAGATGACAAACGCGGTTTTACGGTAATGGAACTATTTATCATTGCGATAGTCGTATGTATTATTGCGGCGGTTGCGGTTCCTCGTTTTAGTGTGGCAAGGTCCCGCGGAAAGCTCTCTGATATGGTCAGCAAACTCCAGCAGGTTCGCAGCCAGATAACTCTCTATAAGATTCAGCATGATGGACTTCTGCCGGGCCAGAACGCAAAAGGCAGCGATATTGCCGAAAACGGGTTTGTAAGGGCGATGACGGAAAAAGATTCCACCGGTTTCGGACCGTATCTCAAGGAAATACCTGCCAACTGCTTCATTAAGGGCAAATCGGCGAAGAAGATTACACTTATCAACGACCCTGATGCGGTTCCCAGCGGTGATGAAGGAACCGGCTGGTGGTTCAATGCGGCTACAGAAAGATTTTGTGCCTCTGACAGTAAGTTCCACACAGAGTACTAAATACAGAATACAGAATACAGAATAAGGAGCCACTACCTGGGGCACAAGTTCGCGGGGCTATTTGTAAAAAGAAGGCAGAAGGCAAATAAGAAGTTGAAATGAAGAACAGAAAATTCAAAATCGCAAAAGGCTTTACGCTTGCCGAATCTATGATTGCCATGACCATTCTGGCCGTGGCAACTGCAGGGGTGATACTGCCGTTTGCCGGCGGCTCAGCCATCCGCAGCGACATTGCCAAACGAACTATCGCAACCAGACTGGCGGCCGATCTGCTGGAGGAGATCACTAATTCAGATTTTGACAATATTATAATCAACTATGACGGCTTCTTTCAGGGGCCAGGCGGTATTACCGATGCTGCCGGAGCGGTCGTAACAAATCCTGAAAGTGCAAATTTCTTCAGAGTGGCATCTTGTCAGCCTGCTGTCGTAGCGGGAGAGGACCTTGTATGGGCTACTGTCTATATCTATGAAAATGGAGCTGAGTTCCTTAAATTAAGCACCCTGATAGGCTCATAACTCAAACTGACCGATGGTCAGTTTGAGAGTTTAAAGTGCAAAGATCAAAGTGCAAAGCTGTGGATTCGGCTTTCAGCCGAGGCTATTTGATAAAAAAAAGGTAGCAGGCAGGGACTATTTTATAAAAGATGATCAGGGATAAATATTTTGCCGGCTTTGGTGGGGAAATGTTGAACTGCAAACACAAAAAACCAATTTCGAATAAGGGCTTTACCCTTTGCGAATTGATTATCGCGTTAAGCGTTACCGCTGTGATATTGTCCGCGACGGTAACACTGGCTTATGCCCTTTCTTCGGCAACCCGTTCAAGCGACCAGCTTATGCGAAGCGATACGGTTTTGCGCTCCGCTACCCTGAGAATATCTGAAATGATAAAGCACAGCAACCTTGCCATCACTACTGTCAGGGGTGGGGTAGCTCTCTGGACCGATGTAAATACAGACGGTGCCATTGATTCTGACGAAATCAGCTACATCGAACCTTCCGAAGATGGCAGCAGCCTGGAAATGCTGAAGTACCCCCTCGTCGAACATGGCATGTCGATCAACCAGATACAGACCATTCCAAGCAGAACGCTTTATGCCACGCTGATACCTGAATGTTCCAATATCACCTTTACCATTAACGCGCCATTGCTTGTTATGATTTCGTTCGATATGAACCAGGATGGTATCAGCCGTAATCATCAGATAACCGCAGCAGTTCGGTGCAGTGATAACGGTCTTTTGGGTGGGAGTTAAATTTGATGAAAGAACGACCCGCTAAATATAATAAGGCACGGTCAGGGATGGCTCTACTGGTGGTTTTGTTTATCGTTATGGGCATTACGCTCTTTTCGATGGCTTACGTTGCCCGCTGCGATTCAGAACTTGTTTGCACAAAGAATATGGCCTTACGCATGAAAATGGATTACCTGGCACAATCGGCTTTGCAGCACGCAAAGGCATTAATCGCCGGTCCCGCAAATCCCAGTCCAATCGGATACTCTCAACAGGTCGGTCTGCAGCTTGAGGCAGGCGATGATTATTACGATCTAACCATTTTTGATCCTATGGTTTTAAACCCCGGAGACCCAAACATATCACAATACATCTATCAGGTTCAATGCTCAGCTTACAAACAGGTCAGCGGACAGGTATCCGCACGAAGCGAATTGAATGCACAAATCAGGTTTACGCCCTCCGACGGGACCGCTCTTCTGGAATCCATCAGAAGAAACTGATCGAAGCGGTTTCAGCCAAGGCCCGATAACTTTCTGTTGGGCCGAATGTGAAAATATCAGCCGAAAAAGAGGGTACTCTTATTTCGGTGTTGCAGCTATTTTCGTTATAAAACAAATTTCAGGTGAGGTGATGATGATTATAATGAATATGACAGATATAGAAGTAAGACACGGCTGTTATCAATACAGCAATCGCGTTGAAGAGGGTTCGTCACACCATTTGCGTCCGTTTTTACCGACCAACTCAGCGGATATTTACACAGCAGCGGCAACTTTGGCGGGATAGACCTTTTTAATGGCTATCTGCAGGTTAAGCAAACACCGCCGAGGGACGAAGTGATACGTGCAGTCTCTCTATAGTTACTGCGCTAAAAACTTACAAGGAGAAGATGATATGTTGTTCCTGAGAAAAAACGAGGGTTTCACAATAGTTGAGATTATCATTGTGATTCTGGTGATGTCAATAGCTGCGATGCTGATGGTACCGATGTTCAGTTCTGCGGCCGATATGCAGACTCGTTCTGTAGCTAACATGATTACCGCTGATATTGAATATGCCAAGTCTTTAGCGGTAAGTACGCAGAACGACTACAGCGTTGTTTTTGATGCTGCTGGCGACTCCTATCAGATTCAGAAAGATGGGGCCGTAATCGACCATCCCTATAAGGCGGGCGGATACATAGTCGCCCTGAAAAATGACAGCAGGATCAGTGCGGTTAGCATTACTTCTGCCGATTTCGATTCACAGACCGCGGTCTCGTTTGACTATCTCGGCAGCCCTTATAGCGGCCTTACAACGGTTGCTCCACTTAATAGTGGGCAGGTAAATTTGCAAGCCGGTGACTTCTCTATGACGGTTACCGTTGAGCCCGTAACAGGATATGTTACTATTCAATAGACAGATTGAATTATGTTGAGTGTATTAAATAAAATCAGTCAAAAGCACGCTCCAATCGGCCTGGATATCGGTCCGGACTATGTCAGGATGATTCAGCTTGGCCAGCCCGGCGGGAAAGTCAGTGTTATAGCCGCCGACCAGTTTATGCTTAGCTGCGAGACTGATGGCGACAACCAAACCGCTATTGCCGGTGCTATTGAGGATATGCTCGCAAGGACTCAATTTAGCAGGACAAGTGTGGTTTCGTGCCTGAGCAACGATTCTCTGAAGATCAAGAGTTTGCGGCTCGATGCAGCCGATCCTGACCATATTGACAAAATGCTTGCCGAAGAGGCTGCAGAGCGATTTGATATTAATCCGGACAGAGATGAAATCAGATACCTTATCGCCGGAAGCGTTCGCCAGGCTGAAGAAGTTAAAGACGAAGTAATAATATTCGCCGCCGAAAAATCCATTATAGCATCGCACCTGCAAATGCTTGATGATGTCGGACTTGACCCAATCGCTATAGATGTCGCACCGTGTGCCCTGTTTCGCTGTCTTCATCGTTCGCTCAGACGGCAGGAGGATGAGGAACTCGTCAGCGTATTTGTCGATGTCGCCGACAGTTTTACTACGGTAATCATCGGACGGGGCCGTCAGATTGCCTTCGTCAAGCAGATACCAATTGCCGCCAGGCAGCTTAATAACCAGGTCGCCGAAAGCCTCGGCATAGCGGATGAACAGGCATTGAACCTCCGTTCAAAACTGAAAGACGGTGATGACCAGATAGACCCGGCTACCAGACAAGCTGTTATCGATGCGATGCGTAATGTCATTGAAGAATTGGCAAAGGAAGTTTCGCTTTGCTTTAAGTATTACTCTGTAACATTCAGGGGCCAGCGTCCGCAGGAGGCATTTTTTACCGGTGCAGAAGCATATGAAACCGCGCTGCTGAATGCCCTTAAGAGACATCTCGGAGTTGAAATAACAATCGCCCAGCCGCTCAGAGGATTTGACCTGAGCCAGACAGGGTTACACATAGATAAACGGAACTCGATGTGCGAATGGGCACTTCCGGTCGGTTTGAGTATCAAGGGTTGGAATATGGCAAAGGATACAAAACAGGCATGAACGAAATTAACTTCATCCCGGACTGGTATTCTCGCGGCAGGAGTCGCCGCAGAAGCTATCGTGCTCAATACATCATATTGGGCTGCGTATTTTGTTTCTGCGCGCTGTGGAGTTTCGTTTCAGGCAGGGTTCTGTCTAACGCCAAAGCAGAAGCCGACCGACAGGCACAGTCCGCAGCAGTTTCCAACACGGCTGTCACTTCTGAGTACAACCAGATACAGGCCGCCATCGCCAGGCTCAGCGACAAGGAGAATGTTCTTAATAAACTCGACAGCAAGGTTGATGTCGCAGCATTGCTTGCTGAAATCAGCTTTCTGCTCGACGATAATATCGTATTGAGCAAAATCGAACTACAGGCGGAAGCCTTTTCAGGCAAGTCAAAATCCGCCAATTCGATGGCGGTAACTATCGGCAGATCCTCTGCCAACGCAAAATTCTCACAGGGGCCTGTCCGCTGCAAAGTCGTTCTAAAAGGTATCGCCGCAACGGCTGGCGATGTTGCCTCGCTTATATCCAAACTCGAATCATCGCTGTATTTTCGCAGTGTCATTCCCGGAGTTATGAAAAATAAAGAAATGAAAGATTATACAGCCACTGAGTTTGAAATAAGCTCTTACCTGGCAAACTATATTGAACAGGCTGCAAAAGGTAAATAATGAAATACCCTGAAAAACAACAACTTATTATAGCAGTATCGGCGGTGGCGATTATTGCGGGCTTTTGCGTCTTCAAGTACTTTCCTGCCAGGAGACAGTCTCTTGCCCTGAAGCAGGCCAAGGCCGATAGCCAGAGCCGCGCCGCTGCAAATTCCGCACGGGCCGGGCAGATTCCGCAGCTTCGCGAAAAACTCCAGGCGATGCACGACCGAATCGGCAACTACGATGTTAAGATACCTGGCAGCAGGAACTTTGCCCAGCTATTTGAGCAGATTGCCGGTGTAATGAATGAATGCAATCTGACCGACCAGTTGGTCCAGCCAAACAAAGAAATTGTGGGCGATAAATTAAACTGTATTCCTATAAGTATAAAGTGCGAAGGTTCGCTTGAGCAGATTTTTGAGCTGTTCTGCTCGCTGAATGATTTTGACAGGCTCATCAATATAACGAGCCTACAGTTGACCGGCGATAAAGATTATTCCGGCATTGTAAAAATGTCGGCTGAAGCGAATGTTTATTATCACGCAACGGAGGAAAATAACGGTTAAACAAAATGGAAATATGGAACAGAAAACGCTAAATCTCAATAATGTTAAAAATGCAGCGGCCAGGGCATCTGCCGAAAAGGGCAAGCTGTTAGTAGCTGTCGTACTGATTACTGTTATGGCCTTTATGTGGATTAAGGTATTTACCGGAAAATCTACAGTTACAGATGCTGCTGCCAGCACCGCCGCCGTCAAGCAGGATGCCGCACAGCGAACCATAACCTATGTTCAACTGCCGGTAGCGGCTGGACGAAACGATACGTTGAAACGCAATGTTTTCAATTGCGATGGTTTTGGCGGTAAAAACTCAGGCACAGGCGATGTTGCAGGCGGTGCCGGGATGGGCAGGCACAAGGCCAACATTGCGAAAATCGCCAGAACAATAAAGCTCAACGCGATAATAACCGGCGAAAGACCCGCCGTTTTCATAGATAGCCAGCTCGCAACTGTCGGGTCAGTGCTGCCTCTCAGGTGCGACGGCCAGTTGTACGAATTTGTCGTTACTAAAATAACCGAAAACACGGCCTTACTTAGTTGGAAAGATTTTAGCATCACTGTAAGAATGGTTCAGCCGCGATCGGCTGAAGAATTGCAAGGGTGGTAAAAGTAAAAGGAGAAAAATTATGTGGTATTCAAAAATTGTAAAACGCAAAACAAAAATTACTAAAGTCGTTCTTGTCGGGTTCTGCGCCATTGCAACCCTGGCTACTCTTGTCGTTGGCCAGGCCGATGCACCGGATAAACCCCCGGTTGTTCTGGATAAGACACCGGCTTTGCAGAATCAGTCTACAGACGACCTGCTTAAAAGCCAGACCCTGCAGACGATTAATTTTGATAAGGATATGACTATCAAAGATGGTCTGCGGATGCTTGCACTTCTCTACAAGAAGAACATCGTGCCAACGCCAAAGGTGGAAGGTCCTATCACTGTTACAAAGCTTTACAATGTAACTTTTGAAGAGGCCCTGAGGGCTATCCTGCAGACGAATGTTTATGAGGTGCAGGGTAACTTCATTATGGCCTACACCGCCGAAGAATACGAACAGATGAAAAACAACAAACGCAGGCTGGAGCATGTTGTCTTTTCGCTCTCCTACCTTACCGCTGATGAGGCCAAAAAGCTCATAGAGCCCGTCATGAGTGAAGATGGTATGGTGTCAACAAGTTCACCTGCCGAGACTGGTGTACCTTCAGGCGAATCCATCAGCTCAGATACTGCTGGTGGCGATAATCTCGCATTTCAGGATATCGTTGTTATGCGTGACTATCCTGAAAATCTCGAACAGGCTCAGCAACTTATGAACCAGCTCGACATCAGGCCAAGACAGGTACTCATCGAGGCTACCATTTTAAGTGCGGTACTTACCGAGGATATGAAGTTCGGTGTTGACCTGAGTATGGCTGGCGGAGTTGCTATTGACGGCAGCAGCGCAACTTCCGATCTCGTAGGTGACAACAACATTTCCAGAGGTTCCGAGGCGACCTCACCTATTGCCCAGGTTGCCGGATGGGCCACAGGCGGCAATCCAATCGAGGTTGCCGGTTTCGCAGCAGCAGGTGGCAGTGGACTAAGACTCGGTATCAGGGCCGGCGATGTATCGGTATTTATAACCGCTCTTGAGCAGATTACAGATATTACCGTACTTGCCAATCCGAAGATTCTGGCGGTCAACAAGCAGCTTGGCCAGGTTTATATCGGAACCAAGATCGGCTATCGTGAAAACGATATTATCACCGATGGCGGAGCCACCCAGCAGGGCGGCGTAAAGTTTCTCGATACAGGAACCAAGCTCGCCTTCAGGCCATACATCGGCAACGATGGTTATATCAGGATGCAGATACATCCAAAGGACAGTTCCGGTGCACTTAACGCTCAGGGCGTACCTAATGAAACATCAACGGAAATTGCAACGAATATTATAGTAAGAGACGGCCAGACGATCGTTATTGGCGGACTGTTCAGAGATGTCGTTACAACTACGCATAAGCAGGTTCCCATCCTCGGCGATATTCCAGTGATTGGCGAATTATTCAAAAGCACGGACGACAGCAACCGTCGTGAAGAGGTTATCGTTCTGCTTACCCCGCACATCATAGACGACCCTGCCCAGACTAATGGCGACAAAAGAGCTGCCGACATTGCCAGGAAGAGAATCGGCGCACGCGAGGGACTAAGCTGGCTGTGTTCAGGCCGTTTAGCTGAAGACAGATACGCAAAGGCGGTCGGTCTTTACACCGCAGGCGATACCACTGCGGCTCTGTGCGAGCTTAATTCTACACTCAATATTCGTCCAACTTACCTTGAAGCCTTGCGGTTGAGGGACAGGATCCTTACCGAAAGCGGAGACGACCAAGCCGGTACGATTGAAAGAATTATGCTTGATGCTATCAGCAGGGAAGATAGCGAAAATTGGGTCAGACTGTAATTGAGTATTGACAACCCAACACCCCAGCCGGCTGGTTACCCGGTCGGCTGGGGATTAAATACTAAGGAGCGGAAAAATGTTAAGGATAAAATTACTGCCAATCGTCCTCGCCACAGTACTGCTGACAGGGTGTAATACTTATGAGCAGAAAAAAGAGGCCGCCCAGATGCGATGGGAAAAGGCTACAGCAAAAGCAAAGGTTACCGTTGCCGAGGAATTCTTTCAAAACAACAGGTATCCAGAAGCGGAAAAGACGCTTGTCGATGCAATTGAATCAGATCCGCAGCTTGCCTCCGCTCATCTGCTTATGGGAAAACTGCAGTTTGTACAGGCAAAGATCGATTCTGCCAAAAAGTTTTTCTCCGCTTCTGTAGCACTTGACGAAGATATGCACCAAGGCTGGTACTTCAAGGGCCTTATCGACCAGCAGGACAAAAATTTGGAAGATGCCCTCGTTAATTACAAGAAGGCCATGGCCATTCAGCCGGACAGTATTGAATATATCACTGCCGTTGTGCAGATGTATGCCGCGGGCGAGGACTACCAAAGTGCGACTGGACTGCTTGAGACGAAAATTCAGCTTCTGCCCGGCAAATCGGAGCTTAGACTGACAAAGGCCGAAATTCTCCTTAGACTTGGCGAACTTACAGAGGCGATAGAGCAGTATAATACCGTCCTGCTTTTTGAAGGGGATGATCAAAGCGTTATGGAATCTTTGGGTTACTGCTATATTATGAACAAGCAGTTTTCAAACGCAGCCGATGTATTTGAAAAACTAACAGCCACCGCAACCGTTGAAAAAAAGAAGACATATCTTCAGATGTTGGCGATGTGTTCTATGAACGCCGGACAGTATGAAAGAGCCGCCGGATATTATGACCAGCTCAGTCCGGACCAAAGGGATGATGCCCGGATGTGGCTGCAGATGGGTCAGGCCGCTCTCGGTGCTGATGCACCAGTAAGGGCTTTGGCCTGTGCCTCAAGAACTCTGGAATTAAGGCCCGGATGGAGCGAAGCAATTATACTAAAGGGATGCGCACAATACATCAACGACGACTACAACAATGCAATACAAACTTTTAGAAGGGTAATTTCTAACGATGCAAAAGCCGGATTCGCATGGCTGATGACCGGAAGATGTTACCAGCAGCTTGGCAATGACAAACTGGCAGAGAAGGCTTACGATAACGCCGCCAGGCTATCGCCTGACAGCAAACTGCTCAGTCTATTGGCGGATAAGCAAAAATAAACTCGGGTAATGAAAATCTATCATTGACGAAGAACTATGCGACATAAGAATTACAAGTACATACTGATTATCGCCTCTGCCGTTTGCATTCTCTCGGCTGTCGCTCTGTTTCTGTACTCATTTGCACTCTTTCTCATGGCGTTGCCGTGTATCGCGGCTGTCGGATGGCTGATTTTTTATTCGTCGCAGGTTGCCGCCGGGATAAAAATGCTTTGCCGAAAACAATTTTCCATTTCCAAAATACCCGGCCCGCTAAGGCAGCTTGCCAGGGCAATTGAAAACATCACAAATGATTGCCGCAGAAACGATGGTAAACAACAAGACGAGGACCTTCTGCTGCAGGTTCAGTTGCTCCAGAGGCAGAAAAACAATGCCGAAGCCGTTATACATGGTATAGGCGACTGCGTGATTGTAACCGACCCGTTTGGTAAACTGGTTACTGCCAATGGTGCCGCCGAAAAACTCTTCGGCTTTACATTTGATGCCGGCAGTTGCGAACCTGTTGAACGCCTCATAGATAACAGCGAACTCCTTGAGATGCTCACAAAGTCCAGGCAAGCCGAACTGGCTTGCACAAAACATCAGATAACACTGCAAACCCGGGAAAGCCGGAAGGTTTTCGACTGCATAATCTCATGCGTAAAGGATACGCGCCACCAGGTCTGCGGTGTCGTTGCGGTACTGCACGATATAACAAAGGAGAGGGAAATTTCTCAGGCCAAAAATGATTTCGTCAGTCATGTTTCGCATGAATTGAAGACTCCGCTGGCCTCCATCAATGCCTATGCCGAGATGCTTATTGACGGCGAGGCCAAGGACGAACAGACGCTCAAGCAGTTCTGCACCGTGATACAGACCCAAGCCGACCGGCTCAACCGACTCATTGAGGATATTCTAAACATTTCAAGGATTGAATCCGGACTTACGAAAGTCAGCAAGGAACAAATCAGCCTGGCCATGCTGATTAAAGACAATATCGAGATGATTGAAAGCTATGCCCAGGAAAAAAACATAACGGTAAACGCCCGAACACCGATAATATTCGACCAGGTTTTTGCCGACAGGGATATGATTTCCCAGGTAATCGTGAACCTGCTCAGTAATGCCGTCAAATACACCGCGCAAGATGGTATGGTTACGATAGAAACATCTGTTAACGATACGGACAAGACAGTCAGCTTTACGGTTACAGATACCGGGCCGGGAATACCTGCAGATGAAGTTGATTTTGTGTTCGATAAATTTTACCGTGTTAAAACAAATGAAAAATATGCAAAAGGAACAGGACTGGGACTTAATTTGGTAAAGCAAATTGTCGAAAAAGTTCATAATGGAAGGGTTTTTGTTACCAGTACACAGGGCCAGGGCAGTACATTCGGTTTTGAACTGCCGCTGGCATCTGCAGCTGCCGGTGTAGTCTGATACTAAACAGGAGAAGAAAATGTCTGAGAAAAAAGCACTTATTGTTGATGATGAAATTCACATTATTCAGGTCGTTGCTATTAAGTTAAAGAACAACGGCTTTGAAGTAGTTACTGCAAACAATGGCCAAAAGGCCCTCGAAGCAGCTTTGGAACACAAACCGGATGTTATCGTAACAGACTACCAGATGCCGGTCATGGATGGTTTGGAGTTGATTGAAAATCTGAGGAAGCAGGAACAGACCGCTCAGATTCCCGTGATTATGCTTACCGCAAGGGATTTTGCTATTGAGCCTGAAACTATCGAACAGTTAAAGATATCCGCCTGCCTGAACAAGCCTTTCAGTCCAAGGGAATTGCTCGAAAAGGTTGAGGAGGTTATTGCACAAACAGCAACGGCTTAAATGTCTAATGATATTATGATGAAAAAAGGTTCGCTACCTATGATTGAAACTATTACAAATACGCTTACGCCGACCCAGGTTGACTGTATTGAACGATTCGCCGCAAGACTAAGCAGCCACTACGGTGCGTCTCTGATGGTCTTTGATAAAGATTGCAATTGCATTACGAATGTATCTGCTCAGGACTGTCAAACTGCCCCGGATTTGCTGGCGGGATTGGCCAGTCAGACTTTTGACAGTCAGCCGGAACAGGTCATCCGCTTTGCAGACAATGAACAGATTCTTTCAATCGGATTAAAAGATGCGGACCAGACCGTCGCATCGGCCATAATAGTATCTCCGGATTTATCCGACGATGATAGACTAAGAAAGTTTTGCGTGACTTGCTTTGAAGATATGCTCACCGCTTTTGCAGAAGAGTTCCGCTCCTGTTCGAAGGCGACTCGTCAGCTTGAGATTGTCAGCACGGAGCTTTCCCAGACATACGAGGAACTTATCCTGCTCTACAATATGAGCGCGAATATGAAAGTGACGCAGTCAAATGCCACGTACCTTCAGATTGCATGTGACCAGATAACGCAGTCCGTAAATGTTCAGGGTATAGCGATATTTATTGAAAAGAAAGCAGATGGTCAGAAACAGCTTCTCCTGAATGCAGGATCCGGTTTGGTGCTTATAGACCAATATAGTGCTGAAATGCTCCAAATGCGGTTACAGGAAGAATTGGATAGCGGCAAAGAGATCCTTCTGGACAGCAATGTTGAATCGCCAATGAAATACGAATGGCCGGAAAAGGTCGAAAGTCTTATCGCCGTGCCGCTCCGCTCCTCTGAAAGAACGTTTGGATTTATGGTTGCTACGAATGTTATTGATAAGCCTGATTTCGATAGCATTGATATTAAACTGTTCAACTCCGTCGCGAACCAGTGTGCCGTCTTTATTGAAAACGGAAAACTCTTCGGCGACCTTAAAGAGTTGTTCATCGGTTCACTCAAGGCACTGACAAACAGTATAGATGCAAAGGACAAATACACAAGGGGCCATTCCGAAAGAGTAGCTTTCATTTCGAGATGGATTGCCGAAAGATTCGCAGAACGCCAGCCGCTCACTGAAGAACAGATACATACCATCTACCTGTCCGGCCTGCTGCACGACATCGGAAAAATCGGTATCAACGAAGCGATTTTGCGGAAAAAGGGCAAGCTCTCAGAAGAAGACATGAGCCGGATTCGCTCACACCCGGAAATCGGGGCGTCAATACTGGCCGACATCAAACAAATGAGGGATATAACCCAGGGAGTATTGTACCATCACGAAAGGCCGGATGGGAAAGGATACCCGGAAGGCATTGACGGAGATAAAATCCCGCTCATCGGAAAGATCATAGGGCTTGCAGATGCCTTTGACGCAATGACATCCAAACGAGTTTACAGGGATGCAATGAGCATAAAACGCGCCATCGGCGAAATCGAAAAGGGGCTTGGCAGCCAATTCGATGAGCAGATTGGAAGGATTTTCATAGAAAGCGATGTACACCAGCTCTGGAGCATCATTCAGGATGGTTTCATCGAAAGCTGGGATTACAGTAATTTCGCCGAATACGGAAATATTGCAGTTGGAAGTTTAATAAAATGAAGATAGAGACACAGAATCATAATGACATAACGATATTGCGGCTGCAGGGCGAACTGTCCGCAGAGGCCTGCAGTGCTGTTCAGGAAACTGCCAGAAACGCCATCGCCGGAGGTTCCACAGGAATAGCTCTGGATATGGAGAATATAATCTTCATCGACAGCAACGGTCTGGAGATGCTGCTCTGGCTTAGGGACTATTGCGACGAAAACAACAGGCAGTTCAAGATAGCCGCTCTTGACGAACACTGCACTACGATAATGGAGATTACCCAGCTTGCGGACCGGCTGGATCTGCATAAGGAAATTGCCGAGGCCGTAAAAAGTTTTGTTTAAATTTTTTGAGTATATAAAATGACAGAAGTTGCAGTAAAAAACAAATTACAGCTTGGCCAGGTGCTTCAGTCCAGAGATATTGTAACCGGCGAGCAGATTGAAGAGGCCCTTGCCGAACAGAAGAGGACCGGCCACAACAAGCTGCTTGGCGAACTGCTTGTGGAGATGGACTTTTGCAGTGAGAACGAGATTGCATCGGCACTTGCCCATGCTTACGACTTGCCGTACGCTCAGATTACCCCAAAAATATGCGACCCCGCAGTCATCGAAATTCTTCCGAGGGATTTTCTCGAGGAGCATCTCGTACTTCCGCTGTTCAAGGTTTATGAAACCCTCACAGTTGCGGTCAGCGAACCGTCGAATGTTTTTGTTATTGATGAAATCGAACGGCTCAGCGACTGCAAGGTACAGGTGGTTTGCGCTACTACCGGGGATATTCAGGCCACACTGCAAACCTATATGCCCGCCGCGAATGTCTTTATTATTGATGACATAATCGACGATACGGTACTTGATGATTTCTCGCTGATTGAAACGGCGGCAGAGGATATTAGTGACCTTGAAGAAGTTGCCGGCCAGTCACCCGTTGTAAAACTGGTCAACTATCTACTGTATAATGCCGTTCGCGAGGACGCCAGCGATATTCACATTGAACCGGACAACAGAAAGCTCAAGGTAAGATACCGCGTTGACGGCCAGTTGTACGAAAAAATGACTCCGCCGTACCAGATGCATGCCGCTATTGTTTCAAGAATCAAAATTATGGCCGAGCTTGACATCGCACAGAGACGTCTGCCGCAGGATGGCGGAATACATATACTTATGCAGTCACGGCCAATCGATTTGAGAGTTTCGATTATGCCCGGCAACTTCGGCGAAAAGGTTGTTATAAGAATCATCGATTCGACAAAGATACTTACCAGTCTCGAATCGCTCGGTTTCAGCTATGACAATCTACAGCTTTTCCGGGAGCAGATTAAAACATCTAATGGTATTGTTCTTGTTACCGGCCCGACAGGTTCAGGTAAGAATACGACCCTGTATGCGGCTCTTTCGGAAATAAATAATGAGCAGATAAACATCTGCACCGTCGAGGACCCGATAGAGTGTAATATCGCCGGCATTAACCAGTTTCAGGTAAACGATGCCGCCGGTTTTGACTTTTCAACGGCCTTAAGGAGCCTGCTCCGCCAGGACCCGGATGTTATTATGGTTGGCGAAATTCGTGACCAGGACACCGCCACAATCGCTGTACAAGCCGCCCTTACCGGCCACCTTGTTCTTTCGACCCTGCATACAAATGATGCTCCCGCAGCAGTTACAAGACTTCTTGATTTGGATGTTCCGCCGTATTTGGTCAGTGCATCGCTGGTAGCGGTTGTCGCCCAAAGGCTAGTACGGAAGATATGTCTGAACTGTAAAGATGTTTGCGAGATTCCATCCGGCGTGAAAAAACTATTTGAAAAATATACCGATTCCAATGTCGAATTTTATCATGGTACCGGTTGTACAAAATGCCGCCACACAGGATACCTTGGAAGGATAGCGGTACACGAGCTGTTCATTCCGAACGAAAAGATACTCGAGATGATAACTCAGAATGCCACCTTGAGCGCCCTCCGCGCTGCAGCGGTTAAAAACGGTATGGCCGCACTGCACGCCGATGGTATCGAAAAGGTTGTCGCTGGAATTACAACCGTTGACGAGATATTAAGGGTAAGCGATTTCGGTGAAGGTGCATAATGGCTCAGACCGCAACAACTCAATATAAATCGCAGGCCGCCGAAGATAGTAGCCAGGCTGACGCACCACCGGTTGTCACGCCGTCATTTACCGGCCAAACTTCTCCGCTGAAAGCAAAGTCCGCTGAACTGATCCTTTTTACGACCCAGCTTTCCGTCATGCTTGATTCCGGTGTGGTACTAAGTGATGCGATCGAAGCCATAGCGGAGCAGACTAAGCAGGGCAATTTCAGGATTATCATTACCGATATTGCAGGTAGAATTTGCAGTGGCGACAATTTCTCCGATTCGCTTTCAAGGTTTCCTAAGGTTTTTGATACAATGTACATCAGTATGATAAAGGCGTCAGAGGCGTCCGGGAAAATGCCCCAAATGCTTGAGGTTCTCAGTGGATATCTCGCTGCCGATGCCGAGACCAGAAAACAGGTCAAGGGCGCAATGATATATCCATTCATTATGATGGCTATGGCTGTAGCCGCTACAGGTTCGCTGATGTTCTTTGTTCTGCCCAAGTTTACGAAGATTTACGAATCCAGAGGCGCAGCTTTGCCCGGGCTGACTCAGGCACTCGTAAACTTTTCATCGATACTTGGCGATATAAATGCGATGGCCGCGATATTAACTACTCTCATTTTCATCGGCACCGTGTTCTATTTCTGGAAGTTGACCACCGGCGGACGAAAAACTCTCGACTGGGTAAAGATTCACACCCCCGTCATTGGCACGATGTTCATTGATGCGGTTCTTACAAGGAGTATGAGGATCATGGCGACAATGCTGAACACCGGTGTAACACTTCTCGATACCCTTGAGGTTATGAAGCTTTCATGCGATAACTATTATTTCCAGAACCTCTGGACCGAGGCCGATTCAAGAATTCGCGATGGCTACCAGCTTTCCGACTCTATCACCCTTTCGCCTTACGGAAAGTTAGTCGCACCCGGCATTATCCAGATGCTTCGTGCCGGCGAAAAAAGCGGAAAGATTGGCTATGTCTGCGATAAAATTTCATGTTTCTATGAGAAGAAACTGCAAAACTCTATCCGAACAACAACCGCACTGATAGAGCCGCTGATGATAATAATTATGGGTGGAGTAATAGGAACGATTGCAATTGCGCTGCTGCTGCCGGTATTCAAAATCTCAACAGTAATCGCACATTAAACCTTGCTTGTGAGGTAAATATACACCACAATCAAGATAAAACAATCCCTTGCTTTCCATCTCCATGCAAGCTATAATACCCAGACTGGAAAAAGCTTTTTAATGGATTTTGCGGCTTTTACGATGTGGGCTTGATTTTCGAATAAGGAGATAAAAAATGAAATGTGTAATTTGCAAACAGGGCCGAACAAACAAAGGCACTGCCACTGTAACTCTGGAACGGGGCAAAACAACTGTCATTATCAAAGAGGTTCCTGCCGAGATTTGTGAAAATTGCGGTGAGTATTATCTCAGTGATGTCGTTACAAAAAAGGTCCAAAATCTTGCCGCCCAGTCCGTCCAGCACGGAGCCGAAATCGAAGTCTTAAAATACGCCGCATGACAAAACCATCCGGTAGGGTGTGCAAGTTCTGCGAAAGCAGCCTGCACCTTAGGTAGTTTTGCACACGCCGTTTAAGCTTTTATTTTACGGCCTCGCGTTTTTTTGGCTTCGCTTCCCAAACAATTCCTGAATCACTCCCAAAATAATTATGCCCAGAACGCCAGTGCAGGCTATGCAAACAAGTAGTATGTACTGTGCAAGAGTCATGTAGAAGGTATTTCCATGTGAGTGCATTTCAATTATATGACCAGCAGTAGGTTCTTGTGGACTGTAGTGCTCAAATATAGCGAAAACGACAACAGAGCCAAAGAGTATGAGCATACATATAATAAATCCTGCTTGTAGAAGTTTTTTAGTTTTCATATACATCTATCCTGTTCACATTTTCAAATAAGTGTAAATTCGTGTCTGATTTTTTATAAAATAGCCCCGCAAAGCGGCCTCCTTAATTCGATGTTGGCTGTTCCTTGTTGGATATTGGATATTCATTTTTTCTCTATGTATTAGCAGCTTTGCGTTTTTTCGGTTGGGTTTTCCATCTTCTGTGCAGCCACCAGTATTGAGTTGGGTCCTTGCGGATAAAGTCTTCCGTAGCTTTTGTATATTCCTGCGTAATCCATTTCATCGGGTCGTCTTTATCCTGCCACTCGGCCGGCATAATCAGCCGGGCGATCTCAATTTCAAAGAAGAAGCGGTTGCCGACCCTCCTGCAGCCAGCCACAGCGATCGGCATATTGTGTTTCATCGCGATAAGTGCGATGGATTTGTATGTACTTGCCTTCCTTCCGAAGAAATCGACGAAGATACCTTTTTTGCCGGCATCCTGGTCCGCGATAAAGCCAAGCGTCGCGCCCTCGGAAACCATCTGCTCCATCTGTTCGGTGGCACCTTTTTTATCGATTATTTTCTGCCCCGCCCGTTTGCGGACTCTGTAGAAGTAGTCATTGATAAATTTATTGTCAAGCGGTCTTGCGATGCTGTAGATATTGAACCCGAACTGGCCCATAAGGTATCCCATAATCTCAAAATTGCCATAGTGCGGCGCAACCATAAGAACGCCCTGGCCGCCCTGTATCAGCCACTTCACAGGTTCAAGATTTGTATACCTGGAGTACTGCTGCCAGTTACACCGTTTTGCCAGCCGGGTCGTAAATAGTACATCGATAGTGAGCATTACAATCTGCTCGAAACTGCGCCTTCCTGTTTCGACTCGCCACTTCTGGCTCTTTTCCGGATAACTTGCCATCAGATTGTCGAGTGCCCGTTTTCGGCCCCGGTCATAATGTTTCCACATCTTTTTACCGAGAAAACAGGCAAATCGCAGGTTGGTTTCAATGCTGAAACAGTATATAACAACCATCGCCGCCCGAAGCGCGATATAAGCGAGCCAGTCGATGACGGGGTTTTTTCGCTTCTTTTTTCTTTTTCTTACCCTTGGTTCCATAAAACGCCATTTTATGCCGAAACCTGTAAGTGTCAATCGATTTGTTTGTCTTGACGGCGGTTGCAGCGTACCTTATAATAGCCGGTGTCAATTAATTTGAGAGGGATTATTATGGATTTTGAAGAAAATCAGGACACGGGACAGTTTCAACCTCAGCAGGAAAATAGTTGCGAGCCGGGTTTTGCATCTCCGCCACCTCCGGCGCCTCCGGTACCGGCAGCAGCAGCGCCGCCGAAGAAGCGGTACGGCTGGAAAATTTTCTGGGGGGTGGTTATTACAATGTCGATTCTGGCGAATCTGTTTATGGTCGTTATGCTTATAGTGGTAGCGTCGTTTTCGGTTGGCGGCGGTAGTAACCTTTTCAATGAGGGTGTAATCGCAAAGGGTTCCTCATCCAACAAGATAGCGGTTATTCGTCTCGAAGGGATAATCAATGAGGATATGAGCAGGGAAATACACAAACAAATCGACCTTGCCGCTAAGGACAAATCCGTAAAAGCGGTAATTCTCCGCACGATTACGCCAGGCGGCGGTGTTGGTGCAAGCGACAGGATACATCATAAAATTTCCGAATTCCGCGCAAAGACCAAAAAGCCGGTCGTGGCGTTTATGCAGACCGTGGCGGCATCAGGCGGATACTATACCTCGGTAGCCTGCGACAAAATAGTGGCAGAGCCTACCGTTATTACCGGTTCGATAGGTGTGATGTTCAACCATTTTGTTATCAAGGGTTTGTTTGAGGAAAAACTCGGCATCGTGCCCGTGATGATCAAATCCGGACCGAAAAAGAACTGGCCCAGCCCATTTAACGAAACGACAGAGGAGGAAAGAGAATACTTGATGACCAAGCTCATCACTCCTGCGTACGAAAGGTTTATCTCGCTGGTAGCCGACGGCAGAAGTGAGCTTGACCTTGCCGAAGTCAGGATTCTTGCTGATGGAAGTATATATGGCGCACCAGAGGCGCTTGAGAAAAAACTGATTGATAAGGTTGGTTATCTCGCCAGCGCAATAGCTGAAGCCGAGTCACTGGCTGGTATTAAGAACGCAAAAGTAATCGAGTACGAAAGGCCGTTTAGATTGTCGTCAATACTCAGCTCACAGAGTAAATCGATACTGAACATGGATAGTGAAACACTGCGCGAAATGTCGGCTCCGCAACTGCTTTATCTCTGGGACGCAGGCTGGAAGTAAAGGCCGTTCCCAAGCGGTTATATGCCAGTTAAATGCTCAATCAGAGTCTTATAGTACCCACAAATATTTTATTGCATCACTGGAACAGGAGAATCGTTAAATGACCGAATATTCAGTCAGTCCCGCAGGCGAAAAGTTCGCCATCCCGCAGCCGGAAGAATATGTTGTCGAACTTGGTCGGCTTGAGCAACTTGTCGGCAAAGCCCGCGCCGAAGGTAAGGAAATCGTTGTCGTAATGGGTGTTGGCTTTGTCGGGGCCGTGATGGCTGCAATTGTTGCCGATACAAACGATAAGAAGACCGGCAAGCCCTCCAAGTTCGTCATTGGCTGCCAGCGTCCCAGCACTCGCAGTTACTGGAAAATCCCCATAGTTAACAAGGGTCTGTCCCCGGTCAAGGCCGAGGACCCGGAAGTGGATCCCATGATCGCCCGCGTCGTCCTGGAAAAAAAGACGCTGACTGCCACCTATAACAGCGACTGCTTACAGCTGGCCGACTGTGTCGTCATCGATGTGCAGTGCGATTATGTCAAACGTGACTTAGGCAACTTGCGCACCGGCCAGACGGATATGGCCGCCCTCGAAGCCACCATGAAAACCATCGGCCAGAAGATATCTGCCGACTGTCTGGCGCTGATAGAAACCACAGTCGCCCCAGGCACCACTGAATTCGTCGCATGGCCCATCCTGAAAAAAGCCTTCAAGGCCCGTGGTATCAATTCGGAGCCTTTGCTGGCTCACAGTTTCGAGCGGGTTATGCCCGGCCGTCAATACGTCTCCTCCATCCGCGATTTCTGGCGAGTTTGCTCCGGCTGTAACGCCGAGGCCCGCGGTCGCGTCGAAAAATTTCTCCACGAAGTACTCAATACCGACGAGTTCCCACTGACCGTTATGGACAGGCCCATCGAATCGGAAACCACAAAGATTGTCGAAAACTCCTACCGTGCGACTATACTGGCCTATCTTGACGAATGGTCCGTCTTTGCCGAGCGCAACGGTGTGGATCTGATTAAGGTTATTAAGGCAATCAAAATGCGGCCAACCCACAGCAACATGATCTTTCCGGGTCCCGGTATCGGCGGCTACTGCCTGCCGAAGGACGGAGGTCTGGGCTATTGGGCCTACAAGCATCTACTCGGTTTCGATGATGACATCTTCAAAATAACCACCGCAGCCATCGACATTAACGACACTCGCGGCCTGCGTGCCGCTACACTCACTCGCGATGCCCTACGCAATATGGGCAGATATATCGCCGGTGCCAACGTGCTGCTCTGTGGAGCAAGCTACCGGCAGGATGTTGCTGACACACGCTATAGCGGCTCGGAAATCGTTGTCCGCAGACTTACGGAAATGGGTGCTGAAATGTATATCCACGACCCATACCTTGAGCACTGGTATGAACTTGAAAAACAGGATGAGTACCCCGCCCCCGGACATTCCTGGGCACGCTTCTTCCGAAATCAGGATCACCTGAAGGATATTACCGTCAAGTCTGACCTGGTGTCTGCACTTCAGGGAGCCGAGGCGATGATTCTGGCTGTTCCGCATGAACCGTATCTCAATCTCGATCCGGACAAGATTGTTGAATGGGCTGGCGGCCCTCTGGCGGTGATTGACTGCTTTGGGATATTGAGTGATGATAAGATCCACCGCTATTTCGAGCTTGGCTGTGAAGTCAAGGCACTCGGCAGGGGACACATCCAAAGAATTAAGGAAAATGTCCGCAGTGAGAAATTAAAATAAGCTGATTTCCCATTTACGCGGTTATTTGATATCCGGGTCGGCCAGTTTTAGTTCGGCGATCAGGGCTCCTATCGTCGAGATAACCGCGAAGGCAAAGGCTCGCCATATCGCACCGACAGCAATCTGGCCTGTGGTAACGGCTTCCCATGCCAATATCGACGAAACGGCCTGGTAAAGCAGACCGATGGTGAGTCCAAAAATTGTTGCCGAGGCAATCCTTTTATACAAAACCGCTCCACCGCAATTGAGAGTTATTCTCCAGCCTGAAACGAAAGGTACGACAGCGACGAGAATCCATATATCGGCCAACACCGGCAACTGTCCAAAATTGCTGAGATTAATAAGGTCGGCGGCTGCGAAAATTGCCGTCGCGGCAAGGATGTACCAAATTATGTGGCGATAGCGAGGTTTCAGTTCCGTTCTTATTTCGGCCCAGCGGCGCATCCTCCTGCGAATAGTCAGCGGCCAGTTATAAAACAGACAGAAGACCCAATGCTCGAGCAGCGCGCCTCGCTCGCCAAAAACAGGGACGAAATGGACGGCATCGGTTGCCCAGTGGCCAGCCATGAAACGGGCAAGGGCAGGATAGTGGTTAGCCATCTGGATAGGAAAGGCAAGGTAGCCGATGTATTTGAAATAGCTCAGGAACAGGGCGATATTATAATCCTTAAAATTACGGTCGTGTATCGCAAGGCATGTTGTATATAAACCGCGGCAAAATGAACCGGGCGAAATCGGAATGAGTTGATAAATAACTAATATGAAAGTAGAAACGGCAGCTCGCTCGGCTGGGGGAGCTTCTGGATGAGTATAATTCCATATCGACATATGTATCACCGAAACGATCTGGGTTATCGGCAAAGTCATTAGATGAACGACGAGGCTTACCAGATATTTTTGTATGTAAGGTTCATTTACCTGGGCGAGGATAGTTTCAGCATCGTCGTCGGTGAGTATGTGTTTGCCGCGCCCCTGGGAGACCATGTCTTTTAGCCACTGCTCCCTTAGATGAGAATTGAAGTAGAGCTTGGCTGGGCGGATAAAGAAAAAGTGGAGCTTTTCTTTCCTGAATGTGTTATCGGTTATGAATTTGTGCATGCCGACGGGTAAAATCGACAATGGGAGATGGCAGGTGAATATCGGTAAGGAATCGGCGAGTTTTTTTGCATTGTCGGAAGTAACTCGGCCTGCCCGATGCCATACGATAAGTTTTTCAGCTACCCTCCCCTTTACGGCCCGGCTGAAATAATCGGCACTTGAGACAATAGCGAAATAATGTTTGCGCCAGTCTGCATTAGCGAAAATCTTCCTTAAAAATTTGCCGAGGAACGGGATAAGGCCAACTATGAAAAATAATGTCGAAAGGACTTTGCAGCTGGAAAGTTTTTTTTCAGCAGGTTCATCTATTATGTTGCGTATTTTCCAGCCTGTAACGGCACTCTTGAAAATTGTGTTCCATAACTTTCCGTCATAAAAGAGACGGAGGCCGTTGTGGGTTATATCGGGCAGTGAATTTCGATAAAACTCTTCGGAGGATTTTAATTCGTCAAACAAATCGGACATATCATCGAAGTGCTCAAAATTAGCCTGGGTAAAGACCTTCAATTTATCCAAATCGCCGCGGTCGAACTGGACGAGGCTTCCGCGCGCCAGGCCTTTTCGGATAAGTTTGAAATCACCGGGACTCATCGGCAAAAACGGCAGCAGTGCAAGGCCAGCGCGAAAATCCACAGCGGTAAGGCCCGCGGCAGGGTCGTCGTCGGCATCGCTTCGCTTGAGGCAGTTCGGCTGAGACTTGCATGTTGACCATTCGTATTGTCTGGCGAATTCATAAGCACCCATATCGCCCATAAGTTCTACGAACTCGGCCATGAAGTCATGCTTGGCGCGGTATTCGGGTGAGCCCAACCGCTGGGGGTCGGTTGATTTGGACTTTTGCCATTTTTTGAGTGTGTCCAGATTTTCATCAACCTCAAGGAGCCATGTTCTGCCGTCGACCCATTCACTTAATTCGCCGCAACTGCCCAGAGTACTATCGACGAATGTAGCGTGTATGTCAGCGACGGCATCTTCTCTGCCGAAACGAATACTTGCTGCGCGGCGGATGAATTTTTGCCAGATCGCTCCTGCCCTTGCGGCGGTAGGATTTACCTGAAGTTGGAACGGACCCTGAAAACCGATTGCATATAATATATTGCGAAAGAGCAGCGAACGCCGCGACGGCGGAATTAAAATTTTCATCGCATAGCAGGAGCCGACGGTGAGATTTTCTATTGTCTCGCCGGTAAGTTCGAGCAGTTTTACTCGATAGACCTGGCCGGCGAAACCGCCGCCAACAAATTTTTCTATTCGTACCCGCGCCGCAGCAGTGTTGGAAGGATTTATTCCGGTTACTTCGTAAACGAATTCATCTCCGGCGTCAAATCGGTCCGTACGCATCGGACGGCCGAGGCCGGCAGCGGCAAATTTACGGCTAAGCTCTTTACAAGTATCAACAGAATAATCAACTGCCATGGGAATTCCTAAGCGATAAAGAATCTTAAACAAATCATTAGTGCTATTGCTGCGTAAAAACCGGCCATAAGGTCGTCGGCGAGTATTCCCCAGCCCGCGGGAAGTTTCTCAAGCTTCCTGCATGGCCATGGCTTTATTATATCAAAGAGCCGAAAGAGAATAAAGCCCGCAAAAGCGACTATTATTACTTCGTTTCCGCTGGTATCATAAAGCGAAAATGGCAGAAGGGTAAGGGCCTGACCCGCTACTTCATCGACAACCACCTCTGACGGGTCTTTTTTACCGGTTGCTTCAATCGCATCAGATGAAAACAAGACGCATATCGTTGAAGCATCCGTTACAATAAAAAACATCAGTACGACTACGACTATCTTCGGCAAGGGGGAAAGGCACATGGCCGCAAAGAGGATTGCCGGCGGCAGCGATCCCCAGGTCCCGGGTGCTATCGGTAAATAGCCCAAACCAAAACAGGATGTCAGCAGCCGTTTGTTCATTCAAATTTCCTCCAGCATCTAATTCCCTGAGCCCTTTAATTCCCTCAAACCAAAACAGCATGTAAGCATTCGCTGGTTTATCAAATTTCCTCCAGGATAGACAGGCAAAATCTATCTGTCGTACCGGCTAAATAATCACAGGTGGTCCTTTGCAGGCCTTCGGCCGGTATCAGCCGTTGGTAAAAATCGGGCATCAGGCCGCTGTTGGCGCAGAGTTTATCAAAAACCTGATTCAACCATTTTGCAATATCGCGTTGCGCTGCCAGTAAAGCTTTATTATTATAAAGATTTTCAACGAGAAAAGCTTCAAGCGATTTCAAATGCTCCTGTGCGTCCGGGCTTATGGTTATCAGCCTGCCGCTGTGGTTATATACATCGTCAAGCGATTTTATGTTCGCGGCGGCAAGGTTTTTTCCGCTGGCGGCGATGCAATCGCTCACAAGGATATCGATAATCGTTTTGGCGGTTCTTGCCGTGCGTATGGATTGCTCCACTATGGCCGAGGCGTTGATCTTATCGGCAGCTTCGGCGAAAATCGATAGCGACATCAAGTTGTCGGCACAGATCAAGGCAGACCTTAAACCATCGTCAAGGTCGTGGCAGTTATACGCAATGCGGTCGGCGACATCGGCAATTTGTCCCTCAAGAGAACAGTTCGGTTCAGGAAAATCTTCGGACCGCGGGTTGTCATAAGGGCTGTGATGTTTTGCCAGTCCGAGCCTTGTTTCATAGTTAAGATTCAGGCCGGTGAAGTCGGCGTAAGGGTGTTCAAGCAGATCAACGATACGAAGAGACTGGCTGTTATGCTCAAATCCGCCGAAAGAGTCCATTATATCGTTCAGTACTTTTTCTCCGGTATGGCCGAAAGGGCTGTGGCCGAGGTCATGGCCGAGACAAATCGCTTCCGTCAAAGCCTCGTTTACATTCAGTGCGCCGGCAATGGTTCTTCCGATCTGTGTTACCTCGATGGTATGGGTAAGTCTTGTTCGGTAGTGGTCGTTTACGCCGGGCATGAAGACCTGAGTTTTTCCCTCAAGCCTGCGGAATGCCGCCGAATGCATAATCCTGTCCCTGTCCCTTTCAAACGAAGTTCGATAAGGATGATGGGCCTGGGCAAACAGTCTGCCGCGGCTGTTTTCCTCTGTAACGGCGTAAGGTGCAATTTGGTTGGTCATATTCACAGGTTCGGAAGGTTCCTTGCTGCGCCTATTTGTTTTAGCTGTTCGTACAGTTCGTCCATGCCCTGGCTGATAACATCGGTATCGGCGCAGACATGCATAAAGTTGGTATCCCCGTCCCATCTGGGCACAATATGGATGTGCATATGCCCCGGCAGACCGGCACCAGCAGATCTGCCGAAATTCATCCCAACATTGAAGCCGCAGGGTTTAATGGTTTCTGTTAAAATAGACTGACACTGTGCTGTGAGCTTAATCATCTCCAGCATCTGTTCATCGGATGCCTCACTTAAATCCGCAATGTGGGCGATGGGAGCAATTAATAAATGACCATTGTTATACGGAAATTGGTTAAAGACAACAATCGAATGGCCCGTTCGCCAGAGCACGAAGTTTTCAGTGTCTTTTTCGGGCGTATCGACATAGCTGCACAGAAAGCATTCGGCCTGCGGTTTGTCCAGGCCGGCAACATATTTGAATCGCCACGGAGCCCAGAGGTTTTTCCTTTTCAATTAAGTCTCCCTATGGCTTGTCTTCAAGGAGTTGTATGTCCATTGTTTGGTCGATGGATAATTTTGGTACCGAATTGCCGAGCGGCATCATAAACGCAGCATCTAACTCTAACCTGTAGTTCAGATTTCTGCTTTGCAAAACACCTGTGTCAATGTTAAGTATGTCTGTTCCGGAACCGTTTATTGACTGTACTTTGTATTTACTGAGGAAACCAAATATACCGCGTATCTTAAAACTTTTAGAATACGGCATTGGTATATTCTTAAGGGGAGTGTCTGAATATACGAACGAACTTGAGATTTCCGCAATGCGTCCCTTTGGGTCGTCGGTAATGGAATCGAGAGTGTATGTACTCTGCCTTGTAAAGCGAATCGGAACAGGAAATGGTATCAGTTCCAAAGATTTCCAGCTATCACCAACAGCTACTCCATCGTGCGGGTTCTTTATGCTTGCAACGGACTGCCACAGATACCACTGCATAGCAATAAAATCAAATATCATATCCGGGTTCTTTATCTTCTGTTTATTTTTCCCGCCAGCAGAAAATGCCTTTTCTGACACTTGCCTCAGCAGTTTATTGATTTGCGAATAGTCGGCGATTTGGCCGGATGGAGAAATTTTGAACCTGAACGATTTTCCAGCCATGCTCTCGACAGCTTCTGTCTTCGCGGCTTTTGCCGATTCACAAATCCCCTCAACGATCGTTAGTCCGTAAGGGTCAATTTCCACGGGTTTATACGCGATAACCAGCTCAAGTCTCTCGGAGGACTTATGTGGTTTGCTTTTTGAGGATTTTTTATCGGAAGAGTCGAGACTTATTTCCGTTTTTCGTTCGGAGATCAGCCTGTATCGCAGGGATTCTTTTTTTGTTTCGGCCGGATCAAAACTGACTACGAGAAATTCTCTTTTCGATTCCGGCTGACAGCCGGTTATGCCGAACACTGCAACGGTCAGGCAGATGAGGATAAAAACGCTACGCAAAATGAGGACCCTTTCTATCACTCTAACAATAAGATACCCTTTAATCGTTAATTGACCCGCTCAATAGTAACGGTATCGGTAAAGCCCATGGTGAAAATATCAGGGTCCTTTTTTGCGATTGGGTCAACTGCTGTGTATGTTCCGACGAACTTTTCACTGTATTTACGCACGAGTCCCGTATCAAGCTCAATTACCATTTGTCCGGTGAAAGACTCTTCCGGGTCTAATATATCGCTAAATACTCCCGGCAGAGGACTTTGGCCCTTTTCAGCGCCGGTATCCTCGCTGGCAGTCATCGTAATAGAAGCTATCTGATGTCCGCCCTTGCTTTCTATTCCTGTGACAGTATATGTTTTTTGGAAGGTTTTTGGTGCCCACTTCAGGCGTGAATGTGTTTTTTGCGACTTTGTCCAGCTATAGCCTTTCCTGCAGGCGACGCCAACTGATTCAGGCAGTGCGAGTATCTGGTGAATCCTGCTGAGATTACTATCGCTCAGCAGAGCCTTTGCGACTTTTCCGTCTATTCCACCCTTGACAACACTGCCGGCTTTCTTGGTATCGATAACCTTTACGGAACCGTCGGGAGCGATTTGAATTATATAGCTTTGACCGATCAATCTGGCAAACGGTTTTTTCATATCCGCTTCCCTGCTGCTGTCAAAATCAAACGATACACCTTTCAGACTCACAGCAAAGTACTTAATGCCGATGATTGTGATTTTGGCAGTGGCATTTCCATTCGCGTCAACACTTTCTATCTGCTGGTTGAATTCAAGCTCGATTTTTGAACCAGCCTGCTTTTCTTCAAGTTTATTTACCGATGGCTGTTCAAATCGATGGGTCGCGATAAGCTCAGAAGCTACTTTGTATGTAGCGGCACTATCCCGAGTAAAGTTCATGGAGAGATTGGCTTCCGGTGCGCAGCCAGTAGCGATAATCGATAGGCAAATACCGGCAATAATTGTTGGGGCACACACCTTAGAGAACATTGACCATTCCTTTCGAATTAGAGTTTAATTTTGCGTTAAAACAACAATTATACCCACTTGTGGAACAAAAGCAACACTAAATTTTGTATATTAGGCAAATTCCGGATATTTAGTGTCGAGTCAAAAACAGTGGATAGCAGAACTCTTGAATGTGGCATAAAGTTCCGCGCCCCGTGTAATTTTCAGTTCGTCAAAAGAGGCGTGTGTAATCAGTACGGCCAGTTCAAGAGCCCCTGCTGCGATGCTGACAGCCAGAAGCGAGTCGCTGTGCTCCCATCCGGTAACTGTACAGCAGAGCTGGTTTCTTGCGCTGCTGTCAAAAGGTTCGGTCGAAAGCAGTATCTCTTCCGGCTTTATCCAGATGTGTGAAATTTCCCTTTTCGCGGCGCTAGCGTGTATTTTGTGTCCGTAAACCATGCAAATATCGCTCTCGAGACTGCTTATTGGCAGAATGTTCCTTATTCCGAGGAATTTGGCGACGGCTGGGTCCGATGGGCCGCGAAAGAGCTTTACCGGAGTGGCAATCTGCCCGATGCGATGGTTCAGCATAACACAAATACGGTCGGAAAGTGCCATTGCCTCTTCAGGGTCGTGTGTTATATGAATAACAGTCGTGTTAAACTGTCTTGCTATCTGCCTTAATTCCTTTCGCAATGTAATCCTTGTACCCGTATCCAGGGCCGAAAGCGGCTCGTCCAGCAGAAGCATACGCGGCCTTGACGCAAGTGCCCTGGCAAGTGCAACCCGCTGGGCCTGACCAGCTGAAAGGGTATCTATGCTTCTATCGAACAGATTCTCGATACCAAGCCGTTTTGCGGTATCCAGTACGGTTTTTTTTATCGTTTTGGGCTCAACCCTTTTGGCGCGCAAGCCGTAGGCGATATTGCCGGCGACTGTAAGGTGAGGAAACAGTGCGTAATCTTGATACACAACGGCAAAGGCCCTCTTCTGTGGCGGCAAAGCGGTGATATCGACTCCGTTAAACAGGATCCTGCCGCTGGTTGGGCCGGTAAGGCCGGCAATAATCTCCAGCAGAACGGTTTTGCCCACGCCGGATGGGCCGACAATTACGAAATACTCCCCATCGTTTACCTCAAATGAGATATCCGAAATCTCTACCGTATCAAATTTTTTCGTGATTGCCCGTAATTCAAGCACGATCCGACTCCTTTGCCTGTAGTTTTGCAGAAAAGATACGAAGCGTTGTAAATATGACAACACATATCAATATCAATAGCACCGCCGCCGGTACGGCATAAGAAAGGCCGAAATCATTGAATCGTTGGAAAATCAGTACAGGAGTTGTCATTGGATGATATGCGATAATTGCTACTGCACCGAACTCACTTATTCCTCTTGCCCACATGAGAACCATTCCGGAAAGTATTCCTCGCCAGCCAAGGGGAAGAGAAATCGTAAAAAATACCCGTCCGGGTGAGGCCCCCAATGTTTTTGCAGCTTTTTCCAGCCTTACAGGGACAGCAGAAAATGCCTGATGGGCGGCATTGACCAGAAACGGCATAGAAACAAATGCCATCGCTACCGAGATGCCGGCTGGTGTGCCTATGAGCCCGCCGCCTAACATCCTGCCAATTACTGAATTTCTTCCGATTATCGCAAACAACGCTACACCAGCAGCGCAATGAGGTATAATTACCGGCAAATCAACAATTGCAATGAGCAGACTTCTGCCGAAAAAACGCTTCCTTGCAAATAGATATGCCAGAGGTATCCCGCCGGCTGCAGAGATTATCGTAGCAAAAAATGCACACTTCAAAGTCAGGACAATAGAATCAGTTACCTGTTTGTCGTACGCGGCGGCAGAGAGGTCTGTTATCGATGTGCCGAGAATCATTTTGAGAAGCGGGGCTACAATAAAAATCAAGACACATCCGCCAAGAGCAACAATGACCAATTCAAAGAACCATACCTTACCTGTCTTCACGTTTTTTTCCTGACTATTCGCAAAAAGATTTCAACGTTTCCGGTAAATTATCAAATCCATCGGCCTTTGCCGGTTTCAGGCACTGCTGGCCATTAGCTTCCATAATCGCTTTTCCCTTTGGGGACAGCAAAAACTCGACCCATTCAGCAGCAAGCGATGGGTTGCAGGCGTTTTTTGGGATCGTTACAGAATAGACCATGGGTTCGCCTTTGCGTATGATGAACTCGCCGGGCTTTTTTCCAGTTACCTTTACACTGACACTATTGTAAAGTGCCTTTAGTTTTGACGATTTCAGATTAATTTTATCGTCCAATAGTATCGTTTTCAGTCCGTGCTGGGCGGCTACGGAACGATATATGAAAAGGTAGTCGATCTGGCCGGATTCGAGAAGGGCAAGCAAATCGGTTTCTTTCGGTCTGATATATCTGCCATCTCCCTTTTGCTCAAGGTTTGCGGCCAGGCCGGTAATACCGTAAAACTTTTCCGCTAATTGAAGGACCATCAGTGTTCGATAACCGCATGGGTCGCTGTCAGGGTCGGCTCGGCCAAGGATTACATCGTTCCTTAGCAAAATTTGCGGCCAGTTTGTAGAGTTGATCTTACCTGCCAGTTTCGATTCACCGGAATATGCTATTGCCATCTCATTACGAGCAAAGAGTATGTTAAAATCGGCGTGATCCGGCATAAGCAGGTTCTCGACGACCTTGTAGTCGGCAGAGGCCATAACATCGCATCGCATATCAAGGTCGCTTATCTTACGCGCACAACGACGGCTGCCCGCGGCTTCTGCTTTGATGGTAATATCCGGATGGAGTACGTTAAACGCCTCGCAAATGTCGCCGAACGGAACAGACAAGGAACCCGCGTGAAATATCGTAAGTTCTTTAGTATTACGCTGACCGTCTTTGCCGTCACAGCCGGTTTGCATTATAAGTAACACCGCTGACAAAAACGCAACAATTGCAATATGTCTGAAAATAATTTTGAACATTGTCCCGCTTTCTCCATTTTAAGTGTTTCAGAGAAGTTACTATAGTTTTTATTTGGTTTTTGTCAATAGGCTATCAATCAATGCGAAGTTCGTTTCGGCGGACCGGCTAAATTATTTTACTGGCAACGGTATTCAGGAAAAGCTTGACTTTTGCGGAAATTTGAGGAAAATTCAGCTTAAACGGTGTGGGTACGGCCCAGGCCGCTTGTTTGTGGAAATGAAGATATAGGAGCAGAAATGAGAAGTGATACAGTTAAAAAAGGGTTTCAGCGGGCACCGCACAGGGCGCTTCTTCGTGCGTGCGGACTCAAAGATGGAGATATCGGCAAGCCTTTTATCGCGGTTGCCAACAGTTTCTGCGAGGTTGTGCCGGGTCATATCCATCTCGATAAGGTTTCGGCGACCGTTAAAGAATCCATCCGTCAGGCGGGCGGCCAACCGTTTGAGTTCAATACGATAGCGATCTGTGACGGCATCGCGATGGGCCATACCGGTATGAAGTATTCGCTGGCTTCGCGCGAGATTATCGCCGATTCGGTCGAGACGATGGTCAGGGCGCACTGTTTTGACGGGCTGGTCTGCATACCAAACTGCGATAAGATTATCCCCGGAATGCTGATGGCGGCAATGAGGTTGAATATCCCGACGATATTTGTATCGGGCGGGCCGATGGCGGCAGGTAAACTGCCTGATGGAAAGCCAGCCGACCTTATAAGTATCTTTGAGGGTGTCGCCGAACTGAACGCAGGAAAAATCGACGAAGATAAACTTGGCGAAATAGAAAGAGCCAGCTGTCCCGGACAAGGGAGCTGCTCAGGGATGTTTACGGCAAACAGTATGAACTGCCTGTGCGAGGCGATAGGTATGGCTCTGCCGGGTAACGGGACGGTACTTGCAATTGACCCGAAACGACAGGAACTCTATAAGGCAGCGGGCAGCCAGATTTTGGAACTGATAGAAAAGGATATTAAGCCGTTGGATATCGTTACGGAAAAATCTATCGATAACGCATTCGTACTCGATATGGCGATGGGCGGCTCGACCAATACCGTACTGCATACGCTCGCGATAGCTAACGAGGCAGGAATTAAATATGATCTGGAAAAGATCAATGCGATATCCGCAAAATGCCCGAATATCTGCAAAGTCTCGCCATCGAGCAGCTGGCATATGGAAGATGTGGATGCGGCAGGTGGAATCGGTGCGATACTGAACGAAATTAACAAAATAGATGGTATGCTTAATACCGACTGCGAAACTGTTACCGGCAAAACATTGGGACAAAATATCGCTGATGCAAAAATAACGGATGCCGACTGTATCCATACGGTTGAAAATGCATATTCAAAGACCGGCGGTCTGGCGATACTGCGGGGTAATCTTGCACCGGACGGCGGTGTTGTAAAAACTGCTGGTGTTTCAAAACCAATGCTTGTACATAGCGGTCAGGCAATTATCTTCGAAAGTCAGGAAGATGCCTGCGAGGGGATACTTGCAGGAAAAGTAAAGGCGGGTGCCGTTGTTGTAATCCGTTACGAAGGGCCAAAGGGCGGCCCCGGAATGCAGGAGATGCTCTCTCCGACAAGCTATATTATGGGTGCGGGACTCGGCGATTCGGTTGCTCTTATTACCGATGGCAGGTTCAGCGGAGGTACTCGCGGGGCATGTATCGGCCATGTAAGCCCGGAGGCGGCTGTGGGCGGGCCGATCGGACTGCTCAAAGATGGGGATGTTATCGAAATTGATATTCCTGCAAACAGTATCTGCGTAAAGCTGACTGATGAGCAGCTTGCCGAACGGAAAAAAAGCTGGCAGCCTAAAGAGCCGAATATCACGAAAGGCTATTTGGCAAAGTACGCGAGTATGGCAACCTCAGCAGATACCGGCGCCGTGCTGAAATGGGATTAAAGAAAAAATGCAGCAATGGGTGGCACGGTCAAGCTCTGCTTGGCCGTGAATGAAACCAATGGAACAAGTAGCTAAGCAAGTTCATCGTAAACGATGCAGACGCTATAATCATCCATGCCATGCGCATGTCTTGACATTCAGTTGCTATCAGAACAAACCTTTTCTTCTACAGCAGACTGTATGTGAAAAGCTGTCTGAGGTGTTGACCAACGCTTGTGTTCGGTATGATGTGGCTTTGTGGGTATATGTATTTATGCCAGAACATGTGCATTTGCTGATCTGTCCACGACAGAAGGAATACTCGATTTCCAAATTTTTGTTGGCTGTCAAACAGCCCGTAGCCCGCTGGGTCTTGAGATTTCACAAACAACATCAAACGCAACAGCTTCAGCAAATGGCCACCGGACAGAAAAAACAACTATATCGATTCTGGCAGGCTGGAGGTGGATATGATCGCAATATCATCAGCCGAGATACGGCATTGAATGCGATAAACTATATTCATTCGAACCCATTGCGGCGAAAACTGGTTGAGCATCCTGGGGATTGGTATTATTCCAGCTATAAGGATTGGAAAACAGACAAAAAAAGACTTATTGAGGTGGATAAAGAGAGTTTTTACCGTATCTGAACATAAAAGAATACACGGCCAAGCAGAGCTTGACCGTGCCACCCACTTATGTGAATGTTATACCAACTCTTAAACCAACATAGCAACGGCCTGATCGGTAAGGGCATAGGGCAGGTATCGACAACCGCCCCAACTTGAGGTACCGTTTTGGTGCCTCAAAACCTTAGTCTCGTCATCGTTCCATATTTTTTGCCGGTTACTGTTTTTTGATGACATCGGCCATTGAATACAGGGCTGGCTCTTTATCCATCAGCCATTCTGCGGCGCGGATCGCACCTTTCGCGAAAGTATCCCTGCTGGTCGCATTGTGCGAGAGAGTTACCGACTCACCATCTGTGGCGTAAATTACCGAATGCCGGCCGATAATATCGCCTGCGCGGACGGCGTGGATGCCGATAGTGCCCTTTTGGCGAAGCGCATCACTGCCTTTTCGGCCGTGCACGAGGCAACCGGGGAAGTCCATTCCGGATGCCCTGGCTATCTTCCCGGCAAGGGCCAGGGCGGTTCCGCTGGGCGAGTCTTTTTTGTGTTTGTGATGGGACTCAATCAGTTCAATATCATAAGAATCGCCAAGTGTTTTTGCGGCTTTTCCAACCAAATCGAAGAGCAGGTTCATACCGATACTGAAATTGCTTGCCCGAACGATTGGGATTTTTTGGGAGGCTGTCTGTATTTTGTCAATTTGGTCCTCGCTTAGGCCTGTAGTGCCGGATACCAGGGCGATATTATTGTCCGCACAATACTCAATTACGCTGTCGGCGGCTTGGGGAAGCGAGAAATCTATCATAATATCGGCTTTTTGGCCGAATTCGGCGGTAAGTTCCACGCCCAGCGGCTCAATTGCTGCCAAAGTACCCACATCTTTGCCAATATCGGGATGACTGGCCATATCGCAGGCGGCGACGAGTTTTAGTTTATCCGAGCCTGCGGCAAGGGCAATAAGCCGTCTGCCCATGCGCCCGGCTGCACCGTTGATAATCAGTCCATATTTCATAAGAATCGCCCTTTTTCTTTCAGGAATATACCCGCATAGCCGATAAGTATATCAAGCCGGACAAAAATCACAAGAAATTTGGACCAGTTTTTCTTGACATATTAAATCGGCCGGTATAAACTCAACTTGTGGCTTGGGGGGGTTGTTAAAAAATAATGGTTTTTGAATTTTTTAGAAAAAGGGAGGTATTAAAATGCTAAAGCGATTTGTAACATTAGTGGTACTGGCGGCGGTTGCGGTTTGCGTGATGTTCTCAGCGGGCTGTGAGACGGAGGCGCAGAATAGTGCCCTTCTGGGTACCGCTATCGGGGCAGGTATAGGGGCCCTGGCTGGCGGGGACACCGAAGGGGCACTTATCGGCGGGGCTATCGGCGGCGGGGTTGGTTATATGGCTGGTAATGAGTCAGAGAAGAAGAAAACCCAGCAGAAAACCCAGCAGCAGATTGCCAATATCCAGGCTCAGCAGAATGTCGTTACCGTCTGGATTACAAACAGCAATGGCTCACAAACACCGGTAAAACTTACAAAGGATGGACCCGGATACATCGGACCAAGAGGCGAACGCTACGCTTCTATGCCGACAGAGGAACAGCTAAAACAGGTTTACGGAATGTAAACTTGCGAATTTGCTGTGCTGGTTGATATTTAGAACGGACGGTATGATGTCTCATCACGGTCAGGTTCCGGCTTTGGTCTGCCAGGCCATTCCATAAAATCAAAGAGGAATTTGCAGCCCTGACGAATCATCGTGCCCGGCATACTCGGAAACATCTCGAATGCCCCGATGACCTCGTTGTCGTACTTTTCCAGTCCTTTCAGCAGGTATGTCCAGTTTTCCCTTTTCATTCCTCCCCTTATGCCCGGCGGTTCATGATCATCAATTTGGCCGTAATTGTCGGTCAGGTGCAGGTAGGTGGTTTTCGGTGCGAGTTTGTCTACATAGGTTTGAAAGTCATTTTTCGGGTCCAGATGAGCGAAACCGCAATCAAGGCAAAAACGAACAGAGTCGAATTTGTCCCCAACCTCCAATATTACCGGCAAAGAGCCCGTCTCGACACAGAGCATGACCCCGTTATCTTCGGCCATTTTTACTACCTCAGAGGCAAAGTTCCAGTCTGCAATGCCCAGTTTGTCGGATACGCAGAGGCTCTGGAGGTTGGCCACTATAGGTGCTGAGAGCATCCGGGCACACTGGATTTGCTCAAGCCACTCTTGTAGGGTCGGACCATCGTGGCGGGAGCTAAGGCAAACCGACATTCCCTTTGTGGCTTCCTGAAGCCTGGTCCAGTTCCTCTTGATGTATCTGCACTCGTTGTCGCCCTTTCTCGTGGCCCATAATTCGACACCGAAACCCAAAGATTTAAGATATTCACACTCCTGTTCCAGTGAAAGATTATGTTCCCTCCACCAGAAGACCATGGTCGAAATGACATATTTAATCTGCATAAATCCAGTTTCCAGCCGAAGTTAGATGTTTTTTGAGGCCGATATAGCCATAACTTTACGCGCTTTCCTTATACCGCTTATCGGCATCGGAAGCAAGTGGAGCTTGAAATTTTGCTAAAAAAAGGAGGATTTCGAAAAATTTTATTGAAATCGGGCCGTAAATCGATAACATACAGAGCTTGAGTGTTTTGGAGAATAAAAGAATGAAAGACAAGATTCATCCGAAGTATGGTGTCGTAAAGGTTCGTTGTGGTTGCGGGAATACATTTGAGACCCGTTCAACCGCCAAGGAAATTCGTGCGGATATTTGCTCGATGTGTCATCCGTTCTATACGGGTAAGCAGAAATTTGTGGATACTGCCGGTCGTATCGAACGGTTCCAGAAGAAATACGGCGACAGCTATCTAAAGAAAAAAACCGATAAAAAGTAGCTATCTTACAGTTTACAATTTGCGCTGTTGGTCATGATTAAACAGGTTATGTATCAGCAGCGTATTTTTTTTATCCTTAAAGATAGTAATATCCAATCGTAAAAAGTATTCATCACAGCGCGGAAAAGATTATGGCCAAAAACTCTGACAGTTTCCTTTCAAAACTTGACGAAACCGAGGCCCGTTACAGCCAAATCGAACAGCAGATGAACGATCCGGCAATAGCCGGCAATCCCGATAAGATAATTCCGCTGAGCAAAGAAGAAGGTAAGCTCCGCCCGATAGCCGTTAAGTATCGACAATATAAAAAACTTTCCAGCGATATAGAAGATGCCAGAACGCTTCTGGAAGAAGGGGGCGACGAAGAATTAGCCGAACTTGCCAGACAGGAAATTGACGAATTTACCGTGCAAAAAGATGCGCTCATAGAAGAGATTAAAGATAGCCTTGTGATGGCCGACGATGTCACGACTGACTCGATTATTATTGAAATTCGGCCTGGAACCGGCGGTGATGAGGCGGCAATCTTTGCAGGCGATTTGTACAATATGTACACTAAATATGCAGAGAAGAATAATTTCAAGGTTGAAACACTTTCCTTTGCTGCTACCGAGAAGGGTGGCTATCGTGAAGTGATAATGAATATCAAGGGAAAAGGGGTCTGGTCATTGTTCGGCTACGAAGGGGGCGGCCATCGAGTACAAAGGGTTCCGGAAACCGAGACACAGGGGAGGGTGCATACCTCGGCGGCGACGGTTGCAGTGTTGCCGGAACCGGAAGAAGTTGATATTAAGATAGACCCCGCCGATGTCCTTGAACATGTCAGCAGAGCCGGCGGACCGGGCGGACAGAGCGTTAATAAGCTCAACAGCGCAATCAAGCTTGAACATGTCCCTACAGGAATTACCGTTAGTATGCGAGACGAAAAGAGCCAGCATAAAAACCGTTCAAAGGCGTGGCGAATCCTGCGAAGCAGAATATACCAGAGGCACATACAAAAAGAAGCACAGGAGCGAGCCAGGGAAAGAAAGACAATGATAGGCTCCGGAGACCGGTCGGAAAAAATAAGGACATATAATTTTCCGCAGAACCGCTGTACCGACCACAGGATTAAGCTGTCGCTATACAGCCTGGATAAGGTTATGATGGGCGAGCTGGACGAGATCGTCGCGGCACTGAAGGAACACGACAAACAGCAGCGGTTAGAGAATTTGTAAAAGAAAGGCAGAGGGCAGGGGAAAAAATGAACATCCAACACTCAACAAGGAACAGCCAATGTCCAAGGAAAAAAAGATTCCGCGTGTGCAGAACCTGCTTCGCAGAACCTGCACACCCTACCGACTGGATCCCCGCTGCCTGGGGCACAAGCTTCGCGAGGGTGACAAGATGGGGATGAGGGTATGTTGGGCTTGAGCTTTAACATTTAATTGCAGGCGGTACAGTAAGAATGATAATCGTCGTTACAGGAATGGTTGGTATAGATAAGAAGCAGTACCTGAATCAGGTCTGCGATATTGCCGCTGGTTTCGGTAAGGAGGTGGTTGTTTGTAATATCGGTGATGCGATGTATGCAGAGGCACCGGATATTGCGGAAGGCAGAATTCTGGATATTCCACTGAAAAGACTCCACCAGCTCAGGCGAAGCGTTCTTAAAGATATAATCGCCAAATCGAAAACGGCTGAAAATCTTATTGTCAATACCCATGCGACATTCCGCTGGCGACACGGCCTGTTTCCCGCATTCGATTTCGACCAGATCCGGCAGCTCAACGCCGATATGTATATCTGCCTTATTGACGGTATTGATGCCCTGCATGTCCGGCTGACGGACGGACATCCGATGCGTCACAGCCTGAAGGACCTGATGGTCTGGCGCGAAGAGGAGATACTGGCCACTGAGATGATGCGTAACGGTACAAATGAAAAGGCACTCTATTACTGCCTTGCCCGCGGATTTGAGAATACAACAGCTGAAACTTTTTTTAGACTTGTGTTTGAAAAAAAACGCAAAAAAGCTTATCTTAGTTTTCCGATGACCCATGTGGCAGATCTTCCTGAGGCAAGGAGGCAGATTGACGAATTCAGGAGTCAAATGAAGAAGTTGCTTACTTCTTTCGACCCTGCCGACCTTGAAGAGGCGTATCTGCCGTACCATGCCGATATGGCCATTAAAAACGGCAATGACACCGTGGAGATAACGGCAGTTGGAAGAAAGATTAAATTAGACGCTGGTGAGATAAAACGGATCGAATCGGATATTAGCAGCCAGATATACGCACGGGACTTCGCGTTGATAGACCAGGCCGATATGATAATCAGTTTTATACCGGAACTGGGCGACGGAAAGGCCGCGATTTCCAGCGGTGTCGAAAGGGAACTCCAGCATGCCCACGAGGCGGCAAAAGAGGTCTTCGTCATATGGGCGGCAAAGGCAGCGCCTTCGGTTTTCGTAACACAAACGGCAACGAAAGTTTTCAGGACAGTCGATGAAGCAATGGAATATTTTCAAACGAGGAGTATGAAACAATGAAGGGGTAATGAGTAATGGCGAAAGTAACGATTACGATGACATCCGGTACAACCGGACAGGTACCGGTAAATATGGACTATATCGAATATATTTCGGTCGATTAAATTGATACCAGAGACAAAACAACAACTTGCAGGTATGATTGACCATACACTTCTTAGTGCGACGGCGACGCTGTCTGATATAGAGGCCCATTGCGCAGAGGCGGTCGAGTATGGCTTTTACAGTGTCTGTGTGCCTGGACGATGGGTTTCCGTGGCAGCCGATATTCTCAAAGAAACACCGATAAAGATCGATGCCGTCGCGGGATTTCCATTCGGCGCCGATACTACCGCTGCTAAAGTGGCCGATGCCAAAGAGATGATAGCTGCTGGGGCTGATGAGATTGATATGGTCGCTGACCTTGCCTCGATCATAGATGGAGATAAAAAGTATTTAGCCAATGACCTTTCGGCGATTCTTAAAGTTTGCCGCTCCTTCCGGCCAGCGGTTACACTGAAAGTTATTATAGAATCCGCGGCACTTACCGATGAACAAATTATTTTCGCTTGCCAAACGGCACAACAGGTCCGAGTCGATTTTATAAAGACAGCGACCGGACTTAATCCGGCTGGCGGCGCAAGGACAGAAGATATCCAACTGATGGCACAAAGCGCACCTGGATGTAAAATAAAGGCGGCAGGCGGGATAAAAACAGCTACGCAGGCAATCGATATGATAGCCGCGGGGGCATCGAGATTAGGAGCCTCTGCGTCGGTTCAGATAGTAAATCAGTTTGCGGGAATTGGGTAATGAAAGCGGTCAACTGCAAATTGTATCACAGGACAATCGACACTGCCGTGGCAGCTAAAGCTGTAACTGAAGCAGTCAGTCGAAGAAAAGCCCCTTTAATCCTCGGCGGAAATTCATCAGAAACAGAGGCAAACAGGTTCAGCTATTGGGCCTTTGAGCCAGTTGAGGTTTTTGCATTTTCCACAGGCGATGAAAAACCGTTCGAAAAGTTAGAAAAAGCACTTAACAAATACGAACTTAATAACAACTCCGCTGACGATTTACCGACAGGTGTATTTCGATGCGGATGGGCGGGTTATTTTAGTTATGAACTTGGCAGGTATATCGAAAAAATTCCACAGACAACAATAGACGATATTGGTATGCCGATAGCTTGGCTGGGCTTTTATGACAGTGTGATTTGTTACGACCGTATCGATAACAAGTGGCATCTGATTTGTTTGGAAATTGAAAATGAAGATATTACCATTGATGATAAACTTGGCAAACTCGAAAATTTGATTAAAGAAGCCGAAGCAGTATCTTATGATACCGGCTGGCAGTGCGGGATTGCCGCTGACATTGACATCGGCTCGTTCGACTGTAATATGGACAGGAGATATTACAATTCCGCACTGAAAAAAATCAGCAAATATATTTACGATGGCGATGTCTATCAGATTAATTTTTCACAACGGTTTGAATGTGAGTACTCAGGGGAGGCGATAGATTTATATCACTGGCAGAATGAGTTTAATCCAAGTCCGTATGCGGCGTTTATTGGGACCAATGATTTTGCGATAGTGAGCGCATCGCCGGAGATGTTTATCACGATAAATGACGGAATTATTTCGACCAAGCCAATTAAAGGTACTCGCGAACGCCTGACCAATCATCCGCAGGCCGAGCGGATAAATAAGATAAATTTTAATGAGCTTGTCGGCAGCGAAAAGGAACAGGCCGAACTTAATATGATAATCGACCTTGAACGGAACGACCTCGCCCGGATTTGTGCGGCTGGTACGAGAAAAGTTACCCAGCCGCGTACAATAGAGGCCTATCCTACTGTTTTTCATGCTGTTGCGACTATTGCGGGAAAGCTTAGGGAACCAAACAGCCCATCAGTTTTTTGTGATGTATTGAAAGCGACTTTTCCGGGTGGCTCGATTACCGGTGCGCCAAAGATTCGCTCGATGGAGATAATAGATGAGCTTGAACCTACCGCCAGGGGCGTTTATACCGGCAGTATAGGATTTATCGGTATTGACGGGTGCTGCTGTCTGAATATTGCGATAAGGACGATTGTTGCCGCCGGCGGAAAAGCCTATGCACAAACAGGCGGCGGAATAGTGGCAGATTCCAGGGTCGATGCCGAATGGGAAGAAACCATTACAAAGGCGGCGGCGTTGCTTAAAGGAATCAGCGGCGTAAAAAAACAGTGGGCGGCAGGCAAGCCGATAGGATAAGTTTTATGGCAAAGGTATATTTGAACGGTGAGATACTTGACTCTGTGGATGCGAAAATATCCGCAGACGACAGCGGACTGCTCTACGGAAGCGGCCTGTTCGAGACTATGCGAGCCGATGGTGGAAAAGTTTTCGCTATCGACGACCACCTGGAAAGACTTTTTGCCAGTGCCGATGCTATCGGTATCAATAATCCATACAACAAAAAGTATATGACCGAGGCGATCTATCAAACGCTAAAGGCCAATGAGCTTGATGATGCAAGATTGAGATTGACTCTTACCGGCGGGCCCATGACAGAGGGCCAAAAACCCGAACCGACACTTTTGATTACCGCTACAAAACTCCAGCCATACCCTGCCGAATATTACCAGAAGGGCGCGACGGCCATCATTACAGACGCTCGGCAGAATACCACCGATCCGCTCTGCGGACATAAGACGACAAACTTTTTTGCCCGGCTTATCGTCCTTCAGGAGGCCCGCAAAAAATCAGCGGCAGAGGCACTATGGTTCACCATGGATAATCTCCTTGCCGAAGGATGTATCAGTAATGTTTTTCTCGTTAAAGACTCGGTAGTTTATACTCCAAAAGCCGGCACGCCCGTTCTGCCGGGGATTATGAGAAAGACGGTTTGCAAAATTGCAGGCGCCGAAGGGATAGAACTTACAGAGAAGGACCTTGTTATATCGGATTTGTTAGGAGCCGATGAGGTTTTTCTGACCAATGTGATTATGCGTATCCTGCCGATTGTCCTGGTCGAGGCACATGTCGTTGGCGATGGCAAACCAGGGGCGGTTACGAAAAAACTGAAGGAACTCGTTGAAAAAAAACTAATCCGCAGGAGTATGAAATGAAGATAGAACAGATTGCAAATGAGATTGAAAAAATAGCGCCGTCGCAACTTGCTCTTGACTGGGATAATGTTGGCTTGCTCGTCGGCGACAGCGGGCGCAATGTAAAAAATATCCTGCTGACGATTGATGTAACCAGCGATGTGGTCGCGGAAGCAAAAAAACTTAAGACAGATTTGATACTAAGCTACCATCCGGTTATCTGGGACGGCCTGAAGACCGTAACAAATACCGGCCCGGGAAGTGTGGTTTATGAACTTATTCGTGAAAAGATTTGTGTTTACTCGATGCATACCGCCTTCGATATCGTCCGCGGCGGAGTGAACGATTTATTGGCTGAAATTGTCGGCATTGCCGATGCCGAACCGATAGGCGATTATGTAGAGATCGACAGCGAAAAATATTACAAGGTAACTGTCTTCGTTCCGTTCAAGTCGGTCAATGATGTTGCGGAGGCTATGTTTGATGCAGGGGCAGGGTCGATTGGCAACTATTCCAGGTGCAGTTTTCAATCGGAAGGGGTCGGGACATTTCTGCCATTGGAAGGGGCAAGGCCAACAACAGGCAAAAAAGGAAAACTCGAACAGGTCGATGAAATAAAACTCGAATCGATAGTACCTGCTGATAAATGTGCCGCGGTCATTAAGGCGATACATCTTTCCCATCCGTACGAGACTCCTGCATTTGATGTGTTCCGCCATTACGATATTCAGGGCAAATTCGGGTTAGGCAGAATAGGAAAACTTGCGGAGCCTACCCAGCTTTCAAAAATAATCGCAAACATCAAAAAGGTAACAGGTGCAAAGACAGCAGGGATAATTGGCAAAGAAAACCGGCTGGTAAAAAGTGCGGCTGTTTGTGCAGGCTCCTGTGGAAAGATTGTCAATTCGGTGATTGCGGCAGGGTGTGATTTGTACCTTACAGGCGAGCTGAAACATCATCAGGCACTGGCTGGGCGAGAAGCGGGGCTGACCTGTATCTGCCTGAGCCATACGGTTTCTGAACGGTTTGCATTAAAAAATCTTGCAAAGCGCTTGAAAAAACCGCTAAAAGATGTGACAATAAGACTGAGCAAGAAAGATACGGACCCTTTTAACTGGACAAATTTATGACAGATAAACCAAACGACATCCAGGCCTCCGACGAGGACGAACAGATTAACGACGAAGACCTTATGGAAGAGATTACCAGCCTTCAAGAGCAGGGGATCCTTGAAGAGCCTGACGAGGATGATGAGTTTTCTAATGATATCGCCGGCGATGAAGACGAAACGATGGATGAGGATGATGATTTCGCCGATGGGATGGATGTTACTGTTGAATCGGTGATCGAAGCCGTCCTTTTCGCCAGCGATGAGCCGTTGAGCGCCCAGAGACTTGTTAATATCGTCGATACCGGCTCGGTTAAGCAGGTTCGACAGTGCGTTGAGAATCTTAACCAGAAGTACGATGACGGCAATTTCGCATTTCGCATTGAGCAGCTTGCCGGCGGATACCAGATGATGACCCTTAGCACATATAACATCTGGCTCAAAAAGCTCCTGCGGGCTCGCACCGATACCAAACTCAGCCAGGCCGCCCTTGAGACTCTTGCAATCATATCGTACAAACAACCGGTTATCCGGGCCGATATTGAGGCTATTCGCGGGGTGGCGGCAGGTGAGATGATTCGCTCACTTATGTATAAGGGGCTGGTTAAGATAGTCGGCAGGGCCGAAGTGCTCGGCAGACCGATGTTGTACGGTACAACGAGGAAATTTCTCGATTCTTTCGGTCTAAATACCCTCAAAGACCTGCCGAAAATAGAAGAACTCAAAAGACCAACGTTTTAGTATAACAAGTCTTTAATGAGCCATTCCCAGCCGTCTCAGTGTTGCCCTCGCCCAGCGGATTGAACGAAGCTGAGCAAAAATGAGCAGCAGCAGTACAATTGCCCACAGCCCGGTGAACCTCAGATAGAAAAGAATGGTTTCCAGTGTAGAATCAGTGGCGGCTTGTCGGCAAAGCAGTTCAAACGGCATATAAATCGCACCGTAAACTACTTTTGAAAAGCAGCACTGCCACGGTAGAAGGAAGGCCATCGCAAAAATAGACTGCAAAAATGCCCTCGATATATGGTTAATCCCGCCCAGCCTGCCAACCAGTGAGATTTTGATACTTATGAGCAGACAAATGCAATAGAGGAAAACCGTAATAATAAGGATGAAATTGCAGCATTTGATGACAGTGGCGACCTGCCTGCAGGTCGGCTGGGGGATTTTGAACTTCTTTTTTGTTTCAACCTCGGCAGGCCCTGCGGCTTCGGTGGGCTCAGGAGTTTTGACCTCAGTTGGTTCGGTAGCCGGGGCCGGGTTTTCCGCGGGGCCAGCGGCCTTTTCAGTACCGGAAACGGCTATTACGGCCTGGTTGGCGATCGTATTCATAGTGGCAACCTTACGGGCCGCAAGAGAACAAACGGCACATTTTGCCTCAGATGCGATACATACTCCTGCCTTGCCGCATGGGTCGGATTTATCGATGAGTCCGGCGCAATTTGCCCAAAAGATGGCTTGAGTGAGCAGAAGACAAATCAGGGCTACTATAAACAGGAAGTTTTTGGCACCTTTAAACGCACTGACCGCCTCAAGACAATCCGTGGTATTGACAATATCTACCTGATTCTGGCTATCATTCATTTTCAAGTCTCCCGAATATCTGTATTCTGTATTCTGGTTTCTCAAACGGGATGTGCGACCATGATGAAAATATGATACGAACGATTCAGTTGGATTGCAATTTATTTTTTTGTCGAAGTGACACTTGGGAGAATCCGTTGAAATTCAATTTTATCTTTAGTGCGATTCCATAAAGGGTATATTTTTAAGTTTGAAGATTTTTTATGACGATTCAGAACAGATTAGTCGCAACAATAACCGCATTTTATTTGACGAACTGTTAGTTCCTTGCTATAATCTTTTTTTGATGCTCTTTTTCTTGGACAAGAAGTTTTTCAGGTTTAACGACCCGAAAGAGCCCAAAACATAAGTTTCTGAGTAATAAAGACTTATTGCATACGGGCCCGTAGCTCAGTTGGTTAGAGCAGTGGACTCATAATCCATTGGTCGGAGGTTCGAGTCCTCCCGGGCCCATTAGATTTTGAGGATTCCTCCGGTTTCACGATTGGGGGTGGGTATGCGCACTCTTGGATATATTGGGATATTGCGCCTTTGAGCGGCACCACATCTGTTCCTTCACACTTTGTACAAGGGGGCAGTCAGTCTGGAAATATCTTTTACGGTTCCTTTGCGAAGGCGAGTGCTGCTGGCGGCTCCGAGGAACCGTCACCCACAATGACAATAAGCCTCCCTGATTTAACAGGATTCACTGACCTTCAGTTGACTGTGGCTCTCGCCGCACCTGAAGGAATATGGGAAAGCAGTCATAGAGACAGCCTATATATTACTGGGACAACAGGACTGATTGACAGTTTCCTACCCCCTGCGAGACCTTCTTCTCTTCGTAGCCAAGTTCATTCCAGAAACCTCCTTCTTGAGTTTCAGGACTTTGAATACATTATCGATAGTGACTTGAGTTCACTAACTTTCACGTTTGCCAGCACAGATTACCCCGAGGTGATAGGGATTGATTCTGTTAGAATTACGGGCAAACCCATCCCCACACCCTCTGCAATTATTCTCGGCAGCCTCGGTGTAGGTTGTGTTACTTGGCTACGCAGACGGAGGGCGTTGTAGATTTACTTCTCGGCCTCGGTGCGGTGATGTTAAGAAGGAAACAATAACTTAATCCAAGAGGAGCAGGAAAATGAAGAATAATATAGGTTGGGTAATAGCGTTGATTCTTGTTGTTTTTTTGGCGGCTGGAATAGGTAGTCAAACAAAAAAAGCTTCAATTGGTAGATTCCAACTGTACTTTGGAGAAATCCTTGAAACAACTTCTTCGGCTTCAGCAGAAGAATCTGGGGAGATAAAGGAATCAAGAAAAACAACTCCCGTATGTATCAGACTGGATAGCCAGACCGGCCAAACTTGGATATATGAAAAAAACTTCACAGTAATTTCATTGGGTAGCAGTACAGGTTTTCAGAAAATTGATGGTTTCAGGCTAATGCCATTTGAAGACACAGTAATTGGTGGCGATGATGTTATAAAACAAAATACCTTTGCTAATCCTGGTACACTGCATCCTCTGGATTGGATACGGTATCGTTTTCCATACTATGCAGAACTGAATAATGAGGAACTTGTGAAATGGTTACACCGAAGTCAACAATCTTATCGAGATGTGCCCTATGAGAAATTTAGAAGTAATATGCTTAATCCAAAAGAAAAACCAACGAAGAAAAAAACCAAACTGATACTTGATGAACCTAAGCAGGGTATGTTTGATGATTTGCTCCAAGAATCGCCGAACCGACGTTGATATGGCTGTCATACAACCTATTTCCAAAAATCTGGCCTTAAAATCCGTCAAATCTCGCCTCCGTCCCTGAACCGTGCAGTTTAGTATAGTTGACTCTCGGTGCTATTCTCTGCCGTAGAAAGCGGTAGGGCGGTCTAATCCCGAAAAACCACCCCATGCTGGAAGTTATGACCTCGATTCCCTGAGCGGCCCCTGCGCCACAGTTAAGCTCCCATAAACGACTATCGGGACTATTTGTCCAACCCTCAGTTTACCCCCCTAAAAAGCGGCGTTTTTGATACCGTAAAGGCCCTGTTTTTTAAGTTAACTGTGGCGCACCAGCCTTTCTTTTTTTGCCTTTTCCTGCGGTATGCCTCAACCCGTTCTTTTCTGTAGAGGCCCCTGATGGGGGTGTTTGCGCGCCAGATTGGACGCTGTAAGGACGAACCGCCCACAACGGACACGACAAAGCAGGATAATCCCGAACCTCCAACCCCCTAAAAGTATCTACATATATCACTATGTACTTCGCTTCTTTTGCTGATATTGGGCCATAATGCGAGTTTTCTCCCGCTATACCAAAACCCTAAATTTCACGGAATTAGAGTCATTATTTACAATGTCTTACAAAGAATTTTTGGGGGTGCTTTGACACTTAAAAAGGGATTATTGTGTGAAATTATGTGCATATATTTTAATAGCCAAACTACTATTGAGACCGTACGCCTTATGGGCATCCGGATTCAATATCCGGATGACACAAAAGGATTGTCTTACATAAACATCTATAAAATATACCTTTATGCCATGAGCCGCTTTTATGTTCCACGCTAAGTCTCCATAATGACACCATTTTATATTGATCTTACCATGCTTTTCGGCTTGATTTGCACTCCTAATGATAAATTGACATTGATGAACTATCGTGAATCTTGACAAATCCTCAGAAGTGCAAGTATAATGGCCGAATAAAGAGTATCAGGGAAGAATCATTGTTTTGTAGTTTCTAACATGTCAGGATACTGATGGTAGACGATCAATTATCACAATCTACTGAAGCGGCTTTGATCGAGCGAGTTAAGGAATTAACGTGCCTTTACGGGATTGCTCAGGTTGCTGCCCAGCCGGGCATATCGCTGGAAGAAATTATTCAAGGAATTGTCGAACTCCTTCCTCCTGCCTGGCAATACCC
>SDBT01000030.1_pt1 | contig 163163 bp, 167 predicted proteins | sample 2277101 | NCBI WGS metagenome assembly SDBT01 (sample SAMN10404973, study PRJNA504765) | marine sediment metagenome | isolation source: marine sediment core GS10_PC15, 103 cmbsf | place: Arctic Ocean: Southern Knipovich Ridge | collected 2010
ACAATATATAAAGACGCATCTAATGCTGATATCAGAATAGAAGATACCCCAAAATTAGTTTTGGAAAATATAGCAGCTCATTATAAGGGTGGAGATGTTGAGATTCGTTCTGACCAGGTTTTAGAAGTTGTTGAAACTTTAGCAAAGTCTCTTAATATAACTGCAAATATGGACAAAGCTAAATTAACTGAGTCTTTGATAGTTGTTCGAGATAAAGCTCTTGCTAAAGCAAATGATTTAAGTATGTCTCTTGAAGAGATGGCAGATGGATTTGATAAATTTGATTGGGTAGTAGCTAAGGAGCCTATAGATGATAAATTAAATACAGTTTCTTCAACTTTAAAGGATTTTGTTTCTGCAGCAGCAGATATTCTTACGAGTACTTCTCCGACTAGTGTTGACACTATGGCTACTCTAGGGAAAATAAGTTCTAAAGAGAGTCGTCCAGGAGCTATAGTTACACAAGATATAGATAAAGTTGTTCAAACTACTTTTGCAGATACTGGTTTGTCTAAAGGAAAATTCGATGATTTTAAAAATACTCTTGTGTCATCGTCTTCTGATATTTTAACTACGTTGGAAAAACAATTCAAAGATGGATTATCCCCTAAAATAGCGAGTAAATTTGCTCGTCAAGTACCTCGTATGTTTGATGCCGCTAGGGGAGCAACATTTGTTCCAGAAGGAGAAAAGAGAGAAGCTTACCTTAAGGAAAAGGCCAGTGATATTCAAGGGACTTTAGAAAGGGCGACTGGAGAAAAGATAGAAGTATCTCATATACAATCCATGTTAAAATCTATGGGTAAAGCATTGCAATTACCTGTTGATTCATTGGGTATGGTAGAGAATAGTGTTACTGAATACTCTGAGGGACTTCAAACTCTTATTATGCGTAGCATTAAGGGGCTTAATGAAAGTAATATAGATGTGGTCGGTTTATCGGCTAGATATTTACTTGATGTTTCTCCTATTACTGATCTTGTAAACGAACTTATAAATGAGATCCCTGGAGATTTTACTATAAAGAATAAAGCAGCATTGCTTAATAGTCTTGTTAATCTTCAAGATGCATTCGATGAGAATATTGGGAAAGGGGCCAGGGCGGTAGATATTTTGTTGCCTGATAAACTAGTTGTTCCTAAAAAGGATGATCAAAAAGTTACATTTTTTGATAGGGCTAAAGACTGGTTTAGTTCTATGGTCCCAGGGCCAAAGCCAACCGAACCTCCTGCACCTCTAGTTTCTATTCCATTAGAAGATGTCCCAAGTATAGCAAGAGAACATATGCCGACTACTTCTCTTGAATATAAGCCACCAGGAACTGGCGAATCTAAGAAAACAGCAAATATTATTAAAATTATGCAAAAAATAAATGATGATGAGAGAAAGAAGTTAACTGATCTTCAAGAAAATTATCTTAGAGATACTGAAATATTATATGGTAAAGATGCAGATACTGCTCCCGTAGGGTTTAACACTTTAGAAGTTAAAGCAGGAGTATATGGCAAGGGAGATAAGGCTTACCAAAAGGCCATAGATGCAGGTTATAAAGTTATTAATAAGGCACAGAAAACTTATAATGCTTCAATAGAAGATATAAATAGTTGGGCTGGAGCCTGGACCTTGCCAGATGATGGAGGATTAACAGCAACGCAGAAACAGATAGATCAAGGAGACGTTGATGTTAAGAAGCTTTTGGAGAGTCCTGCTGCTATGCTTGTAAAAGCAGAGAGAGCATACAAAGAAAGTGGTTCTAAGGAAGACAAGGCGGCTGTTAAAGTTGCTGAGGAAAGGGCTTTAACAGAAGCAGGTAAATTGATGGGGTCTACTATCACATCTGCTTTAGTTGATATCAGGGAGCAAGGAGAAGCAGATATAACCGCTGGGCAGGTTTTGCAGAGGGACATTGTAGCTCCGCAGAAAGCTCAAAGAGAACGAGAACAGAACCGTCGTCGCGATGTTGCAGCAGATGTGCAGGCAACAACACTTGCGGGGTCTGATAAAGCACAATTTGCACAGAGATATGCTACCAAACCAGTGGCCATGACCGTTAGGGATGTTGAAGAAAGAAGGGATAGAACAGCGGAGCAGATAGAATTTACAAAAGGAGCTATAGTATCAAGAGAAGATTATTCAGCACAGCTTCAGGCAGACCGAAGTGCAGGAGAAAGTTCTCAGAAAGGACAGGCGGAACTTGCGGCAGCTTTGATAGAGGAAGCAGAACATTACAAGAGAAGAGTTGCGTTCCATAATGCTAGGATTGAAGCTCAGGCTAAAGATACTAATGATATTAGGAGCAGAATAGAAGGAGGGGCCACTCCTGATTCTAACGTTGAGTATGTCCAGAGGGAATGGGATAAAGCTTCTTTGATTCTTTCCGAAAATGAAAATAGTATAAATGCCGTTTTGAGTGCTCACGGAGATGTCCAGTCGAGAATTGCAGACAGTATAGAAGAAGAACAACAAAAATTTGATAGCATAAAGTTGGGAGACCTTAAAGGGGATGACCGAAAATCTGCTGTTGCTATACAAGATCAGATTAAGAGAAGAATACAGCATTTGACTGACATTGGAGATAATAGTAAAGCTTCTGCTGAAGCATTGAGGGCTTCATTAGATGAATTAAACAAGAGCCAGGAGAAGCTTGATCTTGAGGGAAGAACGAGTATGGAGAAAGCTAAGGTTGCTACTGCTGAAGAAAGAGACATCCCTGAATTTCAACAATTTAAAGAAGAAGAAGCAAAAATTAAAGCGGCTAGTATGCCAACTAAAGACGTTTTGGGTCAGGTGGCAGATTATAAGCGTTTTTATCAAACTAGAGTTAAACAAGAACAGCAGGGATTGGCTCAGTATGGTAGAAGATCGGGTAAACCTAAAGGACGTGATCCTGAATATGCTAGAAGAAGAGAGCGTGTCCTAGAAGCTAAGCAGAAGACAGCAGATATATCAAAATCTATGGCTGCATATAAAAAGGCTTCAGGAGAAGATGTTGCTACTACTATGCAAAAAACTGGTTTGACGATGACTGATATTATGAGTGACATAGATAAAGTAGGTGCTGGTAAGGCAGCAGCAGAGTACAAGATTCTTAGCGGCAAAGCAGCCGGGGTAGATGACAAAACTAAAATTCGATTGCTTGGTGAGCATAGAGATAAGATGGGTAAGATGCCTATTCTCCTTGAAGGCGAAGGCATACATCCTAAGGCTACGGGTGGGGCCGAGGTCCCAGGAAAAGCTCCTGATTTTATTACTAAAGGAGTTGGTATTCTTGCTGCGGGGGCCCTTGCGACTTCTAAATTTGTGGGTAAATTATTGCCTGGTGCTGACACCTCTGATATCGTTAATAGACCAGCTCCGGGGGGAGCAGGAGAACCAGGGGTAGCAGGAGAACCAGGGGCAGCAGGAGCAGCAGGTAAGGCGGCAGCAGCGTTGGCGGCAGAGGTTCCAGGAGTTCCAGGGGGAGCAGGAGGAACAGCAGGAGTTCTTGCTAGTATGGAAGAGGGGGTAACTCCAGGTATAGCTCCTGAAGTTTCAGCGATGGTAGCTGCACCTTCTGTTAATACTGCTACTGTTGTATTAGAAAATGTTAATATCTCTTTTGATAATATCGAAGATTTGAAAAATATAGTTCCTAAACTTACTGCTGCGATAAATAAATGTCTTAGTGGAGCTAAAGCCGATATGGGTCTTGATACCTATGGAGATGATAGGCAAGGTGGTCCCTAATTATTATTGATACGGTGTAGATTTTTATGGCATTTGACAATAGACGAACATACCTTTGTTATGATAATAGCGATTTAATCAGAGATGGTTTTATCAAGGCTAGGATCGAGAAAGAATATCTCCCTGTTGATACTTTTAATATTAGGCGTTTAAGAAATCCTCCAAAAGGTGTTAATTATGTGGTTAGACGGGACTCTGTTACTAAGGAAATTATATCAGTCAGAGAAATCAAGAAGCAACTTCCTGCTAGTAAAATAAAAATAGAAATTGATTTCAGTAAGGTGATGAGGGACTCAGTAGTCCATCCCATATCTCCTGGTGCGGTTGCTCTTACTCCAATAGGAGGATTAGTTGGCAATCTTGGCCTTCCATTCATTGGTTTTGGAGGGATCTCTTCTGGTATAACATATTTTACTATACATCTTTTAGATGCAGAAACAAAAATTAATCGTAAAATAACTGTTACACAAGAAATGCTAGATACAGGTATCTGGGTATGCGAAGATGGTTATCCATTATCTGTTTTTGGTATTGTTTCAAGTTATCTCATTGAGGCGACAGAACCAGGGGAAGATGACAGGGTAGTTAATGGTCTTGATTTTGATAGTGGTCCTTCTGAAGTGCCTTATGCTCCTCGTGCAAGTGATTCTGATCCAGAAGGTCAAGCAAATTCAAGAAACTCTAATATAATAGGTAAATATAGCGATGGAGTATGGAGGGGTAGTCGTAAAAAAAAGATATCTGGGGCTACCGATAGTAGCGGTTTATTTGGAGGGAGAGGTATCCCTGATGTAAAATTTGAAAATGTACATTATGATGGTCAACCTCAATTATTTAATAAAATAGTACGAGACGATAGAACATTAAAATTTAGGGGTGATAATTTTGATGCTTCAGGTGGAACAGATTATCCATTCCGAATAAATGGCAGGCCTGGTATAGATGTTACTGACAAGCAAATTAGATTAAATTTGAAAGATGAAGATGGGAAATCGTTATTCGGATTGGGTGATGTATTATATATTACTTACTCTGTAGCATCAGAGAGGCATATGAGGCAAAATCTTAGACATAGAGGGGATATAGGTCAGGGTAATACTATAGGGATTGTTGGGTTCAGAGGAGCTATCAAAAGTGAAGTAGATGCTTTTGATTATCGGTTGATGACATGGAAGGTCCCAAAATTACCGCGTGGCTTAGAAATGGAAAATATTGATGATCTTGGGGATTTTTATACGGAAGATGACGATTATAAATTACCTTTACGTGAATATCTACATATTAGAAATTTGGAAGAAACAGGAGGTGACACATCGAATTTGCATGATACATTAGAAGGATGGAGATTATCAGAAGCTATAACGAATGGCCATGTAAAGAGATTCTGGGCGGCAGATTATAGAGGTATATTCTTGTATGATGATTTTGTGAAACCTCCTAACATTATTCTCCCTGCATCAAGAATAAGGGATAAAGAATGGTTTAGAAGATATTTAGAAAGTTTAGATTTTACATATCCTACAGGACCACTTGATATTGATGGCAACGCTACATATATTAGGAACGATTTAACAAAGAAAATAGAAGATAATATAGATTTAGAGAGAGAATCTGGGTTTTTATTTGACCTAACAGATATATCTAATAGTTTATTATTTGATAGAGAAAAGATTCCATACTACAGATCTTTTGCTAATGCTTTAAAAGATGTAAGTAAGTTTGTAGGGGGTTTTAGTGCGTCAGGAGTGGGTATAGCTCTTCTTGATTTATTGGAGATTGCCGATGCTGCACCTGCTCATATGGAATTAAACTTATATGATTTATCTTATATAGAGTTTTATAATGTTAATGCTCAGCCTACAAAAAGGCATAGCTGTGATGAGCCGTTTGATATAACTTCTTTTAATTATTTTTCTTTAAGTTATGATAGCAATACCCTGGATGGGGGTATGGGAGCATGGTATGATCAGGGACATATCGAGAATGATGTTCTTGGATGGTTGCCGTCTGGTAGTGATATAGAAAGTTACTGGAAGTTGGAAACTCCATATTTTTGTGGGGATTATACGATAAAAAGTAGGGTATATACTGAAAGGGTATCTGGCCCTTCATCAGATAATTTTAGTTGGATATTTGTAGATACTGATCCATTTGTCCCTGATAACATATCTTCTGATGCTCATTATAATTTTGATGAGGCAATGGTTGTTTTCAAAGACGACCTTGTTCACCAGGGGTTATGTTATAATAAGTTTATTGGATCAGCCTTTGAGGGGCATGCTTCTCTTACTGAAGTTGATAGTAGTAAAAGTCATATTAGAGGGGATTATGATCATGATGCCGATATGATAGTCGGGCAGAATAGAATGATAGGTGATTATTTTAGTTATTCTAATGGTATTCCGATTGTTGATGATGTTGTTAAGGTTTGCAAAGATGGTTTGGGAGCAGAATTTTGGTTCTCTGAGGAGATTTATCAAGGTCCTACTTCTTATGGGTTAAATTTTAGTGATGATATACCAAAAGCAGATATCCCAAGACATTGGTTCATAAAAAAATTGACTGTAGACTTTTCACTTTTTGGCTATGATGATTTAACGGAATTAGAAAAGTATGTGTCTTTTTATTTTGAGGGATCGGAGTCTTCTATAAGTGAGATCAAAATGGTTAGGGGAGGAGGAGACATCGATGAGAGTGTTTCTCGTATAGTGATTGATTTTAAGTATTATTACTATGGGCCTTTGCAATTTTTGGGAGAGTTTTGGAAAAAAATGACCGTGTTAAATGTTGAAGCACGATACACGACAGTCGAGGATGCTAGAAATACAACTTCCCTTGATATAGATGATTACAAAATAAAATCAGGTCAAAATGCTGTGGTGTATGATAGTCTTGGTAGATTATTAGTTTTTTATGCGGATACGTCTACTGGAAATATAAATGTAGCACTTTCTTATGATGATGGCAGTGAGTGGATCATACATAAAGATTTGATAAGGTTGATTGATGGAGAATCGGCAGGATTACCACTTGCTATTAAGGATGTAACTCCTGATTATGTTCATTTATTTTACACTATTAATGATAGTTTTTTAATGTATAAAAGAATTAATACAGATTTGTTTATATATGAAGATGCATTTGTGGAAGCTAAAGTCCCTATCTCTTATGACGTTGATGACTACGATCAAGCTTTGATTAGTACTGCTGATCCTCCTCAACAGGATTGGGCTGAAAAAGTTTATTGGGGTGAATATAGTGATAAGGGAAATTTACTTAGGAGATTTCCAAGTTATTTTGTAGCAGGCGATGCTAGTGACCCTTATTTTATAGAGCAACTTAGAATAAGAGATGCTTTAAATGAAGACTATACAACTTCTCCATCAAGTGATGTGAGACAATATCCTCGTTTTGAGTTTGCGGGGAATACATCTCAGATGGCAGATAGTTTTAGGGGAGAGCCTTATGCTGTGTATATGGATGATGAAGGAGTACTTCGTTTATTTATGACGGATAATGGAAAGTTGTCTGTGAAAAGAAGTAATAATTATTTTGCATGGAAATATGATATAAGAGAAGTAGTAATACATAAGGATTTTATTGATGATCGACTAAATAAAGGTATACCAGAAGATATACAGAATGTACAGGTGGTAAGAAATGACTATACTGCGGGACGGACTTCTGTATTGTATTTTCATTTTGGGATGCTGTTCGTGAGACATTTTCAATCTGATTTACTATTTCCCTTTTATGATTCTAATGGGGAGATGAATAACACAGATATGAAAGAGCATCTTGAGATAACGGAAGATACTACTCATTTGCCAATATTCCTTGTAGGAAAAATACCGGAGAGTATATTAACAGCTAGGTTTAATGAGATATCTAGCGGGCAAGACAACTCAGAATTATATATCCATTTCCCGTATGATAGAGATACGTTGGAAAAATTCGATGAGAGATTTGAGGTGGATACGAATACTCAGACTTATTCCTATACGACCAGACAGGGGTTGATAAGAATATTTTATAAGGATAATTTTGGTAACTTAAATGGAATAATTCTTGATGCTTTAAACAAGCCTACTTTAGAAGTAATGAATAAATTTAAGGGAACTTAAGTGACGATTTTTAGAGAAAATATTTTAGAAATAGTAGAAAATTGGGGTGCAGATCTTTCTACTGGAGATCCTCCACCTTTAGAACTCCCATGTAGCCATGTAGATGGGCAGGGGATTCCTATTCCAGGAATTAAACCAGCTATTAATGCAGGGACTATTGAATTGAAATGTTTCATCAATAACGTATGCCCATTTTATAAATCTGGATATAGAGAGGATGGACTTGTTTTTAATGAAGACACTTATAAAAGAATTCAACCTTGGCTACCTGATACTTTAGCTGGTGCTTTGACTGTTACTCCTGGTGTAGCAGGGATGCATTTCAGGCCTAGGCTAGTTTTTAGACATAATTATATATATCATAAAGTTTCTGATGGAGGGACTGCCGGAGAATCAGAGACTGATATAGATCCTAATGCTGATCTATTTACTAATTTCAACGATGACTATGTAGAGATTACTGAATTAGGAGCTACTAATTCTAACTCAGTTCCTGGGGTAGATGAGACAAGATATAAGGCAGAACAAAGTTGGATTGTAGTAAAGAGTATTTTTGATCCTATATGTACTAGAACAGGGACGGCAGAATGCGATGATCAGGCACAATGGGGATACAAAGGGCAAAAGGTATCTGATACTGGAATGAAAGATAGGGACCTTCGTTATGACTATAATTTAAAGTATTATAATGAATATGATGATAGTTGGGAAAAAGTTAATGGTAAATGGAGATTAAAAGCTGGAGAGAGATTACGTATAGACAAGAACCGTGCTCAGATGCCAGTCCAGGAAAGGGTTTTAAGTACTGAAAATGCAGGAGTTCATTGGAGATTAATAAAAAGGACTCCTTTATTCCAGGGAGAAGATTTTTTCATTAGATTCTATAAACAAGCTAATGATACTGTTAGCGACCCTAATAGCACAGATGTTAAAGATGGTATTGAGCCATTCCCAGAAGAGTTCAGTAGATATTTTTCTTTAGATGTTACTAGGGATGACAAATTAAATATCGATGTTAATAATGCGGGGGCCGATGCCGTAATGCGAAAGAGAAATTTTGCTGTTTGTCCTCCTACTATTGGCAATGAGAAACCCGATGATAAAAGTTTCGATTTTCATGATCAAGCATATTATATTATTGAGTTGGGAATGGGGACTTTATATGATCGTTATTTTATTATTATAACTGAAAGAGCTAATCCTATTTTTGTTAATTTAGTCCCTACGGTTCCAATAGCTTCCGGAGTAGAAGATCTTGTGTCTAAGAAATTTTCTGAGTTTACTAAGATATCTGGAGGGCAATTGATTCGTGCAAATAGTTTTGATATGATTGTTAGAAATCATCTTGGGTCTATTGTCATACAATTTAGTGGAGAGGGTATTAATGTCCCGCCATGGGTTATTAAAAGATGGGATTGGGTTCCTGAGATTGATCCTATCTCTCAAGAGCCATTTTTAAAAGATAAAGTTAGAACTATGTTTATTCCAAGGGGTCGTATGGCCATTATGGGTGGGAATATTAGAAGTGGTTTTCTTTTTGGCCCTTTGCAATATTCTACTAAATATGTGAGTATAATCTATCCTCCTAGAGAAGAGATAATGGAGGGAGAAGATGACATGAGATTAGCATTTGGAGCCCTTGCCCCAGAAGAAATTATTGCGTCGGAGACGGCAGGAGCATTTAAAAGTAATCCGTTTTTTCTTCCGACAGAGGGGGAGCATGATATCATGTTTTCATCTACAGATATTTTTTTGCAAGATTTAGGCAAAAATGTAATTCCTGTAGGAGAAGCTATTGTAAATCAGCCTTTGTTCGTTCAGGATGCTCAGTATTATAGCAATTATTATGAATCTGATGATCCTACTAACAATGGGGGATATAGGATTGGTGGTTTTTTTTATGATGAGACGGTAAAAGATTTTTCTGAAGTTGAGGGGGGAAGGACTTCTAATCTTAAAGTTAAAAAATATAGGTTTATAAATGATCCTAAAACAAAGCAGCAGGCATTTGATATATTGATAGGAATGATGGCGGGGGACCATATCTTTATTCTAGGTGTTCAAAGTTCGATCTCCCCCCCTGCTCTTCCACCTTCACAGAGATTAGGTAGTATTCTTTTTTCAAGTGTTCCTAATAATCATTGGTATTTGGAGAGTTGTAAGACACCTATTATGACATCACTTAGGCTAATATCTCATGAAAGTGAGGAAACGAGATGGTCTGATGGTAGTTTTGCGGAACTAGGAATTAATAAAAGTCCGTTAGAGGGAATTAGTCCTTATTTTCTTGATGCTACTGATCATGTGATGTCGTTCAGTGATTCTTGGTCTGCTAACGGGTTCTCTGAGATGGAGCATACTGGTTCTATAAATTTTTATTTGAATAGGGGTATGCCAGTTCCTAATAATGTTACTGATGAGTTGATGTCTTTACAAAATAAAACATTTTATATCGAGATATGGGCAGGTTATACAAGGCCGTGCCCTGATGGTGATAATAGTTATTCAAGACAAAACGATTTTTTCAAATTATTTACGGGTCTTTGTCATGGAGGGGGTATAGATTATCAATATGGTAAAAATGTAATGAGTTGTAAGATAGAAGATTATACAGCGGTATTGAAGGGTTCTAGATTTTTTAATTCTCCATGGTTTGATGGAGTGAAAGATATTAATTGTATTCGTGAAATTATGCAGATGTGTGGTTTTAGAGATGCCGGTAAATATGATCCAGGTAATTTAATTAAGTTTTTATCTGAGAATTCGACTAGTAACAGCCCCAATACTTTTTTCCATAATTTTGATGGGCGTTTGTTTAAAATGGATGCCTATGCCTTGCCAAGTGGGTATAATAGATTAGATCAACCTGCTTTCAAATTTAATGATGGAGATCCATACATGGATGCTGTTCTTAAAATAGCGAAGAGAGCAGGTAAGGTATTTTATTTTGATCAGTTTGGTCTCGCTCATTATGAAAATTTTCAAGATATTATGCAGAGTGATTTTTTAGGAAGCGTTCCTCTAAAACCTTTATATTATTTTACAACTAATCCCGAATTACATGGCGGGCAATTAATTTTTAACAAATTAGAAAGAGATTATGATGTAGCTGGTATTATAAATCATATTAAAGTAATGAGTAACACTCCTGATTTTTACTTATTGATAGGGGATCAGTTGAACTGGTCATCTATGGAAGATCCTGGTTCAGAAGGTTTTATAGGTTATTTAAAATCAAGTTATCAACAGGAAAGTATGTTTGGTTCTAAGGAAGCATTAATGGCAAGTATTAGAAAATATTCGGTTGCTTTTAGACCAAAAATAAAAGCTAAGTTTGAAACATATGGTGTCCCATTGAGAGCCAATGATATTGTTTCAATTAATGGAGAAAATACTAGAGTTATAAAAGTCTCTAATAACATTGTCGCAGAAAAAAATGAATGGTGGATGGAAGTTGAGACAGAAAAATATCAAATTATACAAGCTTCAAATACTATACCGTAAGGAATTATTATGAGAGAATCACGTCAAAATATTTTAGATAATACTTTATCAAAGATGTTTAACACTAATAGAGAGTATATCAGTCAAGAAATTAATAGATTGGCAAGCGTATCCCAAAGATCAACTGAATTTAGAAGAAACGGGACAGGGGATTTCGGAGCAAGGCAAATGGTTAATTTCTTTGGAGAAGATGCTTTTGCTACTATTGGTACTACTATGACATCTACTATAGTCGGATAAGATAGGAGGAATATAATGGGTCAAACTCGCTATTATGGTCTAGCTTTTTTTGATTTTGGGGATCAATTAGATACTAGTATTAATGTTCAAAAAGAAATAGATCGTTTTGTAGTTATAGATAAACAAATGTATGGGCTTTACCGTGTGTTCGGCAATGGGGTTATAGATGGATGGACAGTACAAGATGAAGGGTCTCAAGGAGCTAGGGGCATATCAATTTCTATTTCTCAGGGTGTTGGCGTTATTAATTATATAGCTGCTGAGACTCCCCTCCCCGGTTTTATATATAATTTACCAGTAAATAGTTTGATAGATATTTATGCCGTGCAATCTGGGAGCACTTCTTTAGATAGGTCAATCAACTTTATTTATTCTACTCATACTCTCGTTACTTCTAATGTAGTTAGAATAGCTAGAGTATCAACAGGTTCAAACAGTATTTTATTTATAGATAATAATGTTAGGGATTTAATAGGTTTCGAAGAGATTATTCAAAATGCTATTAATGAGCATAGGCATAGAGGAACACCTTCTAAAATAGATTTGGAAAATGAGGTAAGAAATCAGTTACCTGGAGCAAGGTTAGAAGGTATAGACGCTTCTAAAATAACTAGTGGGCAGTTTGATATAGATAGAATACCATTAGTAGATCATAATGATTTAGAAAACAATGGTCTTTTAACGCATGCTGCTTTAGACTCTTTCGTTCGGACATTATCTCAGAATAATAAAGAATTATTAGGAGAAATATCTAGCGTTAATTTGATGAAGTTGCTATTGTTTTGGAAATATAATTATTCTGATGTCGATGAGCATTTTATTAATGAATTGAGTATAATTCCTGGCATCTCTCTTAATAGTTTTATAGATTTTGATGCTAGCACAGCTAGGATTAATTTGGTAGATAATTGCATTAGTGGAATCCCCGCTCAGTCTGGTATTTTTACGTCTGTTTATTGGAATACTACTTTTTCATTTAATACGGCTAATCTGAAGAATAATGTGGTTATTGCTAATGACACTGTTTCTCTTAGCAGATCAGATCAAGCTGAGGAGCTTATCGCTAATTTCAGTGGTGATGATCCAACAGCTTTTGAGCCTGAAACTTTGATTATAGATGATGATACTTCTGCGGTCATTGTCACAGAGGATACTAACAGAATAGGTAGATTAACTAGTGGATCAACTGAGAACTATTTTTTCAGATTGAATTGGGCATATCCTACATTAGCTAAGAAATGGGAGGAGTTTTATGATGAATTAACGATTAAAGTTAAAACTTCAGATCAAATTCATGGGCCTGTTTATATGTATGTGATTAATGGTTCTAATATCAGCACTAGTTCAGATCCGATTAGAGTTTATGGAGATATAGAAATTGGAGATATCGAAGGTGTTAAAAAGCCTAGCTCATCCTGGACTTTATTAGCACAAGATGAATATATGTCTACTTTTGAAGAGAAGGTGTTTGATATTTCTGGTTTAGGTTTAAATGATGTGAGCCAAATTACTATTTATACAGCCGATAGCGATTTGGTATTTGATATAGATGACATATATGTGAGAAGAACCAATCTTTTTGCTAGTACTGGGACGATTAGATTCAGATATAGCACAGAAGCAGATGTCGTGTTCCATTCGATATTTTATGATGCGATAACACTTGAGGATACTTCTGTATCTATTAGATTTAAATCTTCTAGTGTAGAAGATGGTTTGATTAGTGCTGGATGGTCAGCACCCTTAAGCTCAGGTGACTCAATGGCACTTTCTGGTAGTTATTCTGAAATAGAGGTAGTGATGAATAGTAACGATATTCAAACTTTATCGCCTGTTTTAGAAAGCCTAGAATTGAGGATTCTTGTTGATGCAGATTTTTCTGGTTTTGTGATCGATACTGAGGTAGAATGGGATAGGGGGACTCTTGAGAATGTTAATACTAATGATTCTGTCGAAGCCGGTAAATCTTATTTAGCTATATCAATTCCTATTAATGTGGGGGGAAGATATTTTTCTAAAAGCGGTTCTATAAGTGAAATCAATGATAAGGATATCGGGGTATATGGTTTTAGTGGAAGCTTAATGCCAGTATCTCCTAATCAAGCTAGAGAATGGTCGGCTTCAGCGTCTAGGGGATTCTCTACTGTATCTTCAACTGTGAGAAAATTTAATAATAATTTTTTGATATCTGACTTAAATAATAATAGGGTTGTTGAGGTTGATAGTGCTGGCAATCTGGTAAAGGGCTTTGGTTCTACGTATGCTGTCGATACCAATTTTTATCCTTTGTCCGCTATTTATAATTCTGGAGATAAGATACTTACGATAGTATTTACAAAGCCGGTTGTAGTTGCTGATTTGACTAAGATATATTTTTATTTTGGTTCTTCTTCAATTTATTTATCAGCAGATGATGTGGCACTTAGTAATAATAAGGCAGGGAATAAGATATTAGAAATTCAGTTAGATGATGATACTGCTGTTAGATTAGTGTCTGTTACAACAGATACTTTATCTGTGAATTTTGATAACGGTGCTTTTACTGAGGACATAGTTGTTCCTAGTGGCATGACTACATCTAGCAATGCTATTTTTAGTGCTATAAGTGGGTTGGTTTGTTTTGTCGGAGATTTCACATATATAGATAACATCAGTCATCCTGTTTTTGTTGAGGAAAATAGTGAGAATAACTGGATCATTGGTAATTCATCTATATTTTATATTGATGTTGATAACAATAAAGAAGTCACTAGAACAGTCCCAGATATCGTTGAGATAGATCCAACTGATGTAGCAAATATTGATGGCAAATTAATATCTAATGATATTAAGTTTTCAGATTATTCGTTGGGAGGAATTTATGAATACGCTGATGGAAGATTTGTAGTATCGGGTATATCTGAGGCTAATACTTCTTTGTCTGTTGTTACAGGCGATATTTTAAGAGGACAATATAATCCTGTCCCTGAGAGTATAGAATTTAGGGCATCTGCTATCGATGATTTAAAAGATTATGTAGGAACTGTAGTGGTCATGGACAAAATTAATAGTAGAACTCAAGTATTATATTCTTCTCCTGATGGGTTATATTCGTCTGATGTTGATGGATATGATAACGGTGATTTAATTGTTTCTGAATCTAGTTTTTCTGACTCTTCTGGCCGTTTGATAAGAATAGATTCTTTTGGAAATATTACATGGAATTATGGGAGTGGTTCGTTTAGTATAATCAATGATGTAAGGGTTCTAAACGACGATAAGTTGATAATAAGCGTGTAATTTAATAGTTTACCAGAGAAATGATTTCGTAAGTATATAGAAGTAAATTGGCTAAAATAGGAGATGTAGTTATGGACGTAAAATGGATAATTGAAGATTATGAGGGAGATGGCACTCTTGATCCCCTAATAGCAGAAGTAAAATTGCAGGGGATGCAATGTGAAGTAATTAATTATGTCCCTTTTCAGGGTGGTAAGTACAACCACTATTCCGATACCGATTGTGTAATTTTTTATGGTTCTTTAAATCTGGCCAAGCAGTTGCAGAGGGAAAAACCATGGGTTCCAGGTCCCATTTGTAATTTTAAAAATTTACGTTGCCTTTCTTATTATTCTCATTGGGGTCAGCATCTTTTCAACAAAGATTATATTATGCTTCCTTTGTTAGAGCTTAGTCGTAGAAGGAAGGAAATCTATAAACAGTTTGGAGTAGATGACTGTATCTTTATGAGACCTGATTCAGGAGCTAAAACTTTCTATGGGAATGTTTATCCGTTAGAAGAATTGGATTCTGAAATAAAGCTAATGGATGGGTATGCAGGATTGCCATTAGATGAAATTCTAGTGGTAGTTTCTTCTCCTAAGCCGATAGATAGAGAGTGGAGAGTTGTTGTTGAGGGTGGTAAAGATTGTGTGGTTGCAAGTCAATATAAGAAGGACGGTAAATTGGATGAAGAGCCAGGTTGCCCTTTAGGAGTTTTTGACGTGGCCAACAGGCTCGCGGTTGAAGAATGGCAACCTGATAAGATGTATACGATAGATGTCTGTGAGAGCAATGGAGAGTTTCATTTTTTAGAAGTTAATAGTTTTAGTTGTTCAGGGTTGTATAAGTGTGATCCTAGGCCAATCGTCACTGTGGCCTCTCGTATAGCATTGGAGGAATGGCAAGAATACCAGGAGGTATAGGGTGGATAGTATCAAATTGAATTATGCCTGCTTTCTGAATCAAAGCGGCTATTCTCAAGCTGCTCAGAATTATTTAATGGCATTGCATAAGACAAAAGAGTGTGATATTAAGATAAGAATTTTTGGGGAGAAGCCAAGCAAGCCTGCGGTAAGTGATGATAATTACGAATTCTTTATGAAAATGATTAAAAAAGAGGATGATCCAGAAAGAATTCTAATATATCATTGTATACCGAATATACAAAGAAGAATTAAGAATCAAGGTCGTAGTATCGGCTTTGCCACATTTGAGACTTTCCAACCGCCTGATTCATGGGCAGATGTGCTTAATACGAATGACGCTATCATAGTTCCTTCTCAATTTAACTATAAGATTTTTTCTCATATGCCTATAAAAAAGCCGTTGTATTATATCCCTCATTGTATAGATACTGATATCTATAATAGATTAGTTAAACCGATGTTTGACTTTAACAAATATACATTTTTATTTATGGGGATATGGAGAGAGCGTAAAGGATATAAGCAACTTTTTGAAGCATGGTTAAGGGAGTTCAAAGAAGAGGATAATGTTCAGTTGATTGTTAAAACTGATAGACCAAAAAAAGCAGAGCAATATTTGGATAAGATTGTGAAGGAATTAGGAATAAACAAAGGATTTGCCCCTATAATTTTTGAAAATAAAGTATTCGATGAGAAAGAGTTGCCGAATTTTATAAAATCTGTTGATTGCTTAGTCTCTCCGACTATGGGAGAGGGATTCTGTTATCCAGGTTTGCAATGTATGGCACTTGGTGTCCCTGTAATTATTACGGATTATTCTGGGCAGCAAGATTATGCTAATGAGAATACTGCTACTTTGTTGAAGCCATCTGGTTTTGTTGTTTATAATAATATGGACAATATCCCCCAGTTTAGAAATAAGAAGTGGGCTTTTATTGAAGTAAACAAAATTCAAAAAGCTATGAGATTTGTGATAAACAATAAAGAATCAGTGAGAATGAAAACAAATGCAGCATGTTCATATGTCAAAAGAAAATTTACTCATAAAAAGGTTGGGGAGTTATTCATAAATATGTTAAGAGAGTTGTATGGCTAAATTAAGGTTATATCCTCCATCAGGAACATTAGATGATGCTAAATCATTAAAATTTGAGATCTCTGATGTCAATATAGATTCTCTCCATGTTAATATGGAGAATGCTACTCATGGTACTAAGATATCTATCACGTCATTGCAGAATATGGGTGATGGATCGTATATGGGGCTTATGGACGTAAATATCCCGAATCATTTTTTTCAGTCAGCGATCTCGATTTTCGCACATTTGGGAGAGAAAAAAGACGATGGAACATATATGACTATTCAGATTTGTCCGACTATTTTCACTATCAAAAATGAGATTGAATCAATTACTGATAAATTGTCAGTATTCCCTTCATTTGTATCTCCTGGAGATATGTGCTCGATTAAATTTCTTGGTAAGCCAGATAGTAAAAAAGTAGTATCTATAAATGATAAATTTTTTAAAACAGTTGTTAATAGTAATGGTCTTGGCTCGATAAGTTTTAAAGGTAGCGATGTTCTAGGGAATAAAGAAATTGATTCAGTATACCAATTGCCCATCTACCTATATAGTGAAGAAGATAATTTTACGAAAAAAGTTTTTTCTAATACTTATTTAAATATTTTGCCATTATCGTTATCTATGCACGCCGATCCTCTTGACCCTCGTTGTGATCCTGATAGTGATAGTTATGCTGATCCATGGGTTCAACCTATAGAATGTATAACTCCACCAGTTATTGACCCTCCTGTAATTATAGAACCTACGATACCTCCTGATGCTTTGCCTACAACTTGTAAAGAAGATGAGGTAATTCTCTCTGATGATTTTATATGTAAAATATTTGGTCATGATGCTACAGTTTTAAATAACGGTACGGTTGTTCATGCTTATTTGTCTCCAAAGACAACTGTTTCTGATAACAGTGATCCTGAGTTTAATAAAAATGCAGTATTTATAGCTACTCATCAATCAACTCTAGATGTCAAAGTAATAGTTAATAGAGATGTCGTAGTAGAACCAAAGGTATCTGGTGAAATTTTTAGAATACATGTTCAGAAAGATGTGTGGGATTCAATGACGGAAGCTGATAACCCATCTGGAAGTGATATCTATGTAGTTTTGTTTAATGAAGCGATAGGTTTTCAGCGTATACAAATTACAGGCAGAACTATAAATGAGTATACTGGAGGTTATATTCTTTTAGGAGGGTTGGAAGATGACTCTCTTGAAACTAGTGCTTGGCTGTTTTGTGTTAACTCTGTTTTTTATCATGCTTCTAAAGGCCCTCCTTTGAATGGGTTAGATCCAACTGGAGAGGAAGGCGAAACAAATATAGGTGGCTTCGGAGGATGGGTTCGAGATGCTGAGTTTAATGTTTTACAGGTTCTTAGTGTTAGTATCGCTTCTAATCCAAAATATGTTGGAGAGGATGAGGAATCTTATATTTATGTAGTTGTTGATGCTTTGGACATCTATGGCAAGAGTCAATTATTTTTTGCTAGTCGTATACTTAAAGATCCTGGTTTTGCAGGATCAACTTCTCTTTTTACTCAATTGACAACTGATGGTAATAACTGGAATCCTATTGTTAAGATTGGTCCAGATAATAATTTACATATTGCATGGGAAAGCGATAGGGCAGGAATAAGGCAAGTTTATTATGGAGCTTTGGGGCTTTCTTCAGTGTCTTCAGTTTGCACAGCTTTTTCTTCTTGTTTAGATAAGTATTCGGAATTTTTATCAAGGAGCGATGCTCCATTTGATTTTCTTTCTGCTAATTTGTTAACTGAAGTGGCAGGTGATGAGTATAATCCGATACCTGAAGATGACAGCGAGAGTCTTGTTAGCAGTAGCTGGAATACTTTTTATGGGTCAGGAGCATCTATATCTCAAAGTGGGGGAGATAATTATATTAATAATGTGACTATTGTGGCGAATGCTTTGCAGGAAAATGCGATGGCGTTTAACAGTTTGCAAATAATTGATGATGAGCCTGTTAATAATAATCCTAGTATCAATCATACTTTTTCTCAATTCAATTATCAAATTGCTTTTGACCTTCAGGCGGTTGCGACACAGGGTAGTTCTCTAGCAACTGGTACAGTAATAAATGATAAGGAGATGGATAATATTTTTGATGAATGGAAGAGCGAATTTATTTTATCATCTAATTCTAACGTTCAGGGTCAGCCATTGTATACGAAAGACGGTAATACTTTTATTATAGGAAGGTCTGATGGTATTTTTGATAGGATAGTTCCTTTTATTGGGAGCTATAAGGTGAACAATCCATCAGTAGATGCATTCCAGATAGATATTACAGATCAAAGTAATAATCTTAAGGATTTTACTTTTGGGCTAATCTTTGAGAAAACTATATTCACTGCTACTAATATATCGACATCATCTAATTTTTCAAATGACGACCCTTCCATATCATATGTAGAATTAGAGACTCATGTAATTTATACTGGTATGGCAAAGATGGTAGCTTTAATAAAAACAGAAGATGTAGATAGTGATCGAGCAAATTATATCATTGTAAGAGAATTTCCAGAGAAAATAAATATAAGTGCTGAGAATAGTTATACGATTATAGTTAACTATACGGCATTAGATTCTGATGAAGTTACAACTCTTGTTGATACTTACGACCAAGTATATTTGGATAGATTTTTAGGTCAAATTACGTTGCTTATCGATGGTATCCCAAGATTTTCTCAGTCATTTATTTCTACCATATTAGATGATTATAATTATTTTGATATAGGGCTGGGCATTCCATATGGAGGATATTATATAGCGGATAAGATGTCCCCAAGTAAGTTGGGAGTATTTGATAATATAGAATCTACGTTGGTGTTCAGCAATATATCTATTACTTCTCCAACATTTGTTCCGAATGCAGATGTAATTAGAATATCTGATAAAATTAGAGATATGACAAGTTTGAGAGTTTGGAATATTGGTGAGCCAGGGAATCCAGGAGGAGATGCTGTAGGTGTGAACACAGATGATTTATTAAATCTTACGGGGGTTGATATAACAAAGTACACTTTATATGTTGCTAGGGGAGATTCTACTAGTTATGATCAACTTTTTGATGTGATGGATTTTGACAAAGTTAGTATTAATTTTGATACTTATGGTAGGGCTGATAGGATTATCGTTCAAGATGGTGATGGAACTAGTTTGTATGATTCTGGTTTTGGGGTATTTAGCGACAACACAGCGGACGCGTCGGATTTAAATTTTGATATAGATGTGACTTCTTTAAATAGTATGCGTATCATAGTGCAATTAGGGGCTGAGTCTCGTAATGTTGGTTGGGAATTTAGGGCTAATTTTAAGATAACTTATGGGTTTACCCAGATTCCTATTACTTTTGAAGGAATTAATCAATCTCCTAATATGACTTTAGGCACATGTGATGACGTTCATTTGGCATGGCAATCTAACAGAGACAAATACTGGAATATTTTTTATTCTAATTCTGTTAATAAATTATCTCCATTTAGATTTAATACACAAATAACAAATACCGAGAGCAATAGCCTTAGACCATCAGTATCAGTGAACAGAAATGGGACTAGATTAATAACATGGCATGATGATAGAAATGGTAATTATGACATCTTTGCGGCTAGATCCACTGATGGATATGCTTGCAACCAAGATAAATGTAGCAAAGAAATGGCAGAGGCTTTCGAATCGTCAATAATTGAATGCAATATAGAAATAGACTATCAAGCTGTTGCTGGAGTTTATAGTTTGTCGTTAGAATTCTATAAAGATGCAGCCTTAACTGATTTGTATAAAACAATTACTCTTGATGAAGATTCTAGTAGTAGATGGCTTATAGATAGTTCTTCAGTAGATAATATTTTATCTTATGATTCTTTGGGAGTAATAGAAGGAGTTATTTTTTATAGTAGTGGGACTGTTACAATATCATATACTCCAGGTAAGGACGATGGTATTTTTGATATAGTTTTATATGTTAAATTAATAGCGACAGAGGTAACGGGGCAGTAGATATGGTTTCATATATTAGATTATATAATGTTATATTGGAAGAGGTGGTTTAAATGCCTATTCTATTAGTGGCAACTGCTCCAAACGCCCTGGCACGAATTAGCGGCACTATTGGAAATGGGGGATTAACACCTGTTGCCGGAGATCTTACTGCTGGGTCTAGCGTTGTTGTGATAGTAGCTCCTATCGCAGGGTTGCAATTGAGTGGCTATCAGTTCACTGGTTCCCCGATAGGTCTAGTAGTTGGGGCAAATAGGTTTGATTTTACAATGCCTGACCATCACCTCACATTGTCATTATCTGTTTTGCCAACCGTACCTTTTCCAGGTTTAGTTGGAAATGTTAATCCTGCTGATGGTGCAACAGGTGTGGAAACGGATACTAGTATATCGTGGACTGCGGCTACTGATGCCGTTAGTTATGATGTTTATTTCACTGCCGACACCGGCAGCACCATTCTCAATGTGCTTAACCAATTCCGAGGTAATCAAACTGGATTAAGTTGGAACCCTCCATCTAATTTATCTTATAATACTACACATCTCTGGAGAATTGATGCTATAAATGCTTCCGGGAAAAGAGCGGGAGATGCCCAGGCTTTTACGACTGTGGAAGAACCTCCTCCTACTGAATATTGTTTAACAACAGAGATAACTTATGGTGAGGGAACGATAACTCAGGTTGGAGTTCAGGAACCAGGTGGTCCTTATTGGGAGGGTTGTAATGGTGACGCTAGAGATCAGGACGACCTGTCTTGTGCATGGGATTATCCTGAAGGTTTGGTAGGTATAGAATTATTAGCTGTTCCTGCTTCTGGCTATAATATTTCGTTATGGAGGATGACTCGTCATAGTAATGGTCAAGTAATAGATACCGTTCCCCCTTGGGACGCTCAGCCTGGGACGAATGGCACTGTTAGACTGACGATGCCAAGTTTTGATGTTGATGTGCAGGTTCAGTTTGTTCAGGACAATGTAACTTTAACAGTCATAACTGATGGGTCGGGGTGTGTCATATTAAGATCTCCTATTGTTTATAGCGATGTTTGCTATTCTGGAACAGCTAATTTCTCTATAGCTCCAGGCAGTGTTATTCTTGAAGCTGTACCTAATAATAATAATTATATTTTTAGTCACTGGGTGGATATAAATGGGGACATGATTTCTGATGATGGAACCTCATTATTATCATTTATATTAGGGACTACTTCTTCTACTGTTTACGCTTATTTTATAATTGCGCCTACTTGCATCTTGGGCTATAATCTTTTAACTGTTGCCATTGTTGGTAGCGGGTCAGTTAGTCATCCTACGGGGAGCTATTGTGCCGATCCTCCTCCTTTAGCTATTGTCCCTATCCCAAATCCCGGTAATTTCTTTAAGGGATGGCAATATGACATCCCTTCAGTTGGTATAGAAGAAAATGGCATAATTCTTAATGTAACTATGTCTATTCCTCAGTCAATAACCGCTATTTTTGGAACTTCGCCGGATGCTGAAACTCCAGGCGGGAATCAGTTTTATTCTTATGATACTCTAGAGGGGAATCAATTTTATTGTGCTTCTACTACAAATAGAAATAATGTAGTATCGTTTAATTTTACAAATGATAGGAGTGATCCATCTGTATATGGAGATTTCCATTTTAGAGTTAATTTTTATTCTGATTCTGATAAGCAGAAATTATTATATTCTGCATCTTCGTTAGCAAGTAATAAAAGATGGTTTTATAACATCGATGCTTTTGAACCACTCCCTATTAATGGCATTTTTGTGGAATCGGGTGATACAGTGAATATTATCTATGATCCTGAAATTTTACCTCAGCAGATTACAGAAAATCAGATGGAAAAAATTATTGATAGTAATATATATGAGAGCCCCCTTGTCTGTGGTGTGAAATATTACATAGATATAGAATCATATAATCCTGTTGCTGCTGCTTTTTCATTTGTTGAAACGATATCTCTTATTTTAGATTGTGATGATGTCGATTCTTATTATTGGAATTATAATGATGATGATAATAACTGGTTATGTAGCGGTCAAGGTAAAGTAGATTTGCAAGTAACTTCATCATCCCAGTCTCAATCTATTTTATCGGATGTATCTTCTAATATTTATGGTTTATATCAAATTGTATGGCAAACAAGAAGAGATGGTGTTTATCAGGTTTATGGTGCTATGTGGGATTCGGAGACAGATGTTTTATATTCTTCTGGTCAAGGAGGAAATGATGAATTGAAGTTAATTGCTGGTTACGATCCTATAGTTTTAACAGATCAAGCGAATAATTTTTATATAGCAGGGTATACTACGGAAGGAACATCTTTTAGTGCTATGATCAGTCATATTTATATTAATGCCTGTCCTATTTCAGTACTTATACCAGGCACTCCAGTACAAACTAGTACGGATCTATTTGTTAAATTATGTTCTCCAGGCATGGATGTTTATTTGTCAAATTCGTATGATCAGATAAAAGCTAGAGTGTATAAAGAGGATATCTCTGGCTCTCTAGTTGTCAACAATAATAAAGTAGTTCCAATTATAAAGAAGAAAACTATAAGATTAGATATAGACGGGATAGAAGGGGCATATGCCGTTAGGTTAAGAAATATCAATGATCCTGATTGGGGAGGATGGATTAATATAGATAATAATTTATATTATACTGGGGCAGTAAGTGATAATGTTATAACAGAGGAAGATGTTTCCTATGATGCTTATCGAATAGATAACTCTAGGTTTATAGTTCTTTGGGATGTCGGCGTTGCGAACGGTCTCAGAAGGGTATGCTGCCAGGTTCTTACTTTGTACGGTATAACGAATGTATTTTGTTTAGACCTATTTTTTAATTTTGATACGCATCATCATATATTTAAGTTTTATACTGATGCCGGTCGTCAAAATGAATTTCCAATACATAATGGGCAATATATATTATCTTTAAAAGATGCTAATGGAGATATCGTGACTGGAGATGTTTCTACTGTGTATTTTGAAGCTATATTCGATGAATCTATTGAGACAGAAGGTTTGACTTTTAATGTAATTCAGCAGGGTATCAATGACATATGGGGTCAGTCTATTTCTGTTGAAGATAGTAAAACCATTTCTGGGAGTTTTGAATTATCTAAAGAAGATGGAATATTTAATAAAGATGGGAACAGTTTTATAGAAATAGTATTCCCAGAATTGACAACTCCATCGACGTGTTCATCTGATTCCTCAGATTTATATAATTTGATGATTACTGATATTGCGGCAGCAGAGTATAAAGATTTAGTTCCAGAAGAGGTATATAATAGGATTCAAACAAATAAGGCAGGTAGGGTTTTTGAACCAAATCAATTTAAGCAGTATTATGATCAAGATGATAGTAATTTCAAATTTGGCAATCCAGGATATTTTAGGGAGTAAATAATAAAAAAATGCCAAATATATTTAATATTTTAACAGATGGTCCAACATTAATTTATCCTAATGGGGGAGAGATATTCACTGAGGGAAGCATCTCTGTTCAGTGGAATGAGCCATTGAATATCCCTTCTGGTCAAACTATTTGGTACGAGATATTTGTTACTGATAGTTATGATGTTAAAAAGAAGCCAGAACTGATACAGATTGCTACTATCCCTTATGGAAATTCATCTTATAGTTATTATATAGATAAGAATTTAAAAGGTAAAAAATGCAGAGTCGGCATAAGAGCGGTGAATCAGAATGGGACAAGAAGTCAGATTTCTTTTTCTGCTGATGAATTTACAATTACAAATGAGGAACTTCCTCCCCCATCTATGATGGAACCTATCGAAGGGAGTGTATATTTTTCATATGTCCCGTTCATATTTAAACACGATGCTGTTATGGGGAGATGTTCTCAAAGAGCTTTCTATCAAATATTTTATAGTTCAGAAGCACAGGATATAGATTGGACATTGGCTAGAGGGAATATAATGGTAGGCTCAGATCCGTTTGACCTTGATGTTAGCAATTTTCCGATATCATCAGATTATGCTCTTAAGATAGAAATGGTGGACGACGGGCATGTTTCTCCTCCATTATTTATTAATAATATTACAATAAACAATATTAGTTATTTCGTTATAGATACGACACCGCCTAAGGGATCTATTAAAATAATTGATAATGAGGAGTATGTTAAAAATAAAGATTTTATCGTTCAATTGGAGGCATATGATAAATCTTCTGGGATAAAAGAATATCATATAGAAGAAACAGATATAGCCAAGTTCGCTGATGCCGTTACCCCTGCCGACTTTGCGGAAGCCACTATTCCTGGGCTTTATTCTACTATGACCCCTATATCTAGTTGGGATATAAGAACAAATGATGATGGAGTTAAGTTAATAAAAGTAAGATACAAAGATTATGGTGATAATGTCATATTAGATTCTGCTCTTGCAATATATTTTAGGACATATAAAGAATTAGAGAATAGGGAGATAACTGCTTTTTTGAATAGTGGAACTGATTTGTATACCGCCTTTACTGATCAGGCAGGAAACCCTAGTATGGCTATATCTGGTTCTAATCCTTTGTTATATAAGAATCAATCTTTATTATATACTTTAGATGGGAATGCTACTGCTTTAGAATATTATAATAATGTTTTGTATGTCGCTATTCAAGACACTTCTGAGAATAAAGGAATATTGCAAAGAGAATCTGGAAGCGCATTGCAATCCGTAGTAGGTAATGATAATCAATACACCGATGTTGAAGAAACGACACTTAATTCTCTTTACTTATCTGATTCTGTTATTAATACGATGGAGATATTTGATGGTAAATTATTTATAGGGCTTCAGAATGGAGAATTATTGAGTTTTGATGGAGCTAGAATGACTACGGAGCATAGTGCTTATGCTAATATTAGGAATATAAATTTGGTTACGACAAATAATAATTTATTATATATATTTTTTGAGAATACTACAGAAGTTCTTATTATGTATAAAAATTCTAGTGGGAATTATGTTTTTACTATAGTAGAGACGGGGAATTAAAATGGCTACACTGAAAAGTTATTTAACTAGTCTGGAACCAGATATGAGTCAGTCTATTTATTCTCAGTCCATAGGTGGATATTGTAGTAATTCTTTATTATATCCATTAACTACTTTGTCAGGGGCAACTGGATTATATGACACATCTATTTCTTTAGATACTCCGTCTTCTGGTAATTGGTCGGAATGGCAAGGTATAGAGTATATCAATATAGGTAATGAAATGATTAAGGTCGTTCCGATGGTTGATGGGAATGTTGCAGTTGTACAGCGTGGTTATAATGGAATTATCAATATGCATATAAATGGAGACGGAGTATGGGCATCAGCTTCTAGAGAGTTATTTAATAATGTATTTAATGATAGTTATAAACAATATAGATGTATCGCAATTAAAAATGATTCTACTTCTTTGAGTGATCCATCAGGTTTGATAACTGTTTTAAATTTTGGGGTTTATTTAAAGCAAAATAGTCGTAATATCGATTCTTCTATAAAAATATCACTTGAGCTACCGCGTAGCCAATATATGAGTAGTGAGTCCACTAGTTGGAATACTATGCAAATAGTGGATACTACTTTGATAGGGAGTTGTGATGATAATTATTTTAAAGAAGCGTATTTAAGGATACTTAGTGGAGGTGGGACTGGGCAAGGAAGGGTAATAAGTAGTTTTGACTCAACGACTGGAACATTTACTTTTTATAATTCTTTTTCTCCTACATATGATTATGATGAGAATGTATTATATGAAATCCTTCCAGCTCCATCACAGAGAATTAAAACAGGGATTATCTCTCCTATTACTGGAAGCTCTAGGGTATTATTTTTTACGACGGCTAGAGAAGGTTCCTCATTAAAATTTATATCTAGTAATGTGAGTGCTTTTAAGGTAAGTGATTTGTATCCTAATGATATTGTATATTTGTGGATTGAACGGACTATTGGAAAAGGAGTAGAAAATTTTAATAATAATGATATCGTGTTGAATATTAGTTATAATGTGAATGGATAGGTATGTTAATTTCTGACTTAAAATTATTACTGAGGTTTAATAATACATCTCTTTTCGAAGAGGTTAGTAATAGCACTATGAAAGTTGTCGGTGCAGGCCCGTCGCAAGTGCTTTCGAGCGGTGGTTATGTTATGACTGATGATCAATATTTAAAAGGAGATGGTACCGCTCACTCAGGTTATAATACCAATATAAGCGATGCTATGACTTTAGGATTTTGGTTGTATCCTGTAAATCCTGGAATGGCTATTAGCTCATCTACTACTGCTGTCCCTATTAGTATGCCAGTTATGAGTTTTAATAGGATAGGAAGTAATGACGCTTTTGTTGTAGAATTAACAGAAAATACTACAGTAGATGGGAAAAATAATCTAACTGTTTCATTTGATGATAATTTGTATTCCGCTTCGTCAGAAGATTATGCCCCGTCTATATGGCATTATTTCTGGATAGTATATGATAGTGGATCATTATCTATTTATGTTGATGGAACACAACATACTTTGCAAAATGAGGAGGGGTCCCTTCCGGTATCGTTGCATGGTTCTTTATTAGATTTATACATTAATCATAAATTAGATGGTTATGCTTTTGATATAGCTAAGAATTATGGTTATATATCTGATATATTTATGATGAATGTTGCTAATAGTAGCGATGTAGATATGCAAAGAGTTATTAATGATGGAGTTGAGTATCTGGTAGATGATTCTTTTATTGATGATCGCATAGAGAAATCGAGCATATATTTTAATGACCCAGATACAATTATAGTTACTTCTTCTATCGATGATATGAGTTATGTATATTTGGGAAGAAATGATGGAAAGATATTGAGGGGATCTCCTTTATTATGGGAAACTAGAAGAACATTTGCTAGAGATGGAGAAGTTGAATTATTAGATTTGCCATATAATGATGTCTCTCCTTTCGACCCTGATGGATGGAGCATAACCTCTTCTGGTTTTTTGGAATTAATAGATAAAAGTATAAGGTTATAATAATGGCTTTTGAATTATTACTAAAATTAAATAATCAAGTTGTAATTGATTTTTCATCGTCTCCATCATTCTATATTTTTGAAGGCATAAGGATCATAAATGGATTCCCTATTTTAAACTGGGAATTTGATTTAGCTGATAGGGCATCTGTAGATGTCGAAACAGGAGTGGTCAGTGACGCCGGAGAATTTGCTCAATCTGGTTACGAAATACGGGTATCTGATTCCTTGGTCGATATTGGGACAGATGCTTTTACCGGAGCAATGGCTCAAACTGGTTATTTAACTGGGCAAGAGGCTTTTTGGCAATATTCTGGAACGGCAATAAGCAGAGGGACTACTTATTATGGTCAAGTTCAGGTTAGAGATGAAGCTAATAGAAAAAGTGAGTGGGGAACTTTCTCATTTACTTATAACTCTATTCCTGCTGTTAGTAATATAACTATCACTCCCGCCCAACCATCTACTACTGATGATTTGCAATTAGATTATGATTTTTCTGGAGATAGTCTAGAATCGGGAACTAATATTAGATGGTTTAAGAACGGAGCATATCAGAAACAATTTGATAATGCAACTATTATTGAGTCTTATCATTTGCAGAATAATGATATATGGAATGTTGATATTTATCCCTCTGATGGATTAGAATTTGGTTCTAGAGTTACTTCAACTTATGTTATTGTGACTAGAACTGCTGTGACTGTATCTAATATAAATGTTCTTCCAAAAAATCCGAATCCTGATGACGTTTTAAAGGCTAATTATCTAACTAGCGATGAATTGGAATGGGAGAATGTTTTGATAAGGTGGTATATTAATGAATTTCTTGTGCCAGAATTTAATGATCAACAGTACATTAAATCGTCTGTTCAGGAAGATGATGAAGTCAGATTTGAGATTAAACATACTGATAACACAACTTATGTATCGTCTCCGACAATAACTATTGTAGCAAGTAGTTTTATTGTAAATAATATAATTGTTGATGGTAAAGTAAATTCTTTAAACGTATCATCTGTTTCTCCTTTGGTTCAATGGAGTACTTTTGTGCCTGACGGGAAGAGGGTCAATTATATTTCTATTAAAATAGGGACGTTTTATGAATCAGATAATGTTCTCTCGACTATTTTGAGTTATGATGGAGATTCATTTACTATCCCTCCTAATACTCTGGCTAAGGGTAGGGACTATTATATATCTATTGCTGTTAGTGACACTCAAATTTTTGGCAGATATGCATTAAGTCATTTTAGGGTTGTTGGAAGCAGGTGGGAAACCTCAGTCTCTAATGATACTGGTTGGACAATAGAAATGCTTTTTGCTGTTCCTACTCAAGATCCAGGAAGTGATCCTTCTATTGATTATCAAGTTATTAGAATTAACGATGGAAATAAATTTGCTGAGATAAGATTGTATACTAGTAAGATAGTCCTTATTTCTAGTTCTAGAATCGAATACGACAATATAGATCAGTTTGGAACAAGCACATTAACTATTGCTGGTAAAAAAGATGATATAAAAATATACCTTAATAGAAATATTATTATAAATGGGGAAGGAATTTTTACACAACAGTCTAATATAAAGAGATTGGAGGTCGGAGCATCCGCAAGTGAGACGTTTGTTGTTCATTATAGGTACTTGTTCTATACCACATCCGGTTTCTTATTGCCAGGCTTATCTAGTGAGTATTCGAATATACAATTTCATGTTTATATGGAATTCGAGGACAACGAAGTAGCAGCTCTAAATAGTTATACTAATGGCAGATATGTATTTGGAATAAATCCTGATGATATTTCTGAAAGTAGTACTATTTATGCTATAGTCCCAGGGGAGTCTTCGATTAGTTGCTCTACTATTCCAAGAACTTTTTCTCCGGTTAACGGAATAAATAAATCCCCTGATGATAAGATAGCGGTTTATGCTCATGCTAAAGGAGCCACGATTGTAAGAGGGTATGTGATAAATCCGTTCAATCATGAACTTATTTTTGTAGACTCTAATGATGTAGTAGATGAAACACTTCCTACTAGCAATGGATGGGAATTGGTAAGAAATACTAATTTTGTTGCAGCATATTTTGATAGTGATGGATTTAATATAAATACTTTAGGCGAGATATAACAATGGCAGATATAATTCCATTTAGATTTACTGTAACTACTGAGTTGCATGGTCATGTGTATCGTAATTTGTTCCAATATTGGCAATCTACGTGCGATGAGATTAATAGAGTATTCGGCTCTGCTGGTGATTTTATGATTAGTACTGGTGATGTATCGGATAGCTATAAAAAGACTACTCCTCAAGAATTCAGAGATGTTATAGATGAGAAATTTGGTCGCGATTTTAGATGGGCGACTCTCCCAGGTAATCATGATGTAGTTAACAACGATGGAGCAGGCATAGAATGGATTAGAAATGAGTGGTTCGGTAATAATCCTAGTGATCTTGAGAGAGAAGCTACTCAGGATTATGCTTTTCCAGGTCCCGCTGGGACTAATACAACTCAATATTATTTCTTCCATAAAGGGATGATGTTTATTGTTATGAACTGGTATTGGGATGGGACTACTAGTAGTACTGCTGACGTAGATGGATATTTCAGCGACACGGATGCGTCAGGTGGAAAAATAATAGATGAACAAATAGATTGGTTGAGGGATTTATTTGATACTTATCCTGCCTATCATAAAATTATTTGTGGTCATGGTAACGCTTTTGCCTTTGCCGACCGCCATGATGATTATTCTGGACTAGGAGGAGCAACTAAAGAGAATAGAGATGTTTTTTGGAGAATGCTGGAAGATAATCAAGTAGTAGCATATCTCCATGGGCATACGCATGAGAGAAGAATAGATTATGTTGATAATGATTATTGGAATGGAGGAGCTTATGAGGATAGCTGGTCATACGGTACAAGCAATGTTCCTCATATATGTACAGGTCAGATTCAACCTAAATGGCCAGAGGGTTGGAATAGCTTCTCGACGTTCCCGACATTTATGAATGTTACTGTTACAGAAACTGATGTAACATTTGATATATATGAAGCTTTGTCAGTATCTGCATTGGCTCCTGAAACATGGCCTGCTACTGCCGATCCAGGATGGCAGATCATTTTAACAACGACTGTTCCTTTCTTTGATGAGAATAGGGGTGGAGTATGGTACTATAAACAAGATAAATTTGGAACAGAATGGTTTAATAAAGTTGATAATAAAAAAGGATGGACGCTAGATTTTAATTTGAGAGTATCAGATATTCATAATAGTGAACTATTGATTGATGATGACAAGAAGGTGAAGGGAGCAGGGATATATGTCAATGATGGAACTAGGCAAGAAACTATTAATTTTTTAACTCAAGAAATAGTATTTGCTAATGTCAACTATTCGGTTACACATGATTCTACTGTGGAAAATGATTATAGATTAATAGGAAAGGGAGATAACTTAAAGTTATTTGCCAAGCTTTCTGTTTCCGATAGTTATTCGGCCTTGGCTGATGTTAATTTCTCTACCATAGCTACCTCTAGTGGAAATGCTTTTAACCCTGATGTTTTTGAAGATGTTTCTGGCAATCTTCACTCAGTATGGTGGGATGATGGTGGGGGCAAGGGATCTATATTTTATTCTAAATTTGAGGATAGTATTTGGTCTGAGCCTGAAGAAATTGTTTTTTTGGATAACGGAGTTCAATTTCCATCTATTATTGTTGATAGCAGCGAGGATATCTATGTTGTATTTGAATCGAAACAGACTGAAGGTAGTGTAGTCGGATTAGTATACAAAAATCATTTGGGGTGGAGCGGGCCTTATTATACTGGTATTGATGTGGGATATTGTCGTTATCCTAAATTAACTTTTGATAGTCAATCTAACGCGTGTGTGGTTTGGGAGGATAGTAGACAGGGGCATCCTGAGATATATGTTAATACGTTTTTGAGGAATGAACTAAAATGGTTAGATGATAATAGGCTATCAACGAATGCCTATGGAAGTCGTCGTCCATCTATAGCTTCGTATATGGATGAAGTATTCGTATGTTGGACTGAGACGGAGGAGGATAACACTTCTTCTATCAAGGTCATAAAATATAATGCTATTACTTTCACTAAATCTGCGGTTACAACAGTGTCCGGGGTTAGTGGGAGGGCAGATTATTCTGACATTCTTGTAAATGTATCTGGTAAAATTTTTGTAGTATGGCATGATGACATTAGTGGAACTTATAAGATATACGCTGCTGTATTGACTCCGGTTTTTGATTTTTTAACATCTGCCGCGATTATAGTTAATGGAAATGACGGGGCCAGATATCCTGTTTTGTCAGAGCAGTTATCAACTGGTTATGTCTATGTGGTATGGCAGGATTTCAAAGATAGTTTTCATGATAATATTCTTGTTCAGGACATAAGACCATCTAATTCAACTGTTTTTGTTGCATATTATAACGGCGCGACTTTTATAGCAAGTGGGACTGGGGATGATGACATTATGTTATCATTTAAAGATGACAGAAATATTTATTCTCCATCTGTTCCTGTATTTTTTAGAGGAGAATTGCCAATAGTATATGAGTCATACATGGAGGATACTGATGAGTATAGTTTTATCAGTTCTTCGGATATATTGTTGAGAGTAAAGCACGCTTATTATAATTTGTCTAGAAGTAGTAGTGAGTTTATAGTTAATTATGGGTCGGATATAAACGATCCTTCTTTTCCTACTATCGATAGGGATTTTGATTTAAATAAGGCCGTATCTAACAGAGAGATAAGATTCGGTGATTTCTCAAATGTATTGAGTGCTCATTATATTTTTAAAGAATTAAAATATTATTTAGATGATGCTGTAGAACCTCACCAGGTTAAAGAGATAAGTGCTAATACGGTGGACGTTGATTCTTTGTCTGTTTATGATGCTCAGGTAAGTAATTACGGGGATGTGTGGATGGTTGGCCCTTGTGGTATGTATTATTTTGTAGATAGATATAACAGAATGATTCAAGTAGGTCCTGAGGGACAAATTCTAGGATTAGAGAGTATTGGTCCAGATGATGATGGGGCCGAGGCAGAATACGAAGATTTAAAGAAGTTTAGAGTTATAGCTTTTGATAAGTATAACAATATGTATATCGGCGGAGAGGAAGGAGCAATTAGATATAGCACAAATCATATAAAAGGGTTTAAAGAATTAGCTTTGACTGGGCTAACTGGCAAAACTGTGACATCCATAGTTTTTGACAAAGATAATATTATGTTTGTTGGGACAGATAGCGGGTTGTATGTATACGATATAGTTGTAGTTACTAATGTTGCGTCAGATTATAGCGGATTAAAACAGATTAATGCTAGTGTGTCTACCACTCATTCTGGGCTTACTGATCTTGCAAATTATAGTATTTCTTCTCTTCAGATGGATGCTAATAATTGTTTGTGGATAGGGACAAGCGATAATGGTGTCTACAGGTTTTATAAAGATAACTTATTACATTTCACTACTGTCCATGGGCTACCTTCTAATATTATTAATGATATTGCTATTAGGAATACTGCTGTTCGTTATGTTGCTACGTCTAGTGGTATAACGAAAATGGTTGGTTTCAATTTTGACAATACGATATCTTCTAAAGATAACTCTATATGGAATAATAATGTTAAGAGTGTGGAGTGGAAAGATCCGAATGTCCTTCTTGCTGGGACGATGTCTCGTACTAATCAGATTATTATTAATGATGATGATAACACTTACAGCACTGTATTTTATGAGCCTAGTTCTTCCTTAAATATTTCCGCAGATGATTTTAATGTTTATTATTTGACTAATAGTGATAGTATTTTTAATACTGATATATTAGAAGTATATATTAATGGTAATCTAGTTCATTTTGGTTATGATGTTAGCTCAGATAAAAAGACTATAAGGTTTCGATCTTCTCTTAGTAATTATGATGTAGTAGAGATCATTGTTAGGAAAGATTTAGAAGAGATAGCTTCCTTTTCTCAGACGCAGGATGAAATAAGTAGTGTGGGAAGTAAAGTGATAAGAATAGAAAGTTTAGAGAATGTAGGTGGCGATCAAGGCAATCTTTATGCTGTGATATCTGGTGATGAGAATGAAGTTATGGTTAATGATAGTAATAGTATTCTTCCATTTGATAGAGTTCATTTAGACACAGCAGCTCCTCGTTTTCCTGGTGGATCTGATGGTATAAAGATAGGAGATCAGATTGATAGTAGTATCGTCAAAGTAACGATCACGGACGCAACTGATGATAATATAGACGGCACGATAATAGGTTCTGGTATAGAAGGAATGGTAATCTCTAATTATAATAATTTTACCACTGATGGAACTATCCCACAATTATATGTTCCATTTTCTACTTCAGTTAATCATGATTTGGGGACTACTCTAGAAGATGTTATAACTGAGCTTACGTTTATGGATGGCGGGGGTTCTGTGATTTCTTATATATCAACTGAAAATGAATTATATGCCGCTACATCCAAGCCAGCAATAGTATATAAGTATAACTGGTTAATTAACGAATGGGAAAGTATTTATACATATGATGCTGATCAATATGTAGATTTTATTACTAAGTATAATAATATGTTGTTGATTGGGGTGGGGCATGATACTGATGTAGCTAGGATATATGTTTATGATTATTCGGCAAATGGTTTGTTGTTATCTAATAGATTGGTCGTTACAGAGTCTCGAGCGTATTGTTCTCATGAGCTAGATGGTAAGTTATATATAGGTTCTGGAACCGGAGCGGGAGATGAATACTCTGGAGGGGCTGGTAGCGGAGGTTCTATTTATTTACTCGGTACAGATCCTAATTTAACTAAAGTTGTAGAAGGTATAGATGAAAATGTATATTCTATGACTCATGTGGGAGGTAGTTATAATTTGTTGGCAGCTACTGGTTCTGAAGGATATATATATGAGGTTGATGTGGAAAATCAAGCTGCTTTTATAATTTACAATGGAGTGGAAGATTTGGTGTCGATATCTTTTCTTGATAGAGCCGATAACGCAATGATTTTTGTTGGGGGAGATAGCAGCGGAATGATAAGGAAAACTCTAGCAGGAAGTAATACTTATGATATCACGTTTAGAACTACTCCTGCTAAAGTGAGTGTAATGAAGCTATTGCAAGTTGTTGATCCTTTAGATCCTCTTAAAAATTATTTAACTATATATGCTGCAGTTGGTAATGTTATATATTACTTATCTGAGGCTGGGACATGGACATGGAAGTATACTCATAGTGAAACTGTCAATGATATTACTCTGAAAGAAAGCAGTGATGCATTGTATGTAATATCTGATAGCGGGATTACAAGGGTTAAGCCCATAATTGATTCTAAGGTTATTTATTTAAAATTAATTGATAGGGCAGGTAATGAAAGTGTTTTAGATCCTATTCCAGTTCCTGATCCCGCTACTGGGACTATCACTTCTCCATGGGCAGATAATATAAATATAGCTAATTTAACTGATTTCATTAATGAAAATAAGATACTTGAAATAGATGAGTTAGGGAATACGATTTGGACATTAGGCGATCCAAATGGTAATAGGTATTATTCTGCTGATAAGATAGAAGAAGAAAGGGGAGAATATGTAAGTGAAATTTTTGATGGTTCTAATGATTTGGTGAAATGGGAAACTATTTCATGGGAAGCAGAACAGTTTGTTAATACTACAGTATCAGTGTATATTCGCACCTCTACTTCTAGGAATGATATACTTGTTGCTGATTGGGTCGGACCTTTTATTAATTCTCAGTCGGCAGGTGTAGATATCGGCTCTATGGTCGGTCAATTTATTCAATTTAAAACTGTTTTAACTAGTACTACAAAAGGAATCACTCCTTCTTTTTATAGAGCAAGTATAAGGGCAATAACAAGCGAATCGATTCATTTCTTCACTACGAACTTTACTATGCCCACAAAAATAAACAAAGGTATTATAACAAGTCAGAAAGTAGTTCCTGTCTCGGCGGATATCGTTTTTGGTATTAATACGACCGATTCGGTGGATTGGACTGAATATCAACCTGTAGATGAAAATAGAATATTCAATGTCAATCAAACTGGTCATAATTTAAGAGTAGGTATAAAATTGATAAGTCCTAATAGGTCTTTGGTGGAACCTACGGCATATGATGAGTATGGCCCCTATAATTCTAATTTGTATGTTAACACAATCGATTTTGACCTTACGAATAGTTCTGGGGTTACTCGCGATTATCATTTCAAGATTAGATTATATAGTGATTCTAATTTGACGGATCAAGTATTCTCTGCATATTCTGTTGAAAATACGGATGGTTTTAGTGCTGATGGGATAGCCATACCTGAAGATGGAGTTTCGATAGCTCATGGGGGCACTTCTAATGTTCTATTTACTGTACCCGGATCTGCGAATATAACATGTAATACTTTTTATTTTGTTAAGATAGAATATATTTATGACGTAGATTTTGAGTTGTTTTCAGAAGATACATCGTTTGTAACAAGTTGCACATCTTCATTTATTGATACTATCGATTTTAATTTTATAAATAATGAAGGTAGTGCTAATTATTATCATTTTAGGATAAAATTTTATCAGGATTTAGAAAGAACTAGCGAATATTTAACTGTATTCAGCGGGAATGATAGGAGTGGATGGTTTATTGATGATGTGCAAATCTCGGAAGATGGAGCATTAGTCCCATCTGAAGATACTGTTAATGTTGTATATAGACCAACGCCAACTGATTTTAGTACAGGCAATATATATTATCTTACGATAGAGGCCCATGATGGAACCGATTATGTATTTGCATCTAATTCTTATACATTCCAGGTTAGGGACATACAGAGCACGGAGTCTTGTGGCGGCTATATGGATATTCCTATTGTTCGGAATTTTAGTATTATGTTTGAACTCGATAACAATGAATTTGTAACTTTGAATATTTAACATGCCTTTACAAACTAAACATTATAATTTAGACGCTTTCACTTGGGGCGATATCTATTCTTCTCGATCTGACAGGATAAGATTCACTATTATAGATAGTCAATTAGATTTTATATCTAACATGATTGGTGATGGAGTAATATTAGGGTGGGATCTCTCTGACAATGGTGATGGTACGGCCTCAGTATCTCCTGGGATGGGGCTGATTAACAAAAGAATAGTTCAATCTTTCGGTGGTCATGAGATAAGCCTTTCTAACAATACTATACATTATGTTTATATGAAGGCTAAAGAAGGGGAAGTGGGAGGGACCAGTGGTAACTCTAATATGGTCACTTTAGCAGGGGTTGATAGCACACCCCCTGCTGCTCCTGTTGGGTTTCAACAAGAAACTAGTATTGAAGATTATCTTGATGGTCTGTCATCTTACGATGATGATTTTGTTAATTATATAAGGCAGTTGTTAGATAGAAGAGTAGAAGACGAGAGCATAGAATTAGTTTCTTATAAAGAAGTGGCATTCAGCTGGAGTGCTAACACTGAACCTGATTTTAGTCATTATCAGATTATACGTTTAGAGAATAGTATTCCAGAAATTCTTGGGAATACTGTAGAAATTTTTTATGCAGATATAAATTTGGTGCAAGATACACCTTATGTTTACAGAATTGTTGCAGTAGATGTCAGTGGGAATGAAAGCCATTCGTCTATTGCTATATCAACTGATATTGATACAAGAATTCCATCTCCTCCATCGTTTGTGCAATTATTTCCTGGAGATACAACTTTAGAAGTGATATGGGACCACTCTTCTACTGGAGATGTTTCAAGTTATGAGGTAGAAATACAACCTCTTGATAATTCTTATGATAATGATGGGTCATCGACATCGGTAACTGTAGATGCTATCTCTGAAGTAGAATTTGGTTCTACTTATGCTATTTTTGAAGACCTTACGAACAATAAAAATTATGATATTACTGTATATGCTATTCCTGTTGCTGGAAGTGCTTACAAATCTAATGGAGTTACAGTTAGAACAATTTTGCAAGCATCGGTTGGGGTCGGTGAAGTTAATGACATAAACGTAACATTCGAGATTAGTGATTTTGATAATGTAGGAATAGAAACTAATTTAGAATGGAGATATGAGCAGAATGATCCTTCCCTTGTAGTAGCTGATAAATTTTTAATCTCTGTTATAGAAAGAGGTACTAGATTTTCAGAAACTATAGAGGTGTCAGCAGCTAACTCTGAAAGGCCTGGAGGTTGTTCTGACGGAGATAATGATAATGGGACTTGTCATGTTTTGGAAATAAAGTATATACCTTATAGAGTAACAGAGGAAGACATACAGCAAGGGATTGTTCCAGAAGGTCTTGACATTGGAGATATTCAGTACGAATCTATCAAAGAATATATCCCATATACATTTTTAATAAAAACTGAAGATGAAGATGGGAATGTAAGTAATGGAGTGCTGGTCAGAGTTAATCGCACTCCTGTCAGCGAGATATTGCCTGCTGTAACTAATTTTGAGTTAGTTAGAAAAGCTGATAATAGTCTTTTTCTTAGTTGGGACAATCCTCGGGAATTGCATTTTAGTTATAATCTAATAACAGTTTCTATTATTGATTTGACGACTGATGATGTAGATGGAACTCCCTATGTCACTGATTTGAGAATCGATCAATCTGAGACCTACGTTATCCCATCTAATCAATTTAATATTAATTATAGGTATGATGTGGCTATCGTCCCATATGATGTTTTTGGACAAGATGCTGGAACATCGTTTAGTTCTAGTAATCAGTTCACAGAAGAAGAAGAAAGACTTAGACCATCTATCCCTAGTAATCTTCAACTTCGTGTTGGAGATACAGAAATTTATTTAACATGGGCTAAAGATGATTCTTTGGAGCAGGAAATAGAATTCTATAAAATATATAGGGCTATTTTTAATTTTTATGTTCAGCCTTCTGATTTTACTAATATATCTACTATTCCTGTCTCTAATGATACTTTTACTGATTATACAGTTTCTAATGGAATAGTATATACATATTTTATAACTTCTGTTGATATTTATGGGAATGAATCTTTAAATCCTTTAGAGGATGGGTACATGCCATCCAGATTAATATCCGGCAATTCGATTGAGAATGCTTCTTTGTCTCCTCCAACCGATTTAGTTGGTGTCAAAAGTGGTGATGACGCAGAACTATCATGGACTGCTACAAGCGGTTCTTTTAACGGATATGAAATATCAAGGTCAGATGAAAATAATTATTCATTTAGAGTTATTGATTATATTCCGGTATCTCAAACGACATATACAGATCAAGATGCTTTGTTAAAAGACGGAGCAAGTTATTACTATTTAGTTAGAAAATATAAAAATGAAGTAGAGCTAATCGTTATTTCTTCTTCTACTCTTCCATCTAAATCTGTTCTATTGGGGGTAATTACTACTGCTAATGGGACTAGTAATGTTAGTATCGATATTTCGTCAGTCGTTAATATTTTAAATATGGAAGATCCGTTAACAGAAAAAACTAATGCTGCAATAGCTGTGCATCATCATACTAATGATCAGGGTATCGATAAGAGAATAGAATTGCGTTCTAATATTCATGTGGAGGATTGGACGACAAATAATTATGTTATTTATTCTACTGATCAGGATATCGAGGGAGGGACTAGTTATTTTCTCTTTATAGATGGAACTATAAATGAGGATTATTTTTCTACAAATGGGGTGGTGGACGTAGCTAGTTTAAGTAAAGCTCAATCGGGAGAATCTCCGGTCTTTTATGAAATAGATTCTGAAAACGGGAAGGTGATATTTAATGAAGCACTATACTCTCCTCAGGAATCTTTTGTAGCTCCATATTCTACAGCACCAATTTTATCGTTGGAAGTTGTTGGAGTATCGGAGATAGATAATTTTATTCCTGAAGTTAATGTAGGAGATATTAGTGCGACTCAGTTTGGTAGCGGGCAAATAGACATTAGACAAATGCCTATTGTTAATCATCAGGGAAGAAAATTAGAGAGATTACTTCCGTTGCGTTTACCTATGCAAACTTTAGATAATTTTGTTTATAGTATAGCTGCTGAGTACGAGAATGAAGATAGAAATAAGATGGGAAGTGCTGTTACTTTCTATGATATTATTGCTATAGATAGCGATAGATTATTAGCTGCCACAAGCAGCGGCATATGGCGTAGTGATAACTATGGGAATGACTGGAATAAAATGGCCACTTTTTCTTCTGCTGTTCATAAGTTGTACAAGTCGATTACTGGTGACTATTATGCTGTTGCAAATTATGGGGTATATAAAAACAATGGGGTTAGTTTTAGCACATGGGAATTGATGAGCGGGCTAGAATATGTAAAAGTCATAAGAGATATAATAGAAGATAGCAGTGGGAATCTTTATGTAAGCAGTGATTTGGGTGTTTTCAGATTAAATAGTGAAGATGTTCCTTATATTGAAGATACATGGGAGAAACTTTCTATCTTCGGGCCTAGAAGTTCTGAGGCTTATGCTTTATTATATGAGGGAGGTTATTTCAATTCTTCTCTTTCTTCGGCTGGAAGGTTGTTGGTAAGCAATGAACTTGGGCTTCTGCAATCAACTGATGAGGGTAGGAGTTGGGTTTATATTACAGAATTAGAAGCTAATATAAAAGTAAGACAGTTTTTAGTAGATAATAATCATATATTCGCATTGTCAGATACTTCTTTATATAGGGAAGAGATAGGGACTAACACATTTGTTAAAGTGGCAGATATAGATGTAACTGTAAGCAGAAAGATGGCCATCTATGACTCCAAAATTTACATAACTACTGACGAGGGGGCTGTGGTCTCTTCGTCTTTTGATATATATACAGACGTTAGTATAGAATTTTTACCTGAGTTTGCCTCAGTGAACATAAATAATCATACTGTTGTGGTTACAACTGTTAACGCGATAAGCAGTGACCTTTTTGTTGGAACTGATAGGAGAGTTTACCTTCTTAATGACGAGGGTAGTTTCTGGTTACAATTTGAAGAAAAAAATACTGTCATTCCTACTTTTTATGTTGATGCTGTTTTGCAGAAGTTAGGTTATTATCATAATAATGGCGGGGATGAACACAACGTAAGTTTTGATGAGTTGATTAATCATGAGAGTATAGTAGAAGTTAGTAATAAGTACGATATATATTTTTCAGAGTATGGGGGATGGGCTCATAATAAATTTAATGCTAAATTTATTGTTTATAATAATGATTTAATATTCGGGGAATCAAGAGATGATATCGAGTTAGACTCTGGCCCATTTACAGATGTGCTTCTTCCTGAATATGATGACAATAACGCTAATGAAATAACTGCTGATGTATACAAAACACAAGTCGAATCTGATCTTGAGCAGATTACAGCTATTACTCCTATAGAGGGAGAGGAGCTTGTTGTTCTTATCATAAATACATATAAAGATTTTGAATTATTTTTATCACAACTTTATGAAGGAGCTAGAGTAGTTACGGACTCTGATGGCAATACATCTAATTTTGTGTTGCCAGAAATTTTAACTGATATAATTATTAAAAGAACGACTACTTCTAATCAGGGTGAGGTTATTCAAGTGGAAGAGCCTGTATATCAAACTATTAATGAGGATAGGGACACATCTTATACAACGTCTGTTAATGTTGTTAATGGGCAGTTCGTATTTGGACTACCTTTTGATAAATATGACAATTTGGTTTTGAACATACATGATGTCACTGTAAAAAATGTTGGAGATAATGATCATCGAGAGCTGGAGGATGCGTTTGAATATATTTATTCAGGTCCTCCTTCATACTTATCTCAGGTCCAGCAAGTTAATATAGTGAAGATGGGTTTATTCGCTGAGAGACATTGGCATGGTCAGCAAGAGTTAGTTAGTACTCCTTTACAAATGGAGACTTTTGTTCCTACTGACGATACTTGGTATGATACATTGAATTCAACTATAAACTATGAGGTGCAAAATGAGAATACGGGATTATCTTTATCTTTACTCTATCCGAGCAGCGTTATATTTTCATCCAATACTGGCAATGTTTTGGTAGGGGGTGATGGTGGTGCTTTAGCTATCGATCCTATTGCTTTAGATATAACAGAGGTTAACTTTAGTTCTGTGCCTAATCAAATGGTTAGAGATATTTATGAAGTTGGTGATAATGTATATATTTTAACTGATAAATATATATATGTTTCTTCTGATAGTGGTATGACATGGGACGAGTATAACAGGAGCGGTTTACCTAATCAATTATATACTATTGGTTCAATAAATAATAATCTTGTCGTAGGAGCTTCTGATGGTGTCTATGTAAAATTATCTGATGCCGAATCTGTTGATTGGCAAAAAGTGAAAGATGCATCGTCACCTGTAACAGTTATGTGCAGTTCTAATATTCTTTTTGTGGTCGTTGATAGGCTCATTTATATTACATCTAATGGATTTACTTATACAAATACAAATATAGGGGAAGATTTGGATATAACAAATATTACGAGGTATGGTTTTACAAACACTTATGTTTCAACTAATCAGGGATTATATTCTGATAATGGGACATTTAATAGTCTTTCTCCAAGTCTAGAAGAGGTAAATTTAGGGGAACTTCTTGAAGGGGAAGAAGTAATAACAGTTAATGATATTGCTACTAATAACTCTGATAAAACTGCCATGGGAGTAAGTGATGGGTCATATGGTATAGTACAAAATGATATATTGAGTATAAAAGAATTTACTTCATTAGATTCTATTCATAAAGTATTGTTCGTAAATAACGATACATGGTTATTCGGGCAGGACGTATTTAAAGTTCCATCATTAGATTATCCAATTAAATTATCTACAGGAGCACCGATGTAAATGGCTTATGAGCAAGTGCAAAAAATAAATTTAATACCTAATTTTGGAGATGAAGTCTCTATAAACGGATATAACGCCATAGTCTCTTCTGGTTTATTTGCTCTAGGATGGTTTTATAAAAGACAAATAAACGGAGAATGGGCATCCGTTGACCTTTTTAATCTTCCCCTTGCCGGGGTCAGTTTTGGAGACTCTCTACATATTGGCGATGAATATTTTGTCGCGGGTGAGCCAGAAACCGCAACCGGCGGGAGAGCTGGTGTTTATAGCGTTGATGTTCCTGGGACAGTTATACAAACATTAACTCCTGCTGGACTCGCGGCAGGTGATCTTTGTGGATCTTCGATAGTGATAAGTGATGATTACATACTTATTGGAGCACAGGGGCATTCTACTGAAAGAGGTGCTGCTTATTTGTATATTAAAGGGGCAGGGGCCACTTGGACAGAATACAGCGGGAATCCTATTGTGCCATCTATTAGAACGGTAGATGATCTCTTTGGTAGTGCTGTAGCTATAAGTGGTGATGATCTTATAATAGGAGCACAGGGGAATAATAATGCAACAGGGGCTGTATATATTTTTAAAAAGAATGATGAAACTAGTTTGTGGGAAGAGAGTCAAATAATATTAGACTCGGGTGGTGCAACTAACGATAAATTCGGAGAATCTATTTCAGCATCTGGTAGTTATTTTGTTGTCGGAGCTAGTTTTGCTGAAGATGCGGCTGGGAATATTTACGCTGGAGCTGCATATGTTTATAAATATGGGACAACATGGTATGAAGTTGACAAATTAACAGGGACAGATGAAAGCGATTATGAGGGAAATCATTTTGGGGAGTCGGTAGATATTAATGGAGATTATATTATAGTTGGTTCTCCAGCCGCTAGGGAATATGGCGTTGCTGATGTGTTTTATAAAAAAAGAAGTTGGGATCATCTTAAAAAAATCGTAGCAGGAGATCCTGTGGCTAGTGATAATTTTGGGACATCTGTTGGTATCAGTGGTCGTTTTATTATAGCAGGAACCCCCAGAACTGCTGGTGGTGGTTCTATTTATTTTTATGAAGATCCTCCAGTCAGGTTAAGGTTGGCTCAAGAATTTGAGGTTAACGCGGAATATCTACCATCGAAAGCAAGTATATATTTGAAAAGGGTTGGTCAGAATATTTCTGATTACTGGCTAGTGTATAATACATCTAAAACAGTTATAGATGCTACAAATTTTTCGACTATTGATTATGGTACTAATATAACAACATTTGCTGACAGCATATCAACTTTTACAGGTAATGGATATATGATTTCAATGGGGGATAGTGCTTCTACTTTTACTACTGTTAACTATCCTGTTAGAGCGATTGTATCAGATACTTTTAATTTATGGATAAGATGCACTTCTATTAATTCTGTTACTTTCCAAGCTGATATACTTATTGATGGGGAAGTTTCAAAAACTATAAATGAAGTTATTGTAGAGAACCCTTCTGTAGCAGAATGGGTGTGGATAAGCATCCCTTTAGTTCTTCCCGATACAAGAGAACATATTTTGGGAATAAAAATCAAGGAGAAAGGTGCGGCAATTGATAAGATATATATTGATACTTCTGATAGTATCCCATATTCTGAGGGACCAGGTTACGGAGAAAGTCCTTATCTCACCATTCATATGAAGGTTTATGATTCTTCTGATGCGAGCCCTTATAATGAGTTGTATATATATGATTATAAAAATAGTATTACACAGGTTGTGCAAAGTGATTGGTATAATTTTAATATAAATGTTTTAGATGATAGTCAGGGGTATACTCTAGCGGCTGATTTTACAGGTAATTATTTTCTTGTGATGTCATGTTCTGGTACTACTCATGACAATTTTGTTGTATGGGAAATGGCTGATAATGATGAGTACATGACACTACCATCGGCTTTTAGATTTTAGCAGGGGATTGAATGTCTTTCGATTTAATAGAATATTATAAGGCACTTAATGGAGAGTCATCTCTATCGAATGATACGTGGCATATCAATTATGATAAGAGACATGCTTTTAGGATGTATAGTGATGTGGAGGGATACAATCCATCTACTGAAAGCATGTCTTTGCCTCCATCTGAAGAGACTACAGAAGCTATATCTATTTTTTCTGATAAATTAGGGCAGAAGTTCGATAATACAACGATTGTTACTGACAGCGATGGGGATGAGAAGGTTGAATTAGAATTGGGGGATAGGATAGTTACCATTGTAATGGACCAAAGTGGCAGCATGACGTGGAACGACAATGGAAAATTTCGTTATGATATCGCTAAAGATTTGGTTGATAAGATAGATATTAATTATCCTGGTGACATAAAATATAATCTTATAGATTATGGTTCTAAGTTTATAAATGTTTTGTTGTTTGGAGTAATAGAAGAGGCAGGCATAAATCCATATGATGTTGATAGCCTTAACGCTATGTTCCAAGCCGATGAGGATGCTAACTATGATGGTATACGTGTGGTAAGGAAGATCGGTGGTTATCCTAATTCTGCTTTAGATGGAGATATAATTAAAGATGGTTTTGTGAGCAGAATTTTAGATGATGAACTTACAGAAGGACAAACATACTACTATACTGTTTACACATATGACAACTTGGGTAGGTTTAGCAACGGAGTTAATATAAAAGTGACTCCTAGAGATAGGGTAATGCCAAGAGGTATATCTGTTTTTAGAACTGCTGTTGAAACTCAAGATTTAAGTTTAGGAGAACCATTCCTTGGGAGTGGTGTCAATAGAGATGATAATACTATTGGCATATGGCATATGGATGAAGGAGAAGGGACTAGACTTTATGACTTTAGTAATACAGGTGCTATCCTAACACATTCTAATGAAACTCCTACTTGGTATGATAGCAGGTATGTTCCCGCTGGAACTTCTGGATTACTTTTTGACGGAGAGAATGACTACGCCTATATAGATGGAGAATCTGACTTGTGGAGAGACATTAATGGCACTCAACCAGAGTTTACGGTGATGGCATGGGTCTTTCCTTATAAGGATATAGGAGTGCAAACAATAGCTATTTCTGTATTAGATAGTGATGTAAATTGCGGGTTTGTTTTCAATGGGAAAAAATTACTTTTTAATGGTAGGTCTACTGATGGTTATAGAGGGACAACTGATGATGATGTTTTAATTTTGAATCAGTGGCAACATGTTTGTGCTGCATATGATAATGACACTGTATTGTTATATCATAATGGAGCTTTAAAACCATCGACTACAATAAATACTGGGACTACAAGCGCAGGAACTAATCATCATTTTTCTATTGGAGCAAGACTTTCTGATTCTGGTTCTAGTAATTTCTTCTATGGCAAAATAACAGAAGTTAGTGTTCACGATACAGTGAGAAGTTCTGCGTATATTAATGCTCAAATAATAAATAGTCCTATATTTGATGGAGATGGAGTTGAGGTAGATAACGAAGTTATTGGTATTAGAGATGATAACGGAGATCGTTTAGTTGTTTTAGATTATGAGATACCAGAAGATTATAATTTTTCTGGCGGAGAAGTAAGAATTGTTAAGAATGAGAGACACATTCCTACATGGGAAGAAGATGGAGATATTATTCATCAGACAGCAGCTTCTGCTGGTAGAATTTTTGTTTCTGATTCAGATAATTTTGTGCTTGGAGAGAAATATTATTATAGGATATTTTCAGAAAATTTAACTGGGAATATTAGTTTTTTGTCTGACTCTCCATCATTAGAGATAACTATCCCCGATTCTTTAACTGATGATTATTTTGTTGCTTTGACATCTGCCATCCCTCCTCCAGAAGTCCCTTCTATAGGTGAATTAATAACTCCTGGTAATGGCAAGGTGTATTTAAGATGGAAGCAAGCAACTTCTATAGATCCTAGGATAGAGAGAGTGAAAATTTATTATTCTTCTGTTAATTATCCTGTTGTTAGTAGTGCTGGAGGTAATATTGGGCAACTTGTATTTACAGGTTTACCCACAGATACGAAATTTGTCCATAGGGGTTTAAGCAATAATGTTTCTGCATATTATACTATTGTGAATGTTGACAAATATGGAAGGCCATCAAACTGGAATGTCGATATCCCTCGATCTCAATCAGTAGATTTTTTACAAGCATCTACTACTCCAACGGCGACGGCTGATGAAGGAACGATACCTCTTGTAGAAGTCGAGAATTTATATTATGAGATAAGAGACGATAGCGCAATTAGTATCGGATGGGACCAAGCAGTAAAAAGCCCAGAAGATATAGATGTTTATTTTGATCAAACAGTTTTAGTATATGCTTCTCTTACTGATGAGTTCGGTGAAGTTTTGCCTGAATACGCATCTATTAAAATGTACATCACTTCTTCGATTGAAAGAGAGACTCAGGCCGATGATGTTTTTAATTCTGTAGCTATATCTGATTTCGAAGATAAAGATGCTTATGATTTCTTTGTAACTAGAACAGAACAAGGTTTTCTTAAAGCTACGTTGAGAATGACTTCTAATAGGAGCATAATATCTCAGATAAAGTCAGCTACTTTTACTATTCAATTAAAGTCTTATGTTCCAAGAGAAGGGGCTTATGATCCTCCTAATACTGCTGGAAGTTCTACTGATTCGTTAGCGGAATATGCTGAGTTAATAGATGAGTTGATTGGAGAGACTGAAGAAGTTGTAGAAGAGTCATCTGGTGTCAATGCGTTTGAGTATTTGTCTAAGCCATTTACTGTTAGTTTTACCAATCCTTGGGAAATTACTCTCGAACCGAAATTTGAAAGTCAAAGAGTAAGTGAGAGATGTTATTATATAGGCAAGACTCTCCCACCATTTAGCGATACATTTTTAGGGGTAGATTATAGATATTTTCATGGTGTGCCTATGAGATCATCTTCGCCATTTGAAGCTAGGGCCAAAGTGACTTATAAAGGGGAACCTGTAGAAAATACAACATTACAAATAGCAGTATGGGATGCTCAGTATGATAAACATGTTGAGTATAATAAGTGCGCTGGGGCTGGAACTTCAGATAGTATATGGGGAACATGGGGAGAGGCACTGGAACCTAGCCAAACAGTTCTTCCTCCTAGTGCTAATTTGTCTGTGTTGCAAGGAACTGAAACTATACCAGGGCAAGAGGATGTTCCTATCTCGTATGTAGATATTCCTTTACAGGCTACTGATACAGAGTATGCTGTTAGGCTATACGTGAAGGGAGAACGACTAGGTTATTCTTCTATCAAAGATATGTATATTTTATTTCAAAATCTTTTGAGAATAGATATAGGCGCGAGTGCTCCGAATGAGGACGGGATAGATGTTCGAGAACAATTCTCAAATGCTTTTGTTATTCATCCTGACTATCCTGATCTAGTAGACCCTTATGCTATATCATTACAAACTCCCGTATCTGATTTAACGATAATTCAGTGGGGTATAAAACCTATAGGTAGTCATGGTGAAAGGAATATATATTCTACTGATAATGTTCCTATAACAAATGGAGTATATTCTTATGCAAGAAATGGTCAAGCCAGGAATGTCTGGATGGGACCTATCCAAATAGGTTCATCATCTTTCGAAGAAACTCATGAGATTAGTGCTACTGTAGTTTATGAGGGAATGTCTGCGACAGCTAAAAGTTGGATAGATTTAAAATTTGATCCAACAGAGTCTACTACTTTTGGAGCTAGGTTTTTAATGGAGGTAGATGGGTCATGGAAAAGTAATGGGGACTGGGAGCCTGGAGGATGGTTAAAATCAGACAATAATCCTTTGTGGGCAGATGGTTCTCATTATAAGAGAATGAAGATACATAGGAATCCTGCTGCTGACCCAGGATTCTCTGCCACAGATGCTTTTCTCGAATGTGCTTCTAAGGATTCTCAGATATTTAAATTAAATTCTGGTCAGATAGTTAATGTGTTTACTGGAGATGACCTAATAGAAATATTACATGGTGATATCACAGAAGAGACAGATCCATATACTGGTGTGCATTCTTTAATAGTAGAAGAAGATGGTATTATAGATAACGGTAGTGCTTTTATTGAGTTAAATAACGAAGAAGTTTCTGATGTAACTTACTTCTATATTAGAGCAAATAAATTTGTTCCTGGGGCTGGTTTTGAGCCTATCTATTATTTAGAGGATACTCTAGTAAATGAGTGTTTGGAACTTGGCCCTATACTTAAGAGTTCTCTGCCTGAGTGGAATCCTATAATTACAGTTTCAGGGACTACTACTATGTTTGCTGCTGGCCAACCCATTATTCTTAGGGGGGGAGGAGGCTTTCGTAATGGTATACCACCATGTCCAATTTGTTTAGTAGAGCCTCTCGGTATAAGTGTGACATGGAGAAAAGTGACGGATGTTTATTTCAGCGAAACGTTAGGAGATCCTTCTAATGATTTTTTATATACTGTAGTTACTACTGCTAACGATAACTTTTTTAATGACATCAATGGAGAAACTCTTATTAATAATATCTCAGATGTAGATATCAGAGTTCGAATATCGTGGAAGGGAGATCCTGTTCCTGATGATACCCCAGTTTATACTTCGATAGGAGATAATACAAGTGGGACTCTTTTTGTTTCTAGCCAAAATGTTTATTATACTGAAGATGGTTATGTCGATGTGGGGATCTCTGCTAGGAGGATTCCTTCTTCTATAACGACAGAGAGATTGGAAATATATTCTTTGTATGATGAAAATGGTAAAACTGATCGGCGTTTCGGTGAGCTATTTTTCTTAACTTTAGATGTTAAAGATCTTATTGTTGGGCCTGGTGGAGAAACTGGAGACATCCCACCACCTCCGGATACCGATCCTGATCCGTCCCCATTCTCAGGTGTTTTACATAAGTATGATATTGATACTAACGTGTGGTCTGTTCTTACTAGTATGTCAGAAGGGAAAGGCAACTTCTTTATTGGAGAAGTAGATGGCAAAATATATATCATGGGAGGATTATTAAATAATAGTCTTAACATATCTAATAAAGCAGAAGAATATGATATAGTTGCTGATGATTGGACAGATAGAACTGCAATGTCTATACCTCGTTTTGGCGGCATGTCGGTTACAATCGGAAATGATATCTACACGATAGGAGGAATCTTCCAAGATCCAACGACTGGGGATGGTTTATCTGTCAGCACTTCTGTTGATGTGTATCATACTGATACCGATTTATGGGAAGAACTGACACCTATGCCGACTATAAGTCCTGGTACTTTTGAGGAAGATATAGGGGTGGCTTTTGGTGTAGCTCAACATGTTGTGGTAGCAGGTCATAACTATATTTATGTAATTGGAGGCATACGGGAGGCTACAATTACTCCGACAGTATCTTCTATAAGAGAATATAGTAATAGGATTTTAAGATATCATGTTGAAGACAATAGTTGGGAATATTCTGATATATTGAGAACTAATGAATTAAATACCTATAAGAGGATAGCTCCTCTTTCTTTGGTATATGATGATAAGATTATAGTTTTTAATGGGGCTCAAGAATCTGGGACCAATTTTATTTATCCTGTTGAAGATTTTTATATCGATATAAAGAATACGTTTACTAAAACACCTTCTGGCGGGGAGTGGATTAATTTTGGTAGCGGTTTGCTTAATGGATTCCCTGTCGCTAAGTTCCAATCTGCTATGGTCAGATATGATGATAATCCATCTGTGGAGACGGATTCAGAATATTATATTTTGGGCGGAGGAAATGTCGATTCAACTAGTTTGGATATATTAGAGAATTTATCAGCTACTTCTAATGGATTTGATTATGTAAGTAGTTATGATGATAACCCGTCAGTGGTGTTAGCTCCTTTGTTACTTGGTAGACATGGCTCTGGGGCGGCATATTCTGCTGTCGATGGTTCTCCTGCTATATACTTAGTGGGAGGATATACGATAGCTCAGGATGATAATTTTGTAAGTATTACATTTGATATTTAAAATGGCTAATGAATATAAAACAATTAGGTGCAGGTTAGATGGTAGACAATCAGTATCTATCCCTATAGATGTCAAGCAGAATGGTCGGTACGTAACTGATCCTTTGGATGTAATTATTAGGGGATTTTTAAAATTTGAAGAGAGTACATCTGATTCTAACCCTGATTCTAACCCTGATTCTAATGAGTTATTAGACAAGACAGTTGTGTACCCTGTTTTATTTACTACAGGTACAATTAGAATAAATGATGGCAGGTGTGTGATAACTTTACTTCCTCGTTCAGAGGATTTATTTGAAGAAACTGAGTCAGTTGAAGAAAGTGCTAGCATATCAGATGATACAATAACTTCTCAAGGAATAAGTGAAGATGAGCAAATAACTGATCCAGGTAAAGACCCAGTTGTAATTAAGATAGAAACAGGTGTTATACGTTCTCCTTATAAACTATCAATAGAAATTACTATTGTGTCTGTGGGGAATACTGATTTTTATACTAGAACTGTGGACAGGGGAACTAGTCCTCAAATAGAAGATTCTGATGGTGTCATATCTTTGTTCCAGAAAGAAAAGGCTAGGATTCCTAGTAATATAATTATAGATTGCTATAATGATTTAGATTGGATTCCTTCTGTTGATGATATACTCGGAAGCAATAGCTCTACAAGAGAAGAGACTATTGAAGCACTTGAGAATTTAGAAAATTCTACTCCTTTCGGTGTATCTCCTATGTACGATGGAGTAGTTGTTAGTGCAAGGATTCTATCTGATGGTTCTGTAGATGATGATGCTAAGACGATATATGTTTTTACTGACAATGAGGCGAATATATCTAAAGCATCTTTAGACAATACTCTTGATGAAGTTAATGATATTGATGGGGATAAGAAAGTTCCTATTTTAATTTCTAATATGGCGGTCGTTGAGCCCTCGACGTTATCCGTAAAAGCTAATTCTTCAGATACGAAGAATATAAATAAGTTATCGTTTCTTACTGGAGGTCAGGCATTAACTATTATAGATGACAGTTATTTAGATGATATTGTTGGAATATTTTACAGAGAAGCTGTTGGGGCACTGGGATATGGAACTTATGAATTTATAGCTGATCTTGGAGAAGAGGCATTAATAAATCAGATTACTGGGTTCTTTGATATCTTCACTTCTGATGCTAATGCCACATGGTCTATAGAGACAAGTTTAGACGGATACAACTTTATTGTAGTTAATGAATCGTATTCTTATTTAGAGAGTGCAGATTTTGAGAATTTATATGCGAGGTATATCAGATTTAAAATTATATTAATTACAGCTATTAGTAATAGTGCATCAGTAGTCTCAGAACCTCCTGCTCTTACTTCTATCCAAATTTTGTATAATTCTTATAAGATAGCTTATTTGTATCTTAACAGAACTGAGGTTGATGTCCAGCCGTATCAACTCACTATGGCAGTTGATGCTAATGATGTTAATGATGATCAGGTAAGGGTTGGTGTTGCGAAATCGGATGCTCATAATTGGATAGATTTTTCCACCGATTCTCAACCATCTGTTAATCAGAATGGGAAAATAGTTGTTCCTTTAAGATTTTCTCAAGATACTCTTCAGTTTCAGCAGGAACCTCTAGAAAAGGTAGACACTTTTACGCTTAAAACAGAGTATGGAAGTTTTGATGCATTTGCCACTGTTATTTTATACGATAGTGATGATGAAGTTATACCAATTAATTATTATAATTTGCAATCGAGGAATGGGTTAGTTGTTTTTAATTATGCTCTTCCAACGGATTACGTTGATGGAGATTATAAGATAGGTATAATAAATAGTGAACAATACAAAATTGGACTTGAGTTAACAAATAAGACAAAAGATATGACACTAGAATTATTTGGTATCGGTCATTTGTACACAACTGGTAAGGATTTATTACCTCCATTAGCTAAAGCAATGCCAGAAGTTCAATTAGTAGAAATATTAGGTGATGCTTTTGATAGATTTAGTATCATGAGAGCTTCTTACTCTTATTATGATGCTAATTTTGAGCCTGAGGATATTTCACAAAGAGTTATTAAATGGTTCATCAATGGTTCTCCAATAGCCTATCTCGATAATTTAACTACCTGGAATGACATAACAGATCCTGCTGATCCCGTATATGTTAATACTGTTTTATCTTATCCTAATGATTTGGCAGTGGGTGAAACAATTGAAGATTGGGCTAAAAAACAAAGTGATGCTATTTTGAGTCCTAGTGATAAAGTTCATTTTGAGATAACAGTTAGTGATGGTTTGTTGTCAAGTAGCAGAGTTAAATCTAATGTAATTGATGTAGGAGAATCATCTCCTATTATGGACCAGATACAAGTAATGGCGGAATATAACGGAGAGATATCTTCGAGATTAACTTCTGATAGTAGGGCAGTAATATATCCTTCTTTAGAAGATGCATTTCATTCTGATAGTGATATAAATCAATCAGAAATTATATGGTATGTTAATGACGACATATTTAAGAGAGGTATTTTTGGAGAAGAGGTTCCAGAAGGGACTTCTCCTCATCATGAGATATGGCCTAATGATATTGGTACGGAAGAATATAGAACTTATGGCTTAAGGATACTTAATACTGTTTTTGTTCAAGTTACTCCTAGAACGGGAGGGCATATAGGAACGCCTATTATAACAGATCCTCCTGTAGTAGTTCAAAATTCTTTGCCAAAGATATATAATGCTGCATATATAAAATCAGTTCATTCTGAGAGTAGCGATATCACGTTGGCATGGTCCTTTTTGGATTTTGAGATACATTTATTGGGGGATATAGATGAAACTAGTCAATATGATAGGACAAGCGTAAAATGGTATAGAAAACTTAGTGGAGAAACAGTATGGCCTACGGTCCCAGTTTATATCTTTAATGATATTGATAATAATTTTACAACGACATATAGTTCTACTGCGGAAGAGAATACTTATGGTGGCCATATCATTACCAATTTGACAGAGAGCGTTGAGACTTCTAAAACATCTATAATAGATAGTAACGTTATTCATGTTGGGCAGCAATGGTTCGCGGAAATTATTCCTCATGATGCAGTTGATCCAGGGCCTGCGGTAAGGACTCCGATAATTACTATCACTGCCGCAAGCTAAAAGAAAGTGAAGAGGTAAAGATGAAGAAAAACATTCCTAGTTTAAGTATCCTATTACTAACTTATAACTCAATAGAAAACACTAAAAGGTGTATAGATGCTCTTTATAAACATACTACGGATTTTAATTTGATTATAGTTGATAATGCTTCTTCTGATGGGACTCCAGAGTATTTAAGGAAGATTAGATCAGGGAAGGATATAATCATGAGTTATCAAAAAGAAAATCTTGGGATAGTTAAAGGTAGAAATCATGCTTACAAAAGAATATCTTATAATCTTTTTCCGAGTGCAAAATATATTTTTTTCTTAGATAATGACCAAGAAGTTTTACCAGGTTGGCAAGAAAATTATATGGAATTTTTTGAACAGGGTTATGATATTGTTGGGACTGAAGCATGGAGAATGAGGGAGAAGGATTTCTATCCTTACGAGAGGTTAAAAGATGGAAAAAAAGATTCTTGGTTTTCTTATGTTGGTTGTGGAGGGATGATGATAAAAAGGGAAGTAATAGAGGATATAGGATTATTTGACGAAAGATATTATCAATTTTTTGAAGACCCTCATTTCTGCTGGACTGCTCATGAATCTGGATATAAGATAGGATGGAATTATAATCTTATTATCGTTCATCATCATCAAGGGTCTTTGCTTTCAAAAAAGACTAGGCAATATTTTACTGATAGCTGGAAAAAATTTCAAAAGGAATGGATGGGGAAAAAAATACCTCCTTTTCTTATGTAATAGTAGTGAGCTTTAATTATTTTTTACGATATCTTTTGTTCGTTTTAGATGACCTTTCCACGCTTCTAAATAAATATTATTACACTCTTTAATAATATTTATTATTTCTTCTTTAGTCTTATAATTAATTTCTTCAAAAATTTCAAAATATTCTAACCAACTTTTTTCTTGTTGTCTTATTGAGTTTAAAACATCTTCATAATGAGGTTCTTCTTTCGTAAAGAAATAATTCCGTTCTGCATAATCTATGTAGTCATTTATAGTTCTATTAGTTTTGTCGAATTCATCTTGGATTTCGTTACGTTCCCATTTATGCCATTTCTCTTTTTTTCTGCATTTTTTGAGTAGAATAAATATATTAAAGCAATTGATATATCACCATGAGAAGAATTTTGTTTTAATTTTAAATCAGTTGCTAATTCACTGTTTTTCCCTTCTAACTCCGACAGTTCTAATTCTGATTGAATTAATACTATTTCTGAATCTATTTGTTTTAATAAAGCATCTTTTTCTTCTTGGGACATTACTTGTTTTTCTTCTGGGGACGTTTTTTGTTGTCTCTCTATTGTCTGTTGTGCGTTAATATAAGAGATTCCTAAATAGATCGCTCCTATTAGCACTACAGCACAGCATATTAAAATTGTTCTTTTCTTAATCATTATTTGCCCTTCTTAAATATAACATTTTGAACATTATATCATATCTTTGGCAGAAAGCAAGGGAAAAATAAAAAGAATAGAGTTATCTGTTTTTGGTTTTTCTGGGCTTTCTAGGTTTTATGCGTTTTGGGGCCAATCCTTTATCATCTTTTTTTGGTTGTTTCTTATTTGTCATTTTATAATAATCCTCCTAAACTTATAATGAATAGAATAATTGAGGTAATAATTAAAATTGAGATACATACAATGAGTATATCGTTTAGCAAGCCACACATGTTTATTTTTTCTCTTTTTTTACATGACTTGAAAATTTTTGGTACTAACTCCTTTGTCAGTTCTTGCTTATCTATTTCTTCGTCTAATTCTTTTTCAGCATTTCTGTTCCTCCACCCTATATCAGATATTAAGTAGCTTATTATAAATAAGACTATCGCACATCCTAATAGGGCAATCGCCCCGAATAAGAATGGTGATGGGTGAGCAAATAGTATTTGTCCGAATATTCCTAGCAAAACTACAAAACCTATAAGTAGATTATGTAGGGAAATCAAATTGTCTTTTTCTGTAACTTCTTTTTCGCTCATTATTTTTCCTCTCTGATTCTTTTTAACATTAATTCTCTTAACATAGTACTAATTGTTTTTTCTTCCTTTTCACAAACTTTTTCAAACTGTTTGTAAAAAGAAGGGCGAACAACAAATTGTACTACTCGGCTATTCTTTTCTTTTGTCATGATATCTCCTTTTCTAAAAATTTTATCATATTAGTACCATCGACTAATTTTGAAACTATCTATAGTTTTGTAATCATAATGATATTATCTATAATTTTATTAGAAAATAAAAAAGGATTATCCATATAATTGTAAGAAGTTATACATATAGTTTCATTATAATTGTAAGGAGAGTTAAATATGAACAGAGAAAAATTATTAGATCGTTTATCTTTTTTGTTTTTGAGTTATGGGACCCTGATGAAGGGTACTTTAGAGTATTGAGTGTAATAAAGAGATTGGAAATTTTAGGGATAAAGGTCGATATAAATAAGGTGCAGGGAGTGGCATATGATAGGAGAGAGAAATGAGTAAAAAATTAACGATAGAATATGTTTCTCAGCGTTTTAAGGAGTATGGATGCGAATTATTAGAAAAAGAATATAAGAATAGTAAAGTTAAAATGAAATATAAATGTAAGTGTGGAAGTGTTTCAGAAACATCTTTTCGCAATTTCAAAAAGGGGACGGGGTGTGTAGATTGCACCGGGCGTAGGTGTTTTACTGTAAAAGAATTTATAAAAAGAGCTAGAAAAATATATGGGAATAAATATAATTATTCTAAAGTAAATTATAAAAATATATTTACCAAAGTTATTATAATCTGTTCTATACATGGAGAATTTTGGCAAACTCCCCATCAGCATCTTCGAGGGCATAGTTGTGAGTTATGCTCAAGAAAATTAAATGCGAAACTACGGTCCAAAAGTGTTGTTGATTTTATAAAAGATGCAAAGAAAATACATGGAGATAAATATGATTATGGGAAAGTTAATTATAAAACTGATAAAATTAAGATCATCATAGTCTGTCCTGATCACGGAGAATTTTCACAAACTCCAAGACATCATTTGAAGGGATGCGGTTGTCCTCATTGCCTTTTTAAGAATGAAGGGAAAGTAAAAAATCTTTTATTAGAATATTTTAAGGGGTGGACGATAACTTCTCATAAAAGGATATGGGAAGGATATAAAGGTTATAATGTTAAAAGGTATTGTGATTTTTGGCTAGAAAAAAATGATATTAAAGTTATAGTAGAATATGATGGAGAACAACATTTTAAAGTCGTTAGATTTGGTGGCTGTGCTCAAAATAAGGCAATTAAAAATTTAATAAGACAACAAAAGGTAGATAGACTTGATGCTGAATTTTGTAAAGAAAATAATATTATTCTTCACAGGATAAGATATGATGAAGATAAAGAAAAATCTATTAAAGAGTTGATAAGTGATTATAATTTATGTATTGTTTGAAATGACATGGAGTAATTATGAAAAAAAATAGATTTTGTATTTTGTGTAATTTTGGTCCTTACCTCGAGGCGGGAGGATCTGTTGGAGGATCAGAAGCTGTTATTGCAGCAATCTCGGAAGGGTTGATTGAAACTCCATATAATTATGAAATTGATATTTATGCCCACAATTATACTAAAATTTCTAAATATAATAATATAAATCTTATTCCTTGTTCAAAAGGTGATAAAATTATAGATAAGATAGCTCATGATTACTCTCATGTCTTCGTCTACAGTGACTCTCAATGGAATATGGGGGATATCATCCAAAATGTAAAAAAGATTGATTGTAGAGTGTTCTGTGTGCTTGTGGGGGCTTACTATCTACGGTCTCATCCTGATATTTTTGGCTTATTAAAGAAAAATATTGACAAATTTAACCTAATTACTCATTCATCTATAACTTCTGATTATAAGTGGTGTGTTGACAATAACTTACCTGTAAAAGTTATCTCGAATGGAATTTGTTTGGGTGAATTCAAAAATAACACTATCAATTTTCGGGAAAAGTATAAAATAAAGGAAAAAATTATAATTTTGAATATCTCAAATTGGTTCTACGGCAAAGGACAAAATGCCCTTGGACTAATAAACAAAGAATTAAAGCATTACCTAGATGATTTTATAATAGTTCAAATATCGAGTTCTATAAAGTATCCATATGAACAACAATTTTTGAATAGAGCAAAGAGAAATTTTGATAATGAAAAATGCTTATTTTTAAGAAATATCCCTAGAGAAGACGTTATAGCAGCTTTTAAAAATTCTAGTGTATTTTTAAATGTGTCATTAAAAGAGGTCAGTCCAATAGTTATTCTAGAAAGTTTAGCAGCAGGTTTGCCTTTTATTTCTTTACCTGTAGGAGATGTATCTAGTCGTCCAGGGGTAATAGTGAATACTGCTATAGAGGATAAGAAGGGATATAAGATAATAGATAAAAAGACTGTAGAAGTTTATGCACAGAATATTTATTCTATGTTAATAAATAGTAATTTGAGAAATAGATTAATTGAAAAAGGGCATAAAAGTATTGAGCAGTTAGACTGGAAAAATATTGTTCCAGAATATGATAGGATATTTAATTTATGAAAAGATGGGGTGTAATAAAGAACGGAAAAGGAGAAGTGATTATGCATAGGACAATGTTAAAAATGATATTTAATCCTATTTTGAGAAAATTTGGATGCTCTATAGTGTCACACATAGATACAAGAAATAATAAATTTATTAGGTATGAGGTAAGATCCTATCCTCAAAATTGTAGAGTAATAAAATGAAAGATCCTTTAGTTAGTGTAGTTATGACTGTCTATAATTGCGAGAGGTTTATAAAGCAATCCCTAGAATCTATCTTTGATCAGACATTTCAAAATTTTGAATTGATAATTTACAATGACGCTTCTACAGATAAAACTTGGCAAAAAGTGCTTGCCGCTATTACGGATAAAAATAAAGAATTTATGGGACTTATTCATTTAATTCCAGGTAAAAAAAATGTTGGTTGCGGAGAGGGAAGGAATAGAGCTATAAATAGAGCTAGGGGAAAATATATAGCTATCCAAGATGCTGATGATGTTAGTTTACCAGAACGTTTAGAGAAAGAAGTTGAGTTTCTTGAAAAGGAAAATATATTCTGTGTTGGGTCATGGGCGGACAGAATAGATGAAGAAAATAATTACATAGAAACATTGGACTATCCATTTCAGCAACATAAAGACATAGTTAAAGATATCGTAGAAAATTCACACAATTCTATTATAGATCCTTCTTCTATGTTTAACAGAGATATTTTTAATAAGTTGGGGAGATATGATAACAAGTGGAATCTGATACCTGATTTTCATTTATGGATTAAAGCAATCTTGGCAGGACATAAGATAGGGAGCATCGCAGAAAAATTAGTTTTATATAGAAAACATGGAGGGAGTGTTATGGCTAATTACGAAAGAGAAGCTATTCGTCAACATGTGTTGTTGTATAATTCTATGGTGATTAAGCATAAAAAGAGGTTTTCCCAGTGTTATAGTGGAATAATATAAGCAGAGATATTTGTAAGGAGAGTATAATGAAAGATATCCCTAAATGGGTAACTGATATTGTAGAGACCGATTCTCTTCGCTGTAACAAATGTAAAGATAGGATCGGGGTAGACTGTCTAATATCTATCGGTGTCCAAGAGAGTAGCGTAGAGCCTCACAATGATAAGTTGTGCATAGGTATGTACTGCTCTGATTGTAAAGAAATAACGGTATTTGAATTAAAAGAGATGTCATTAGTTGAATTTGCTTTTGAAATATTAGAAAGAGAAACTAAACCTAGGAAGGGTGGAAAAGTTCTTAAGAAGATAACGGCAAAAAGGGACGTTTTAAAAGAATTGAGTGGAGGTAAAAAACGCAAGATTGCTCCTAAGAGTAAGATTACCAAAAGAGAGATAAGCGAGATTGTTAGATTCTTAAAAAATGCTGAAACTCATGAAGAGGTTCTTGTAGCGATGGGCATGTCCCCAGAGCAGATAGAGAAATATAATTATAAGAAATCCAAAAAGGAATAATATGGATAATAAGGTAAGTGATTTTAAACTTGCAGAATCTATAATCAGGAAATTATGTAAAAAGCATGAAGTTCAGTTCGTCGATGTCCCAATTTCTTTTGATGATATGATAAGGAATTCATTGTCTATTGAAAATAGCAAGAATGTTGCACATACTACTTTTAAAATAGTGGGTGAATATATCAATAGGTCTCTCGCTATTACAGGAGTTCAATTTATGCAAGATGAATCTATGAGGGAAGATTTTTTAATTACTCTTGCAACTAATTTAAGAAGCTTTACTTATGGAGAAGAGGGGCCGGATGGGACTTCTGACGAGCCTCATTTACTAAGATTATATCAATATCCTTTAGTGTGGATATTGTTAAAAGATATTATTTGTCCAATCTATAATTGTACATTATCTAATATAAAAATTATCGCAGCTGGTAGCCCTCAGATTGATATAGCAAAATATTATAAGCAGGAAGATATTCCATCGGAGGATATTTCCGATGAGCCATTCATATTCATTAACAGAATAAATAATAGAGTAGTTCAAAATGCTTTCATATTTATAGAAGCTTTGCGGGCATATGATTTGTCCCCTATCAAAATTATTAAAGATATTTATGAAAGTGATTTATATAATAAGTTTCGAGGTCTTTTGGAAATTGCGTTAGATAATGAGGATGAAGTAAATGACTTTGAATGTACCATAATGGCCATTCTTGGTATTAATTTTTATAATTTAATATCTAAAAAAGTGGCACGAGTTAATTCTATGCCAATTAAGATTGCACAGAATTCTGCTCCTGGTCTTCCTAATCAGTTTTGGTATTTTGGTCTTTTAGAGAAAATGATAGAACCAACAAGGGGTAGCGATTGGTCGGTATATCAGAGTCTGGAACCTTATGTTAAAGAATTTTGGGATAAAGTAGAAGATGTAAGACAGAAGAGAATTAAGGGTGGTCATGATAATGGAGTCCCATTTGATTTGTTATTACGCATAAAGTCAAAGCAGACAACAGGTTATGAAATAGAGCCCGGCGTCACTTTGCAAGGATTGTTGTCTTCTGACAGAGTATGGTAAATGAGATTGAAAAGTGAAAAGTAGCAAAGTATAATACTTTGTCTGTGGTCATATAACGAGGTGAAAAGATGAATGATAATGAGTTTATTGAATTTCTTACAGGCACATTACTAAAAGTAGAAAATGTTATCAATTTATTAGAGCAGGATGTCCCTAAGCACATTCCTGCATATAATAAAATTCTAGGAGTACAACAGAAATTAGCAGGACTAAATGAAAATTATAAGATCTGTTTATTCCCTCAGTTAATTACTACTAGATCTGTTATAAATTACTTCATGAATGGTCGATATGGGGATGGGTATCAGCAAGTTATGAAGTTGAAACGGGAATTAATTAAAATTTGTTTGGAAATAAAAAATAATGAAAAAGATACAAACAAATAATTATCAAAAGAGACAAGCTGATTTAATCGAACATCCTCCTGTAGACGGAGAGGGTGAGGCATCTAGGGTTAAAGGGAAAAAAGTATTAAAGTATTTTCCTCAACTCGGTAAGTCGATGTGGGTTTTAGAAGATGAATAGAGGATCATAATTTGGCCGATAAGCTTATTTTAAAAGTTGATCACAATACAACTTACATCCAAGGTAGAATGGAAAGTCATATCTACGATCAATTCAAAAAAGAACTTGGATATCGTCCTGAGAATTCTTACTGGATGATAAAAAATAATGCTGAGAAAGCAAAAGATAATGAGGAATGGAAGAAGGACTGGGACGGGACTATTTCTGCTGTTTGCTGGAATGCTAAATTCTGTCATTGTCATATCAAGAAAAGAGGTCTCCATTTTCATACGGGGCTTCTTACCAAAGCGGCTAATTTCTTAAAGGAAAATAATGTTCCATTCCAGAGAATAGACTGTCGCGTTTTAACTCCAAAAACTAATCGTTATTCTATGTCATCAGAATTTGAACGTAGAGACTATCAAACAGAGATTATTGATAGGGTGATTGGCGTTAATGGAGGCAGAGGTATAAGCAGGGGTATCATTAAGTGTGCAACTGGCGGAGGGAAGACTGGTATGGCATGCGGTATCCTTGCAGGCATAGGAGTGTCTCCAACTATATTTTACGTTACATCTATTGATCTTCTAATGCAGGCAAAGGATGAGATAGAGAGATTTGTATGGGAAAATGGGATGCCTGTTAAAGTTGGAATGGTAGGTGGTGGTAAAAAGGATATCAAAGATATCACTGTTATGACCGTTCAAACTGCTGTCCGTGCTTTGGGCGGAGTATGGGTAAAATATGATGAAGAAGATGTTACAAAGGACGATACAGATATTGATGATATGAAAGAACAGATCAAGGAATTGATTCACAATTGTAGATTGATGATTTGTGACGAAGTTCAACACTGGGCTGCTGAAACATGTCAGATAATTTCTGATAGTTCTTTATTATGTCAGTATCGTTATGGGATGAGTGCTACTCCGTGGAGAGATAAAGGAGATGATATTCTTATAGATGCATGTTTTGGTGGATGTGTTGCAGATGTAAGTGCTTCTTTCTTAATCAGACAAGGTTTCTTAATCAAACCTAAAATTTACTTCTCAAAGATAAATAATATGAGAGGTATGAGAAAGACTAGTTATGCCAATGTTTATAAGCAGGCAATTGTTGAGAATGAAGCTAGGAATAATCAAATCGTTAAACTTGCTAACGGGTGGTACTCGCAGGGTAGAAAAATTCTTATTCTTGTTAAGCAGATAGCTCATGGTAAATTACTTGAGAAGCTTATTCCAGATAGTATATTTATGCATGGCTCAACTGGTAAAAAGAAAAGGCAAAAACATCTTGATATTATGAGGCAGGGTTTACCGCAGATAACTATTGCTAGTGTTATCTTTGATGAGGGTATCGATTGCAAACCTTTAGATACTTTAATTTTAGCTGGAGGAGGCAAATCTCCCACTAGAGCATTACAGAGGATAGGTAGGATACTGAGACCTTATGAGGGGAAGATAGATGCTATCGCAGTAGATTTTATGGACAATTGTAAATATATGCAAGCTCATAGTGCAAAGAGGGCAAGTATATATGAAACTGAAGAAGAATTCGATATCGAGATAATGGCACAATAAAAGTGAAAGATCCAAAAGACATCTTAAAAGAAGTACAAGCAGATATTTTAGGAGTTTCTTCTGATTCTATAAAGTTTTCTAATTTCAGGGATAGGAAAAAGAAAAAGAAAAAAATCAAAAAAACTATTGAAAGTGAAAGTGATTCTACTATAATAGATAATCAAGAAGGTTTCGGGATAACGGACGTATATGTAGAGTTTTGCAGTTATGATAAAATAAATGGTAGAAGAAAAATAGTAGAAAAAAACAATTTAGAAGAGTGGGGAGCTTTTGACTTTTTTTATTATGCACAAAAGAAATATATAGATAGGTACTCTAGTCAATGGGACTTGAATGTAGGTGGCAGTAGTGTAGAAATAAATAGGATTAGAGATAAGTTTTATGATTTATTTGGGTTCTGTTGCAATCTGATTATGAGGGATTATATAGATTTCTTTTTTGATAATTATATCGATACCATCGTTAGGTCCGAAGGGGCATTCTATTTTAGCCAAATGCGTAAAGAAAAAATGATGTGTGAATTTTATGATGGATATGATTTCCCTCAGAGTTTTTTAAATTATACTAAGGGCGAAAAAGAAAATGATAAAGGATCTGTCACTAATCAGGAGATAAAAGAAGCATTCATGATCGGTGATACATCTTTAATAAGTAATTATGGTATAGTGATATCTTTCAACTGGTTGATTGTGGTGAAGAAAATGTCATCCCTAGATGCTACTAAGTTAGTAGTATCTGCATGTAGGGATATGTTCGATAAGGGAATGGTGGATGTTATTAAGAGTGCGACTGAGATTTACTCTCCTTATCCTTCTAACATTCCATTTAAAAGTCCTCAACTCGTAATGAATAAGATAGATAGAAATGTTAAACTCGACGTAGAGTTTGGCGATAATGATAAGTTAGTATTTTTACAGCAAGGGAGATAATTAGGAAATGTTAAATGGCACGAGAATATAGGGTTAATCATCAAATTGAAGCTGAGCGAGTGAGCTTGGTTTTGCCTGGTGGAACAATGAGGGACACAGTCCTTTTTGCCGAAGCTCTGTCAATTGCAGAAGACAACGAATTAGATTTGGTTGAGGTGTCTGCTAGCAAAGCAGGACATCTATCTGTATGTAAGATATTAGATTATGGCAAAATGATGTATCAGCAAAGTAAGAAGAACAAGGCGAATAAGCAAGTGAGACATACTAAAGAAATTAAGTATAGTTTTAATATATCTGATCATGATTTGGGAGTTAAGCACAGAAAAGTAACAGAGTTTCTATCGAAACATTATATCGTGAGATATGTATTAGAGCTTAGGGGCAGAGAAACACATCTGGCTCAGGAAGCCTTGCAAAAGATGAAAGATAATTTGGTTGAGTTTGAAGAAGTGGCGACATGGAAGGAACCATATGTGTCAGCAAGCGGTAGGCGGGCGGACATTTCTACTGTTTTGCATGCTAAATAAATGGTTGAAAAGTGAAAGCACTGATAGTAGTATAATGTTGTATTTTATTATGAAGGAATCACGACGATGAGAAAAGTTAGTATGGAAGTAAGCCGCAAAACGTTGGACGAGATGTGTACGGATAAATTTAAGAATGATTTCTCTAATCTGCTAAGGTCTCGTTATCCTCTCTTTTATATCACAACTAATGAAGAAAAAAGATTGGTTACGTTTTTAGATCACTATTGTAGAGTCAGGGGATATGATTGCTATTTGTGGGACAGTTACAATGGTTTAATTAATTTGGCTAGCGGAGAGGAGGTAGTGCCTAACACTCCTGAGCCATTAAAAGCGAAGCCACTAGCTATGCTTGATTATATTATTAGTGAATCAAGAACTTATGAGAAGAAAAAGACTAGTGTAAAAGAGAAGAAAGGAAACGGTTGTAATGGAGTCATTTATGTCCTACTGGATTATTTTAGGTTCATAAAAGATGAGAACACTGATATCGAAAGAAGATTCAAAGCCATTACCGAGATTAGCTCTATCGTCTCTACTATTATCACTGGTCCATATTATAAATCAACAGATGTTTTAACTAATTTGATACCGATGGTTGAATTTCCTTATGCTAATAAAAAGGAAATCAGACATGCTTTATATGATGTAGCAAGAGGAGCATCGGGTGATATTCCTGACATTCTTGAAAAAACTAAACCTATAGAAGAAGAATTGATCAATGCTGTTACCGGGCTTACTTTGATGGAAGTTACAACTGCTTTTTCAAAATCTTTGGTGGCTTTTCATGATTGGGACATCCCAACTCTTTTAGAGGAAAAGAAACAGATTATTAGCAAGAGCGGTATGTTAGAATATATTGATTCTCCGGTTTCTATGGATGATGTTGGAGGTCTTAAAAATTTAGTTGGGTGGATAAAAAATAGAAAAAGTAGTTTTTCACAAGAAGCAGAAGAATATGGTTTGAAAAAACCAAGAGGCCTTCTAACAATTGGGATGCCTGGATGCGGGAAGTCTCTTGTTTGTAAAGCAGTTAGTAGCGCATGGGGAATGCCTCTATTGAGATTAGATTTTGGAAGATTGTTTGATTCTCGCGTTGGGGGATCGGAGAAGAATGCAAGAGAGGCTATTAGGCTTGCTGAGGCAGTTTCTCCATCTATTTTGTGGATCGATGAAATTGAAAAAGCGATTAGCGGAGTGGCGTCTAGTGGCCGTACCGATGGTGGAACTACGAGTCGTGTTCTTTCAACTTTTTTGACGTGGATGCAAGAAAAAACAAGTTCTGTTTTTGTGGTTGCTACCGCTAATGATCATCAGTCTATTCCTCCCGAATTTTTAAGGGCAGGGCGTTTTGATGAAATCTTTTTTGTTGATTTGCCGCATCCAGATGAGAGAGAGGATATTTTTAAAGTTTTATTGAGACTTCGAGGTATAGATTTTACTGATTTCAATATTCCCCTTCTTGCTCAAAGAAGTGAAAACTATAGCGGGGCAGAATTAGAAAAGGGTATCGATAATGCTATGCTCCAAGGATTTTTGGATGGGAAAAGGCCTATCGTTACGGATGATATAGTAAAATCTATAGCTAGTTTTAAAACACTTTATGAGATGAGAAAAAATGATTTTGAGGAGTTAAGAGAATGGGCGGATTCTCAATGTGTTAAAGCTAATGAAAAATACGTTCAAATAGTCAGCCGTGGCCTTGACAGCAGCAGGGAATTAGATTTTGATTCATGAAAAATATAGAAAAGATTAAATCAGGGTACATCAAATTATTTGCTAAAGAATATTATAATAAGGGATCTGTTGATAATTTAACTGGAACAGAGCTATCAGTTTGTTCTTCTTTGGCGGAGTTTTGGGCGTACGTTTATTCAGTAATCCCGGAAGAGCATGGCCATTTTACTATCTTTGATTTTTTAGGCTATACTCTTGACAATACTACCAAAGTGAGGCAAGTCGTTATTCCTCCAAAAATTGCTTTGCATGCTAAAAATGAGATATGCAAATATTGTTGGGGTATGGACTGGAAGGATATTAAGGAGAAGCAAGCGAAGCTTGACAGAAAAAGCACGATGAAGTTTTTGAGAGAGAATAGTGTGATGGATCGCAGAGTGAAAAGTGGTAGCAATGTGGTTATTTATGGGTCTTCTGATCAGCCAATTGGCAGGACAATGGTTGCTTCTATTATTATGAAAGAAGCAATTAAGCTTAGAGTGACACATCATACGAGACGGCATACTTATGACTGGATTGATTTTAATACTTTAATGAGTGCAGTTGATAAGGATTCTTTTGATCTGGCTGACTATAGAAGTTGTGACTGGTTGGTGATAGATAATATTATGAGTAAATATAGGAGTGCCAAACAAACAACTCTGTTGATTGATTTGGTAGATCCTTTTTTTATAGATAGGTTTAATAATAGGTTGCCTACTATACTAGTATTTAAGTTTGATATTAGTAATCCTGCGATGATGATAGAGAAAAGATTTGGGGTAGGAATACATAGGATTATTGAGAGTAATAGAACATGTAAGATACCGTTGTCGTGGGGAGAAGTGGGCGTGAATAATGGCTGATTTATCAAAGAATAAATTGCAAAATGAAAAAGAGCTAATCTATTTGATGATACATAATAGGCATGCTATTGAACAGGTCCATAATAATGGTATAACTCATAAGCATTTTCATGATGATCACAAACCCATTGTTTTGTCTATTTTTGAATCATATGATGTAGATGATGTATTATTAACTCGTAAAACTTTTCGGGAGAAGTTGAGTCACTATAGCGTTCCAAAGGATAGGATATCACAAGAGCTATCTTTTGATTCTTGTTATATTTCTAAATCTGATGTGAATGATTTGCCACGTTTGATGGTAAAAATAATAGAAAGTTATGTGGATAATTCTGTTAATAATGCTTTAGAAAATTTTAGGAAGATTCGGAATGAGGAGGGGACATTGCCAGCGGTTAGAAAACTTGCTGACATATGTGATAGTTTATTGGATGGGACTAGTACAGGAGAGAAAACATATTTTAAAGATATTAGAGAGTTGTCGAAAGTGGAGTTTAAATATATAGAAGATGTATTGAGTGGGGACATAGAGGAGAGGCCTCCTATACTTACTGGAATACGAGAAATTGATTTTACGATGGCCACAGGATTAGAGGCTGGGACTCTTACCTTATTTTGTGCTGATGTGGGTGGCTTTAAAAGCTCGATGATGCTTAACATAGGTTTAAATGTGTGGCATCAAGGTCATGACGTTTTGTTTGTTCCTCTTGAGATGCATAGAAAGCAAATGTGGAGGAGGGCGATTGCTAGGGACGCAAAGGTAGATTCCAGATTGCTTACACGGAATCTTAAAAAGAATATAACTAAAGAGCATATGGATAGGATACGGGAAACTATTAGAGTATGGGATTCTGTCGGCTCTCAATTTTTTATTATGCAAGAACCTGGGAATACAACTGTTAATACTATACAGAGATTAATTGAAAGAAACATAGATATAGTCAAACCAAAACTTGTAATTATAGACTATGTTGCAAATTTAGAAGCACATAAAAATAGATATGGCAGAAATGACCTAGAAATAGGAGATATGCTTAAGACGATGAGGCAAATGGGAAAGGACTTGGGATTTGCAGTAATATCCGGTGCCCAACTTGGGAGAGAAGCTTTGAGGAGACTTAGAAAAGCAGGAGCTAACAAAGATAAACCTACTATCAATTCAGAAGACATTAGGGGTTCTCATGAATACTCTGCTGATGCAGATAATATATATGCACAGTTAATAAGCACTTCACAACCGAGTCAGTTATTGGACCTGTATTGTGTTAAGTCAAGAAATGGGACCACTACATTTGAAGATGATAATGTCCGTGCCGTGTTGGAAGTGTACCCTAAATTTGGTCTTATAAAAAGTGCCCCAATTGAAGGTGAGAACAATGAGATAAATGACATAATGGGAGATTATGTTGATCAGACTGAAACAGATATAAATATAGTTAGTAAAGGAAGTCAATTTTTTGATGACGACGATGAAGTTTTTGATGATGCTCCAGAAGATACAGGTAGTGATGAAGATTATAATGATATACTTGATTCTATTGATAGTCGTTCTCAAGATGAAATGGATAATTGGTAATGGGCAATTATCATGTCAGTCGAATATTGGAAGAAAAAAAGATAACTGATTTTTTGCAAGAGAGAGGTATCTATCCTGTTAAAAAATCTGGAGAGAAGATAATTTATCGCTGCCCTATCCATTCGGGTGACAATGATCCTTCTTTCATAGTTTATCCTGTTGGGACTAAGGGTAGAAATTATCAAACTTATCATTGTTTTGGTTGTCAGTCTGGCATTAATATCGTTAATCTAAAGAGTGACCTAGACAGAGTTTCTATTAAGGAATCTATCGGATTTTTTTTAAAAGGTATAAATATAGATCCTATTGAAGTTAGTGATTCTGTGATAAATGATATACAAAACGATATCCAAAATGGGGAAGATACTGTAGTAGATGATAAGCAAATAGAAATGTTATTATTGTTGATGAACACAACTTGTAGACGATATCTAGAGATATATGGAGATTGTGAAGAAGTGAAATTTTTTGATGAGATTTTTTATAAAAAAGTTGATGATATAGCTAGGTCGGGGGACCGTGACACCTTAGAGGCATATTATGATATGCTTATAGAAAATAATATATTGCCACAAAGAGCAGAAAATATTTGTAAGCGTCAGGAAGAAGACGAAATTTCTGCTGTAAAATGGAGGATTTAATGGAAAATTTAGAGTTCATGATAGATTTTACAGATATCACTCTTAATGAGACGGACGGAGTATTTAAAGAAGCATATAAAATAATGCAGACAGAGCCGCCTGGAGGAGAGAAGTGGGTCTTAAGAAGTTATGTTACCATTACTGGCCAAACTGGGATGGGGCAGATGGAGATACAGTGCCATGGGGATGGGTCTATGTATATATTAGAATATACTCCGTCTATAGGTGACTTATTTTATAATCCAGACATCCAAGCATTATCTATGTGGGCGCAGGCTAACGGATGGAAAATTCCACAACCTCATCCTGATTTGGTTAAGGACAATAAAGAGTTTTGGAAACATTTTTATGATACTCTTTTGATAGATTCTGATTACTTAGATAAGATGTATGGAGTGAGACCTCAACTACAAATTAATGGGAGTGACGATGAATAACCTTGCTATTTTTAGTGGAACAGCAAATCAAGATTTAACAAAAGATATATGTAATTATTTAGAAGTTCCTATGATGAAGGCTACTGTTTCTCATTTCCCAGATGGAGAAACGATGGTTAAAGTAGATGATGAAGTTAGGGGAAAAAATTGCTTTGTTGTTCAGCCTACTTGTGCTCCTGTTGATGCTAATATAATGGAGTTGCTTATTTATATTGATTGTCTTAGAAGGGCTTCTGCTAAAAGCATTAGTGTAGTTATCCCTTATTACGGTTATGCAAGACAAGATAGAAAATCTGAAGGGAGGACTCCTATTACGGCTAGAATGGTCGCAGATTTGATTACATGGTCTGGGGCAGATAGAGTTCTAACGATGGATTTGCATGCTAGTCAAATAGAGGGATTTTTTAATATGCCTGTGGATCATTTGTCTGCTTTTCCTGTGATTTTATCATTTATAAATAGCGATATCGATATGGACAATACTATTGTATTGGCTCCTGATGTGGGAAATATGAAAATAGCGGATAAGTATGCGCAGGAGTTGGATATTGATTTGGCCGTGATTGATAAAAAACGTATAAACGGAGAAGAGGTCGTTGCCAATAAAATGATAGGAGATGTGAGAGGAAAAAATATTTTGATATTTGACGACATGATATCTACCGCTGGGACTATTTGCTCAGCAGCAAAGATGGCTAAGGAGAATGGGGCTAATAAAATATCTGTTTTTGCTACTCATGGGCTATTTACAGGGCCTGCATATGACCGATTAATAGAGAGTAGTATAGATGGAATATATGTGACTGATACAGTTCCTTTAAATAAACGTATATTTTGTATGGAGAGGCCCGCTGTAGAAGTTATTTCTATTGCTAAGATACTAGGAGAAGCCATCTTGCGTATTTATCAAGAGCGTTCTGTGAGTGTTTTATTAAGGAGTGACTATGAAAACCATATGTAAAAAATGTGGTTATACTATTGATAGAGACAAAATAATAGAAGGACAAGTTGTAGAAGAGTATGAAAATATATATGGAACTCGTTGTCCTAAATGCAATACATTAAATAGGCCTTTCTTGAAGATAGCCTGGGAAAGAGAAAAACAAGTTCGGATGGATTTGTTGAGAAGGCAAGCGAGAGAGAGACTTAGAGAAAGATTAAGGAGAAAATAAATGGCAATAGAAGAAAAACAAAGAGCACTAGAATTTACTTATGTGCCTGATAATGTGGAAGGCGAACTAAAATATGAGATTAGTTATGATGAGAGCAAGGGGATGTTCCCACTGACTATAAATACTGGTGGGAGCGATATAAGTTATCCGCTTGAATTATTTACAGAAGTGGTAGAGTTTTTGACAGGCAAAGGGGTTATCGAATCAAAGATTTTAAGCAGGACCGCTCTTACTCCTGGAACTCCCTCTGTGGCGATGGCTACTTCTGCTGCTCCTAATGGGCCATCTATTCCTCTCCCTGAAATTCAAAGGGCAGATGGGACTCCTGTATTGTCTGCTAACGTAGACCCATTAGCATCGTTTGATATAACTGATGGTGGACAACTTCCTACTCCTGAGTTGGTGAAAAAGATGCCAAGCGGCTCCCCTCCTATTCCAAAAATAGTAAAGAAAAGTGAGGGTGTTGTAGTTGCTTCTACTCCAGTCGCTCCGGCTTTTTCTCCTATCGCGGAGTACGCTCCATCTCCTGTTGTTGTTACTAAGGAGATGATTAATAGACCTGTTATCAGATCTCGTATTTCGAAGGGAGATCCCCTTAGTGCGGAGAGAGATGCTTCTGATTTAAGAGCGGCCAGGTCTGCTGCAAGTGGGAAGACTATTAGAAAAGCACATCGAGTTGAAGGTGGGTAATGGAATATCGGTGCAAGATGATTAATGCTTCGAGATTGAATGTTGGGCCTAGTGGTTACATCTTGCCTCTTTGCGATTCATGCAGGACTAGAGATTGTACTAATCCTATAGAAAGGATAAAATTAAGTTTGGTAGGAATTGTAAGAAAAGTAAGATTGTATAATCGAGGTAGGGAACCTAGAATGGTAGTAGAATGTGAGGGATATATAAAAAAGTGATTAAAAATATAAACATATCAGAGCAATATCTTCATAATCCTCAACTAAGGAAGAAACATGCCGAGCAATATCAGTTAGCTCAAAAGAATATAGAGAAGATAAAGAAGATAGCTCTTAAACAAATAAGATATCCTGAGTTCAAAGAAGCATATGAGTATGTAGACAATATATTTCCTGCGGTTAATGTAAAGAACGTGGTTATCTATAAGGTAGCGGCAAGAGATATGGCTAAAATGGGGTATGCAGGGGTTGAGGGTTTTTATGATCCAGCAACTAAAATTGTAGTAATTTGCGGAGCAAGAAAAAAATCCAATCCCGTTGATCGACGTTATCACGTAGAAGCCAAGGTGGATAAAGATGAAATTATTGTACATGAGTTGTGCCATTACTGTTATGTATCTGAAGGGCATAGGTCCATTAGTAGTGAGATGAGAGAAGAATTTGCTTATGGGTGGTCGATAGGTTATCTGAGACAGAAGGGGCACTCTGATGAATATATTATCAAATACAATTTTTTACCATATTTAATGAACATATGTTACAACGATGCCACTATAAAAATTTTAGCACAGAATGGAATAAGCCCTGCCCAATATAATTCTTCTAGTAATTTTAAGAAGAAAGAATTTAATAGGTCATATGGTAAGAAGGTTTTTTTACTAGCGAAAGAGATGGGAATGGAAAGAGGTTGGAAATTATTAAACGCATATTCTAAAAAAATAGAAGACGGAGAAGGGTATATGGATATAGAAGAAAAATGTGATAGGTTTAGTATGTTGGATTTCTCATGAAAACAGATATCAAAGTAGCGACTGTCTCGAGTTGGGAGAAACTTGGCATATTATCTTTTGCCAGGTATTATGATTTAACTACAGATGAAGCTATTACGATGATTAATAATCCTAATGAGACATTTCATGATATGATGATAGAGATGGAACAGGCCATGATGAGATATGAGAATTTTATGGTAAAAATAAGGAGAGTTGAGGAAGAAGAATCAGAATGGACTCGCTTAGATTTTTTGGATTTTGAGAGATGAGTTTTGAACAATCAATAGATGGGCAAGCAGTAGAGTTCTTTAGCGAGTTGGACTACTTGTACTGTAAGTCGGAATATTTTGAATTAAAAGAGAGTAAGGATAGCGGAGTATCGTGCCTTACTTTTTTAGAATTTCTTCAGTTTGAGTTGTATGACCATGATAGGTGTGTAGTAGTTAAAATCTCTGATCCACCTTCTATTTTTACAATCCCTGCAACAAATTATTTAACATTTACTGCAAATGATTCTGCTATTTATGCTAATGACACTAACGCTATTACTTTTGGGGATGGGCCTACAGGTATTGGAGTGCCAGGTATCCCGATAGGTAGCCAAACGGTCTATGAGGGCAATTTTGAATTTGCAGAGAACCAGTATCAATTGGTAGTTGATAATGATGGAGTGGAAGAGCAACAAGTGGAAGAGCAACAAGTGGAAGAAAAAAAAGAAGAACCTCCTGAAGACCCGATAGAAGAAAGATGGGATATATTGGATTTGTAAGGAGAAATTAATGATTAAATTTTTTTGGTATAAACATCCTGAAACAAGAGAGATGTTCTCAGATCAAAGAATGGGAGGATATGAGAATAGACCGTTAACTAAGGCAGGTGTTAAGTGTGAGTTGGTTAGAGATTATGTCCCTCCTGTAAAAAAGCGTAAACCTCTAAGCTTTTGTATTATTAATAAGAATAGAGAAGTTTTTCAAGCTGATTCTGATTATGTGAAAAAATGTAGACCAAAATATGTAAAATTTCAGGATGGGCATAGAGAGAGATACGATCCCACTAAGCATAATTAATATTTCTCTTTAAAAGTGAAAGATATTTAGTTATAAAGTAGTAATGAGGTTTACTAGAAAAAAACAGATAACCACAACGATTTTCAACAAAGAGTTGTCAAATGTAGAAACAATAAGAATGGTATTTTCTAATATGCATTCTCACGGTGTAGAGTTTTCTATGATTATGAGAAAATTTATGCCATCTGAGTATGATTATATCAATTTAAGTTTTGAGCAAGTCAGAATAAAATCTATTAATGATGATGGTACATTGGACTTATTGACTTTTAAAAAGGGAATAAAAACAACTATGAGGAATATTCCTCTTTCTAATATATCAGAAGTTAATGTTATTACTAGACAATATGCAATTATAGATGTGGATGATGCTTTAACAAGATGGGAAATTTTGGATTTGTAGAAGAATATAAGAAGCGGATAAGATGTACTTGGTGCGGTCGTTTTATTTCATACAATAATTTGAGAGAAGGAAAATCTACGCATACCATGGTCCTTCCTGATTCTCATCTTTCTTGTGAAACATGGGTTAGTACTTGTAAAAGATGTAAGGAAAAAGAAGATTGGGAGAGACATTGTGATATTAGATAACAAAGAACTAGTACTACGAGATGAAAGAGGGAATGAATTATATATCAGATGCTATGATGATGAAGAAAATTATGATGAAGCATGGTTCGAGTATGATGAAAATGATAATATGATTTATTTTAAAAATAATTATGGTGACGAAGAATGGAGTATATATAATGAGAAAAATCAGTTAGTCAATTCTGTAGATCAGGATGGGATACAAGAATGGTACGAATATAATAAATGTAACCATGTTCATTTCAAATGTTCCAATGGAGAAGAATCCTGGCATAAACATGATGATGAAGGTTATGCAATAGATATAACACAGGAAGAATTTGAGGAAGGAAAAGATGCAGTTCAGCAATAAAGACTTTGTTCATTTTCACGTACATAGTGAGTATAGCCAGTTCGATGGTTTAGCTAAAGTAGATAATCTCGTCCTTCAGGCAAGGAAGATGGGTTTTCCTGCATTAGCACTTACTGATCATGGGAACATAATGGGGTGGATTAAATTTTTACAGCAGTGCAGAGTCACAAAAGATAAGAAGGGCAATGCTATACCTTATCCTCCAATTAAGCCTATTCTCGGTTGTGAAGTGTATCTATCTAGGAAAATGGACATAGGACAATATGAGAAGAAAAGAGATACTGCTGTTATAAAAGAGAATCAGCCCGATGGGAGAAGGGGGAATAGGCATCTTAATTTATATGCTATGAATTTTAATGGTTATCAGAATATCTGTAGAATGTCTCAGAAGTCATATACAGAGGGTTTTTATTTTGACCCCAGGGTTGATATAGATTTATTGTCCAAACACTCTGAGGGGGTTATGTGTGGCTCCGCTTGCCTCTCAAGCGTTATTAACGTGAACCTTATGCATGGCAAGTATGATAGAGCTAAACATATTTGTGGTCTTCTTAACGAGATATTTGATGGCAATTTCTTTTTAGAAGTTATGTTCCATGGGATTAGGGAAGAGAGAGAAATAATACCTCTTATCTTTAAGCTTTCATCAGAGTTAAGCATCCCAGTAGTTTGCACTAATGATAGTCATTACATTATGAATGATCAAGGAGAGTCACAAGAGGTTTTATTGTGCATGTCCCAGCAAAGATGCGTAAAAGATCCTGATAGATTGAGATTCGGGCATATGGAATTTTATCTTAAGAGTGCTCAAGAAATGGCTAGAATGTTTGGGAAAGCCCCTCACTCTTTATATAATTCTTTAGCATTGGCAGAACGTATTGACACGAAGGATATCGAACGACATTTATTTGGTGGAATGAGATTGCCTAAATTTAATATCCCACCTGAGCATAAGAATGCTTATGACTATTTGTGTAGTTTGGCGTGGGAGGGGATGGAAAGAGTAGGTTGGGATAAAAGCAAAGATCATATTGAAACACTAAAGATGGAGCTGAATGATGTGAAGGTCGCCTACGATGCTAATAATTATGATTTCTCTACATATTTTTTAATTGTGAGGGATTATATTCAGGATGCTAAAAAGCAGGGGGTTTTAGTTGGTTGTGGTCGTGGTTCTGGTTATGCTAGCGTATTGTTGAGATGTCTTGATATTACTTATGGTGTGGACCCTCTCAAGTATGGTTTGCTTTGGGAGAGGTTCCTTGGATTTGACGATCTCAAGTTCATTAAAGAAACCGACTTTGGATTTGAAGAAGATTTGGTTCAGGCAGCGGTAGAAAAAAGCGATTTAGAGGCCGATAGAGAATTGGAAGAAGATTTAGGTGGAGTAGATAGATATTAATGGATCTTAGCGTCAGAACAGAGGAAGAATTAAAGAGCTTGCTTGCTTTTGGGTTTATATCTTATAGAGATTTAGAAGATGAATTAAAGAAACGTAGTCTATGCATGGACATACATGGGGATATTAGATACCAGGATGGGGAGCTTTATGGAGAATCAATTAATATTAAGAAGAAGAAGGAACCACCTGAAGAACCTATCGAGGAAAGATGGGAAATTTTAGATTTATAGTTTGAAAAGTGAAAAGGTATAATTTAATATAGTAGAATATGGCAGATTTGCAAGAAATAGAGACTGAAATTTTATCAGCGGTAAGAGAAAAGTACTCTGATAGCAAGAGACTTTCTAAAGTGAAGGAAGAGCTTAACTCTATGTCTACGACTGAAGGCCTAGAGAACAAAAATAATCTTGAATCTTTCTATTATATATGGAAGAATCACTCCGGTAAAATTGGTCATAAGAATGACATAAATAGTTGGACTGCTTATTTTCTTGGTATGACAGAAGCTAATCCTGAAAAAGGAAAAGATTTTCTTCCTACAAGGCGTGCTTTTGCAAGAGCTGGTTTTCCTGACATCGACACAGATTTTGATGATGATGGTAGAGACAGTGTTTATGCTTATGTCATCGAAAAATATGGCAGAGAGAATGTTGGTAATATCGGCACACACGGAAAACTTAAATTCAAAAGTTGTGTTACTCGTGTGGTCAAAGCGTTGGATTTAGCTAATGCTTTTAGTCTAGGTAAAGAAGAATTTGTGAGTGCTAATGCAGCAAAAGCATCAGAGATCCTCTCTCCTTTTCCCAAAAAAGGTTTGATGAAAATAAGCGAAGGGGGAGAAAGTCATATCATAAAAACTTTTGCAGATGCTTACGAACATTGTACAGATTTTAGAAATTATATAGATAAATATCAGGCAAGTGGCATTAAAAATTATGTTGAGCAGATAGAAGGAACTTTTGCTAATTTTGGTGCTCATGCGGCCGGGATCGTTGTTTCTGACGTTCCATTGAATGAGATAGCTCCGTTAAGAATGGCTAGCAAGGGTATGCTTGCCACTCAATATCCTAATGAGGACCTGGAAGTTTTAGGTCTTATTAAATTCGATGTTCTTGCGATAGCTACCTTGACAGTTATTAAAAAGACAGCGGAAATGATTAAAGAATATTGGGGTATTGAACTGAATCTAGAAAATCTTCCGATGCAAGATCAACCTACGTTAGCCTTATATAGGGCTGGCAATCTTGGTGGAGTATTTCAATGCGAAAATTATGGTATGCAAAAAACGATGAGGGAAATTGGAGTTGATCGTTTCGATGATATTATTGCAGGTTTGGCATTGTATAGGCCTGGGCCTATGGATAGTATTCCTGGGTACTGTGATAGAAAAAAGGGAGTGGAAGAGGTGGATTATTTTCATTCTTCTATTGAGCCATATGTGAAACCTTATCTTAAAAAAACATATGGAGTTTTATGTTATCAAGAACAAGTAATGCAAATTTGTAATAGCCTAGCAGGTTTTACGATTACTGATGGCTATATTATGATTAAGGCAATCGGTAAAAAGAAACAACATTTGATGGACAAATTTGAAAAACAATTTGTGAAAGGTTGTGTGAATAATGGTGTACCTCAAGATGTGGCTCAACAATATTGGGATAAGTTTATCACACCTTTTGCCTCATATGGATTTAATCTCGCTCACAGTGCTTGCTACGGATATAATTCATATACTACCGCTTATTTGAAGGCCAATTATCCTGATGAGTTTATATGTTCATTATTAAATGTCTCTATCCATAGTTCTTCTGGTGGAGATAAGTACGATAAAGTTGCTGCTTTTGAAAAAGAATTCAAAAGGAAGATGAGTATTAAATTTTTGAAAAGAGATGTTAATAAATGTAAATCTGTGTACACGATAGAGAATAGAAAAGATGAAAAAAATGGCATACTTAAAACAGAGATTCACCCTAGTCTATTATGTAAGGGTCTTGGGGGGAATGCGGCTTTAGATGTTGAAAAAGGTCAGCCATATGCTGACATGAGGGAATTTGTTGAAAAAGCTGGAGTGGGCATAGGGGTAGTTGATGCTTTGGTAAGGGGAGGTTATTTTAAATCAATTGAAAAGAAGAAGAGAGGCGAAGAAGATGCCGATTACATTACAAGGGTAGTGGAAGATTTCAGGGTGATTCGTGAAGATTCCAAGAAGCTAGCGGCTAGAGGAATGGAATCAGTTGATATATTTGCAGGAAAATATTAATAGGAGATAACAATGGGTAAGACAGAAATTACATTAGGTGTTGTAAGAACAATCAAGACGGCAGAATTTGAAAGTTTACATGTTACTGCTGAAGTTAAAGAAATCGTAGAATGGGAAAACGAAAAAGAAAGAGAAGAAAGAACTAATCAAGTGAAGGATCATCTTATGTCCGATTTCGCTAAATCCTATTTAACTCTTACTGAGAGTATCGGGGTTCAGAGGTGTTTAGGGACAGGAAGATTAGTTAATAAAAAAGAAGGCACAACCAAAGTTGGAAATGTTACTACGGATGATGAAATAGATATATTTGACTAAAAATGGGTAAGGAATTATGGCGGCAAACGAAAAAGATATAAAAGAATTCGAAGTTATGTTTGATTTGTCATCTGACAAAGATGATAGCAATGAACAAGCAGAGGAATATGGCCATAGTACGGGATCTTCAGAACCATTTGAAGAATTAGCAGCAGAAGTATTTGATAAGATTGAGGACAAAGGGAATAGTATAGTTAAAGAAGATCCTCATGATATTATCAGAGATGTTTGTTCTGCTCCGGTCGAAGAAGTTGTTGATGAGGAACCTATAAGGGACGGTCTTTTTGTAGGTGATAATTTTTTTAACGACTCGCCTGTTGTAAAAGAAGAAAAACCTAGTGATGATGAGTTGAGGGAAGTAGCCCCTCAAGAAAAAGTGAATATTACACATGAGACAGAATCTCTTAATAAAAATATGTTTATTGATGATTGTTCTGATGAGATAGGGCCTCGGCCAGGCGATTGTCCTCCGACATATGGAGAAGTCAGCCATGGCGATGATAAAATAGAATGGATGCTGACTAGTCCTGCCCCAATGTATAGTAGTTTTTATGCAAAGAAGAGGGACCTATTATTTAAGTATATGGTTGGTGGACAAATAGAATATACGAGATGGACTAATGAATTAGTGGAAGCTGAAGTTATTATCAGGGGTGAAATTTTTGATCATCAATCGATAATTAGTCAAATGGAAGCGGTTCAACAGCATAGGGAAAGAGTCAAGGCCATCCATGTTAGAGTTAATAATCAATATTATACGTTTAAAAGATTTGTTGAGATGATGAGAGGTTTTTTGGCAAGGATAGAATATCTTAAGCCGGTTACTAGGCAAGAAGGTCTTATCATGGAACATATGAGAGATTTAGAGTTGTATTATGCTCGATTAGAAGCATTGCATGATTCTGCTACTAAAACAGAAAAGACTTTGGAAAAGGCATTTGATACTCTTAGTAGGAAATGCACTATTTGTATGGAATTAAGACCGCCAGAAAGAGTGGACAAAAAAGTATCTTCTACTTATGTCCCTTCTGAAAATCCAAATGAGATTATCTTATCTGTTCGAGAGTATTCGAAAGAATTTGATGAGTTTGATGACCTGCCGATGAATGCTCAGGCTGCACCTAAAGATCATAAGGTGGGTGCGATTGGTTGGTCAGATGTTTAATTTTTTAAAGAAATCACTTTAAAAGTGATTGTGATTTTATTATAAAGTAGAAAGTAATATTGTTCCTTAGATAGGAGATTTAGTTATGACTGAGTATTGTGGATGGGATGCAATCCCAAGTAGTGGTGGAAATGGAGAGAGGTCTGATTACCTCAAATTAGAAAGTGGGAAGAGTTATAAGATTCGTCCTGTTTTTGAACCAGTGAAATTCTTTAAGTATTTTCACAAACATGAAGGAAGATTAAGAACGGCAATTTGTGCTAAGCCTGACGTATGTTCGGTTAAGGATAATCACAAAGAACTTAAGAAGCCTTCTCTTCGTTTCGCGGCTTATGTTATTGATAGGGCCGACGGTAAAGTTAAGATTCTTGAAGCCCCTCAATCAGTTTTTCGCCCAATTGGTGCGAGCCTTGAAATGACAGGGAAGAATCCCGGTGGTGGAAAAGATGGAAGCGACTGGTACATCAAAGTCTCAGGGAAAGGTTTGAATACAACTTATGATGTTGGTTTTATCGAGCATAGTCCTCTCTCAGCGGAAGAAAGAGATGCGATTAAAGAAGCACTTGATGGAGATAAACAGAAGTTACGGAAGTTGTATAAAGTTGATACTCCTGAGGAAATCGAAGAGAAGTTGTTTGGAGATTGGAAGAAAAGAGAAGCGGACAGTTCGGGAGGCAGTTCTGACAGCACTCCTGTTTCTGCTCCTACCTCTACTCCTGTTTCTGCTCCTACCTCTGCTCCTGCTGAGGCCGGTGGGTCAGATTTTAACAATGACTGGTAATGGGAGTAGAAATTATGGCTAAGAAAAAAGATGATGGTCTTGGTGATTTATCCGGCTTCTTTCGATTAGGGGCGGACATAGAAAGTCCAGGGAACGTCCCGACTGGTCACTTTAAGTTAGATTTTGCTATTCAGTATGGCATGGATGCTTCTAAGACTGATTTGAGTAAAATAGAGGGATATGACCCAGGGAAAACCCTGGGCATTCCCCTCGGGCCATTGGTAGAATTTTTTGGAGAAGAAGGCGGTGGCAAATCGTCCTTGGCATATAGGATTGTTGGATACGCACAGAAACTCGGCTATCTTGCGGCATGGATAGACGTAGAGCATTCCTATAAAAAGAATTTGGCAATACTTAATGGTGTTGATGTTAATAGGTTGATTTATTCTAATATGATTGATCCAAAGCATCCTGACAAAGTTTTTCATGGAGAGAATGTATTTGGACAGATGATTGATGCGATGAAAGCTGGCGTAAAGGTTATTGTCTTAGATTCTGTCGCCAATTTAGTTCCTAAGGCTTTGTATGAAGCTGATGATGAACAACAATTTATGGCTTTGTTGGCACGGATGTTAAGCCAGCAGTTAGGTAAACTTGTTGCTCATGCTGAGAATCATGGGTGTCTTGTGATATTTATTAATCAGCTTAGGAAAAATTTGAGTATCGGCAAATACGGAGATCCAGATACTAGTCCTGGTGGTCATTCTCTAAAGCATAATGCATCTTTGAGATTGAAGATATCGAAAAAGGGAGGTAAGGACGCTAATATATTTATGCCTGATCCCGATGACGAATTCGGAGATCCGATTTTAATGGGAAGATATGCTAGAGTTGCGATCAAGAAGAATAGATTTGCCAAACCTTTTTTGGATTCTATTGAAATCCCTATATATTATGAAGCTTATTTTCCTGAGATAGAAGATCTCGCTTTTGATACTGGGAGGCAGGTCAAGATGATTTCAGTTTATAAAGGGACTTATAATTGGGATGGCTTAAAGATTAAAGGACGAAGAGAGTTTATCAAACATCTCGTAGACAATAAGTTAGTTGATGATTTGATTAGAGCGATTAAAGCAAAGGCTTCGGAAGATGAGGTGATACTTCCACCTGAGATTAATTTATATGAATGTGCTTCGGACGGAGATATCGATGAGAAAGATGCCGGACAAATATCCGGAGATGTTGAGGAAAAAAATAGTCGAAGCGGCAAAGGTAACACTAAGAAAACCAGAAGGAAAAAAGACTCTTAATTATTTGAGGGATGTCAGGAAGTTTTCGGACGTGGTAATTGACAAGTTTGATATGGGCTACTGTCCTCATGATTTAGACCACGAATTACGAGGTAGAATTATTACTCCTATCTATGATGCTTATGGAGAGATGGTAGCCATATCAACTCGTCATATGGATAAAGATCATAAGTTAAGATTTTGGCATGAGGTATTTCCTAAAGGGACTTATTTGTATGGTCTTCGCGACGCAAAGGACACGATACGTAAGTTCAATAAGGTGATAATCGTTGAAGGAGAATTTGATGTCGCAGCTTTTCATACTTTTGGTTTTACGATGACTGTATGTTGTTGTGGTAGTGCTTTTACTCTTTTTCATGTCTCATTGCTCTCTCGATATTGCACAGAATTTTATCTTATGTTTGATGGGGACGTAGCAGGAAGAAATTCTATTAAGAGATCTATGGATATGTATGATAAATATAGTTTAAGTGCTTATGGATTAAAGTTTGTTCCTGTTTATCTTCCAAAAGACATTGATCCTGATGAGTTTTTGTTTGAGAATGGAGTAAAGGGAGTTAAGGAGAAATTAAGGGTAGCTAGAGATGATTGTGATTTTATTTAGGAAAAATATATTATGACTGAAGTTTACACTCCTCAAGAAGTTACTTCTATGATGAATTTGATAGACACCTATATAAGGCATAGGACAGTTTCTCAGAGAGGAGATAGAAGTTATGTACATTATCATCCTTCTGAATGGGGCAAATGTCTTCGAATGCAACAGTATAAGCACTATGCATGGAAAGGGATGGTAGATGTAGTCCATGTTGAGCCGAATAGCACGAAGCATAGACTGTTTGATAAAGGTCATAATATGCATGCTAGATGGTCAAATTATTTTGACGATATCGGAGGTATTCTTCTAGGAGCATGGCAATGTAAAAATCCATTGTGTTATATGTTTAATGATTTTGGAGAAGCCAATGATACATTTTCTCTTGAGAATTTGCTTAAAAACGGGGCAGGAAGAATTTATGGAGGGGAAGATGGACCTATTTTTAAACCAGAGAAATGTATGTGTGGATATAATAAGTTTGAGTATTTAGAGACTGCTGTCCTTGCTCCTGAATTTAACATTAAAGGACATGCGGATGTTGTTTTGGATTGTGATGCTCTTAAAGAAGAAAGATTTAAGGGAGTTAGGATTTCATACAATAAAGATTTTCTCCCTACTGGCGGTAAACGTGTGGTAGGTGATATGAAGAGTATCGGTAGTAAAGCGTGGGCTAATCAATTGGTTAAGAAAGGTGCTCATAAAGATTACATGATTCAGTTAACAATTTATGTTCATATTCTTGATTGCGATTATGGCATTATTATGTATGAGTGTAAAGACAATTCTGAAATGATGTGGTTCCATGTTCCAAGGAATGATAAGTGGTGGGAGATAGTCCAATTTCAGGCAAAGAAAATGATAGAGATGGCCAAGCCTGATGAAAACGGGAAAGTTAAACTTCCTCCACCTAAATATGAGACTAGAAGGGCTTATCCCTGTAGCTGGTGCGAGTTTAAAAGTTTGTGCCATAAATCAAAGGTATGGGACAACCCAAGGCTAGAACAGAATAGGCGTGAATTTTATAAAGAACTGCTGTAAGTAAAGTTTTTCTCCAAAAAATACGATAGTTATACAGTATTAAAATAACTTTTATATTAAAAGGAGAAGCAACTATGGCAGACGAAAAGGAACGAGTTGACACAACAGATGAAACATTGTTACTAGTGAGCGGTAGTCGTGGAGATAAAGGAAAAGATAAAGAGTATGTCAAAAAACTTTCTAATGCAATTTTACAGGTTTTTAGTAAACACGGATCAGCTAAATTGCGTTGTGTAGGAGCAGCTTCTCTTAATAATGCTATTAAAGCTTTTATTATAGCTAAAGGAGAATCACAAAAGAAGGGGGACTCTATTTTATTAAATCCTAGTTTTACGACAGTGACTTTTGGTACTGAACAAAAAACGGGTATTGTTATGGAAGTAGTATCAAGTTAGATAAATAAGTTGTTATTTTTGTGAGGTGATAAGATGTCAGAATTTGAAAGTGTTTTTAGACGCAAGGAATTGCACGATATGTTTGCTGGCGGAGAAGTGAAGCCATTGGACGATTTGTATTTGATAGAGGATACCGCTCTAACGGTACAAGAATTAACCAAGAAAATGGAATTCTACAAGGGTTACAAAAAGAAAAGGGCTGCTGATATTACGGACGAAATGAAAGTAGTTCAAAATAAAATAGATTTTTTTAAAGGCGTTATTATATCTACCCTTAAAAAAAATAAAGAGAAAAGCGTTAAATTCCCTGGATCGTGTACCGTTTCTTCAAGGAATCAGAAAGCCAAGTGGCAGATAGATGATGAAGAAGAATTCATAACTGTTTTGCAGGAAGCGAAGAAGGCAGGGGAAGAGGTGGACGATGTTCTCGAAGTAGTTACTCAGTATAATATTAAAAAAACGGAAGCTGGTAAACTGCTAGATATTTGGGAAAAAAGTGGTAAACTAGATGGTTTTCTGGCAAAGGCAAAGAAGGGTGAAACGGTGGTATCAAAATCTCCACCTAAGACCACAGTTGCTTTTAAGTTTGTTGAGCAAGAAGAAGATGATGAGGAAGAAGTAATGGATATGCCTATCCCTATCAAAGGTGGATCTTCTAAGGACAACGGAGATTATGATACTCTCTAATGAAGGATTTTGAATTTTATAAAACTATACGTCTTTCTACATGCGATAAAATAGAAAAAGCTTTCTCTAAACTTCATACTATTTATAGCACAATTCCTAAAACTAAGGGATGTATGGAGAACATAAAGAAAGATGGAGGATGTAATGCTTGGTGCTGTAAGATCCAGACTCCTCAATTTTTATATTCTGAATTTCTTCTCCTGTGGAGTTTTGTAGTTAACAGTTGGACAGATGATGAAATATGTGATTTATTTGAGAAATGCATGCTCAATGCTATTAATGAAATTCCTTCTAAAGGTTGTGTGTTCTTTGACAAGAAAACTGATATGTGTAGAGTCCATGATGTTAGGCCATATAACTGTAGAATATATGGCATAACTCCTAACGATGAATTTAACCCTCGTTATGAAAAATTGAAGGAAGAATATAAAAGCATATTAGGAGCAGTAGTGAAGCCTCAGTGTGATTTGATTTCTACAGAAGATGGTAGAGAGATCACAATGGGAGAGACTGATGATTGGTGGAATGAATTAGCAGGAGTAGAAAGATTAATTGGCATTCCCATGAGGTTGGTTACTGATGAAATGGGTGGTAGTTATAGGAGTGCTCATGATCATGTTCTGCTTTATAATCTACCTGAGAATGTGCTTAACTCTTTAGCTGGAATAAAATTATATAATGATAATTTGGAAAAAGTTAGAACTGTATCTGAGATAATATCTCATATTCGTAATTTTTTTAGAGGAAAAACTCAATAATGAATAAAGAAGTAAAGGTCAAAATATTGGATATGACGTATGATAGGGATAACAATCTTTTTCAAATGCATATTGAAGAATTAATTGGAGATCATAAGAAAACAGTTTTGGCCGTTGCAGGGGCAGATTTTGGGATAAAAAAAGGTATGCCTCCAGGATTAGCAGAACAATTTTGTGAATCGATGAAGGGGAAAGAAAAAAACCTTCATATAGAAAGAGACTATTCTTCGATTAGCGATGCAAGAAAAATAAAAGATACAAAAATGACCAAAGATGATGTAATTCGACAAGAAGAGTTGAATAGAATTAACAGCAATATAGATAGTTATCCTATTGACGAAGTAATGAATAATTTACATTCTAAGTCAAAGGAAAAGGGTAATGAGGATTAGGTTTTTTGGGAGCCCCGATTGTAGGGACTGTATGGAAGTATTTGTTTTGTTAAACAAATTCCAAGTTGAATATAAATATATAGATGCTACTGAAGATGATGATGAAATTCAAGATTTCTGCGATAATCATGAGGTAGAAGAATTGCCCCATTTGCAATTTATTATGGATGAAGATGTCATTTTGCAACACGTAGGGCAATTGAGCGAGGAAGATTTTATTGGTTATTTAGTTGATTACTTTCCAGACTATTGAAAAGTGATTGTTACGGTTGTATGATATCCTTATATTTTAAGGAAGATGTAGAATGAATTGGGAATTAAATAGATATCAAAAAGAGGCTGTCGAACATATTGATGGCCCTTGTTTAGTCACTTCTTGCCCAGGTTCGGGCAAAACTTTCACACTTGTAGAAAGGATAGTCAGACTTATTAAATCGGGTGTAAGACAGAAAAATATACTCTGTTTGACATTTACTAATAAGGCGGCTAATGAGATGAAGGAGAGGATTTGCAACAGGCTTGGTGTTGAGAAGTTGGATTTCTTCTGTGGGACCTTTCATGCTATGTGCGCTCGTTTAATTAGGAAGCTAGGGCATGTCCGTGGATATTCTAAGAATTTCACAATCTTAGATGATAAAGATCAAATAGATTTGATAATGCAAGTAGCCAGAAGATTAGAGTATGAGATCGAATACGGGGATGCTCGAAGGATTCAGGGTCGTGTTAATTACTATAGAGATCAAATGGAAGATTTCGACTGGGTTAGAGATGAACTAAAAACAGAGGTTATGATAGAAATAGCTGAAGCATATATAGAGAAATGTCGTAAGGATAATCTTATCGATTTTAGTGGTCTTATTTATGAGGCCATCCAAGTTGTGGAAACTGATGAAGAACTAATGACTAAAATACAGAACACATTTAAATATATTATGGTAGACGAGACCCAAGATACGAATAAATCACAATTCTATCTCGTTAATTTACTTGCGGCCAAATGGCGAAATATAATGCTTATTGGGGATATCGATCAAAGTATCTATGGGTGGAGAGGTGCTCGTTATCAAAACATTCAAGAGTTTATGGACAACTACGAAGATTGTAAGGTAATCTCTCTTTCTAAAAATTATAGGTCTACTCCTCAAATTGTTAAGGCCGCTCATAAACTTATTAAGTACAATTCGAGTCATATGGGAACTAGTTTTGAAACTGATAATAAAAATGGAGAGCCTATTAGATGTTACTCGTTTAAAGATCAATTGGTAGAGGCTGGTCGTATCGGATCTATGGTAAGACGTTTGATAGATGAGGGAGGATGGGACCCTCGGGATATAGCTGTTTTATATAGAGTCAATAAAATGTCTGAGCCTGTTGAGCAGGCTATGGTTAACAATGCTATCCCCTATGAAGTCATAGGAGCATGGAATTTCTATGACAGAAAGGAAGTAAGGGATTGTCTTAGCATGTTGAAATTCTTATCTAATCCTAAAGATGGTATAGCTTTTCATAGATTGTCTTCACTAATAAAGGGGATGGGGAATGTAACAATAGGTAGAATAGAGAATATGGCCCAAACGAAGGATATGACAATTGTTGAAGCTTGTAAGGAAATGAGTTCTCAGGCTAGGTCAGTTAATATAACTAAGGCATGCGATAAAATTTATAGTGCGTATAGTCATAAGTGGAATTTAGAAAATCCAGCCTCTTGTTTAAAAGGTTTAGTTGATCGGTTTGAATATAAAGGACATTTGTTAGATAAGTTTGAGAATACAGCTACTGAGAGAGAAGATAATGTAGATCAGCTTATTGATTCTGCTGGAGAATTTATAGGAGAAGATGGAGTAAGCAAGTACCTGCAACAGGTGTCTTTGGTGACTAATAAAGATAAAGAAAAAAATAAGAATAAAACTGTCCTTATGAGTCTACATGCCGCTAAAGGACTTGAGTTTCCTATAGTTTTTATGATTGGTGTTGAGGATGATATACTGCCACATAAGATGGCTTTGGCCGATGATCCTTATGCTGGTCTTGAGGAAGAAAGAAGACTGTGTTATGTTGGTATGACCAGGGCAAAGAAAATGTTGTTTATGAGTTGGTGTAAAAGTAGACGTAGGTTTGGGAAGTATGGGTCTATGACAAAGAATACCTCTAAACCGAGTAGATTTTTGAAAGAAGCAGGAATTTTTAAGGAAAAATGACATGATGAAAAAAGAAATAGAATTGAAGTTTATAGTAGATCCTAAGAAGTTTACAGATGTTGTTAGAGATGCTCGTGCAAGGATACATATCACTCAAGGATATCTATTCGGGAATAGTCATATCAGAGTTAGGAATGTCCTTGCTGAAGGTGGCAGGAATTCTTTTTTGACCATAAAAAGCAATAGAGATGGTATAGAGAGAGATGAGTTTGAGTACAGTATACCATATGAGGAGGGTGTAGTATTATTGGAAAGTTTTGCTACTGCTGTGATATCAAAGACTCGCTACTTGATAACTAATGACAAGAATATGTGGGAAGTTGATGATTTTCATGGAAAAAATCATGGGCTTATTTTGGCTGAGTTAGAAATACCTCAGGAGGATTATAGTGTATCGATTCCTCATTGGATACAAGGTGATCAGCCGGTATCTGATGATGATAGATACTATAATTATAATTTAGCAATGAATCCATATTCAGAATGGGGAATATAAAAATGAGTAGAATAGAAATAGAAAGTAAAGTAAAAGAAATTATTGCTTTGCAATTTGGGATGACATTAGATGAGATAACAATTGATACAAATTTTTTAACAGATCTTAACGCGGATAGTTTAGATGCTGTAGAAGTTGTTATGAGTGTCGAAGATAGATTCGATATCTCTATCCCAGATGAAGATGCTAATAATCTTACGACTATCAGATCAGTGGTGGACTACGTGGAGAAAAATTTTGCAGACAAGGGTAGTAAATAAACATTATGAAGAATATGAAAAATGAAGTTTTATCATGGGACAAGCAGAAATAATTGGGAGAAGATAAAGAAAGAAAGAGTATTGTGGGGAATACCGACAGTATTTTGTCATATGGGTTATATTAGAAGATATACATATTTAACTCCATATACAGAAGTAGCACAGAAGTATGGAGAAGTATCGTTAGAAATAGAATATGAGCCTGTGGGAGTAGATGGGAGAGGAATAGATAACTATGGTTTTGATCCACCACCTGGACAAACTTGCTGGCAGTTTTCAGTTTTTATTCCTATCCCGATAAAAAATATGAAAATTTATAAGGATAATAAAAATGGAAGAAAAAAATAAAAAAGATCCATTTAAAGATATAGAGATGTTATCACAACCTCTCACAACAGAAGAGGGGTTTCTTAATGAAGCATGTATGAACGAGTTAAGTAAAGCAATCAATAATTTTCCTAAACCTCATGAAGGAAGACATGATGGTGACTCTGAGTGGTTAGATAAGAAATGGACATTTAAGGATGATATAACAAGTGGACTAGCAAAAGCTGCCGTTTCTCAATCTCCTTATCCTTGTCCTGATAATTTAGAAGATGTAATTAAGTATCTCGATGCTTGTCTAGAAAAAGAGATTGGTTGGGGGAGTCATGGTATGGCAGAGCTTAGTTTATGTGATATCAGTAAATTGTTATATGATATTTTATATGAGCAAGGTTTTACTTATTTTGATAATTGGAATAAGTCCAAGAAGGGGAAAGTGGAGATACAATTTACATCTAGATACTCAGGGAAACCAGATCCTGACTATGATTTTATAGATCTCGATGCTCTTTTAGGAAACGTTTGTTTAGATATTAGAATGGAAAGAAGAGCATCTGATAAATTTAATAAAGAGTTTGAAGAAGAGTACGGAAAATTAGATGCTAAAGATTATTAAAAATAAAAGAGGATATTTAGAAGTAATTTGTAATTATAACATTGCAACATTAATAAAATATGGGAGATATCATGAGCCATAATACCGTTCCGATAACTATCAGGATAAGAAAAGAAGTTTTAGAAAAAGTTAAAAAGATAGCTAGAGAAAAATCTTTTAAGGAAGATAGGGATTATAGTTATAGTGATATAGTAAGAGAGTGTTTGAATAAGGTTATTGAGCATGAAAAGAATAAAAATCTCTAAATCATTATTAGAGCAATTATATATTAGTGATAATAAAACTAGAAGAGAAATTGCCGACATATATACGTGCTCAGTGGATACGATAAAAGATAGATTATTAAAATTTAATTTGAAGAAAAATATAAAATCTAAAAACATTTCTATAGATGAAATCTTAAGGTACGCGAAGAGAGAAATGACAATCAAAGATATGGCTAACAAATGTAATTGTTCAAAAAGTTTAATAAAGAGGAAATTAAAAGAATACAGCGTTACGTTAAAAAAAGAATATTATGTTGATAGCAATTATTTCAAGACATGGACTTGTGACATGGCTTATCTGATTGGTATCATAATGACTGATGGGTGCATAAGAGACGAGAGAAGAGAATTGACCATTGTTTCTATAGATGAAGAATTAATAAAATTTTTCAAAGATCAGTTAAAAACAAATTATAAAGTATCTAAAAATAAATATGGTTGTAGCTTTGCTCGTGTTTATTCTGAAGATATTGTCAATGATTTAATAAATATAGGTATCGTCCCAAGAAAAAGCAAGGTTTTGTCTCTGTCTAAAATCCCAGATAGTAAAATGAATATTTATTTTTGGGATATTTTGAGAGGGATAGTTGATGGGGACGGGTATATACAAAAGCCAAATAAAAGATCAATTCGTTTCGGCATATGTTCTGGTAGCAAAATATTTTTGATACAGATACGAAATATTTTAACAAATATGATAAATTGTCCAGAGTATAAAATAGTAGAAAAAAAGATGGGAGGAACATATTATTTGAATATTAATGGCAAGTATGCTTATCAGTGTTTAGATAATATGTATAATAACAATAAATTTGCCATAAAAAGAAAAAAGTGTATTGCTCTAGAATCTATGAAAGCATTTGAAAATAAAAAGAATTGTGTTAGTTGTGGCAAGGAAATAAAATTTTCTCATTTTTCACGGAAATATTGTTTAGATTGTTGAGAATAAAGATGAGCCAAACTACGGTAGTTAATATCAGATATGATAAGAATAAAGAAAATTTTGTCTACATAGGAAGAGGGTCAAAATGGGGGAACCCATATACCCACATGAAGGGCAAAACAAAAGCCCAATTTCTTGTTAGTAGTAGGGAAGAAGCAGTAGAAAAATACGAGGAGTGGATAAGGCAACAACCTAATCTTCTTGGTAGTCTTCATGAGTTGAAGAACAAGAGATTAGGTTGCTTCTGTGCCCCTGCCAGGTGTCACGGAGATATTCTAGTTAAATTGATAGAAGAGATGGAAGAGAAAGATGACTTCTGGGATGAATATTAGATGGCTATAGTAGATATATTTTCAGGAGATGAGATAAGTATAAATGGCATGAATGGTTTTACTGTTAAGAATGCTACTATTACAGAAGTAGAAGTTAGTTCACCCACCCCATATAGTGATATCGTTTATCATTTTAAAGCTGAGGCCACATCTGTAGCTATTGGAAGCGATAGAGTCCCTCCTCATTTCCCCCGTATTGATCCGTCGATGGGAGAATGTGTTATAGAGATAGGTGGTAAAAAGATACGTGGCCAAATGGAGTCATATGAGATATCGTTTCCATATAATCATTTATCTCTTAATTCGATAATTACACAAATGCCTCAGATGGAGAGGAAGGCTACATTCTCTTTAATCGTTAGTTCTATTGACTTAGAGTATGAGGTGACTTTTCTAGAAGAAGATGAACCAATAGAAAATAGATGGGACATATTAGATTTATGAAAGATTTATTTGGTGAAAAGATAGAAGTTGGAGATTATGTGTTGTATATGATCTCAGCTTCTAGCAGACATTTTGAAAAGGGTATAATAGTTGAGAGTGAAGAAGAATTTGTGAAAATAGAATATTTAGGAGAGTCAACTGTCCAGTTGTGTTATAGGAGGCAAAAAGGGAAAAAAGGTAGATTAACAGCCACAGATAAAAAAGTTATTGTTATCGGGTCTGGGTCTATGGAAGATAGAAATATTTATGAGGAAGCAAGAAAAAGATTCGAGGAAGAGACAAGGAAGGTTAAATCTAAATTAACAAAAGCGTTGCAGATGGTAAATGATTTTGCAGGCAAAAATGAATTATTGCAAGCAGAAGTTGAAAAGATAAACAATCCCTGGGACATATTAGATTTATGAGAGACTCCTATTCAATTATTGTTCCTTGTGGTCATTGTCATAAAGATGATCCAATAGAAGCTTTTCTTCCTAAAGATGAATTCGTACAAAGTTACGCTGATAGAGGGAAAGTTTATCTTTGTATGTCTTGCTGGAATAAAAAAGAAAAAGGTGAATTAGAACCTATCGAGATTATCGAACCTATTGAGAATCGTTGGGATATATTAGACTTATGAATTCTTACATTTCTTTAATTGATAAACACAAAGGAGAAACTGCTTTTGTATTTGGAGCAGGTCCATCTCTTTGGCAGAATATGAATGAATTCTTTTTTCTAGAACTTTCGAAACAGGCAGTTACTATAGTAGTTAATTCTGCTGTTATGGCAATTCCTGACTTTGATTACTGGATATCAAATGATGTGATGTGTAGGAGATGGAGCTGGTATAAAAATGTTGTTAAGGGCGAAGGAACAAAAATTGTTAGGAATAGTTGGGACAAACATAGAAATGAATTGAAAGATTTCTTGTTCTTTTCTCCTAGGCCTACATCTGAAGACATTATAAATATGGATGATGTTGGACTGGCTTACTGTAATTCAACCTGCTCGGCAATTGACTTGTCTATTCAAATGGGTTTCAAAAAGATATTCATATTTGGATTAGACCATAATACTATCAGTGGGAAGCATCATTTTTGGGAATTTTTTCCAAAAGAAGAACAACCTACTTATAAAAATTACGTTCCTGACTCGTGGAAAAGACAAAAAGAAGTTTTCTCTATTGCTATGAAAGCATATAAGGCATTGAAAGAATTCGCTGATTATAAGGGAGTAGAAGTTTATAATTGCAATTTAAATAGTAGCGTAGAAATTTTTGAGAAAAGAGAATATGAGGAGTTATAAAAATGAATGACATTGAGAAAAAAATTAAAAAGTTAGAAGAAAGAATAGAGAAACTTGAGCGTGGTGAGAAACCATACGAGTCTAGGAAAAGGTTTAATCCTTATGATTTATCAGATGTGGCTAAGTTAAGGATGGCTGGTAGTTGCCTCGGTCATATACATACTCGTAAGAAATTAAATTAGAGACCAAAAAATTTTTTAGAAAAAAAGAGGATTTTGCCGATGAATAAAGAAATAATGTAATAGAGTCATTAAGTTATTAAGTAATAGGAGTAAAAAAATGACAAGAAAAAGGAACGATATTATTCAGGATACGTCAGCACCACCTATAAATTTAGATGTAAATGCGCCTGACCTAGAGAACACTTTATTGGAGTCTAGGTTGCATCCTAGTCCTGCTGACAGCATAGTATTTTATATGAGATTGCCTAAGGTTTTATTAGATCATGTAAAGCAGATAGCAAGGGAAAGATCATATAAGGAAGTGAAGGACATAACTTATCAGATGCTTATCGCTGAAGCTATAGCAGATAAATATCCAATGGAGGATAACTAAATGCCTATTTATTTTATACAAGAGGAAAATAACGGCCTTGTAAAAATAGGATATTCTAAGAACCCGAAGAATAGAAAGAATAGTCTTCAAATAGATTGCTCGAGGAAACTCGAGATAATAAAAATTATAGAAGGTGATTATAAAAGAGAAAATTATATTCACCATATTTGTTCAAGATTTAATGTTAGAGGAGAATGGTATCGTCCCCACCCTGAGTTATTAGACTATATAGATAAATTGGAGGATGAGTACTCTAAAGAATCTTGTAAAATGAGGACTGTCTCATTTAGAGTTCCTAGACAAATAATAGCACATGCTAAAAAAATTGTGGAAGAAATTGGATACGGTTCTTGGCAAGATCTTATTAATGATTGTTTTATGGAAGCTTATCCTAAGGACTAATATGGAAGTCAAAGACTTAAAAGATATACACAAGGATAAGTTGTGTTTTATATATGGTGGTGGTCCGTCACTAAGGTACATAGATGAAAGCAAGCTGAAAGACTATGTAAATATTGCTGTAAATTCAGGTTTTTTGAAGAACATGTTGTGCGACTATTTTGTGAGTGATGATTCAGATATTAGTCGGTGGAGTTATTATGACTGGATTTGGGATTTTAGTTGTACTAAGTTGTTATACAAAGATAAATTTGAGCCTATCTGTAGCAAGAAGAAGGATGTGGTCTTTTATGACCATACGTGGTGGTTCTCTCCTAGTGACAGGAAGTATAACATGAAGGGATTGTTATTAACAAATGATGAACCAATAGTTGGAGCAAGACTGTCGATGGGGTCAGCAGTCCATTTGGCTTATATAATGGGCTGTGACCCTATCGTTTTATTGGGCAATGATTGTAAATTATCGAAAGATGGTAAGAGATATTTTTGGCAATATATAAAAAAGAATCGTCAACCATTTAGAATTAAGAGTTTTGCTTTTAATAAAAAAACTCAGGACAGAGGATTTAATAGAGATGATTTTAAATCTTACTGGGATAATTTTGCAAAAGTTAATAAGGAAATTTTAGGAAAAGAAGTAGAAATTATAGATTGCTCGGATAGTAGTCTTAATTGTTTTACAAAAATGCATATGAAAGAAATATTAGATAAGTATGGGAGTAGAACAAAATGAAGAAGAAGGGTTTCTGGGCTATTATATGGGAGTCTTTAACTAAAACTGGTGGATGTTGTGGTTCTGGAGAATCCTGTTGTGGTCCTGATAATAAGAATGATAAAAAAATTATTGTAAAAAAGGGAGAAAAAAATGAGTGTTGTAAGTAAAAAAGGAAAAAGAAAAGTAGGACAACCTATCGTTATGGAAGATGGAAAAGTTATTGATATGGACAAAACGGTGATAGGTAGTGAGGCTATAACTGAAGGACTGTTATATGTATCGAAGATGTCGATTGGTTTAGCTACTGGGACGTTATCTAATGATGAACAGTATTTGAGGTTTCAAAAAAAGATTTTAACTAATTTAATAACAGAACAAACTTCAAAAACAAGGATAGCTGTTGAGAAAGAAGAGAGGGTGATTAAGAATAGGTATTCTAATGCGGCTCAGATTCAGCAGGATGCTCTAGATAATATGTATGCTATGTCTAGTCGAATAGCTGAGGAAAGCACTCTTAGTTTTTTAGTTAATAATAACGATCCTGATTTTCAAGTTAGTAGGGGTGGTCCTGTTTTTGTTACAGACAGGATGGGTGGTGGATGGAAACGCATAGATTTGAAAGAACTGAAGAAGAACATAGAGGCAAGGAAAGCAAAGTTGGAGAAGTTGAAAATAGATAGATTAAAGAAGAAAAATGTCGATATAGATAATAGTAAGGCAAAGAAGAAGATTACAAAGAAGAAGCTCGCCAAGAAAAAAACTACAAAGGCGAAGAAACGTGATAGAAGATAAGAAGATACTATGCGTAGTTACAGCTAGAGCTGGTTCAAAAGGTATCCCTGGTAAGAACTATAGAGACTTACTGGGGAAACCTTTATTTATGTGGTCAGTCCTTGCTGCTATGGAATCTAAGTATGTTGATCAAGTGATTATATCTTCTAATTGCGATGAGTGTCATAAGGCTTATGATAAGTGGTATAGAGAAGAGTCTCTATTTGTGTTAGATGGTTATAGTGATACGTTTGATAGTTCTAACATGAGATTGCATTGGCTTCAAAGACCTGATGAGATATCTGGAGCATTGTCAAAGAATGAAGATGCTTTAATACATGCTTATAAGGAAGAATTAGAATTTCAATTTGACGCTGATATAATAATAAATCTTCAGCCCACTAGTCCAGTAAGACTTGATAATTTGCTAGACAGGGCTATAGAGGCATATCATGACGGTGGATATGATAGCTTATTAACTGCTACTAAGGATACTCCATTTATCTGGCAGAAAATACATGGCGAGTGGAGATATCCTGTAGATAAAAATGATTGTTGCGAAAGAAAGATGAGGCAAGAATTTGAGGAAGATGAGTTCATATACCATGACAATGGTAATATCTATCTGGTGGACAGTGGAGTTCTGCTTGATACCGAATGTAGGATAGGGCATAACCCATGCATATATGAAACTATGGGACTTGAGAATAAGCAAATAGATGATGATATAGATTTTGAGTTTATCGAAACAATGTTAAAAATGAAGGACATAGATAGTCCGATAGGAATGCGGTAGAAAGTGAAACTTTCTTATTTAAAAGTGAAAGAGAAAATGTTAACATCTCAATATTGTAAAGTTGTATTTTTTAGGAGATGTAAAAATGACAGTTAAAACAGTATCGTTAAAAAGTGGGAAAGTTAGCTCTAGGTATAAAGAGTGCCCTTCTTGTAACAAAACAGTTGGGGTGAGGACAGATCAATGTAAGTGTGGTTATAGTTTTCTTATGAAAGCTATGAGAAAAGATTTGTTGAAAAAGAAATCTAATAAAAAGGGTGCTGGTTATGGACATAAGTTCTGTCCTTCTTGTAAGAAAAAGGTAGGAGCGGCCAGCCAAGAATGCATTCATTGTTTGGCGATTCTTCCTAAAAAAATTAGAAGCGAAAAATCTGTGATCGACGAGTTTGAAATGGATTCTTATAAACTAAATAGAGGTGTTAAAAACGTATATAAGGGAGGTCGTAAAAGAGGGGCTAAAACTACATTGTCTGAAAAAATGGTTGATAAGTTTGCCATAGGCCTTTGGGAATCGATTGGTGGAGATCCGGCAAGGATGGAAATAAACCCGTACCCATTATATATAGGTGAAATTTACATATCATCTGATAAGAGAATATATATAGATGGTATCCTTATAGCTGTAATAGAGGTAAAGTCATATACCGAGATGGCGATGTTAAAGAGGATACTAGTAGATTGTTTATTAGTAAAAGAAGAACATCCTAGCATATCTACTTATCTCTTTCAGTTAGAGAATGCTTTGGGTGGTGATTATGGAGATTTAAAAAAGAATCCGAAGGGTAGTCTTACTGCTAATGAGCTTATGGATAAGCCGTATTTTAAGGACGTTGATTTGGATATAGTTACTTTTTTCGAAGGAAGAAGAAATTCCAATGTCCCGTTTGAGGAAGGTGAAAAAAGAATTAGCAGGAAGCAAATTGAGAAAGCTTTTGATTTATTGAAAAATGATTTCAAGCAGTACATATAACATGGGATGGGTATGGGTGAAAAGGACATAGATCTTAATAAGGAAAAAAAAGTAGCCAATAGGAAGAAGAAGGAAGAAAAACGAAGACAGTATTATTATGCTTCAAATGATGATTTCTCAAAAGAAGTAGCGGACTTTCCTGTAGATTTAGTAAATAAAATTGTCTGCGGGGATAGTTGCGATGTGTTGAAAACTATTCCCGATAATTCTGTTGATATGATTTTAACTTCTCCACCTTATAATTTTGGTCTTGATTATGATGGGGACAATCAGGACGATAGTTATTATTGGAAAACATATTTTGAAAAGCTCTTCAATATTTTTGATGAATGTATTAGAGTTTTAAAATATGGTGGAAGAATAATTGTTAATATTCAACCATTATTCTCTGACTATATTCCTACTCATCATATAATAAGTAATTATTTTATGGATAAGAAACTTATTTGGAAGGGGGAGATATTATGGGAGAAGAACAATTATAATTGCAAATACACATCATGGGGAAGTTGGAAAAGTCCTTCAAGCCCTTACTTGAAATATACATGGGAATTCATAGAGATATTTTGTAAAGGGGACCTTAAGCATAAAGGTGATAATGAGGACATAGATATCACTGCTGATGAATTTAAAGAATGGGTAGTTGCTAAGTGGAGCATGGGAACAGAACTAAAAATGAAAGAGTATGGCCATCCAGCAATGTACCCAGAAAAATTAGCATACAGGCTTATAAAGCTTTTTAGTTATAAAAATGATGTGATTTTAGATCCGTTCAACGGAGCAGGGACTACTACGATAGTGGCTCATGAATTAGATAGAAGATATGTAGGTATCGATATCTCAGAAGAATATTGTAAGGTTGCTCGAAGAAGGATTGATAATTTTTATGAGACTAATATGTTTGGAAAAAATTCGTTATATGATAAAGAGTAAAAATAATATGGAGGGAAATAATGCCTAAGTTTTTTGAATATGAAGATCCTAATATAGCCGCTCATGTAGAAAAGATAGTTGGTCTTGCTAAAGATGCAGAAGAGAATGAGACAGTTGTTAGAGATTGCCAGGATAGACCTGCTGAGTATGCTATTAACAATCGTGAGAAACCTTTCGCTCCTATGACATCTGGAGATATGAATCATCGTATGGCACTCGGAGATGGTGCTGGCAAAGACCATTTTGTAGTTGCTAAGCATAGGGAAGAACAGAAGCAGTCTGCTGAGAAATATGAACGTATGGCTTGTGATAGAGATGTCGGGGGAACTTTCCATGTCTCGGTAAGGCAAATGGCTAAAGTGGCACAAACTGTTGTGGACGAAAAAGTAAAAGAACAGAAAAATATGAGTTTTTTCAAAAGGATGAAAGAGGCTTTATCTTTTAGTGAAGAAGCAAAAAAGAAAAGGGCTATGATGGAAGCTTTGAAGAAAGCAGCAAAAAAGGGAATCTAGTTTTTTACTTGACATATCACTATTTTATGTTATTATGGTGATTTTGAGAAAAGGGCATGATATGAACATTGGTAGTGGCAATAAATATCCTTCAAGTGCGTTGTCTAATTTTGCTCCGCATCCTTTTGAGATGGACGGAGTTAAATGCTCGTCGATGGAAGGTTTTTTGCAGAGTCTTAAGTTTAAGAATCCAGATATGCAAGAAGAAGTATGTAAACTGGTGGGATTTGCTGCAAAGAAAAAGGGGAGAAACAAAAATTGGGTAGATACTTTGTGGTGGAGGGGAGAACCTATTGACAGATTCAGTGATGAGTATCAGGAACTTTTAGACAGAGCATATGAAGCGATTGCTAAAAATAGTGGTTTTAGAAAAGCTCTTTTGGCATCTAGAGACGCTGTGTTTACTCATAGTGTCGGTAAGAGAAAAAAGAAAGACACTATACTGACTGTTAGAGAATTTTGTGGCAGACTTATGAGATTAAGAGCAAGAGTTAAATATGAAGAGAGTAGAGCATAGGAGAAATTATGGGACTTAAAGGTTATGACTTTTTTACTACTCTTCCAGATAGTAGAGAAGAGATAAAATGTAAAGTTTGTGGTTGCCCTTGCGATGTTCGTCGTAAGATTAATGGTCCAATGAGTTTTGCTGGAGCGATGGCGAAGAAAAATACTTTGCATGATGAATTTTGTTGTCCTCATGCAGAAGTAGAGTGGCACGAGCAGGCATTGGGTATCGCTCGGGAAATCGAAAAAACTTCTAGTCCTTCTCTGAAAAAAATAATGGGCAAAGATTTGAAGGACGTTGTAAAAAAGAAAAAAGTTATAGGAGAATGGCGTAAATCATTTATTTAGGAAGAAGATAATGGGTGCTAATTATTACGAAACAGATAAGTATGTATTTTTCTATGGTAGCTGTTATTCGCAGTGGGCCATGAGAGGTATGGAGATAGATGGAAATCTTTTTAATTGCTGTGAGCAGTATATGATGTGTAAAAAGGCAGATTTATTCAACGATAAAGAATCTTTCAAAAAGATTTGGAGTTCGGGCGATCCTGCTGTTCAAAAAGCACTGGGGAGAAAAGTTAAAAATTTCGATAAAGATAAATGGGAAGCAATAGCAAGAGATGTTGTGTATAAAGCTAATTATGCTAAGTTCACACAGAATGAAGATTGGAAGCAACAGTTGTTAAGGACTGGTGATAAAATAATCGTAGAAGCCAGTCCTACCGATTGTATATGGGGCATTGGCATGAGTTGTGATGACCTAGGAATTACAGATCCTAAGAATTGGCGTGGAACCAATTGGTTAGGAGAAGCTATTATGAAAGTAAGAGAACAAATTAAAAAGGAGAATACAAATGGCTAAGAAAGAAGTTAAACCTGTAGGTCCAGTAATTTATGGGCCTAAGACTTTGAATGGCAAGAGAGTAAGTCTTGTCCGTGGAGGTAAAGAGGTGAGGGGAGTTCTGATGTCTCAGGATGGTCAGAACCAAAATGATAATTTGGTTTTTAAATGGACTAATGACCATGGTACTGCTAGTATCAGTCCATTAACAGGAGAAGAGTTAGAGGCATTACAGAAGAGTGGATAAAGGTGTTTATGACATTTTTGTTTTAGAGGATAGCCCAGAACGTATCAAGTGGTTCAGAACGACATTTGGCGATTGTAATCTGGTGTTTACGGATGATATCCAGACTGCTTGTGACGAGTTAAGAACTAAAGAATACGATTTGATATTTCTTGATAGGGACCTGGGCCATCCTCGCGGAGAGAGTGGAGAAGATGTTGCCTGGGTTATGAAAGAAGAGCAATTAGCTAAGAATGCTTGTATAGTTGTTCATACAGTTAATCCTCGCGGGCAAAGAAATATAAAGAGGTACTTAGGGCAATATCATAGTAATGTTAATATGATTGCTTTCCCTAAGCTACTAAAGATGGGGAGAGGGGACTTTGGATTAGATAGTCCTTAGTTTCTCTCTCTGTTTTTTTTCTATATCGTCAAGTTCTCCGTATTTGTATTGTAGAGCTTCTACAACCGCTCTGAGATTTCTAATTAATTTATTTAGTCCTTGAGGTTCAAGTGAACAGGAAGCATCTGTATGGGGAAACATCCTATCATCAATAAAGTGTCTTTCGAAGTATGTCGCTCCTAGAGCATAAGCTACAGGTTCCATTGCTATGCCGTATCCATGATTTGAAAAACCTATAGGACAATCCATTTTGCTCATTTTTTCAATATCTGCGATGTATAATTGGTTAAACGGAACAGGATAGCCACTTGTGCAATGGTATAAAATTATTTTTTTAGGATCTAGATTTCTTTTTCCAAGATATTCTTTAGTTAACCATTGGAAGAAATCCCATCTTTCATCTCTAGATAGCATTCCTGTTGAGATATGTATTTCCCCCTTATAGTTGTCAAATAGATATTCCATCATTTCGAAATTATTGTTGCAAGCGGATGGAATTTTAATAAGTTTAGGGTTCAATTCAATAATCTCTTTTGTTGATGTCATGTCCCATACTGAAGTAGAATATTCGATGCCAATATCTTCGCAATATTCTTTGAGTTTGTAATGGTCTTCGATAGGAAGTTCTACGTTCTCTCTATGTTCTAGATATGTTTTTCCATATGCATACATTTCATTTGGATGAGGTTTATTCCATAGATTTTTGTTTGTTGATTCTTTCGGATTTCTTTTCTGAGTTTTTAAGACGTGTGCTCCACAAATTTTAGCTAACTTTGCCAGCTTTTTGGCTCTGTCGAGTGAGCCTATATGTGTGCATCCTATTTCTGCTATTACTGTAAAATTATCCATGGTATTCTCCTTATTAGTCGATATTTACATATCGGCAAGAAAGTGTAAAAAAATAGTTTGAAAGTGATTGTGAATAGTGTATAATAAACTATTATTGTGGTATCGTGTAAATACCTGCGGTATATGGAGTTACAAATGTATAGTGAAATAAAGATTGTTTTTATTGATGTAGACGGCACTTTGACTGATGGTGTTTATCAAATTTCAGGAGATGGCCAGACGATTCTGAAATCTTTCTATACTAGGGACTGGTATGGCATAGAGCAAATCATGAAGAATGATATTCCTGTTATTATACTAACTCAATCTCATGATGATGTTATTTTACAGCAGATAGAAAGAATATGCAGCCACTCTATATTCTGGGACAGTTGTTTGACTGATGGAACTTTGATGTTCTTAAGGGGTATAAATAATAAGAGGGAGACAGTAGAGATGCTTTTTGGAGATGATCTCTCATGGGATAACGTAGCATATATAGGTGATGCAGAGAATGATTATGATTGTATAGAGTTGGCAGGTCTCTCAGGTTGTCCGACCGACGCTGTTCCTAGGGTGAGAGATAAAGTAATGTATCCATCTGATTATTTTGGAGGAAGGGGAGCGGTGCATGATTTTTGTATGTATATAATAGAGCAAAGAAATAAGGAGAAAGAAAATGAGAAGGCTTAGCCCTAATACTGGGGACGGGACTGTCCCTGTTGATAAGCATCACGTATTTGTATATATGACAGATTATGGCAGGAAAGCATTACTGGTGGAGATTATAGTTGGGCCAGGACAACATCATTGGGACTGGGTTGAATTAAGGCTTAATGCCAATAGCGTTATAGATATTAGCGGCATAGGGGACAGGTATAGTACTTTTGATAATGCATTGAATAGAGCAGTCAATGACTCCTATTGCTCTGTTTATGAAATGGATGACTTTAATGAATTGATAAGAGAATGGGAAAATATTGAATATAACGCTGATAGTATAACAACAGTTTATTCTTCTGATCAGAAGGATAGTTAGATAGAAATATATTTAAGAGTTATGAATTAAAGGAACAGTAAAAATGAGTCAATACCATGTTGTAGAAGTCATTTTTAATGATGAGAATATCCTAGTCCAATCTTTGAAGGACATCGGGTATGAATCGGTTGTCCATAGTGAGGGGGTGAAGATCGGCAATAATTATGGTGGAGTCGGAATGAAAACTGCACATATTGTTATTAATAGAAATCAGTTTGGAGGGATGGGGGATATCGGTTTTGAGAGAACTACTAAAGGTTTTGTCATGCATGCAGATGATTATGATGCAGGGAGGCACGGTAGCAGATTTAAACTTAAACAGTTGAACAAGAAGTACGTTGAGAATAAATTAAGAAAATATGTTAACAGTACAGCTAGTTGTAATATCTCTTCTACGCATGAGAAAGAGAATGGGCAATTAGAGATACATGTAAGAATTATGTAGGAGTGTCAGATGGCTAAACTTAAAGGAAAAGCTAGGGCTAGAGCTAGTAGGAAGAAAATTCTAAAAAGAAGGAACTCTCATTTTAGCAGGAGAAAAGAACTCTTGTCATTGATAAGAAAATGGGATGATCCTATTCTAAAACAGGTTTGCGATGATGTAGGGCCTGATGAGGATATCTCCGGCATTGTCAAAGAACTGAAGCAAGTGCTCAGAGCAACTGATAACGGGCTTGGTATTTCTGCTTCTCAAATTGGTTATGCTAAAAGAGTTTTTGCTTCTATGCCCAAGGGTCCAGGGGGAGACATCTCTATAATGATTAATAGTAAGCTAATCGAGGAAAGTGAGGAGAGGGCAACTTTCAGAGAAGGCTGCTTGTCCTATCCTGGCTTTTATACTCCTATTGAGAGACCTATTGAGGTTACTTTCCGGTATGAGGACGAAGATAGGAAATTTTATACTAGGAAATTTAAAGCGATGGCGGCTAGAGTAGCATTGCATGAGCATGATCATACTTACGGGATCTGTTTCGTTGGGGAACAGTATTATAAGAAGGATGAAGAAGATGAGAGTCAATCATCTTATGAGGTAGTTGAATCTGAAGATTTGAAGAGAGAAAAAGCAGAAAAGGCAAATGAAGAAAATAAAGTTATTTCAGAAGATGTCGAACAACAGAGCTAAAGAGAGCAGAGAAGGCAGCAAAAGGTTAATTTTTATTATGTCCTGCCACCTTTTCACATAATTTTATAAAATATTCTTGTTTAAGCTCCCATTTCATCATATTTACATCTTTATATATCCATTGTAAATTATCTTTAGTATATCCTTTTGAGCTATCAATTCTATCTAGAGATGCTTTATTGTTTTGTATTTCTTTTCTATTTTTGGTGAAATAAATATCTCTCCCTGTTAAGGCACATTTTTTATTTTGATCTAAATATAATTTGTGTAAAAATGAATGAGTTAATTCAGGGTGAAAATATATATTTCTTCTTTTAGCTTCTTTTTTTATATAAGCTAAGCTAATTATTTTATGTTTGTTTATCTCTTCGTTACTTTTAGATGTTGTATGGATAATTTTATTTTTGTTATTAAGTGTAATTTCTTTACATAAATTTATGAATTTTTGACTAGAATAAGTATGTTTCATTTTATTGATATCCTTATGGACCCACTGAATATTATTCCTTATATATCCTTTTTTAGAATCTATTCTGTCTAGAGACGCCGTTGTCCCTTTATGGTAGCTTTCATCTTTTCCAGATTTTGCAAATTTTATATCTATACCACTTAAAACACATTGTTTATTCTGTTTCAGATATAATTTCCATAAATATTTTTTATTTATTATAGATTTATCTACATAGATATTTCTAACTTTTGCTCCATATTCTATTCTTCTTATTTTTAGAGCAGATATATAGCCGTTTAGTTGTTTAGATTTATAATGACATTTTTTGCATCTGGTAGTTTGTCCACTTCTTAAATAGTTTCCGATAACGGAAATTACTTCTTCGCAGTTGCATTCGCAGATCCATTTTAGATATTTTATACCAGACGGAAGTATGTATCGTTTGTTATCTTTTTTTAAAACTTTTAATTGACCAAAAATTTTTCCAGTTAGGTTTTCAAATTTTTTCATTTTTATCCCCATTTTCTTTCTCCCCCCCTATCACATAATCAACGATATAGTCCCTGATGACAGAGGATATCGTTTTATATTTTTTTTTGGTTTGGACCTTAAATCTTTCATACAATTCTTCTGGGATCTCTACTCTTACTGCCTTAAAGTCTTCTTTCATTTTAATTCTCCAGTATTTTAGATATAACTTTCTATTGTTATATCGTAAAATATACTGTTTCTATACCATTTTTATTTCTTCTAAAGAGTTTATCCAGACTGATGTATTTTTATTAAACCAGAATATCATATCTTTGTCTGGGATTCCTGTTGGAGCGTCGTGATACCTTTGAAAAAAGGTTGCAGCAATTTTAAGAGATTTATTATAAGCACAATCTCTATTTTCTGCTTTAACAAATTTTTCATGGACTCCTTCATAGCAAAGCCCTTCTCTTTTTTCATTTAATAATAGTTTATAGTATCTCATAATTCCCCTTTCTATAATTTTTGTTGCTTCTATACATATACTTTCTATAATTTATACAAATATCCTTCTTTTTTCTGAAAATTTTATAAAAAACTTTCTACTTGAAAAGTGAAACGATTATGATATAATAACGAAATGAAAGAATATCAACCATTTACACTTAAAGACCCCGCTCTTGGAGAGTGGAAAGATATCCCCGATACGGAGATCTTTAATGACGATGGTAGATTGATAGGTATCTCTCCTAGGAAATGCCAATTAGATATTTTAAAAGATCTTAAGTTTGAACAAAATACTATAATAGATGCCCCAGGAGGATCGGGGAAATCTATGGCATCTATATTCCTTCACGTCCTTACTTTAGAAAAATTTTCAGATAAAAAGTTAATCATTGCCATACCTAAAAGAATTATAAAAAAAGGGTTCAAAGCCGTTAATCTTCACTATCCAGATGGAACAAAAATTAGCTGGGACCCAATCAAAAATCTATGTGAGAAAAATGGGGTAGAAAAAAAGAAGAAAGCAATTGCAAAATTTCTCAAGAAAAGCAATTTTCCGAAAGGAATAAATGAAAGAATTTTGATTACTACCCATCAAGCTTTATCTAGATATTTTACAGAATTAGAAAAAAATAAGCTTCTTGATAAAAAATTATTCCACAATACTTCAGTGGTGATAGATGAAGCGCATAGGGTATTAAGTGCAGAGGATGAAGAGACAGGGATAAAACAAGATAACCATATGGGTAGATTAGTAATGTATCTGTTTCAATGTCAAGAAAAAAACACCACCATTGGAATCCATCTAATGACAGCGACCCTTTTTAGGGGAGATAATTATACCATCTTACCAAATAAATATTTTGAGAAATTTAAAAGATACTATTTGCCTATCGATAAGCATTGGGCAGAGAATATACAACACATAGAAGATTATTCCTATAACTATGTAGTTTATAAAGATGATTTTTTAAAAGAGACCGAGAAACTAACGAAAAGACATAGAAATGATAATATATTATATTTGGTTCCCAGGGGAGAAGGAAAATATGAAATAGCAGAAAAGATAAAGAAGTTAAGAAACAAATATCCACCTACCATAGGACCTGGTAAAAAATATTGTGATTTAGTGGATGATAGGAGTCTCATAGAAAGGGAGAAACTTGTTGATGATTTAAATGAGAACGAAGATGCTTATGACACTGTTTTATCTGTCGATATCTTTAATGAAGGTGCTGACTATCCTCCTTGTGAAGTGATCATAGATTTAGAACCATCTGTTGGCTCTCTTCCAAAAGCAGTGCAGAGATGGTTGAGAGCATTTAGGGATAAGGACTATAAAAAGCATCTTCATTATTATAGTTTCTTACCCTTTGTCCTAAACACATTGGACGAAGAAAAATATCTTCAAATATTGAACAAAAATTTCACAGCATTTATGTTGGTATTAACTATTCAAGATGCTGTCAATCCTATCTTAATTCCTCGTCCCAAAAAGAAAAGAGAAGGGGAGACAACAAAAATAGAAAAGATTGACTATTTTACTAATGAAGTTAGCGATCCAATTAAAAGAAGCAAAATAAAGAAAGACATCTATTTAGAGTTAATCACATTAAAAGCACAATCTAAAGAAGATAAGAAAGATATTGCAGGAAAAGACATTGAATGTAGTATTAAAAAAATATTAAAGAAAAACAAAATAAAAAAGCATATAGATGAAATTGCTCAACAAATTTATGTTTCTATGCAAAGAAACATTCCTAAAAACAGGGACATGGGAACAGATGAACTAGTAGATAAAATGGTTAAGGAGGGGTTTGCAAAAGTCACAAAACAGGAAATAAATGAGATGTTTAAGGATATGATCATTTTTCCTGCTTTGATTACTGGGGTAAAAACATTTGTCGAAATAAGAGAAATATATGGCAGAATAATACATAAAACAGAAGAAGAGCATATAGAATTTATAAAAAAGAACAACATAAGAGATAGCACCCAATGGTATGGTCATAATAATAAAAATAATTTAAAAGAAAAAGGATATTATAGCTTTCCCTGGGAAGCATTTAGTAATAGTTGTAAAGAATTTTTTGAGCGAATATGGGGCAAAATTAAAACTAAAGAAGAACATATCTGTCTTATAAAAGAAAATAATATAACAGGTAATAAAAAATGGAATAAATATTATGAAAAAAATAATTTAAGAGAACAAAAGTATTTAAAATGTCCCTGGCAAGCTTATAATGAAAGCATAAAAGAATTCTTTAGCAACATAAATAATAAAATAATAGAAGAAGAAGATTATTTATTTATTATTAAAAAAAATAACATAAGAGGAAGCGGAGAGTGGAAAACCTATTATAAAAATAATCTTAAAAAACAAAAGTATTATTCAGCCCTTGGACTATCTTTAATAAAACTTGTAAAGAATTTTTTGAGCAAATATTCCCTCATACAACCGAGATAGAATATAAAAAACTTATGAAAAAACATATTTCTCTTATAATAGAAAATAATATAAAAAGTAATAATCAGTGGGAGAAACATTATGATGAAAACAGATTAAAAGAAAAAGGGTATATTAGATCCCCCGTTAGAGTTTTCAACAAAAAAATAAAAGATTTTAATAAAACAATAAAACAATTTTTTGAAGAAATATTTTCTACAAAAACTGAAAAAGAACATTTGCATATTATAAAAGAAAATAATATAACTAATAAAAGAAAATGGATGAAATATTGGCAAGATAATAATCTTAAAGAACAAAATTATTTATGTAGTCCTTGGAAATATTCTAATAAATCTATAAAAGAATTTTTTGAACAAATATGGGGAGCAATAAAAACTGAAGAAGAGCATATCCAACTTATAAAAGAAAATAATATAAAAAGTAATCGCCTATGGAATAAATTTTATGAAGAAAATAATCTTAAAAAACAAAAGTATTATTCAGCCCCTTGGGGCATGTTTAACAAAACTGTAAAACAATTTTTCTCACAGATCAAATAATGACTAAAAAACTACCAAATTATGTTAGTGATTCGAAGTGGTCTAAAGACCCTAAAAAAATAGAAGCTAGAAATCAAACAATCATTCTCCCCTACCGAAAATTCTTTTCTCAATCACTCCCTCCAGAAAAACAATACTGGACAATGTGCAGCTCTTACTATGATAGTAATGGAAAAACAACAGGAGAACTACACCAGTTAATAGAAGATGGACTAATCTCTGCTAATCAATTTTACCCAGTTGATATTAATCCTGATATCATAGAAAAAAATAAAGAATACTATCCTGACATAAACTGGATCTGTGATGATTTTATAGAAGCAATGAAGAAAGCTTCTATTGAAGGAAATTTTAACCCAGGCATAATAAATTGTGATAACGTAAGGCAATACAAGAATGCTATATTATATTTAAAAAAATTACTATATTTTATCGATAATAATGTTTTTGGTGAATTATTATTGATTTCTAATCTAATGTTGAACAATCCCTACGGAGACAAATCAAAAAAAGATTTAATAGATAAGGTTATTAAATACTTATTAAAAAACTACACTGTTCCTGATCATTGGGCAATCCATCCTCAATACTATGAATACAATGGGACAGGGAATAGGTCCCAGACCACTTTAGGAAGCATTCTTTTTATTAAGTCAAAACACAAAGAGATAAAAATTACTAAGGATAGAAGGATATGTGTAAAAGAATAACTCTTGACAATAATCGAATTTTTGATATAATATTCTCATGAAATTATTTCAAAAGATGTCGGATAACAGATCCCGTTGCTTATTGTGTCCTCGTTATTGTGAATTATCTGAAGGAGATCTTGGTAAATGTCGTGCAAGGAGTAATCAAGAAGGGCAGATATCGCCTTATGCTTATGGGGCTATCAGTTCAATAGCTACTGAGCCTATTGAGAAGAAGCCGTTTAAACATTTTATGCCAGAGACCAGGACTTTATCTATTGGTGGTTTTGGATGTAATCTAGAATGTAAATATTGTGAGAATTTTTCTATAAGTCAGTCTGATCCACCTGAGGATCATTTCTACAGCCCTGAAGATATAGTATCGATGGCTTGCGATTTTGATAGCGTTAAATCAGTTTGTATGACGTACAATGAACCCACTATAGCATTTGAGTATCTGATAAAGTTAGCTAATTTATGTCATGAGAATGATTTAAAGTTTATCATTAAGACCAATGCCTATATCAATAGAGAACCATGGAAAGAAGTCTGTAAGGTAGTTGATGCTATGAACATTGATTACAAAGGTGCTGGTCGTCATTTTGAAGATATAACTCAATGTCGTTATGATTATCATCGTGGTTTTCAGTGGAAGATGTTTGATGCATTTGATAACGATGTTCATGTGGAATTAAGCATCCCTGTTTTTCCTGATTTTAAACTAGAGGAGTGGTATTTCCTTCCGCTACAAGAGGTTTTTAATACATATAGAAAAGATACTTCTATTCATCTTCTCAAAGTAAATCCTGCTCATTTGATGATAGATTCAGAGACAACTTCCGATGAAGATATAGAAAGGGCTAGAGAAATATTGTCTCGATATTTTGAACATATATATGTCTAAATATTTTAATTCGATTATTACTTGTCACAGAGATCGGAGATGGCATCTTAGAGGCTTTCTCCGATCTTTTTATTTGGCCAATAGGCACATAGATAAAGATGATTACGAAATAGTTATTACTGACATGGGGCCTTCTACGGATAAGATTATCGATCCGTATAGAGATGCTATCAATATTAAACAGTGTAGGGTAGATTATGATGGGCCATTCTATCGTAGTAAGGCATTAAATCACGCGGTATCTAATGCTGAGGGAGAATATATAACAGTTCTCGATATTGATATGCTTGTTACTCCTACATTCTTACCAGGTATAGTTAAATTCTATTCTAAGAGAGAGAGTAATGTTAAGGTATCTCATAGACATTATTTTTTTGATGAGGTTGACTTTCCTGTGGCTATGCTAGGTGTTTTTGAAGATGATTTTATTAATCATTTGATAAATAGTATCTCTACGTTTTCTCATGGGATAGAGCGTTATCTTGTAAATGGGGTTACAATTATGAGAGGTAAAAGAGGCACGGTTGGGAGGCCGATTTTTGATACATCGATATTAAAGAAATGGTACAATAATTATGCTTTAGGTACTAGTTGTTTCACGATGCAGAAGAAAATATTTATTGAACTTGGAGGCTATGATGAGAAGTTTGTTGACAAAGGTAGCCAGGATAAAGATTTTAATATGCGTGCTTTTAAATATTTGGGTGGAGGAGCTTTGAGGCCTAACTTTAAATATTCTATATTTTCTTTTGATCATGATAGGCCTACGAATCGGAAACAGTGGCTTGTCAATCGCGATCATTATGAAGATAATAAGAAAAACAATGTTATTATCATTCCACGCTCTAGTTCTTGGGCAAATTTTGAACATCTTTAATTTTTAAGTACTTCAATATAAATTGCCGATGTTTTGGCATGTCTACAATTTTTCATATAATCGATAATCTAGGAGTCGGTGGAGCCCAATCAATGATGTTTGAGCTTTATGATGCTATTCGAAGATACTATCCTAGGTACAATCAGAGGATTATTTACACAAAATCTATTAATTATGATCCAATTTTTTCAGCATCTTACAATGCAAATCATGAATATATTAAAGATGATAACAAAATAATATCTTTGATAAAAAAAGTATCATCTCCTGTTATTATTTATCATAAATTAGCAAGTTCTATGCCTACTTCAATTGGTAGGATTAAAAGAAAAACAAAAGCTAAAACAATTGTTATAAATCATACATTATATAAAACTGCCTCATGGAGAGATTTCGAAGACTTAGATGTTATGGTTGCCGTTAGCAATCATATGAAGAAACAATTATCTAAATGGTACCCTAAAACTAATATCGTTTGTATTTTGAATGGGGTATCTGGAGAAAGATATAAAAATATATCATCTTTAGATAGTCACAAAAAAAATGTTTTTTTAACAGGTAGGATTAATAGGATATGCGGGTGGAAGCATTCTGATAAGTGGGTCGAATGGTGTCGAAGCGTTAAGCTCCCTGCTAAAATGATTCATGAATATATAGGCTCTCCTATTACCGGCTCAAGGGGCAGGTCGAGGGCAAAGTCGAGGGCAGCAAGACCTACATCTAAAAAGGGTAGGAATATTGTTAAGATGATGGGTGGCATTAGCGATTTTAAACACAAAATTGAGATCGTGAAAAACTGGGATGTATTTTTATATGAGACTAATAGAGATGAAGGTATAAGCATGGCGATTTTAGAAGCGTTGGCGTGTGGAGTTCCAGTTATTTGTAGTAATCATTATGGGAATAAGGAAATTATAAAAAACGGTGTTAACGGGTATGTTTTTAAAAACAGGGACGAAGCAAAACAAATTCTTAAGAGGTTGATTAATAATCGTGACGAATTAAACAAGCTAAGAGAATCAACGATTAGGCATTTTGAAGAAAATTTAGATGCAAAACATACGGCGAGGAAATATATAGAGTTAATTAATAACATCCCCGGTAAATCATCTAAGATAGTTAAAATTTTGCCAGAGGTGGAGAAAGATAAAAATAAATTCACTATTATAACTTCTAGTTATAATAAAGTAAAATATTTAGATGAGTGGGCGGACTCCATTATAAAACAGAGATACAGACCATTAGAGATTGTCTTTGCTAATGACAAATCAACAGATAATACTCTATCAAAGATAGAAGGTATAAAAGAAAAATTTAAGAATGATAATATAGAATTTAAGTTAGTAGATAATCATAAACAATTATATTGTGGTGGGTCATATTATAATCTTGTTAATTATATTAGCGGTTTTTATGTAGGAGTATTAGATGCGGATGATATGCTTGCAGATGATGCCGTTGAATATGTTATGAGTTTATATAAGAAAAATCCAGATATCTATTGGATCTACACTCAATTCTTGTGGTGCGATGAAAAGATGCAAGGGGGGAGAAGAGGTCTTAATAGCATCCCCCCGAAAGGCCAATCTCTTCTTAGTCTAGGAGATAGAGGTATCCATGGTGTTGGGTCTGGATGGAGGACGTTTAGCCATAAGATAAAAAGACCTGATAAATTATTTGGAAAACATTTAACTTGTGCGGTTGATAAGAATATGGGGTATAGATTAGAAGAAGCCGGGCCAGGGTTGTTTACAGAAAGAAAATGTTATATACACAGAGGGCATCCTATTGGTTCTACTGATTCTGTTTCATCTACAAAATACGCTATGCAAAAGTGGAAGCAAGTTATTAGAGAAGCTCATAAAAGAAGAAAAAAATATAATAAGAAAATTTATTCAATAGATAAAATTCCGCAGTAAGGGAGAAGTAAATGCCTATCAATTATGGGAATGAATATAAAAAGATGAAGAAAAGGAATGGTCGTCCTTACTCGGATGCTCATCAGAGCAAGTACAGGGTTATTTCTGAGTTGTTGAAGGACAGACCAGCTAATATTTTAGAAATCGGGCCAGGAACTGGTTGGGGATTGAAAAGGCTCTTAAAAAAGAATTGTGTGAAGAAGTATTTGGGCATTGATGCTGTAGAAGATTGTGTTAATTATCTGAAAAAAAACTTTAAGTCAAATAGCGATGTAAAGATAATTCATAAAGACTGGATTGATTTTCCCAATGAAAAAATTAAAGAATATTTTTCAGAAGATAAAATTGATTTTGTTCTTTGCATCGAGGTCATTGAGCATAATCCTTATGATTTAGATAGATATTTAGTTTTTCTAAAAAAAGCTCATGCATTAACCAAACAAGCTTTCTTTTATTCTACCCCGAATGGTGCTGCTGATAGGCACGGCAAATTAACCAATGATGAATCTATGAAGTTATTAAAGGACGCTGGTTTTAAATCAGTATCAACGGTTATATGGCGAGGAACCCCTTTTTATACTTGTAATCCGTAAGGCATATCTAATGAATAAAAAATTTACGATATTAACAGCTAATTATAATGCAGGTAGATATTTGCAGGAGTGGGGGGAATCTATACTGTCTCAAAAGCATAGGCCGTTAGAAGTCATTTTTGTCGAGGATAAGTCAAAAGATGATTCTTTGAAAATCATAAAAAAAATATCTAAAGAATTCAGTAAGGAAGATATTGAGTTCAAGTTAATTGAACATTTAAAGAAATTGCATTGTGGTTCTGCTTATAATTTAGCATTGAAAAATGCTACAGGTTCGTACTTCGGAGTCTTAGATTCAGATGACATGTTGGAATCATTCTCCGTCGAGTTTATTGTTGATATGTATGAAAAAAATCCTAATGTAGCTTGGATATATACTCAATACAATAAGTACAATAGGAGGATGGATAGGGTTATTAAAAGGGGTTTTTGTAAACATCCTGGAAAGGGTAAAACTATTTTACAAATGGAGAGAAAAAACAGCAATACATATGGACACTGGAGGACATTCTCTAATCGTATCAAAAGAAATAAAAATTTATTTGGTAAGAATTTGAAATGTTGTGTTGATAAACATCTTGGCATGAGGTTAGAAGAAGAAGGGGTGGGGATGTTCGTTGATAAGGTTTGTTATAGATATAGGACTAGAAGCAAGAGGGAAAATTCTATTGTCCATAAATACAATTTAAAAAGGACTAGAGAAAGTGTTTCTGAAATAGCAAAAGAAAGAAGAAGGGGTAAGAAAGTTTATCCTATTTTGAAATATGCAGGGTAAAAAATCTATAAAAGTTTTTATACAAACTGATAAGTTTAAAGGCGGCCCTGCCGTATTTAGATCAAGACTTATCTCCGCGTTGAACAAATTTGAAGATATAAAAATAGTTAATAGTGTGAAAGATAAGTTTGATATTGAATTAGCTTTTATAAGAAAAGTTTACAAGCATGATAAACCATATATTTTAAGAGTTGATGGGTGTTATTATCAAAGAGGTAGGAAATCAGGTAATGGGGCTTTGGAAAAGGCAATTCTAGGTGCCAGACATATTATTTTTCAATCAAATTTTTCTTTTGAATTATGTAGAAAAATTTTAAACATTAGTTCAGTAATAAATAATGGGAATGATTATTCTATTATTCACAATGGGATAGATTTGGATTATATTAGAGGGATTAAGTTTAATAAAAATATAAAATCAGGATCTTTTGTAGCATGCGCCAGATGGAGAGATAATAAAAGAACTTTTTCTATTGTCAAAGGTTTTCTAAAAGCTGATATTGGGAAACATTTGTATATGATAGGAGATATCGGTATCGGAGAAAATTCTTCATATAACTCGAAGCTAAAAAAATATAAATCCAAATATGTTCATATCTTAGGAAAGAAATCACAAGAAGAAACAATAGCCATACTAAAAGCATGTGACTATCAAATGCATCTTTGTCATATAGATTCATGTCCTAACATCGTTATCGAGGGGTTGTCTTGCGGCCTTAACGTTTTATGTTCTAATTTAGGGGGGACTAGAGAATTAGTAGTGGACAACGGAGTTGTGTTAAATGTTGATAAAATGTGGGAGGGTAGATATTTGTCTTCTTTGGTTAAACTAGATAGTTTGAAAAAAGAAGTTGTGGCAAAGGGCATAAAAAAACTTATGAAGATTAAAACTAATCCAGACTTGTCAAAATTTGATATCAAAAAGGTGGCAAAGAGATATGTGGAGATAGTAAGAAAATGCCTATAAAAGTTTTTGTAGAAACAACCAAATCCAGGAACGGGGGAGTTGATGTATTTAGATCTCGACTTATTCCCAGATTGGCAAGTTACAGTGATATAGAAATTGTAACAGATATTAATAAAAAATTTGATATTGGTTTTGAGTTTATTAGAAAGATAGGCAAATATGATCAGCCATATGTTTTAAGGATGAGTAGTTGTTATTATTTTAATCATTATAAGCCTTGGAATAATAAGCCTATTGCTAGATCTATTAAAAGAGCAAAACATATTGTTTTTCAATCTAAATTTGCCTATAGGTTATGTGACAGGGTGTTAAGGCTAGAATCAAGAGGCCTGGTGAAAAATAATTACTCTATTATTCATAACGGAATAAATCTAGATTATATAGATGATATTGAATCGGCTAAAAATATAGAGCAAGGATCTTTTGTGGCTTGTGCTAGATGGGATGGGAATAAGCGTATCAAATCTATGCTTAAGGGTTTTATAGAGGCGGGGTTAAAAAAACATTTGTATATAATTGGTGATTTTGGGATAGAAGATAGAAAAAAAAGTATGAGTGCATTGATAGAGAGATATGGATCTAAATATATACATATTTTGGGAAGGAAAACTAATGAAGAGACGATATCTATAATGAAGGCATGTGATTATCAAATACATTTATCTTTTATAGATATATGCCCTAACACAGTTATCGAAGGTTTGGCATGTGGGTTAAATGTTTTGTGTACTAATTTGGGAGGAACTTCTGAAATAGTTAAAAATAATGGGATTATTCTTAATGTTGATAAATTTTGGGACACTAGATATTTAAAGAAAAGAATTAAAGATCTAGATAATTTAAAAGTTAATGTAGTAGCTAAAGGTATACATAAACTATTAAAAATTAGAAGCAAACCAGATGCTTCACAATTTAGTATCGATAAGATTGCTGAAAAATATGTTAAAATTATCAGAGGAATATTATGAGCGGACCTCATTTAACATATGATAAATTATTAAAAATAACATCATATGGTATATTCGCTATGAATTTTAAAGGCACTTCCGTTAATGATAGAAGATTGAAGAAATGCAAGCGTATAAAAGATGCTATGCATGAAGGTATTTACACAGGATCTCCGGGGAAGGATATCTATTATATGTTACCATATTTAAATGAAAACCAGATGGATGAAATAGCTAGGAAATTAGAAAAAAAATTTCCTAAAACTCCTCCAGGAAATCATGTCAATGTTGGTGCTCTCGTCCGTTTTATATATGGTCAGTTTGAAAAAAAGGGGATATTGAGGTCGGATGAAGATTTCGAGAGAATGAAGAAGGAAAAGTTAGATTGGGAGTTATCTAGTAAATTTGTAGATTTGCTATATGACAAGTTAGAGAAAAATATGAATTATTATGGTATGGCTATTTTATGTGAGATGAAAGCTCATAGGCTAGGGGACAAGGCAGTTTTAGAAAAAGATAATAACAAGTTATTAAAAATGGAAAAGCTATATGAACAGGCGGTTATTAATGCTGGAAAGTGCAAGAGCTATAAACACTTATTCACTCCTTATTATTGGGCCTTTAGATATTTTGAAAAAATTAAATGTAAAGACAATGCTATAAAATATGCTTTTTTAACTTTTAAGCAGGCTGAGCTTTATTGCCCTGATGCGCGTCCAGGTTATGTGACTAAGTTATTTGATTGTGCTAGGTATATAGAAAAATATGATAAAGAAGAATGGAAAGATTTTGTTAAAAAATATAAGAACAGTAACAACAAATGTGTGAGAAAAATATTTTAAATTATGATCAGTTGTTAGAGATAGTCTCATGGGGAATATTCTCTATGGATATGAAGGGCAACAGTGTTTGTGATAAAAGATTAGATAAGATAAAGAAGATAGATGGAGCCGCTTATGGAGGTGTTTATGTGGGGTCTCCAGGCAGGGATATATATAGTATGTTGCCTTATCTTAATGATCATCAGACGAAAGAAATATCGGTTTTACTATGTAGTAAATTCCCTAAGAAGCCTCCAAGAACTTATGCGAATATAGCAGCTTGTATCAGATTTATATATGGACAGTTTGAAAAACAAGGATCTTTGAGATCTGATAAAGATTTTGAGAGAATGAAAAAGGAAAAGATAGATTGGTCTTTATCAAGGAATTTTTTAAAATTGGTAATGAAAGAATTGAAAAATAGAAATAATTATTATGGTTTGACCATGTTGTACGAGATGGAAGGGCATAGACTTGGAGATGAAGCAGTTATAAGTAAAAATAGGAGCAAGTTAGAAAAAATGGAAAAAAATTATAATAAATGTGTAAAATATGCGGGCAAATGTAGAGGTTATAAACATATGTTTTCGATTTATTATTGGGCATATGAATATTTTAGAAAGTTTGGAGATGTTAAGAATTCTATAAAATATGCTGAATTATCTATTATAAACGCTAACAAATATTATTATAAATATTTTCCCAAAGGTGAACAATATTATAGTAATAGGCTTTTGAAAGCTTTCAAATATATAGATAAAATGGAAGATAGCAATAAAAATAAATTGAGAAGTTTTTTAAAGAAAATAATTGGAGAATAAAATGCCAAAAACTATAATGGAAAAAATTGATCAGCACACACATGTTGATGAAGGAAAATTAGTATTACATCCGCCGTTTCCTGATGCTATAAAAATAGAGATTACAGGTCGTTGTAATTATAACTGCTCGTTCTGTGCTCAGAAAAGTTCTTTAAGAAAGATAGGGGACATAGATAGAAATTTCCTATATAGGATACTTTGGGAAGCAAAGTCTATTGGAGTTAAAGAGATAGGTATGTTTCTGCTTGGAGAGTCCTTCCTGGTTAAAGAGCTTGCCGAGTATATTAAGTATGCTAAAGAAGTCGTAGGGATTGAGTACGTATTTATAACAACCAATGGCTCTCTTAGCACACCAGAAAGAATGATTCCTGTTATCGAAGCTGGATTGGATAGTTTAAAATTTTCTGTTAATGCTGGCACAAGACAAGGATACAAAAAGATGCATTCTTGTGATAATTTTGATAGAGTTATTGCGAATATTAAATGGCTTAGTGAGTATAAGAAAGAAAATAGCATAAATAGTTTAAGAACATGTATCAGTTCTATCCTTATTCCAGACGACGAGGATGACCTCAGGGCTTTTGAGAAAGAAATGGGGGAATATGTAGATGATTTCTATTTCTTACCTTTGTACAATCAAGCAGGGCATATAGGAGGCAAGGAATACACTAAGATAGTTGGTAATCCTGGCAGGTATGAGAATATGGTAGAACCAGTCCCTTGTTGGGCATTATTTAATGCTGCAAAGATAACATGGGATGGGTGGTTAACAGCTTGTTGTTTTGATCATGATGAAAAGTTCGAGATAGCTGATCTTAATAAGGTTTCTCTAGTAGATGCTTGGAATGATCCTAAGTTTGTAGGTATGAGACAGGAGCATTTAGATAATAAATTTAATAGGGAATCTCTCTGTGCTAAATGTTTGGATATCAAAGAATAATGTTTAAGGTATCCGTCATTACAACTCTCTATAATTATAGAAATTATATAGAAGATTGTATCAAGTCTTTTTTGGACCAAGATTTTGAAAGTTCAGAGATGATCATTATTGATGATGCTTCCTTAGATAATCCCTATGAAGTGATAAAAAAATATGAATCTGATAGAGTTAAATATATTAGATTAGATAAAAATAAGGGCTATTCGTATGCTAAAAATGTAGGAATTAAATTTTGTAATTCAGAAATTTTGGTGATGCTAGATGCTGACGACATGTTAACTTCAGGTAGTTTGAAAATTAGGTACAAAAAATTATTGAGGGGATACGATTTTGTTCATGGTCCTTGTTTAGATATGAAAGAGAAAAGAGATCTAGTTAGAAATAGATTGTGGGATTTATGGCTAGAAAAGAATACATGGAGATATGTCCATGCTCAAGGAGTTATGTTAAAGAAAGACATACATCGTAAAATAGGACTCTATGATGAGACATTAAGATGTAAAAGCGATAGAGAATTTTTTGCTAGAGTGTTTAATCATGGATTCAAGATAGGGGTGGTGAAAAAGGATGTAGCGTATTACAGGAGACATCTAAAGCAGATGCATAGGTCTAAGGAGAAGTTAAAAATAAATAAGAAATTGCAAAAAGAAGTTATGAAGAAGATAGAGAAAAGAAAAAAAGATTTAAAAAATTTAGAAATGCTAAAGTAGGGGCGAGTATGAGATATTATATAGATTTGGGAGTATATGACGGAGATTTCTTGGAAAAGACTATTTCTTATTTTCCTCCATTTGATAAATATATTGGATTTGAACCGATTCCTGAAATGTGTAAAGAAGCTAGAGAAAAGTTTAAAGATAATTCAAAAATAGTAATAAATGAGATAGCGGTTTCTGATGAAGATAATGATAAAGCAAAATTTTATATTAATTTTTCTGGCAAAAAAGGCAGTGCCAATACGGAAGGAAACTGCATCGGTCCGGGGTCTACTTTAAGAGCAGACAAGACAACAGGTAATATTAAAGATGATAAATTTATTTATGTAAAAGTAATAGATTTCGCTAAGTATTTAAAAGAAAATTTTGAAGAAGAAGATGAGATTGTATTAAAAATTAATATTGAAGGAGCTGAGTATTCTTTGTTTAAGCATTTGATGGCATCTGGAGCTATTAGATATATAAGCAAAATATATTGTGACTGGCATTACGGCAAAATGAAGAATAAAACAAGCGAGGAGAAAAGGCATTGGAAAGTAGTGGAAAAATTAAATAAATACGGATTTGATTTAAAGGGCGATAAATCAGATTATGAAATATGGGAAATACTTAAATGATAGTAAAACCAGAAACATATAAACACCTTGTTGCTGTTCATAAAGGTAAAATAATAAAGATACCAAATATGATTTTGAGGAAGCAAGCCTCTTTGCATAAGCAGAATGATAATTTAACTGATAATTCTGTTTGTATCGTTTGTAATTTTCGTTTTTTGGAAAATAAAATAGAATGGTCCTCTAGAGTTAAGGCTATGTGTCATCCTTTCAAAGATGATAGTATTTTTCCTAAAAGTATGAAGAAGTATCTTTTTTCGGAGTCTGATTTTTGTGATAAATTGATTACTCCTGTTGATGTCACTATGGGGAAGTGGGAAAAATGTAAATATGATTTTGTTTATTTTACGTTAAACTCTAAAGAGGGGACTAGGAGTAAAGGGATATACACATTGCCTTTGCTTGATGATGTAGCAGGTGAGCTTGGGTTAAAAGGTCTAGTGATAGATTATGCTAAAAGAGAAACTGCTAAACATAAGGGAACAGTTTATGAGTATGCCTCCGCTAGGATAAAAAAGGACATAAAAAAACTGAAGAATCTTAAAGTTGTTAAAGGTCATTTCGATGCTTCTGAAGTTTGTGCAATAATGAAGTCAGTGAAGTTTGTATTTTTACCTAGTGATGCTGATGCTAGCCCTAGAATGATTGTTGAACCTCTAGTCAGAGGCATACCATTAGTTGTTAATTCTGCCATCTATGGAGGGTGGAAATATATAAATGATACTAATGGTAGATTTTTTAAAGCTCCAACTATTCAGGAATATATGGAGTATAGATATAACTCTGATCATGTTGATAGTCTTGTATCTGCTATACAAGGAGTTCTGCTTTTAGGTAATAAGAATATTAGTAATGATTTTTATAAAAAATGGGGATTCAAAAATTCTACAAGGAAGCTGGCTGACATTATATATGACATATCTGGGAAAAAATATAAAGCAATAGCATTCAAGGAATGGGGATCGGCCCTTAAAAAAACAGCGAAACATGAAAAATGGATATAGGATGATATATGAGAGTAGGGTTCAGTTCAGACATTAATAAAAACGATGCAAGTTCTGGTAAGGCTAAATTTTTTATTCGTCTTGCTGGAGAAATGAGAAAAAGAGGCATAAAGACAGATGGTAAGAATCCTGATGTCCATATATATTTACCAGGAGGGGAGGTGTCTTCTAGAGCTAAATTAAATGTTTTAAGACTTGATGGTTTGATTATGAACACAAGATGGGACCATAAAGCAAAAAACAAAAAGATATTAAAATCAATCAAACAGAGTGATGCTATCATATATCAAGGAGGATTTTGCAAAGATGCTTATGAAAAGTTTTTAAAAGTAACTAAGACTCCTTATAAAATTATTCCTAATGGGGTAAGCCCTAGCGAATTTTTATCTAGAAATCCTGATAATTATTTTCTAGCTAATTGTAAGTGGCGGCCACATAAGAGATTAAAAGTTATTGTTAAATCTTATTTAAAAGCTTTAGATATGGGTCTTGATGCTGATCTTATGATTACAGGCGAGCCTGATTATAAGCTTAAGCATCCTAGGATTAAATATCTTAAGTGGCAAAGTAGGGAGGAAATAAGAGAGTTGTTATCAGGAGCTATCTCTAGTTTACATCTTACTTGGTTAGATTGGTGCCCTAACTCGATGGTAGAAGCTATAGTGGCAGGTTGCCCTATTATTTACACGAAGTCTGGAGGGCAAACTGAATTAGGGGAAGGGTCTGGTATAGGTATAGAGGATACTCAATGGGAGTTCAATCTCATTGATTTGTATGATCCTCCTAAAGTTAATAGAGACGATATTGCTAAAGCGTTATTGTATATGGAGAAGCATAAGGAAGAGAAGTATCCTGTTAGAAGTGATTTGGATATTAAAACAACATGTGACAGATATGTGAATTTTTTTAAGGAATTGTTATAATATGAAGGTGGGTTTTAACGTAGATGCAGAACTCAGAGATTCTCAGACTGGTAAGTTGAAATTTATTATTCGTCTTGCTGATGAGATGAAAAGTCGCGGCATTAAGATAGACAATGAAAATCCTGATGTTTTTTTAACTCTTCCTAAATATCCTCTATCCTCGACTGCCAAGGTTAATGTTTTAAGATTGGATGGGATAACTTATAAAACTACTACACAAAAGAATTCAAAAAAAAGAACTAAAAATCTTTTAAGATTGATAGACAGAAGTGATGCTTTAGTCTATCAGAGCGTCTTTTGCAAGACGGCACATGTAAAATTTTTAGGAGTAAATCCTGATAAATCTAATAGGATTATTTTTAATGGAGTAGATCCAGATGAATTTCTGCCTAGAAATCCTAAGAATTATTTTTTAGCTAGTGCCAAATGGAGAAAAAGAAAAAGAATAAAATCAGTTATTGGTTCTTTTTTAAAAGCTTTAGATATGGGATTAGATGCAGATCTTATTATAGCGGGAGATCGTTTCGATATAAATAACTATAAGCATAAACATCCAAGAATTAAATATTTAGGATGGAGAGATAGGAATCAAATGAAAAAGTTGTTATCAGAAGCTATCTCTACGTTGCATTTAAATTGGTTAGATTGTTTTCCCAATTCAATGGTTGAATCTATAGTAGCAAGTTGTCCTGTGATATATACTGATTCTGGAGGGCAGATAGAGCTTGGGGGCAATTCCGGTATAAGTGTCGAAGATAAAAAATGGGATTTTAAGCCTTATAATGATAGCGATTGTCCTAGTATCAATGAAGAAGAAGTTGCTGTCGCTATGATCAGGTTGAAACGAGATAGAATGGTCATAGATGAAAGAAAAGATTTATATATCAGTGAGATATGCAATCAGTATATTAATTTTTTCGAAAATTTATTGGAGAGAGAATGAAAATTTTGTACATATATAGAGATTATAAGGGAAGAAGGAAAAAATATGGCGAGATGATGGCAAGCTGCGGGCATGAGGTTAAATATCTTCAGATATTAGAAAAGAAGATAGCTAATCAAGTTCATATATCTCATATCAAAAAACATAATCCAGATGTGGTGTGGGTATATACTCCTTATTATATATCATGCAATGTTATATCTAGAGAAACCATGGATTATATTAAATCTAAGAAGATCTCTGTAGTCATGTACAGTACTGTAGACCCAGAACACTCTTATAAAGATCAAATGGAGGTGTGGTCTAAAATTGATTTTTTATTTTTGCACTATAAGCCCATGTACGAATATTTAAAGGGGAAAGGTTTAAATGCCTTTTATTCTCCATTAGGTTTTTATCCTGATCAATATTATAAGACTCAATCATCTAAGAAGTACGATGTTTCTTTTATGGGAACAGCTTTTAGGCATGTCTCAAGAGGAGAAGATAAGAGGACTAATTACTTGCAAGCTCTTCAAAAATATAAATTGGGGGTATTCGGAGAAAGTTTTAAAGGTAAGTTAAAAGGCATATCTGTAAAACCGTTTAGGTCTCATGATATTCAAAGACAGGTTTACGGAAAAAGTAAAATAAATTTAGATTTGCCGTTTGTTGATTACAAACATTCTTCTTATAAGGGGCAGTATCATTTCAAGAACAGATTTTTTGAGGTACCTGCCACTAGTAATTTCCTTTTAGCTCTTAGAACTCCTGAAGCGTTGGAAATATTTCCTGAAGGGACTATCGGTTATTATGATGATAGTATAGAGTCTTTGAGAGAGAATGTGAAAAGATATTTGAAAGATAAAAATATGAGAAAGAAGATGGCCCAAAAAGCATATAAATTAGTACATCAAAAACATACATATCTTCATAGGTTTCAAGAAATGTTTAAGATAATAGAGGGTTAAATTATGGAGGAGACATCTTTGATAAGTGTTATCGTCCCGTTATATAATTATAGAAAATATATTGGGTATTGTATCCAATCGATATTAAATCAGACTTATAAGAATTTTGAGTTGATTGTTGTCGATGACTGCTCTACGGATGCCTCGTATAAGGAGGCGTTAAAATATCAGAAAAAGGATAAGAGGGTTAAAGTTATTAGACTAGATAGTAACTGTGGCTATTCTGCCGCAAAGAATGAGGGGATAGTAATATCTCGTGGAGATTATATTGTTACCCTAGATGCTGATGATATGATGACAAAAAATAGTTTGGAAATTCGGTTAAAAGCTATAACAAAATATGATGTGAATTTTGTATATGCAAATGCTTATTTTGTTAGAGATGGAATAAGTTTAAAGCAATGTTACGCGACCAGTGGACACAGGATTAACAAATCTCTAGATTTATATAACATTCATGCTCAATCTGTCATGATGAAAAGAGAAATTCATATTAAGTATGGTCTATATGATGAGAATTTAAGATCAAGATCAGATAGGGAAATGTGGTGGAGGCTGTTTGGTAAAACCAAAAAATGTAAAAAAAATGTTTCTTCGTATTATATAGATAAGATAGTTGCCTATTATAGGTACCATAGATATTCTATGTGGAGAAAGAGGAAAAGAAAACCTAAGCTAGATCAAAAAGTTATAAAGATGTCAGAAGAGGCATATGAAATGAGGATGAAAGAAGGAATAATAAAAAAGAATACAAGATTTTTAGAAAGATAGGTCCGAGGGGGGAATATAATCATGAAGTTTGCTTTAATATGTTGCGGCAATGAGGAAAGTTATGGGCTTTTATTCGTTGGGGCTGAACTTAAAATATTTGATCAAGAAATAAAATATTTTGATGCTGATCGTGGGGACAATGTTCTTGATGAGATAATAGAGTGGGAGCCAGATTTCATTTGTTTTTCTCCTATGATAGCATTCGTTGATAGGTTGATGTTCGTGTGTAGTGAGCTTAAGAAAAGAGATCCCAAAATAATATCTTGTTTTGGAGGCATTTATATATTCACTAATCCTGATATAATAAAAGAATTTGATGTAGATATCGCAGTTGTGGGCCCAGTTCGTGGCTCAATAAAAAGAATACTTGATGGCGAAAAAGGAGTGATAAGAACAGAACTCACTACTCCTGACGACATGCCTTTTCCTTCTAGAGAGCAATATTATAATGATATTCCAAGGATGAGAGATAGGTATAGAAAATTTATAGTGTCTATTCATGGCTGCCCATGGAATTGCTCTTATTGTAATTCTAGTTCTAAATTAAGAAAAGAAGTTTTTGGGAATGATGCTTTTAAAAGATTTTTTCTACATCGTCGTCCTGTCTCAACAATGATAGAAGAATTAAGAGAAATAGATAGATTGGGCAATACATATGAGATACAGTGGTGTGATGACGATACGTTTTTTGGTCATAACCATGAAGAGTGGATTTTAGAGTTTGCAAGGAAATGGAGAGAAGAGTTTGATTTTAAAGCATACATTCAAACTTCTTCACACTCATGTTTGCAAACCACTGATGAAGTTTTATCAGAGGTTAGTAAAATAGCTAATTGTGTCGGAATGGGAGTTGAAGCTATCCGTCCATCTTCTCTAAAAATATTCAATAGGCAATGGGATAACGAGGAAAAATTAAAAAAGGCATATGATAGATTGGTATCTTTTGGATATACTGTAAATATGCAGGCTATTGTTGGGCTTCCGGTAGAAGATCCCGTAGAGGATGCAATAGAAACTGTTATGGGGATGCAAAGAATAGGAGCTGGAAGCATATGCTCGGTGTATCCTTTACAGATTTATCCTCAGACAAAGTTAAAAAGATATTGTGATGAAAATGGTTTTATTTTCCATAATGATAACAAAAAAGATACCAATACTGGAGTCGTTGATATAAAATTTGATGATATAATGACTAAAAGATTAAAGAATATATGTAAGCTAGGGACTATGTTTGTTAAATATAATATCGGAGAAGAATGGATGAGGGTATTGATAGATATAGATTTTGATGATGGAACATCGAAAAAGTTATCCGAAGTTAGATACAAAGAATGTATATCTGATAGGGTTAAAGATGCTACCCCTGACGAAATAAATGAGATAATAGGTAATACTAAATTAAGATATTAGAGGAGAGGTGGAGGTATGGCAAATATAGATTTGTTTGTCTGTATTACTAAAGATGTTATCGATTATGCAGAATTAACAAAAAAAATTTCTTCTAAATTGATAAGCAATAAACATAAAATTAATTGGAAGTGTATTTTGTCCGGTAAAACTGAGGTTTATCCGGAAGGGTATCATCTAGTTTCAAAGACGAAAATTAATAAAAAATATTCTCAATCTTACAATCATTCGGTGGCATTGAATAAGATAGTTGAAAAGGCGAAAGAGAATTTTGTCATTATAATGGACGCTGATTTTGTTTTTTTAATTAAAGATTGGGATGATATTATAGTTACTGTCTTAGATAGCGGGTACGCAGCTTTTGGAGTAGATTCTTCTTTAGAGTTTAATAAGACTCGTAATTTTCCGTTAACGACTTGTTTTTGTTATAGAAGAGATCTGTTGAAGGGGCTAGATTTAAACTTTAATCCTCCATCAAAAAAAAGTCTTAATTTGAGAGCAGTAAAAAATAAATATGAGGAAAAAATTATAGGTATGCCAATAGGAAGTAAGGTTAGATGGGAGGCTTCCTCTTTCATTCCTTTTCTTTTTTATGATAACGGGTTAAAAGCTAAATCCGTAAAATGCGTACTCGGGGATTATAGTGAAGCAAAACTTCCATTTATAGATGAGAAAAGAAAAAATAAATATTTAGGAATCCTTAAAAAGTCAAAACTTAGTAGGGAGCATATGCAGGAGTGGCATTACGAGGGAGAATTATTTGGGACTCATTTTAGAGGGTCTAGAAATATTGGGGTTAAAGATCATTTGGTGAAATATTGGGTTGAGAGAATAGATGAATATTTAGAAAAAAAATATGGTATTAACTCTATATAGGTTAAGGAGAGTGACTAATGACGTTGTTCTTTAGAAAATATAAAAATTATAATAAATATTTAGCTCATCAGGCTTCTAAATTGGATATGCTGCTGGAAAAAAAGAATAGTATTAGCAATAGTTGCGTTAGGGTTAGTAGCAGGCCAAAAAGAGCTAGAAAATTTCAAAAAATCCTTAAGAGATATCGCCCCTATATGATGGCAGCGGGAAGGGTTTTGTGCCTTGGTGCTAGAAACGGCGCGGAAGTTATGGCTTTTAGGAAGATGGGGTTCAGAGATGCTATAGGTATCGATCTTAATCCTGGTAGAAAGAATAAGTATGTTGTAAAGGGTGATTTTCATGACATGCCATTTGAGGATAATTCTTTTAGTAGTGTTTTTACTAATTCTATAGATCATATTTTTGATATTAGAAAATTGTCTAAAGAAGTTAGTAGGGTTTTGATTCCTAAGGGTAGATTAATTTTAGAAATATCTCATTTTGTCGATCCCGATTTTGGCGATGATGAAATAAAATTAGTAGTAGAAGACAAAAAACTATATGAAAGTTTTTGTTTTGACGATTTTAAAGATATCGAGGATGGGTTCGAGGAGTTTAAAATTGTTAAAAGGTTTAAATCTTATGAAAAATTGATAGTGGTTCTAGAAAATAAACAGGAATGAGGGATAAATATGAATAAGACAGCATTAGTTTGCGGGGCAGGAGGCTTTATAGGAGGCCATCTAGTTAAAAGATTAAAAGATGAGGGGTATTGGGTCAGAGGTGTTGATTTAAAGTGCCATGAGTTCAGTGATACATGTGCAGATGAATTTTTTAAGTTAGATCTGAGAAGTGAGAGAAATTGTATAACAGTACTGACTCTGGACAATATCTACCACAAATTTGATGAGGTTTATCAGCTAGCGGCAGATATGGGCGGGGCAGGTTTTGTTTTTACAGGAGAGCATGATTTAGAAATAATGCATAATTCTGCGATGATTAATCTGAACTTTGTAAATAACTCTCATAAATATGAAAAAATATTCTATTCATCTTCAGCATGTGCTTATCCAGAGCATAATCAATTAGACCCAGATAATCCCAAATGCTCTGAAGACTCTGTATATCCAGCGGCCCCTGATAGTGAGTACGGGTGGGAAAAATTATTCAGTGAAAGAATGTATTTGGCTATGATGCGTAACAAAGGAGTTCCGGTTAGGATTGCTAGGTTCCATAATATTTTTGGTACTAATGGAACTTGGGAGGGTGGAAGAGAAAAGGCCCCGGCTGCTTTTTGTAGAAAAGTGGCAGAGGTTGAAGATGGTGGAGAAATAGAGATGTGGGGTGATGGGAAGCAGACAAGATCTTTTCTTTATATTGATGAATGCCTCGAAGGGATAAGAAGATTAATGTGTTCTGATTTTACTGGCCCTGTTAATATAGGTTCAGAAGAAATGGTAACAATTAATCAGCTGCTGGGATACGTGGCCGAGATAGCTAATAAGAAAATTGGTATTAAACATATCGATGGTCCATTAGGTGTGAGGGGCAGGAATTCTGATAATGAGCTAATAAAAAAAGAACTGGGGTGGGAACCAACCTATGACTTAAGAAAAGGCTTACAGCAGACGTACAGGTGGATAGAAAAGCAAGTAAGAGATAAACATGAAAGAAATTAATTTACTTGATTACAGATGGGATAAACATACCTCTCTTGGTAATGATGGTGTTATAAGGTATATACTTAAAACCATTGGCATAGAGAAGGGATTATTCGTAGAATTTGGAGCGTGGGATGGAAAGAAGAATAGCAATTGTAGAAAATTATTTAAAGGTGGTTGGGATGGGATTTTTATTGAGGGCGATAGGAAAAGATGTGGAAAATTAAAAAAAAATTATATAAAACATAAACACATAATTTGTTTGAAATTTAAAGTAGAATGTCGTGGTAAAAATGAATTTGATAATATTATGAAAAAGTATGCTAAAAAGAGGAAGATAGATTTTTGCTCTATAGATATAGATGGGTTGGATCTGGAAGTTTTTGAAACATTCAAAAAGTATTTGCCAACAGTAGTTTGTATAGAAGGGGGGCAGATGCTTCATCCATTTCATAGAAGGGTAGATAGGTCTATAGCAAAGAGGAATATACAACAAAGTTTAAAGGTGATGACTGATTCTTTTGAAAAGAAGGGGTATAAATTATTATGTGCTTACCAAGATTCGTTTTTTATTAAGGAAGAGTTTTATAATTTTTTTAATGTCTCTGATGATCTTCTAACTTTGTACTTTGATGGATTGAGAGCTATTCCTAGAAGGATGCCTTTTATACAGAAGTACATGAAGAAGGTTAAATTAAAGAATAAGATAGTTGATCATATTTTAGATAAATCTGATTATAGTAGATATGGGTGGGGGAAAAGAAAGTTATGGGCGAAGGAGTGTGATAGTATTATTAGCAAAGAGATAGATAAGGCTGAGGCTATGGAGAAAAAGGAATATGGAAAATATTAGTGTTATAGGTATAGGCAGACTGGGTTTGTGTTTTGCATTAACATTGGAAAGGGGAGGTTATAATGTTCTCGGAGTAGATATCATAGAAAGTTATGTTGATAGTATTAATTCTAGAAGCTTTGGTTCAGTAGAGCCTAATGTAAATAAGTATTTATATGACTCTATGAATTTTAAAGCCACGACTAGTTTGGAAGATGCTATCAATTTTTCAAATATTATTTTTATTACGTTAAGGACAGAATCTCTTCTTAGTGGTAAGTATGATCACTCTCAGATAGAAACTTTATTGAAGGATCTGATAGAAATGGGTGTTCAGGACCAGTGTAAAGATTTGATTGTATGTAGCAATGTCTGCCCTGGTTACTCTAATGAAATTCAAGATAGGTTAAAGGACTTGAATTATGTTGTTAGCTTTAATCCTGAATGGATTGCTCAGGGTCAAATCTTAAGCGATCAAGAGACTCCTGATTTAATAGTTATTGGGGAGGCCAATAAGGAGAGTGGGGATAGAATAGAGCAAATCTATAAAAACATATGTTCTAACGATCCTCCAATTCACAGGATGGATAGATTGAGTGGAGAGATAACTAAAGTAGGACTTAATTGTTTTCTCACAACCAAAATAACATATGCTAATATGATAGGAGAAATTGCATTAGCATCAGGAGTTGATCCTATACCTATTTTGAAAGCGATAGGCGGAGACAGTAGGATAAATACAAAATATTTGAAATATGGCTTTGGTTTTGGAGGGCCTTGTTTTCCAAGGGACACAAGAGCACTTGTTTATTATGGGAATCAGATAGGTATCGATCCTATTATAGTAAAGTCTGTTATGGAGACTAATGAAAAGCATCTAGAATTTCAGATAAAAGAATTTATAAAAAATAATGATATGTCATGTGAAGTCGTATTTGATTATGTTACATATAAGAGGGGCGTCAATATAATAGAAGAATCTCAGCAATTGTTATTCGCGGTAGGGTTAGCAAAAAATGGGTACAAAGTTATTATAGAAGAATCGTTAGAAGTTATAGATCAAGTAAGAGAAATTTATGGAGATTTATTTGAATATTGTGAAAAGGAATAAACATGAGCAATAAGTACCGTAAGAGTAAGGAAAATAAAATATACACTCATAGGTCAGCTATTGAGAAGTCTCATAGGTGGTATTCGGATATCTTTAAAGAATGTAAAAACGGTAAAAAAATTACTGTATTAGATTTAGGATCTGCCAATGCTCGGTTCTATAAGATGCACCATAAGTATGTGAGTGTTTACCATGCTTTTGATTTTAATAAAGAGGCAGTTGATGCGGGAAGATATTTTTTAGAACATAATGGAAAATGCGATTGGGATATAAGGGTTTGTGACTTGTCGAATTGTAATATTCTTTTTGATGAAAACAAAGATGTTTTGTTAGAAGAATATGATATGGTGATTTACAATAAAGTTTTTCATCACATATATAGGGGCAGGCAATATCAAAAATGGAATAGGGGCAAATATAAAGATCGTGACCTTCTGTATAACACTTTAAAGATGGCTAATAAATGGTACGTTTTTTCAACTACTTGTAAACATATGAAATTGTTTAATATAAAAGAAATTTTTTTATCTAATAATTTTAAGATTAAGATTGAAGACAAAAGAAAATGCGTTTCGAGTAAGCCTCTTAACCCATGGCATTGTCTTTTTGAAAGGGTCTAGTATTGAAAGGAACTGTTAAAGTAAAATTCTCTAGGGGGTTCGGTAATAATTTATTTCAATATTGTTTTGGGAGGTTGTTGGCAGATCATCATAACCTAAATTATTCTCATCCTGCTATCCCAGAATTGGGAATAAGGAATGAAGAATATAAATATAATAGAAAGCTAAGAACGATTAAATTTAAAGCTAAGAGCAATGCAGAGGCTAAGAAGTATGATACAGATCATCTGAAATGGTTTTCAAAGGAATATGAAAATTGCAATTTTGATTTTTATTCGTTCATGTTTTATTTTGAAGACTATAATATATATAAACCTAATTTAGAAAAAGTCATTTCTTTTTTCCCAAAAGTGAGGAGAAGAAATGATGAAGATTTAGTGTTGCATTTTAGGTTAGAGAATAGGATTGTTCAACAGACCCATTACAAAAATGTGATCGATCCGATAGTGTATAAGAATGTTATTTCTGATAACTTTAAGTTTAATAAATTATATATAGTTACTGATTCTGATAGGTGGAATTACATCGATGAAGCATATGTTAAGAAACTTCATAAAAAATATGATAGAAAATTAAATGATTTTGTATCGGTTAGAAAATCTATTGAGTACATGGGCAGCCTAGTAAATGCTTTTAAGGATTTTGATCCAATAATCGTTCATAATGATAATATGATTGAAGATTTTAATTTTATAAGAACTTTTGATCAGATAATGTTCAAAAATAGCACATTTGCGTGGTGGGCTTCGGTATTGAGTGACGCTTCCAAAGTTGGGGCTTTTGGTCCATGGAAACCTAACAAAGGTAAAAGAAACAAAAATTTGGGGAAGGCTGATTTTCCGGGGTGGTTTTCATGGGGATCAGAGAAAGATTTATTGAATAAAGGCGTATGAGAATAAAACAATGTAAAATGTTGAATGATGATATGTATGATAGATTTTCTCATTTCTTCAAAAAAAATTCTTTTAAAAAATATAGAAATCCTAAAGAGCCAAGTGTGTTTTTTAGTTTATGGGGTTATGCTCCCATAAGAGATCATAAGTCATTTGCCATAATCGTATGGAGAGGCACTGATATTGTCAAGATGGACAAGAAGTTAAGAACGATAAGCAAAATGAAGAATGTTTATCATGTCGCCATTTCTTCTTATATATCTAAAGATTTAGATCGCTATGGGATAAAGCATAAATTTATACCTATCGTTGGAGTAAAGAATAAGATTTTTAGACCAGATATAATGGGTGATGAGATATATGCTTATGCTCCACCTGGCAAAAAGTATTATGAGAGATATGGATTTAAAATTGTCGATGAGATTAGGAAAAGATGTAAGTACAAAGTAAATATCATTAAATCTAGCAGTCAATATGATAGAAAAGATCTGATGAAAATTTATAGTCGTTGTTTTTGTGGGCTAAGGTTTACCAAGCATGATGGACTTCCTAATCAGGTTATAGAGATGGGTTTGATGGGTAGGAGGTCGTTCTATAATGGCAATATTCCTGGTTCTATAAAATGGAATGGTAATATTGATGAAATTATGAAGGATATAGATAAGGAAGCAAAAAGAATAGGGACTATTGATTATGAATATGCTAGACAAATTAGTGATTTTGTTGATGTCAAAGATGACTGGTTAGATACTAATTTTTGGGAGAAAAAATAATAGCATGAAAATATTGTATATTTATAAGGATTACAAAAAGAGAAGAAAACAATACGGGGAATATTTGAGTCAATTAGATAATGATGTGGTATTTCTTGAGAATAAACATAAAACAAAAGAAGGTACCTTGTCGATTCGTGATGTGAAAAATGCGAAACCAGATATTGTGTGGTTTTACAGTCCTTTCTATATTAAACATAATAAAGAATTTGTAGATTATATAAAATCTAAAAATATTCCCGTAGTTTTATATGGGCAATATAATCCACAGGTCCCTTATCCAGAGTGGCTTGACGTATGGAGAATGGTGGATATCCTGTTCGTGCAGAATAAAGAATTCCATAATTATTTAAAAGAACAAAATTTAAATTCTTATTACATACCTTTCGGTTTTCATCCTGATCAATACTATAAGACAAATCTATCCAAGAAATATGATATAAGTTTTTGCGGGACTGCGTGTACTAGGGATTCTGCGAAGGAAGATAAAAGGGCAGTTTATATTCAGTCTTTGAGAAAATATGATATGCATGTTTTCGGAGATTCTTTCAAAGGTAAACTTAAGAAGATCCCTGTTAAATCATATAAGACTCATGATACTCAAAGAAAAATATATGGTCAGACTAAAATAAATTTAGATGTTCCCTTTTTTCATAATCATCCTAAGTTCTATAGGCATAAATATCACATTAAGAATAGGTTGTTCGAGGTCCCAGCCACAGGTAACTTTTTGCTCACAGCCAGGAACGATGAATTCTTAGATATATTTCCTGAAGATACTATAGGTTATTATGACGATAATATAATATCTTTAGAAGAATCGGCAAAGAAATATTTAAAGGATAAGAAGTTGAGAAATAGGATGGCCGAGAAAGCTTGCAAGTTAGTATATCAGAAGCATACTTTTTTGCACAGATTTAAAGAAATGAATAAAATCGTTAAGCAAAATTTATAAGGGAGAGAATGAAACAAAAATATTCTCAAGTTTATTTGAAAGAAAAACTAGATAAATTGAAGAACAAATTAAAAAGATTTAATTTGAGTCAGAGGTATTACAGAGATGTCTCTAATAAAAAGGAACATGACCAAATTAATAAAGTGTTTAAAGAGTTCAAGGGGAAAGTGGTTCTAGATGTCGGTTGTCACATCGGATATTATTCTGTTCTGATTTCATCTTTTGCGGACAGGGTGATAGGAATAGATGTGAGCGAACAGGAAATTAAAAGGGCTAATTATTTTAGAAAGATAGTCGGTGCTGGGAATACTGAGTTCAGGTCATATTCGGCTTTTGATCTGGACGATGATTTTATGCAGGAGAATAAAGTGAATGCTGTATTCTTTCATAAGATGTCGGAACCTAGAAAGAATAAACAGATAGGGCTACCAGAGACATGGAGTAATGAAAAATATGATAAGTGTTTTCTTTTATTCAAAAAGCATTGCAACGTGATCATTACTAATGATAAGGATAGGGTTGAAACATTTTATAACATACAGGGAATTAAAATAGAAAAATTTCCTTCTTATAGAAGTAATTTTTTGTATGTTGTAAAAAAATAATTTTAAGGAAATAGATAATGGGCTTCAATAGGCCTCAGTGGAAATTTGTTAATAAATCTTTTAGAGAGACTAATCTTTTAGTATCTCATGAGAAATTGCCAAAAGCAGGGGTGAAATTGAAAGATGAGGGATATTATGGCAAAGAGATGCTCGAATTAGGGTGTCAACAGATAAGGGATTTAGTTAGAAACTCTTTGGAGTCTAAAGCCACGTCCAGATCCTATTTTAGATCTATTGGGATACATGATATTTCTATAGATATAAAGGGGTGCAATCGTTCTAGAGTTGTTGATTTAAGAAATCCGATTAAAGAAAGTTATCATAATAAATTTGATATAATTACTAATAGCGGCACTACGGAGCATATTGTTCCTTTGCCAGGACAATATCAAGCTTTCAAAAATATTCATATGTGTGCTAAAAAAGGTGCTGCTATGATTCATATTTTACCTGGCCGAGGCACATATTATGGCCATTGTCAAACTTATTACGATTATACTTTTTTTAAAGAATTGGCTAGGTTAAATAATTATGAGATTATTTTGCTAGAGCCGGTAAAGCAGAGGAAGAGTTTTTTATGGATAGGCGCGTGCATGATTAAGATGGAAGATAATAATTTTTCGGATGATAAAAAAAACTTTTTTAAAAATATACAATTTGTTAGCAAAAAAGAAATGAAAAGACATAAAAAAAATAAGAAAAAATATATGATAGAATAGTGTAAATAAAATGTATCTTCATAATTATCTTTATATAATAGCAGAGGCAGGAGTTAATCATAACGGGGAAGTTTCTGCCGCTTTGAGGTTGGTTGATGTCGCTAGGATGGCAGGGGCAGATTGTGTAAAGTTCCAAGCATATACTGCTGATGACTTGGTGATTAAAACAGCGGATAAAGCAGAATATCAAAAACAATGTGGGGAAGAGTCTCAACATGATATGCTATCAAGATACGAATTGACAGAGGATGATTTCAAAGAAATTAATGGTTATTGTCGGCAAAAGAACATAGATTTTTTAGTTACTCCTTTCTCTCCTATGTGGGTGAAAATATTTTATGATATGGGAGTTAAGGTATTGAAGATTTCATCAGGGAGTGTGACATCGAGAGATTTATTAATGGAGGTAGGGAAGACTGGTTTGCCTGTAATTTTATCTACAGGCATGTCAGCAATGTGGGAAATTGAGGCAGCTATATCTATTCTAAATCATAGTGGGTGCAAGGATCTATCTCTACTGCATTGTGTTTCTTTGTATCCTACTCCGATAGAGCAAGTTAATTTATTTAACATACGTGCTTTGAAAAAAAGATTTGGTGTTCCAGTCGGTTTTTCTGATCATACGACAGATATACTTACTGGGCAATTAGCGGTTGCTGCCGGAGCAACTATATTGGAGAAACATTTTACAATTGATAAAAATCAAAAGGGTCCTGATCATAAAATTAGTTTGATGCCATACGAGTTAAAAGAATATATCAAAAAGGTTAGAAGAACGGAAACAATTTGCGGGACAGAAATAAGAAAAATATCTGAAGAGGAATTGAAAATTAAAGAAATCGTACAGAGCAGTTTGGTTGCAAAGGGATTTATAAAAAAAGGTCAAATGATCTTAAAAAATATGTTAACAGAAAAAAGACCATCGACTGGGATTTCTCCCATGGACATAAGCAGTGTAATTGGGAGAATAGCAACTAAAGATATCGAAATAGATGAGGTTATAAAGTATGAATACCTGTCAGAATAAGAAGATAATGTTTTTAACAGGAACTAGAGCGGACTTTGGGCATCAGAAGCCACTTATAGACAGATGTATAAAGGAAGGATGTGAAGTCTCTATTTTCATTACAGGTATGCATCTTGATAAAAGGCATGGAGAAACAATTAGCGAGATAGACTCATATGGATATGATAGATACTATGGCTATCCTAGTCATAAAGATGATGACGGGATTAGGATAGAGTCAATGGATGTTATGTTAGCTCGAACAATAGACGGTTTCTCTTGCTACGTGAGAGAAGTGAAGCCTGATTTGATAGTTTCATTTGCTGACAGGTTTGAAGCGTTAGCTGGGGCTATAGTTGGATCTTTAAATAATATCCTAACAGTTCATGTCCAAGCAGGAGACACTTCAGGGACTATTGACGACTCTATGAGACATGCCATTAGTAAATTATGTCATGCTCATTTTTGTGCTAATAAAATAGCCAGGGGGAGGTTGTTGAAGATGGGAGAGAATATAAATAACATATCTATAATAGGGACTCCTGGATTAGATGTTTTATTTTCCGAAGAATTGCCTTCCCTAGAGAGCGTCAAAAATAAGTGGGACATTGGATTTGAGGATTATTCTATTTTGATTTTTCACCCAGTGACTACTGAAGTAGATGATTTAGATAGGCAGATAAATGAAGTCGTTGAATCGGTTTTAGAAAGCAATTTAAATTATATTGTTATTTGTCCTAATAACGATTTAGGTTCAAACAAAATTTTTGAAAAATACAAAGATATTAATGATGAAGATAATATAAAAATGTTTACTTCGATAGATCATTTTGATTTTTTAACATTATTAAAAAATGCTAATTTTATAATTGGCAATTCTAGTTGTGGGATAGTAGAAGCCCCATACTATGGTGTCGCTACTGTGAATATTGGTTCTAGGCAATGCGGTAGAACATCTAATAAAAAGATAATGCATTGTGAATGTAACAAGGATGATATTTTGGAAAAAATAAAATCTGCAAATGGCATAAAATTTGATCGAGATTATTTGTTTGGGGATGGTAATGCTGCCGATAAATTTATGGAGATATTAAGTAAAGATAGTTTTTGGGAAATAGAGAAACAGAAAAAATTCAAACTATGTATGTGAAACAGTGCAAAACCGTTGTGGCAGATGAAAAGATTATTTTCAGGTTATTAAAAAAAGATGATAAAAAAATGTTAACAGATTTTTTTCTTAGTCTTTCTGATGAGTTTAAGAAGTGGTATAACCCTCATCCTTTCAATGAGAAGGCAGCTATTGATATCTGTAGCAATAAAGATAAGAGACACAAAAAAGTGATCGGATTTTGTGATAAAAAAATAGTAGCATACTGCCAATTATTTTTTGGACTGAGACATTGGGAGGATGTGAGATTTTCAAAAAGGAATATGTTTTTTGTTGGATCAGAAGTCTGCACTATAGCTCCATGTGTTGCAGAAGATTTCCAGGGTAAAGGAGTTGGACTGAAAATGATGCAATATATCATAGATGTTTGTAAGCAATATAATAAGAAATACATTTTATTGTGGGGTGGAGTAGTAGTCAAAAATAAAAATGCTGTTAAATATTATGAGAGATTGAATTTTGAGAAAACAAGGAAATGGCTTCATCCTGTATCTAGGGTGATGAGCTATGATATGTATCTGGAGGTGTGAATGAAAAAAAACATTATGGTAATTGGGGCAGCAGGATCACTGGGCAGTTGTTTATGTAATTCTTTTGTAGGAGATGGATATAATGTTATAGCAGTTGATAATGATGAGAATAGCGTATCGTATTTATGCAGGATACATGATATCCCAGAAAAAAATATTTATATAAAAGATATAAGAGAGTTCGATAAGTTAAAAGCAATTATAGAATATCAAAAAATAGATGTTGTTGTTAACTGTGCCGCTTTGAAACATGTCATGTGGTGTGAAAAAAATATGAGACATGCCATTGATGTTAACGTATTAGCTAACCTTGAGATAATGAATTATTTAAGCAAGAAAAATAAAAAGTTTATATACATAAGTTCTGATAAGGCTATTAATCCTAAAAATGTATATGCTCTCACTAAGCAATTCGCTGATTATGTGGTTAAGTATTATAAATTTAAACTGGTTAGAGGAGTTAACTTTCTTAATTCTAATGGAAGTGTGTTAGATATGTGGGAGAAACAAAGGATTAATAATAAACCATTTACTTTGGTGGAAGAGGTTGATTGTAATAGATACTTTATCACTCTTTCAGAAATGGCGGATATAGTTAAAGATGCTGTAGAAGACGATAGTGCTGTAATAGAGTATGTCCCTTCTAAAGTTTATAGGATATATATACATGATTTGTTTGGAGCATATTTAAAAATGCATAACATTTCTGATTATGATGTAAAAGAAATTTGTTTGCCCAAGACTGAGAAAGTGACAGAAGATCTTGGATTTAGTCCAGAGATAGTAGATCTAGGAAATGTAAATAGTATAATCTCTTTGCTAGAAGAAAGTTAATCGAGTGAGTACGGAAAGAAAAAAGAGAATACGAAGACAAATAAAAGATGATTTTAGGTTGTTGTATAAATATGCTTCAGGCTGTAAATTTATTATAGAAACTGGGAGCGGTTTGTCAACTAAATATTTAGCAAAGGCGGCACGACAGAATGAGGGGTTGATGGTTTCAATAGATATGGACGAGGATAGATGTTATTTAGTAGCAGGAGTTGAATATAGATGTGGGTGGTCGGTTTCTTGTGAAGATATTATAAATTCTTATTCTGTTTTAAAGCCTAAACTAAAAAAATATTTACAAAGAAGAAATCATTATCTTGACGGGTTGATAGCTAGCGGCAAAAAAGAGTTAATGGTCGGAGAGAATGACCTTCTTAGAAAAGTTTTGCGGGAGAATCAAGACAAGGAGTTAGATTTTTTCTTTTGCGACACTGGAGAATATTGTGGTATAGCGGAATGGGAAATAGTTAAAGATCGAATAAAAGTAGGGGGCTATTTTGCTGCCCATGATATCTATTATCCTAAAAGCATTAAATCTTTTCAAGTATTAAAATATATAAGAAAGAGCGATAAGTGGAGAATAGCAGAGAAAACAAAATCTCGTCAAGGCTTATTGATTGCTCAGAAAAAAAGATAAAAGGATCTAATATCCTAGTGGTAGGTTCTGGAGCGAGCGTGCGGGAATACAGCGATTCGATAATGAGATTCATAAAGGATAATGATGTCATTACTTTTGGATGTAACAATATTAATCACATTTTGATTCCTGACTATCATTTCTGGGCCGATCATTCTAGGTACGAAGAATTCGGAGATAAGATGAGTAAGAAATCCGTCCCTGTGTTTTCAACAGATTTTGGGAAAAATCTTATTTCTAAATATTGTAAAAGAGATTATTTAAGCTTTACTTATAAAAATAAAAAACCTAAGAATGGCAGGAAGATCAAAATAAAATACAGGTCTAAAATTATGTACGGTAGATTCAGAACCGTTGGATCTTTAGCTATTTTTTATGCATATGTTCGTAAAGCTTCTAGCATAAGAGTCGTGGGTATGGACGGGTACACTTTATATTCTGAAAATCAATTACTTAATAAAGAACAACAACAACATTGTTATGGGGATAAGGGATATACTGATTTGCCAAAAGAAAAGAGAAAATATAAAGAGAGAAAATATGGGACGTTCTATAAATATAGTGAGGAGAAAGATAAGGATATATATGATTGTTTGAATGCTATGGGAGATTATGGAATAGATTTTAAAATAATAACACCTACTATTTACAAGAGGTTTTATGATGAATCAATTTTAAGAAAGTATAAAACGTAATATGCGAAAAATCACGATAGATGGACATAAGTTATATTTATCAGAGACTCTTACCGGGCTATCGTCTTATTTATGGTCGGGAAAACCTTACGAGCCAGCATTTATGTGGCTTTTGAAGAAAGAAGGGGTAGGAGATTTAGCATTAGATATAGGATCTAATATAGGATACTCGACTATTACATTATGCAAGAAGATGAAGAGAGTTATAGCTATCGAACCAGATCCGAGAAGTAGAAAGGTTTTAGAAAAAAATATAAAAGCACACAAATTCAGTAAAAAAGTTAAAGTGCATAGTTTCGCAATGTCTGATAGCAATTCTAAAAAGATGTTTTATCTGTCTAAGCATCCTAACCTTAGTGCTTTTGTTAAGAATAGGAAATATAGGACAAAGGGCAAAAAGGTCGTTACAAGGACTATCGATAGTTTAGGTGTTGACCCTAATTTTATAAAGATGGACATCGAAGGCTATGAGGTGGAGGTTCTTAGAGGAGGATTTGACTCTCTTGAAAGAACTAAAAAATGCAAAATATTATTAGAAGTTCATCCAAAAATTTATAGTGAAGAAAGAGATTTTTCTTCTGTTCTAAGAGATTTGGTTAAGATGGGGTATAGTTTAAAATGTATAGTTTCTGCTGGTTATTCTCCGTTCTATTTATTTGAGGAAAAGGGGTATAAGCCTTTTAAAACATTCAAGTGTGGAAAATTTAATAGATGTATCTTTAAAGATATCGGGACTGAAGACTTCATCAATTTTTCTACTAAAATGTATTGTATCTCAGGCAAAATGGGGAAGATAGTCAGGGCTATAATGATAGAGAAATAAAACTTATAATATAAGGGAATTAAGTATGTCCATAGAAAAAAGGAAATATAAAAATTATGATCAATATCTAAAGCATCAGGCTAAAAAACTGGATGTGGGTATCTCGGAGAATGTTAAAAAATTTAGGTTTTCTTATTTTGATAATGAGGTAAGGTCTTTTACTAAGAGATTTGAAGTGTTTAAGGATTATATCGACGGGGACAATGTTTTATGTTTGGGGGCTCGGATAGGTGCAGAAGTAAAGTGTTTAATAGATATGGGCTTTGAAAAAAGCATTGGCATCGATATAAATCCTGGTAAAAATAATGAATATGTTATAAAAGGAGATTTTCATAATCTTGATTTTGAAGATGACTATTTTGATACCATCTATTCCAACTCTATAGATCATGCATGGGATTTGAGAAAACTGTCAAAAGAAATAGGCAGAGTTATTAAGAAGGGTTCTCATCTTATTCTAGAGATAGATCATTTATTAAATAAGGATGATGAAAGCAGAAGAGAGTTATTGAAGAAGGAAAGCAAATATGAGTCTGTTATGTACAGTGATTTGGATGATATTAAGAAAGAGTTTAAAGAATTTGAGTTTGTTAAAAAATACATAAGTGCTAATGATCATTTTTTAGTAGTTATTTTTAAGAGAGTTTAATCTATGTATTATGATTTTTTAAAAAATAAGAAGGTAGCCTTTATTGGTCCGGCCCCTTACATGCAAGGATTGAAACAAGCAAAAAAAATTGATAGTTATGATGTTGTGGTACGACCATGTTGTTGTTATCGTGTCCCCGAAAAATTTAAAGATGACTGGGGTTCAAAGATTAACATATGGTATGCTAGTTTTACAAGTTTTATTTTTAATGGTTATATTAGCGAAGATATTGTTAAAAATTTATCCTCTAGAGGTTTAAAATGGTTTTGTCTATCTGGAGGCCCAATAGTTAAGAAGAATTCTGATAAGTTGAAATATTATTCAAAAAAATACAAGATATCAATTAGGACATTAGATAATACTATTCGTGGTTCTGTTCATGAAAAAGTATTTTCGGGGGTAAATAAAAAGAGTAGGAAGGGATTGACGACAGGTATAATTAGTATTTATGATCTTTTGCAAAGTGACTTAAAAGAATTATATGTGGCAGGTATAACTTTTTACAAATTATGGCCTCCTGATAAGAAAAAAATGTATTATTCTGGATATAGGAAAGAGAAGAAATATTATTACAGTAAGCGTCCTCTCAAAGGTCATGACACTAAGAGAGAATTATTATTTTTTAAGAAAATGGTTGAGGATGATAAAAGAATTAAATGTGACGATGTATTATATAAAATTATTGGTGTTGGGAAGAATGGGAAGGCATATAATAATGAAAGAGATTAAAGGCTCTCATATTCTAGTCCTAGGGTCTGGCTCTAGCATGAAAAGATACAAAGATGAGATAGCAAAATTTATTATAGAAGCAAGAGTCGTTACGTTTGGTTGTAATAATATCATGGATTTTTTGGTACCTGATTATCATTTCTGGGGTTCTGAAAAAAGATGGAAAGAGTTTGCTCATTTAATTAGTCCTAAGACTACAGTTGTAACTTCTCAACATTTTCCTTCGAAAGTGATAAGAAGTAAATGGAAAGGAGAGTATAAAACTTTTAAGAACGCGGCTAGGATGTGGAAATATGGGTCCGATGATAAAGGGAGTGATTTAAGTAAGAGGTGTCGAGTCTGTTATAGAAACAAGAAAATGTTTGGTTGTGTCAGGAATATATCTACTTGGGCTATTTTCTATGCCTATATTAAAGGAGCATCAAAAATAAGTGTAGTCGGAAATGATGGTTATACTCTTTATTTTAAGAAAGATTTGGAAGAAGAAAAATATAATCAACATTGTTATGGTAGTGGTATGACGGATGGATTTTCATATGCTTATTGTAGAAAAAAAGATTGGGACAAATATAAAACGTTAAGGTTGTTGCGTAAATACGGGGAGAAGGAGTATGGTTTTGGTTTTGAATTTATAACACCTACTATTTTTGATGAATTTTATAATCATGATATTTTAAAAATACGAGAAAGTGCTGATTGGAATAAATGGGAAGAACCTACAAAAAAAGAATATCGTAAATTATATAGTATAAAAGGTGTTAAGAAAATAAGTGGTTAAATTTAAGGCAATATTTTTATGCAAAATGATACAAAAATAAATTTGATAGATGTCGGATGTGCAGATTATATGGTCGAGCCCTGGAAAAATAATTATAATAAAATAAATTTTGTTTTAGGATTTGATATTTCTGGGACACTTGAGTATAAAAAATATTTACAGAGAAGAAATATAGATCATATGATTGTTAAGAAAGTTGTATTTGATAAAAAGGGAAGTAAAAGGTTGTATTACTGTTTCAAATCACAAAATTCATCTTTGTTTGAACCTAATCTTGAAGTCGTTAAAAGGTATCTGACTAGAAAGAAGAAGCCTAGTATAGATAGATTACTGAAAAGGATGAAACATTTTACAGTTAAAAAAATGAAAAAGGTGGAAGCTGTTCGTCTTGACGCAGAAATTAAAAAATTAGATATCGATTTTGATTTTATTAAAATCGATACTCAGGGAGCAGAGATAGAAGTTATTAGAAGTTTAGGGAAGTATTTAGATACCCAGATAATAGGAATATACGCAGAGATATTTCATCAGGAGATGTATCATGGGATAACTCTTTCTGTAGGGATTGATAAATATTTAAAAAATCATAATTTTTATAAAGCAAAAACATTTGATAGGACAGATAAATTTACTAGTGATGTTTTGTATTTAAAAAAACATAGTAATAAAAAGGAAAAGATGGAACTTGTAAAAAGCCTGTACAAAATAAAATAGTTTAAATCAAAGGAAGAAATAAAATGGAAACTTATATAGGAATTATACCGGCAAGATATCAGTCATCTCGTTTTCCAGGGAAGCCGCTATGTGACATTCTCGGTAAATCTATGATTCAAAGAACTTATGAGTCGGTCATGTTTTGGGATAAATGGAAGGAAGTTTATGTAGCGACTGATAGTTTTGAGATCAAAAGTGAATGTAAAAAGTTAAAAGTTCCATGCGTCATGACTAAAGATACTCATATAGATTGTTTAGATAGGGCATCAGAAGTAGTAGATATTTTAGAAGAGGATGGCAGAGGGGCTGATAAATACATAGTTATTCAAGGGGATGAGCCTTTATTTAATGTAGATACACTCAATGTTGACTTGTCCCCTTCTATTATTAATTTTTATACAGAGGTCCATGATAAGTATGATAAGTACGATAGTAATGCTGTTAAGGTTGTGGTGTCTCGTAATCAAAAAGCTATTTATTATTCTAGGTTTTCGATTCCGTATCATGAAGAAAGAACGAAAAGAATTAATGATGATGTTGTTATCATGAAGCAAATAGGAGTATACGTTTTTTCGGGAGAGATGTTAAAAATATATAATAATTTAAGGCCCTCCTTTTTGGAAAATATGGAAGGCATCGGTTTGAATCGTCTTATAGAGAATGATATAGAGATTCATATGAGGCATACAAAACATGATAGTATTAGTGTTGATACCCCTGAAGATAGAAATAGAATTATAAAAATAGTTAAAAAATATTATAGTGATGCGGGGTCATGTATTAATGATGATGGTAGTATTACGGATTGTGATGGGAATAATCTTGCATGAAAAATATATTAATAGCCACATATCCATTTGGTCTATGTGGGGATTTACCAGTTAAATTGCTTGAAGGAACAGGTTGTAATATAAAATATAACTCTTTAGGAAGAAGATTGAAGGGTAACGAAGTAAAAGAAATGTTAAAAGGAGTAAGTGCGGTAATAGCTGGAACAGAACCATATAATAGGGATACTATTCGATATGCTGAAAACCTAGAGGTTATTTCTAGAGTCGGTATAGGTTTAGATAGCATCGATTTTTTAGCATGTAAAGAAAAAAATGTTAAGGTAGTTTACACCCCAGAGGCCCCTTCTGATTCGGTTGCAGATTTAACAGTAGCTCAGATTTTTAATTTGTTAAGAGGTATCCATATTTCTAATAAATCTGTTAAGGACGGTAGATGGAAACGAATTTTGGGAATTTCTATTAAGCAGATAAAGATAGGAGTGTTGGGGGTTGGCAGGATAGGTAGCAGGGTTATTAATAGATTAAAACCTTTTGGTGCTAATATATTAGCTTATGACATAAACCCTAATGGGATGAAGGGGATTGAGTGGGTGGATAAGGACACTTTATTCAAAGAAAGTGATTTGATTTCTATCCATATTCCTTTGAATGATAGGAATTATCATTTTGTAGGTTTAAATGAACTGTCGATGATGAAAGGGGGGTCTTATTTAATTAACACTTCAAGAGGTTCTGTTTTAAATGAGAAAGATTTAGAGTCGTGTGTCCTTAATAATCATTTAGCCGGAGTAGCTTTGGATGTTTTTGAAGAAGAGCCTTATGAGGGGGTGTTAAAAGAATTGGATAATGTAATACTAACTGCTCATATAGGAGCGTCTGATAGGCGTTCAAGATACTTAATGGAATTGGGAGCAGTTGAAAATTGTATAAAAATTCTTAATGGAGAAATTCCTGAAGATATAGTTACGGAGAAAAATTTTGAATAAATTAAAAGAATCTTTAGCAAATAATCGAGTTACTTATGGGACATGGATACAAATACCTCATCCTTCTATAATTGAAATAATTGCTAGTAGTTCTCAATCTAGTAATTCTCGTAGAAAGTTTGAATGGATGTGCATAGATATGGAGCATGGGGCCATAGATATAGAGTCTATGACTAATCTGATTAGGACAATCGAAAAGTTTGATATCACCCCTGTAGTCAGAGTTCCCAAGAATGACTCCGTATGGATTCACAGGGCTTTAGATGCAGGGGCTAAGGGATTAGTCATACCTATGATAAAGAACGATACAGGGGCATCTGAGGCAGTCTCAGAGGCATTCTACCCCCCTCTAGGCAAAAGAAGCTTTGGGTATAGTCGAGCTAACGTTTATGGGGCAGATTTTGAGGACTATATCGGTTCTGCTAACGACGAGATATCTGTTATTATTCAAATTGAGCATATCGATGCTATAAATCAATTAGATTTTATATTAGATGTTAAAGGAATAGATGCAACTTTTATAGGTCCTTACGATTTGTCGGGATCTATCGGAGTTGCGGGGGATTTTGAAAACAGTAAATATCAGGATGCATTATCTACCTATATATCTAAATCAAAGGAGCATTCTGTTCCTAGAGGTATTCATATAGTTAGGCCAACTTCTGAAAAAATAAAATTTACAGTCAATGTCGGTTATAAAATGGTAGCAATTGGGACTGATGCTGTTTTTTTAGAAGAAAAGTGCAAAGACATTTTTAGAAAGTAGGTAATGAGTAAAATAAAAAATAAACATGTTTTGGTTGTTGCATCAGGTTCAAATACAAAAAAATATTGGAATAAAATAGAAGAGTTTATAAAAGATAATAATGTCATTACTGTTGGTTGCAATGCTGTTGATCATCTCTTGACCCCTCGATATACTTTTTGGGGGTCTACAAGAAGATTAGAGAAATATGGCAAAAAGATGAGTGCTAAAACTAATCCTATCTTCCCTCCTAACTGGACCAAAAAACAAATCAAAAAGTACTGGAAAGATCCATACGAAGTTTATAATCCTTCTGAACGTTTGCCCGGATCAACGACAAAAACGCATAAGAATATATATCATTATTTTAAAAGTATAGCGATGGTGGCTATATTATGGGCTTATTCTAATAAGGCTTCTAAAATAAGTATCGTTGGCATGGATGGGTATACTTTTTATTCTCAAGAACAACTAAGCAGTAAAGATTTTTGTCAACATTGTTATGGAGAAGGCATGACCGATGGGCAAGATTATATTTTATGCAGGAAAAAAGATATAAGGAATAATCAAGTTTTGAAAAAATTATATAAGTATGGTAAGAAAAAATATGGGTTTTATTTCAAATGTCTTACTCCTACTGTATTCACTTATATGTATGACTCTAGTGTTCTAGATTTAAATGAAAAATACGAAGGTAAAATATTGGAAAATAAAAAAGATTTTAAGGTAAGTAAAAGAAAGAAGTTTGTAACAGAAATTACGAATAAGTATTAGAGAGACAATATGAGTAAATATAAACGATATAGAGAAAAATGGGACAAAGCCGCGAAGGGGATAGTGAAATTGGGATACCCTTTGCATTTAAATTTTGAGTTGACTTTTGGGTGTAATTATCAATGTGATGCGTGTCTCCATGGTCTGCCTGCGAGTGATTGGAGATATCAGTTAGATCCAAAAAGTAAGATTTCTTTAGAGAAGTTTAAAGAGATAATTGATGAGGGAGTAAATAACGGGTTGTGTTCTATAGAACTTAACGGAATCAATGAGCCGTTAATGAAAAGAGATATATCTGATTACATAAAATATGCTAGTGAAAATGGTTTATTAGAAATATCTTTGCATACTAATGGATCTTTGTTAGATGAGGAGATGTCGAAAAGCCTATCCGATTCTGGACTGACTTTAATAATATTTTCTATAGATGCTTTTCATGAGGAAACTTACAAATGTATCAGGCAAGACGATAACTATCATGAAGTCATTGATAATATTAATAAGTTTTTGGAATTTAATGAAAACATAAAAACGAGAGTGTCGTTTGTAGAAAGTAAAGTTAATCATGAAGAATATGATTTGTTTAAAGATTATTGGGCAGGTAAGGTAGATGTGGTCACGAAAGTTGGTTTTTGTAATTGTTTTGAAGGTACAGAATACTATGGAAAGATTAAAGAAAAATATTCTTTAAGAAGTTTTGAAGCGGAAAAGTGCGTTGAGCCGTTCACAAGGTTGTTTATTAGTAACAACGGAAATACTTTTCCTTGTTGCAGTTTTTTTGGAGGAGAAGTTCTTGTGGGCAATATTTATGACAGCTCTATTTATGAAATATGGAATGGCTCTAGAATAAAAGATCTTAGGAAGATGTTAAGTGAAGACATAAATCTTTATAGAGGGGCTTGTAAAAGATGTGTTAATTCTAAAACTTTTTAGGGGGACTATCAGGATGGACAAAAAAGAAATAGAATATGTTAGTGGGTTAAGGCATAAAGACTGGTGTAAGATTGGTAAAAAATATTACAAACCAGCAGGGACTCCTTTAGATCAAGAAGCCGCTTTGAAAGATCTGAAAGATATTAAGAAAGTATTGGATGAAGTAGGAGTCAAGTTTTGGTTGTTTCACGGAACGTTATTGGGGGCTATCAGAAATGATGATTGGATTCCGTGGGACGATGATGTTGATATATGTGTCATGGAAGAGGATCTGTTGCCTAAGTTAAAAGAGATAAGAAAAAGATTTATGGATTTAGGATTTATAGCTAGAGATCCTGAGAAAACCGCTGGAACTAAATTAAATCTTTATAGGTACAATCAAAAGAATTCTATTGATGGGTTGTTTCTAGACCCCACTTACAAAAATAATAAATATAGATTGTCTAGGACTATTAGGTATCCTCGTACTTTTTTTGAAAAAGAACAAACGATAGAGTTTAAGGAGACTATTTTTAATGTTCCAAGTCCTCCTGAAGAATTTCTTAGTTGGACATACGGGAAATGGAAGAAACCAATAAAATCTGATAGGCCTAATCATGAAAGAGTTAATTCAAAAAAAATATATTATAAGCATAAAAGAAAAAAGCATTAATGTTAAGTCATAAGGAATGGTTGTGCTGGATAACGATAAAATAAAAAAGTTTTGGAATGATAGGGCAGACCTTAAGGAAGAATCGACTAATTTGGGTTTAAATGGATTGGATGAAAAGAAGCAGATTATTAAGAAAAAAATAGAAATAGATAAGATGTTTGATTATTTAGATCTTAATGAATTAAATAATTTTTTAGAAGTAGGTTCCGGGAATGGGAGGTGGATTTTTAAGTTATATGATAAAGTAAAATCTGTTACGGCAGTTGATTATTGCGAAAGTATGGTGGGCGTTGTTAAAAAGAAAGTTCGCAATCTTGGGATAGATAATATACATGTTTTTAATGAAGATGCAAAAAAATTTCTAGTGGATGATATCTTTGATAAGATTCTTATGTCAGGTTTAATAATGTATTTAAATGATGACTCTTTAGATGCTTTATTCAAAAATATTGATATGATGACGAGAAGTGGGTCAGAGATAATTATTAGAGATACTTTTGGCATTAATGGTAGATATGAAATAAATGATAAATATTCTGAAGCATTGGATACTAACTATAGTGCGATATACAGATCTACAAATGAATTGGTTTCTATGGTTAAAGATTACGGCTTTGAATTTGTTAGGAAAGAGAACATGTTCGGTGATGAATCTGGGTTAAATATATTTAAAGAAACTTTGTCTATGATGATTAAGTTTAGAAAAGAATAATAAAGAATGGATAGGTTAGCGATTATCTTAGCAGCGGGAGTAGGAAGCAGGTTGCGACCAATTACAGATATTATACCTAAATGTTTAGTTCCTGTGAACGGCAAACCAATAATTATTAACGCATTGGAAACTTTGAAAAAGAATAAAGTAAAAGAGGTAGTCATAGTAGTCGGTCATATGAAAGATGTTATTATTGATGAGATCGGATATGGTTTTGAAGGTATGAAAATATCATACATTAGTAATGATATATATGATAAGACTAATAATATTTATTCATTATGGCTTGCTGTAAATTTTTTAAACAGGGATGTCATTTTGATGGAATGCGATATTTTTTGTGATGAACATTTACTAGATGATATTTTTGATTTAAAGAATGTGGATGGATGTAATGTCATGGTAAGTGAGCATAAGTCTTTTATGGATGGATGTGTTGTAGAGATAGATGACGATAAACTTATTAAGAGGTTTATACCTAAAGGTAAGCAAAGGGGTAATTTTAGTTTTGAAAATAAATATAAGACTGTTAACATATATTATCTTAGCGAAATTTTTTTAAGCAAATATTTTGTTCCTACACTTGACTGGTACATAAAAGTTGAAGGTGTTAATAGTTTTTATGAGAGAGTATTAGAAATTTTGGTTTATTTTGATCAGGATCGCATTTATGCTTCTGTGGTTGATGGGAATAAATGGTTCGAAATTGATGATCATGATGATTTAGCGAAAGCGGAAAGAATGTTCATTTAAAGTGAAGAGGTTTAGTCATGTCAAATATAGCTATGCTAGGTAAAGGAACCAGCTTAAAATTATATTCTAAATATAGCCATTTGTTTAAAAAAGTTTATCTCATTAATAGGTTTCAAAAAGAAATTAATAAGATAGGCGTGTCTCATTTTAAGAATAAAGAAGTAATACAGGTTGTTGGAAGAGCTTCAGTTCAACTGTCTGATGGCCAATACAAAGATTTAAAAATTAAAGATGTTTACCTAACTGTTTTTGATATGTTTCATTTTAAAACAGGTAAAGGGAAAGTATTAAAAAAATCATTTCCTAAATTTGTTAGTCTTATCGTAGCTCCTAAATATATGTATGACAGGGCCTTTTATTTTGATGATTCTGAGTGGAAAGATGTTTGGGGTTATGTAGAGGTAGTAAACAAGTATAGGGGGATCGAGGCCATAAAAGAGTTGAACAAGATAATAGGGGATAAGTTTTCTGAGCTTATAAAATATAGAAAAAAGAATCCTAATGAATATCTTAAGGGAGTGAAGGGGTGGTTTTCAACAGGAAGTTATGCAGTAGATTTGGCATTAACTCAAAGTGAGGATGGGGATAATTTTTACTTATTTGGTTTTGATTTTTATAATACGAAGTATCTTGTTCCTAGTAAGCTAGATAAAAATTATACTCGGGAGAGTTATGGCACTCTTTTGCAAAAATGGCATATGAAAAAATTAGTAGAAGAATTTGGAAGCATCAATTTTTATTCTCCTTGCGATATAGAAATATGTAAATCTCCTGATAAGAAGGTTTGTGATGGGGAAGTAATTAAACGCTGTGATGAGCTTGGATTGTTAAAAATGGATTATAAAAATTGGCATATAATTAAGAAATGAAAGATAAAAAGTTTTTATGTATAATTCCTGCTCGAGGCGGTTCAAAAGGTATTCCTAATAAAAATATAATAGATTTGCATGGGTATCCTTTAATTTATTATGCGATAACAGCAGCGAAAGAGAGTGGTATTTTTGATAGGATTATTGTATCTACTGATTCTAAAGGAATAGCCATTGTGTCTAAATATTATGGTGTAGATGTCCCATTTTTGCGTCCTAGTTATTTGGCGACAGATGATTCTTTGGTAGATGATACGATAGTTCATGCCTTAAAGCATATAGAGCGACATAATGAAAAATACGATTATGTATGCTTGCTTCAAGCCACTTCTCCTTTAATAGCTTCTATTGATATAGTAAATGCTAAACAGTTGTTATTTGATAAGAAAGCTGAAATGATTGTTTCTGTTGGGGAGAGTCCTATCAACATAGCATATACTAGAAAAATTCCTGAAGATTTATCTATGAAGGAATTTAGTGTAGGAGTATGTGGGACTAATAGGCAGCAATTTGAAAAAATGTATTTTTTGAATGGTGCTATTTATTTTGGAAAGTGGGATATATTTTATGATAAGAAAAATTATTATGAACAGGATACCTATGCTTATAAGATGCCTTATGAAAAGTCGATAGATATAGATAATGAATTTGATTTAGAGCTAGTTAAATTCATATTAGATTGTAAGGTATAAATACGTTTGATGAGGACTCTGGGTTAAATTTAAAAAAGAATAATATGAAAAACAATTTTTTTATTCATGAGTCATCTTATGTAGATGATGATGTAACAATAGGAGATGGGACAAAAATTTGGCATTTTTCTCATGTTATGTCAGGTGCTACAATTGGTGAGAACTGTAGCCTGGGCCAGAATGTTTTTATCGGGGAGGGTGTCACTATCGGTAATAATGTGAAGATCCAAAATAATGTTAGCTTATACCAGGGCGTGATTATTAAGGACGATGTTTTTATTGGGCCATCTGTTGTTTTTACTAATGTTATTAATCCAAGAGCTTTTATAGAAAGAAAAGATGAATATAGGAATACAATTATTAGGAAAGGAGCTTCTATAGGAGCAAACGCTACGATAATATGCGGGACAGTTGTTGGGGAGTATTCTATGGTTGGAGCAGGCTCTGTAGTTACCAAGGATGTAGGATGTTACTCTTTAGTTTATGGAGTGCCATCTATCAAACATTCTAATATAAATAAGCAAGGAGATAAGACATGAAAATAGTGGTAGTAGCTGGAGCTAGACCTAATTTTATGAAGATATCTCCTCTCATCAAGGAGATTGAAAAATCAAAAGATATTGAATATTTTTTGGTTCATACTGGACAACACTATGATGAAAAAATGAGTGATTTGTTTTTTAAGGAACTAGATATTCCAATTCCTGATATTAATTTGGGAGTCGGGTCCTCTAGTCATGCTTGTCAAACTGCTGATATTATGAAAGCTTTTGAACCAGTTGTTATTGAACAAAATCCTGATATGGTTCTTGTTGTTGGAGATGTAAATAGCACAATTGCTTGTGGTTTGGTGGCAGTTAAAATGGGTATAAAGCTTGTTCATGTAGAAGCTGGATTAAGGAGTTTTGATAGAGCAATGCCAGAAGAAATAAATCGTATGTTAACTGATTGTATAAGCGATTATCTTTTTTGTACAGAACAGAGTGGAGTAGATAATCTAATCAAAGAAGGCATCCCTAGAGAAAAGATATTTTTAGTTGGCAATGTGATGATTGATACTTTATTAGAATATAAAGTTAAGGCAGAAAAATCTGATATATTAAATTCTTTGGGAGTGCATAAAAATAATTTTTGCCTTATGACTCTTCATCGCCCTTCTAATGTAGATTCTTTTGATGCTTTGAGTGATATCTTTAACGCTATTGATATTATAGAAAAAGATATTCAAATAATATTCCCCGTTCATCCACGAACTTATCAAAACATCGTTTTTTTTGGCATGGAAAAAAGAATAAAAAATTTAAAAAATTTAAAGATTGTGGAACCTTTGGGGTATTTTGATTTTTTAAAGCTAATGGTACATTCTAAGTTTGTATTAACAGATTCTGGAGGAATCCAGGGAGAAAGCATGATGCTGAGAAAACCATGTCTAACTTTGAGGTACAACACAGAAAGGCCTGCTACTGTCGATGCTGGTTTAAATCAATTAGTGGGTAATGAAACGGATAAAATCATTAAAGGTTATAACAAAATCAAGAGGGGAGATCTCGTACAAGATGACATCCCTTTATTTTGGGATGGGAAAACATCCAAAAGGATTGTGGAGATATTAGAAAAAGGTTTCGGAGAATAGTATGGAGAGATTTGCATTAATAGGTGCAGGGGGATATATCTCCCCTCGACATTTAAGGGCTATCAAAGATACCAATAATATATTAGTGGCAGCGTTGGACACGAATGATTCTGTAGGGATATTAGATTCATATTTTCCAGACTGTTCTTTTTTTACTGAGTTCGAAAGATTTGATCGTCATTTAGAAAAATTGAGGATAGAAAAAAATAAAAAAATAGATTACCTTTCTATTTGCTCTCCCAATTACTTGCACGACTCCCATGTTAGATTTGGCCTTAGGATAGGTGCGGATGTTATTTGCGAAAAGCCAGTGGTTCTTAATCCTTGGAATATAGATGCATTGTGGAAAATAGAGGAAGAAAGCAAAGGGAGTATTAATACTATTCTTCAACTTCGTTTGCACCCTTCTATAATCAGATTAAAAAAACAGGTAGATCAATTTCTTCCTGAAAAAATATTTGAAGTAGATTTGACATATATAGCTTCTAGAGGTAAGTGGTATGATGTCTCTTGGAAGGGGAACATCGAAAAATCAGGAGGTATTGCAACAAACATTGGAGTTCATTTTTTTGATATGCTAATTTGGATATTCGGAAGGGTTGAAGAAAATATCGTTCATATTCATAACAAGAGAAGGGCAGCTGGTTTCTTAAAATTACAACAGGCAAATGTTAGATGGTTTTTATCTTTGGAACAAAAAGATGCTCCGAATGATGTTGCCAAAAGAACATATCGGTCTATAAAAATAAATGGAAAAGAAATAGAATTTTCAGATGGTTTTACAGATTTGCACACATTGAGTTATAAAGAAATTCTTCGCGGCAAAGGGAATAAATTAGAAACCGTAAGGCCATCGATACAGGTAGTCTCAGATATTAGAAAAAAAAATCCGATAGGGTTAAAAGGCAATTATCATCCAATACTTTTGGATATATAATGAAAGCTAACGATATTAATGGCAAACATATAGTAGTAATAGGTTCTGGATCTAATCTTCTGACCTATAAGAATGAGATACTATCATATATAAATAACAATGATGTTATAACTATAGGTTGTAACAATATGAGTCATATAGTAATTCCTCACTTCCATCTTTTCATAGATCGCACTCGGTTTCGTTCTTTCGGAGACAAAATAAATTCAAAATCACTTCCGATATTTACACCAGTATTCTCAAGAGGTCTTATAAGAAAATATTGGGAACATGATTATATAGTTGCTCCTTTCCGTCATTACGAGAAAGAGGAAATTTTATTTGTAGAAGATAACATTTTGCAATGTCATTTTTTTACTAGCTGTATGGCATCTATTTTATTTTCTCATATCAATCATGCCGATAAGATAACGGTCGTGGGGATGGACGGGTATACATTTCATAACAGGAAGTTACTGTCATCAGGAGATGAAAGTCAACATTGTTATGGCAAAGGATTTACAGATCGTATTCATAAATATAGAGGCATGGGACTTACTGAAGAGATATTCGAATATTTTGTTTCAGTTAATAAGGATGATTTGATTGAAAAAACATTATCCGAGATTATTAAATTTGGAGCTAAATTTAAAATAATTACCCCGACTGTATACAGTGAATATTATGATGGTGAAGTTTTAAAGCTGATTGAATAATAAGACGATATCTAGTTATAAGAGTTAAGGATTTAATATGAAAAAAACAATAGGAATAATTGGATGTGGCTTTGTCGGTAAAGCTGTTGCAAAAGGTTTTGCTCAGTTCTGTAATATCAAGATATATGATATTGATGCTAGGAAAGCTACTCACAGTTTTGTAGAAGTGATTGACTGTAGTTTTGTTTTTTTGTGTCTTCCCACACCAATGATTTCAGCAGAAGGTGGTAGGGCTAATCTTACCATAATTGAAAAATGCATAGATGACATAAATAATGTAAAGAGTAGGAATGAAGAATCTATATTCATTTTAAAATCAACTGTTCCAATTGGAACGACCAAGAGATTATCAGAGCAGTATGAGGATTTGTATCTAGTCCACTGTCCTGAATTTTTAACGGCTAGGTCAGCTATCGTAGATTTTATTTGCCCTGCTAGAAATATTGTTGGATCAGAAGGGTCAAAGGAAGGCAATAAAGTTATAGACTTATTGAAAGAAAGATTTCCAGGGACACCTTGTTTGCCAATGACATCTCAAGAATCGGAAACAGTAAAGTATATGGCTAATTGTTTTTTCGCGACAAAAGTAATGTTCTTTAATGAGATGAAATTGTTTATAGATAAGAGAGGCTTAGCCTGGGATAGAATTTTAGGAGGAGTAATGAGCGATGGGAGAATAGGGACATCTCATTACGAAGTTCCTGGACATGATGGAGACTGAGGTTTCGGGGGAACTTGTTTCCCTAAAGATATCAACTCTTTAATTGATATTATGGAAAAGGAAGGCATTGACCCGATAGTTTTAAAAGCAGTATGGGAGCAAAATAAAAGAGTTCGAAAAAATTGGGACTGGGAAACTAATAAATCAGCAGTTTTAGAAGAGGATGAAAAATATGGATAAAATAAAGTACCTATTTTTGGATTTCGATGGGACAGTTAGAGAAACTATAGCAGACCCTACCCCTAATAACCCAGATGATAGAAGGCCTCCTATCACTGTGGAGGAGATAAAGATTATTGACGGTATCCCTGAAAGATTGGAAGAATGGAGAGAAGCAGGATGGTTTATTGTAGGTGTGTCAAATCAATCAGGAGTAGAGAAGGGTTATGTTACAGCAGAGATGGTAGAGGAAGTAGCAGCAGCTACAATGGATGAGATGGGGATATATTTTCCATTCTATTACGCTCCCTGTAAAAAACATGGGACTTCTAAGCAATTGCGTTTAAGGAAACCAGATGTAGGAATGGCATGGGAAGCTCTAAACGAATATGGAGCAATGGACTTGGAGAGTTCTTTTATGGTCGGAGATTATATCAGTGATGAAGTTTTCGCTGAAAATCTTGGGATAAAGTACGTCCATTTTAAAGATTTCATAGATGGCAAAAGTTTTTTTAGAGAGAAAGGTGAGTGACAAGTGGAATATTTTGATGATAAAAAATATGCTGCGTTTTTTGGACGTTGGCAACCATTTCATAATGGACATGATAGTATTATTAGGAAAGCTTTAGATGAAGGTAAGTCAGTATGGATAGCTATAAGAGATACTCCAATAGATGAATCTAATCCTTATACAGTTCAAGAACGTCAAGAGATGATACAAGCTCATTATAAACATCAGGACGTAGTTGTAACTGTTGTCCCTGATATAGAATCTATTAACATTGGTAGGGAAGTTGGGTATGAAGTTAATAGATATCATGTACCAGAAAATATAGAAGGTATTTCTGCAACCGAGATAAGAGATCTTATTTTAAAGGGTGATCAAAGCTGGAAAGAAAAAGTCCCTAAATTAGTTGCTGATTATCTTATAAGCAAAGGTAATTTATCTCTTGCTAGTGAGCAAGGTATAGTTGTATGGATGACTGGATTATCTGGGGCTGGGAAAAGCACTCTATCTAATGCTCTTTTGCCTATATTGGCGAGCAAGGGCAAAGGAGTGAAAATACTTGATGGGGATGAGATAAGAAGAGGTATCACATCAGATTTGGGATTTTCGAAAGAAGATCGTTCAGAAAATATTAAAAGAATCAGTTTTGTAGCTAAGTCGATAGCAGATGTAGGAGGTATCGCTGTTGTTGCTGCTATTTCTCCGTATAAGGAGGATAGAGAAAAGGCTAGGCGGTTAATTGGTGAAGATAGATTTTTTGAAGTTCATGTTGATTGCCATATAGATACTTTGATAGAGAGGGACGTTAAGGGATTGTACAAGAAAGCTATAGATGGAGAAATTCTTAATTTTACGGGTATCTCTGCTCCTTATGAAGTTCCTGAGAATCCTAATTGTAAAGTCCATAGTGATTATAGCCCTATATGGGAATCGGTTGAGGATATATTAAAAAAATTAGAGTTGTTTTTAGACAAGCCAAAAGAAGAAATAATGTTTTACATATAATTGCAAGGATAATCTATAGATGCATTTTAATAGAAAAAGGGTTATCTCTCTTAAATTAAAGATATCTTTTGCAGGAAAGAAGAAGAAAAGTCGAAGAGTTTTGAAAGATGATATTAAGCCAGTTGTAAAACCTAAGATAAGAAATAAAAAACTCAAAATAACTAAAACACCTTTATATAAAAAGAAACATAGTGATAAGAAGAAATATATAACACTATCAAAATGGAAAGGTGTCCTTAGTGGGCATACGGCTTTTATTTTAGGAAATGCTCCAGGCATAGAGAAGGAAAATTTAAAGTTACTAGATTCATATCTTACTATAGGGATTAATAGAATTTTTTATTTATATGATCCGACAATTTTGATATGGCAGGACAGACAATTGTGGAATAGCGATAAGAAGATGATAGTGAAGCAAAAGGCTATAAAGATATGTAGGGCAAATGCTGATCCGAGAAAGTATTTTCTTAATTTTAAAGTTAAAATGGAACCGTATCAGTTTGGTAATGATTTGTCTACATTATATGGTTATGGTAACACAGGAGTGTTGGCTGTTCAATTGGCGGTTTTGTTAGGTTGTTCTAATATAGTTCTGCTAGGGACTGATTGCAAGTACGGGGCGAAGGGGAAGACTGATTTTTACGGCAAGAATAAGGATCATAAACCTTATACATTAAAAATGTGTCGAGGGGCGATGAAATGGTTAAAAGAAAATTGTCCTGTGCCGATTTATAATTGTAGCAGTAACAAATTATGGAAGACTGAAAAATTATCTCATGTGATAAAAAAGATTAAACCTTCCAAATTAGGGAGAGAAAAGTATCGGAGGATATTTGTTATATAATGTATTCAGTAGATTTTCAAAATCAATTAAATGATTATTTATTAGATGAAGGCAGAAAGATTCCTAATGCACATTTGGAATCTGTATGCAAAAAAGACCGGAAGGACGCTTGTAGATATATATGCTTATGCAAAATAGGATTTGTATGTATGAAAAAAAGTCCTGCTAAAGAGAAACTGGATGGATGGGCTAATGCTAAAGAAATGTCGGCCATCGCGGACAATTGCGAAGGTCTGGGTGAGGGTTATGAAAAAAATTAAGAAAAAAACTACAAAAGTGAAAAAGAAAGTAGTAAGATTAAAGAAGAAAAAGACAACTGCGAAGAAGAAGACGGTTAAAAAGAAGGCCGGTAAAAAGAGAAGGAAGAAGAAAGTTGTCAGAAAGAAGAAAAAAACAAGGAGCAGAAAGAAAAAGATATCCATGGAAGATATTTACTCCATACTTAATAAAGTGCAGATTGGCAAAAAGAAAATAATTTTTGCTTCATATATGGTTGATGCTCCTACCATAGAAAATAATATTAAAGATGTTGATTTAACTTATAGAAAAGTGGAAATGAAGACACAAGTGGTTTTTACTGTGTACCCAAATGACGTTCAGTACGATGATGATCATATGATAAAATTGGAAATTATGGACGATGAGATACCTGACATTGATCAGATATTTGGGTAAGTCGCTGTCGAGGCAGGAGTTATGTAATTTATTTTCTGTCTAGAATAAACTTTAAAAGTGAAAAGTATGATGGTATAATGTAGGCAGGTTGCAATAGTTTATTCAATAACCATCGATGGAGTTGTAAAAAGTGAAAGATGAAGAATTACTACAATTGGCATTAGATAATCCTGATTTCCTATGCGAGTCAGGAAGTCATTTATATGGTATGGCCACGCCTACTTCTGATTATGATTTGCGTGGTTTCGTATTCTCTCCTCTTCCTTATCTTATTGGAATTAAGGAATTTAAGGCTGCTGAGCTTCCTGGAGACACGAAGATTTACAGTGTGCGGCATTTCTTGAAATTAGTTTTGAAGGGAGATCCTCAATGCTCAGAGTTGTTTTACGCTTCTACCAAACATATTAAGGAGCTTACTAATCTAGGACAGGATATTCTTGATCTTAAAGAATATTTAATTAGTAATGCTATGTACGGTAGGGTTATGGGATATAGCACTGGTGAATGGCGTAAAGCTATGGCTGTTCGTTTGGTTTCTAAAGAATGGAAGAAAACTAAACACGAAGTTATTAACGACATCCGTAGCTACTGGCATCCTGATAAAGAAGCAATGGACGGTATCATTAAGACTCTAGAAGATCTCGATGAAAAGAAAATTGTTTCTTCTATGGCAGGACTTGGAGTTAAAAGAAAGGCCGATATTGAAAAATATGGCTATTGCAGAAAAAGTGCGGCCCATTCTATTCGTCTTGTTAAGCAATTGACTAAGCTGATGCTAACAGGAGAAATGACTTTTCCAGTTCCATATGCTGATATGCTTCTTGATATTAGAAATGGTGGATATACTAAAGAAGGACTGGAAGAGTTGCATAATGATGTAGTATCGGAGGCTGAAGCAGCTCGTAAGAAATCTGTGCTCCCAGACAAACCTGATGCGAAGAAGGTATGGGAAGTTTATTTAGAATTAGCGAGTATCGAGATTCGTAGTTATTAACAAAGAATATTTAATCGTGAGGAAAGTATGGAAGAAAAAAGAAACCACAAAGGTTTAAAAAAGTATGAGACTCTTTTGCAGGCTGTTTGTCGTACGGAAGATTACTCTCAATTAAATGAAAATGAATGGGAAGGATGTCTTGGTATAGCGTGTGTGATGTCTGTGATAGAAGGGGTAACTCCGAATATGTTTTCGTTGTCCAAGCATCTCGATATCCCTCATTACAATGTCCATTTGCAACATGCTTTTGAGCGGCTTAAGGTTAATGGAGTTTTAAGTAATCGATTCGCAGTTCGAACTGATCCATCCTTAACTGGGAATGCTGCTGATAATAAATGGCAATCAGCAGCAGAGGTAGAGAGGAATGCTTGGTGTATGATAGCTGGTGTGGCGAGTGGGTGCATGGGCATGGGAGAACAAGAGAAACGAGAAGGAGCAGATGAAAAAGTAGAAGAAACTCTTCCGGCTCTTACTCTTGGGGAATAATATATTTGAAAAGTGAAAGTATTTAACGTAATATGAATTTGATTTAGAAAATGTAGTATTTTTATAGGAGATTGAAATGAAGATCAGAAAACGCAGAGTAAATTCACAGGACCATACCTTAGGGTATCTAGTTGGTAACAATTGGCGTACTCGAAAAGAAGCAGTAACTTTGGCCAAAGGAGGAAGAATCGATGGGGTCTCAGTTGCTGGTAGCGGTAGAACTCAACATCTTAGAAGCACGACTAATACAAATTTGTATGATCTACCAGTCCAACTGGTGTAATTCGTCTTCGACGAAGATGTGTTTGGCACAGGTATATAAGTGTATTTTATGTGCCTGTGCCTTTTACTATAACTAATCTCTATGGATAGGGTACAACATGGCGGAAGATGCAAAAAATGGTAAAAACAATAAGAGAGCGGTATATTTAATAGGAAATGTAACAGAAGATAAATCACTCGAGTTTATAAAAGAAATGTTTAAGTTGGAAATGGCAAATCCAGTAGCAGATATCGTAGTAATCATAGATTCTTATGGTGGTTCTGTTGACGCTATGTGGGCCATGCAGGACACAATGCAGTTATTAAGATGCAAAGTTCATACTCTTTGTATCGGCAAGGCAATGTCTTGCGGTCAAATGATGTTAATAGGTGGTAGTAAAGGTTGTCGTTATGCTACTCCCAATTCACGAATTTTAATGCATGAGATATCGGACTGGGCCTTCGGGAATATTACAGCTTTGAAGAACTATACAGAAGAATTAAGCAGGATGGACAAACAGTATAGGAAATTTATACTCAAACAGACAAAATTGAAAAAAACACAATTGGATGAAATGCTTAAAAAAGATTATTATATGACTCCAGAAGAAGCTTTAGATTTTGGTTTTATAGATAAGATTATTTCATCTTTTGGTGAGATAAAATTGAAGGGTTGGTAATGCCTAAGTATTTAGTTATAGTTGAGTCACCTAAGAAAACTGGTTATATCAAAAAGTATCTTGGTAAAGACTATGAAGTGATTGCGTCATATGGCCATATTGCTGATCTTCCAAAGAAGAAGCTAAGTGTAGATATCAAAAAAGATTTTGAACCAACTTATGCTGTCAACTCTGATAAGAAGGATGTGGTCAAGAAGATAAAAGAGAAAGCTGCGAAGGCAGATACAGTTTATCTTATGGCCGATATGGACAGAGAAGGAGAAGCCATTGCCTGGCATATCTCAAGACAACTTCCTAAAAGCACAAAGATTAAAAGAGCAGTTACTGGTTCTATAACTAAGCAAGCAGTCAAGGATGCTATCTCTAATGCAGGCGACCTCGATATGGACATGGTCCACAGTTACGAGTGTCGTAGAATATTAGATCGTCTGTGCGGTTACAAAGCATCATTCCCAGTTCAACAGGCGACAGGTGGGAAATCTGCTGGTAGAGTTCAGAGTGCTGCTTTAAGGATTTTAGCCGAAAGAGAAAAAGAGATACAGAGTTTCATCCCACAAGAATACTGGCCAATCGAAGTTGATTTGGAAAGGAAGAATGGCGACAGAGTGACGGCTACCATTAAGGTCCCCAAGCCATTAGATATTAAGACAGGTGATGAGGCTAATGCTATTTTAGATGTTCTAAAACAGGAGAAGTGGGCTGTTTCTAAATACGAGACCAAGGAGAAATCGACTAGGGCGTACCCCCCTTTTACGACTTCGACTTTATATCAGTCTGCTTCTTCTATTTTGGGATGGGGATCGAAGAAAACAGCAGGAGTGGCTCAATCTCTATATGAGCAAGGAAGCATTACATATATCAGGAGTGATTCTACTTATATCATTCCTGAAATGGTGAGTGCTATGAGAAGCACAATCCCTGTTAAGTATGGAAATCAGTATCTTCCAGCTAAATCTAATGTATTCTCTAATAAGAAGAATGCACAGGAGGCACACGAGGCCATCAGAGCCACAGAATTGGCCACAGAGAGTGTTTCTGGCTCAGATGCTAATAGACTATACAATATCATCTGGAAACGAACTGTGGCCTCTCAGGTGGCTAATTTGGTGCAATTCGTAGGTAGTGCAGAGTTTGAATGTGATAAGTACATTTTTGGGGCAAATGGGAGCAAAGTTGTATTCGATGGTTGGAGAAAAGTATGGAGTTATGGTAATCTGTCAGATTCAGAACTCCCTGAGTTTGTAGTTGGTGAGAAGTTGAAACTTATTGATGCCAGGACAGAACAGAAATTTACTGTTCCTCCTCCAAGATATACAGAGTCGTCTTTGACAAAGGAACTTGAAAAGAGAGGTATCGGTCGTCCTAGCACTTATGCAAGTATTCCGAATACTTTATTTTCAAGGGGATATATAGAGAAAAAGAAGAACACTATTTATACTACAGAGATGGGAGTCAGGGTATCTGATTTCTTAGTTGGTTCTGATTTCTGCTTTGTTGATCTTAGCTTTACAAAGACGATGGAAGATAACCTTGATAGGATAGCCAATAAAGAGATAGACAAGTTGACTATTTTGGATCATTTTTGGAATCGCTTGAAAAGTGATATTGCAAATGCTAAAAAGAAGAAAGAAGAAGATAGTAAGACTGATTATCCTTGTCCTGACTGTGATGGTTTTCTTGTAAAGAAGTTTAGTAAGTATGGAGCATTTTATAGTTGTGAGAATAGGTCCAATAAAGAAAAGAAGTGTGAGTATAAATGTCAAATAGATAGTGAGGGAAAGCCATATGAAAAACCTAAGTCCGTTTTGGAAGAGAGTGATTATCTTTGCCCTAATTGTGGTGATGCTCTGATTAAGAGAACAAGTAAGAAAAATTGGGAGTACCTCGGTTGTAGGAACTGGGCAAGCAGTGAAAAATGTAAAGGATTTTATGATCGGGAGACAGGAGAAGAAATAGTTTTTAAGAAAAAAAAATATAACAAATGGGGAAAAAAGAAAAAGGATTAATAACATTTTCTCACAACTATATTAATATAGTTAATACATGGTATAGGAGGTTGTGAAAATGTTAAAAAATAAAATTAGTGAAAAAGATAGAAAAGAGGCATATAAGTCTAATAAAAAAGTTATAAGGATCTGCGAAACTTGTGGCAAAGAAGATGAATTAAAGTTTCGTAGTTATTTTGATTGTCATAAATATAGAAATTTAGAAGGGGACTTTTGTGTTTCTTGCAGAATGAAAAAGTATTTTTCTAACAATCCTAAACCTATAGGAGAAGATAATAAGTGCTGGAAAGGAGGCATATGTTCTACTAATGGGTATAAATTTGTTTCTGTTAGAGATGTCGATGGCAAGGTTAGAAATGTTCGAGAGCATCGGTATATATATTCGAATTTCTTAAATAGAAAATTATTGCCAATTGAATCAGTTCATCATATAGATATGGATAAAATTAATAACAATATAGAAAATCTATATTTGTACAATATAGAAATCGAACATCGTAAAGCTCATCGT